>QWCD01000014.1_pt1 | contig 84772 bp, 68 predicted proteins | sample 1972461 | NCBI WGS metagenome assembly QWCD01 (sample SAMN09866717, study PRJNA288562) | Human vaginal metagenome isolate term4_vaginal, whole genome shotgun... | isolation source: vagina | host: Homo sapiens | place: USA: California | reverse complement strand
AAACATTTGTTTCGTTGAGTACAAACATAAGTTTTTCGGGCAAAGGTAGTAAAGCAAGAATGCTACACAAAGGCGGCTAATATTGGATGCTTACGAATGATCTCACCGCATACATTACAATTATTAATAAAAAGGTCGCTCGGTTTAACCCAAACGACCTAATCTTTCTTTATTCATTATACTTTTAGTTGAGCTTTAAGCTCTTCTTAATAGCTTCGATTTTTTCTTCAGCACGCTTTACACAAGTTTTGTAATCAGCAGATGAAGTCATATTGTCCTTAATTTCAAGGTAGAACTTAATCTTAGGCTCTGTTCCTGAAGGACGAACACTAACCTTATTGCCATCTTCACAGAACCACTGAAGTACATTACTTGTTGCAGGCATCTCAAGTTTCTCTTTTGTTCCATCAATTTTAGTTGTTTCTAAGCTTAAATAATCTTTCCATAGACAAACCTTACTACCACCTAGTTCCTTTGGAGCATTAGCACGGAAATCCTTCATCATTTGTAGAATTTCATCAGCACCAGTTTTGCCTGGACGCTCAACATTAATCGTAAATTCATAACTAAAGCCATACTCCATATAGATATCCATTACAATATCGTATAGAGTCTTACCATGATCTTTTGCGTAAGCACAAATCTCTGCTAACAAGCAACAAGCACTAACAGCATCCTTATCACGACAGAAGCTTTCTGCCATAAATCCGTAGCTCTCTTCGCCACCACCGATATAATCTTGCTTACCTTCAGAAATAGCAACTTCACGAGCAATCCATTTAAAACCAGTATAGCAATCGCGCATTTCTACATTCTGCTTATCTGCGATTTTGCGAATAACCTCTGTAGTTACGATGGTCTTAACAATAAAATCAGTTGGTTTTAATAAGCCTTTTGCCTTACGATTTGTTAGGATATACCATAAGAAAATTAAGCAAGTTTGGTTACCATTGATCAAAACCCATTCACCATTGCTATCCTTACAAGCCATACCAACACGGTCGGCATCAGGGTCTGAAGCCATTAAGATGTCAGCATCTAGCTTTTTAGCATCACGTAAGCCAAGTGTCAATGCTTCTGCTATTTCTGGATTCGGGCGATCTACAGTAGGGAAGTTACCATCCTTAATCATCTGCTCCTCTACACAATGAATATTATCGAAGCCCCATGAACGCAAAGCACGTGGTATCATCACACGACCTGCTCCATGCAAAGGCGTATAGACAATCTTCAAGTCATGCTGATTTTTAATAACAGTTGGATCAATGCTAACTGTTTTTACAGCTTCCAAGTATGGTTGATCAATGTCTTCACCAATAATCTGAATAAGATCTTTATTACCGTCAAATTTAATATCCTCAACAGTAACCTTATTTACCTCTTCTATAATACCCTTATCGTGTGGAGCTAATACTTGTGCACCATCTTCCCAATAAGCCTTGTAACCATTGTATTCACGAGGGTTATGGCTTGCGGTAAGGTTAACACCTGCTTGTGTTCCAAGATGACGAATAGCATACGAACACTCTGGTGTAGGACGAAGATCTTCAAATAAATATACTTTGATATTGTTTGCAGAGAAAATATTAGCAGTAGTTTCTGCAAATAGACGTGAGTTATTACGACAGTCATGACATACCACAACACTAATTTGCTCTTTATCCTTAAAGTTCTTCTTCAAGTAATTAGCAAAACCTTGAGTAGCCATACCAACGGTGTAAATATTCATACGGTTAGATCCAGCTCCCATAATACCGCGTAGACCTCCTGTACCAAACTCAAGATCCTTATAGAAGCTATCAATAAGATTACTCTTATCATTTGCCTCAAGCATATTTTTTACTGCTAAGCGTGTTTCTTCATCAAAAGATGGAGACATCCATTGTTTAGCTTTATTCTCGCATTGCTCTACGAGCTTTAAATCATTTGCCATAGTTCTTAATCGTTGTAATAATTTTGATTTTTTATTTGCAAATATACAAATAAATAACCAAAATCAAGGATATATTTTGTTTTCCTTTTAAAAATTATAATCATTACAAGAATTGGTAAATTGAATAGTATTTTTAGTATCTTTGCATGGGTATTTTTTATTAATACAAAAATTATTTTTATAGCATGAATTTTGAAGGAATCCTTCTAGCAATTTGCACCTTTTTTATTATAGGTTTGCTACACCCTGTCGTGATTAAGACTGAATATTATTTTGGAACCAAATATTGGTGGTTGTGGTTAGTAAGTGGGGTAGGCTGTTGTATAGCAGCTCTCTTTGTTGTCTCCATTTTTTGGTCAGCACTCTTAGGCGTAACAGGCGCTTCCCTACTATGGGGCATTGGTGAACTTTTTGATCAAAAAAAACGCGTTGAAAAGGGATGGTTTCCTATGAATCCTAAACGTAAAGATCAATATAATCTTGTCAATAACAAGAAAGATTATACAAAGTAAAGCTATAAGATGAAAACAATTCTCATATTAGTTGGCAAAACTACTAATAAGATTTTTCAAACAGGCATCAATGACTATACAGAAAGAATTGGTCATTACATACCTTTCAATATCACTACCATTCCTGAGCTGAAGAATACAAAGAGCTTATCAGAAGAGCAGCAAAAACAAAAAGAAGGTGAACTGATTCTAAAAGAAATTCTGTCGTCCGATACAGTTGTGCTTCTTGACGAGCGTGGTAAGGACTTTCGGTCTATAGAGTATGCAGAGTGGCTTAGACAAAGGCAAGCCACAGCTCGCAGACTTGTTTTTGTAATTGGTGGTCCTTACGGCTTCTCAAAAGATGTTTACGATCGTGCTAATGAAAAGATTTCCCTTTCAAAGATGACTTTCTCTCATCAAATGGTGCGCCTCATCTTTACCGAACAACTCTATAGGGCTTGTACTATTATCAAAGGTGAACCATATCATCATGAATAAAATACTTTTTTAACTCTTCCCAAAGTTTTTGTACTGGCAATCCCATTACATTAAAGTAGCTACCATTAAGCGATGTAACACCCACATAACCTATCCATTCCTGTATGCCATAGGCACCAGCCTTATCAAATGGCTTATATTTCGTTATATAATAATTTATCTCGTTTTCGGGAAGATTTTTAAAAGTAACATCAGTAGAAACGCTAAAATGGCGTTGCTGCTTTGTTGTTGTTAGACATACTCCCGTAACCACTTGATGAGTTTTACCACTTATCAACCTCAACATACGCTTGGCATCTTCCTCGTCTTTTGGTTTTCCGAGTACTTCGTTTCCTATTATTACTACAGTGTCTGCTGTTATGACAAGGTCATTATCTTTCATCGTCAATAGATAAGCACTTGCTTTTTCATGTGCTATATATTCAGCTATTTGCATCACTGGCAGGTCTGCAGGGTAACTTTCGTCAATATCAGGCAACACTCTTACTTCAAATTCTATTCCTAATCCTGCCAATAATTCACGACGGCGAGGAGAATTACTTGCTAAAACAATGTTCATACTTTTTCTTAAAATTCTCTATATTACCATCCAAAAGCTTTAGCCTTCATCATCCATTTTCCCTGCGCTTTCAGCACTTGCTCTATAATATCACGAGCTACTCCTTCGCCTCCATTAACATCACTTATATAAGTAGCTATACTCTTAATTTCTGAGCATGCGTCTTTGGGACAACAAGGACATCCTGCACGTAGCATAACCTCATGATCAGGAATATCATCACCAACATAGATAATTTCTTCATCCATCAGATTATATTTAGCTTCAAACTCTTCCCATATCTTTATCTTCATAGAACAGTTAATATATATATCTTCCACTCCCAAGTAGCTATAACGTTTATGTATATGTTCATTACGCCCTCCCGTCATAATGGCTATCTTTAATCCTAACTTCACTGCAAGCTGAATAACATATCCATCTTTGATATTTAAAGTACGAATAGGATCTCCTTCATTATCCATAGGAACAGTAGATGCAGATAATACACCGTCCACATCAAAGACAATGGCTTTTATTTTCTTCAAGTCGTAATTGATCATTGCGATTTATGTATTTTTGTTTGAATTCATTTTATGAATACTCTTAGAAAGTAGTTTGTAAAGTTCTTGTTGTAAAGGACTGCTTTCCATCAAGTTTATTTGTTTTTCTATCACATTCCTATCATAACGAACAGCAGGACCTGTTTGTGCCTTATTCGGTTTTACCTCGTTTACTTTTCTAGCCGTTTCATTGATCAAAGGAAGCAATACTTCAAAAGGTATTTGCTCTCGTTCTAAAACATCTTGAGCTATAGTATAACAATGATTAGTAAAATTGCATGCCCATACTGCTGCTAAGTGTAAATATCTGCGTGCTTCGCTCGTAAGCGGATATATCTTAGGCGAAAGAAGTTCTGCCAACATTTGTAATCTACGGTATGCTTCTACAGTACTACCTTCAATGAAAATAGGGATTTCTTTAAAATCTACTTTTCTTTCTTTAGAAAAGGTTTGCAATGGATATAACACACCATAACATTTTACTTTTGCTTTAAAAATATCATAAGGCATAGAACCTGCTGTATGCAAAAAAGTTCCTTTAGATATTTTTTTACAAACTTCAGTGATTAACAGCTCTAACACACTATCCTTTACAGAAAAAATATAGTAATCAGCATCTTCTAATATATTATTTGTACTAATAGTCCAAGCACAAGAGAGCCTATCAGCTAATAGTTTAGCCGACTCTTCTGTTCTACTATATACCTGCACAACTTCTTGTCCAGCATCTTTTAACGCTAATCCTAATTGTGTAGCTAGATTTCCTGCTCCGATTATTACAATATTCATACAAAACAAAATTACGATTTATATTGTAATATCGCAAATAAACTCTACCTTTGTTTCATAGAATAATTAAAATTAAACAAGCAATGAAGTTTATTGGAATTATACCTGCACGCTATGCTTCGTCTCGCTTTCCGGGAAAACCTTTGGCTATTTTAGGTGGAAAGATGGTGATAGAGCGCGTTTATCGTCAAGTAGAACAAGTACTTGATGCTGTATATGTAGCTACTGATGATGAAAGAATTTACAAAGCTGTAGAAAGCTTTGGTGGTAAAGCTCTTATGACGAGTACCGAACATAAGAGCGGAACCGATCGCATTTGCGAAGCTATTTCTAAAATTGGAGGAAATTTTGATGTAGCTATTAATATACAAGGTGACGAACCTTTTATTCAAACTAGTCAAATAGAAACTGTTATGAATTGTTTCTCTGACCCACAAACACAGATAGCTACACTAGGTAAACGCTTTGAAAGCATTGAAGCGATACAAAACCCTAATTCCCCTAAGATTGTTTTGGACAATAATAACTATGCCATGTACTTCTCACGATCTGTAATCCCATTCATTCGTGGAAAAGAACAAACCAATTGGCTCGATAGCTATCCATTCCTTAAACATATAGGACTGTACGCTTATCGTACAGAAGTATTGAAAGAAATAAGTCGGCTACCACAATCATCACTTGAATTAGCCGAAAGTCTTGAACAATTGCGCTGGCTTCAGAATGGCTATAAAATAAAAGTTGGACTAACAGCATCCGAAACTATTGGTATTGATACACCTGAAGATTTGCAAAAAGCAGAGGAGTTTTTGAAATCACGAAACTAAAGAAACAAACATCTTTCTATACTTAAGGGGGATAGAGCGCTAAACGCTTCTAACCCCTTTAAGCTATATATGAACATAAATAAATGATAATAGCTTTTTAATAAGCAAGTATTTTTACCTTTATCTGTTATTCAAAAATTATTGTTCCAAAGAACTCAGGACGATGAAAGTCAGGCTTCGGAAGGTCCACTTTTTGCCACGAAAGGAAGTGTGGCTGGTCTGTTTTATCACCACACTTATAAAAGTTTGCTTTCATCGTTAACCCACTAAGTTCGGTTATCTTATGATTAAAGAAAGAAGACACAGGAACGACTAAGGCTAATTCCCACGAAGTATCACCACGCAGCAAACCTAACGCTCTAGTACCAAGTGATGCCCAACGATCAATACGAGCTAACTTACTTGCACTAGCTTGCTGACGGCTTTCACGTCCTTTCCCATTACATAGCAACACCGAGCCTATACAGTTTACCTCTAAATTATAGTACCCCCCATCTTCATCAGGCATCATAAAGAACTCACAACATGAGTCTTCCCAAACATGTCCAAGATCTGCATCTTCTACACCTCTCACACAGTTCTCTTCCACTTTATAATGAATATATATATTCTTACCATCGTGCGCCAAAGCAAAGACCACAGTAGGATGATATGGAAAAGTATCGCTCCAATTACCAACACTTATTGCTTGATATTCTATATTTTCATCCTTAAACAGATAAGGTATAGTAACAGCCTTACCTTCAGCATGCTGCAACTTCTTTATTTGTAATGTATTTGCCATTTAAATAAACTTCTTAATAAATTCGTTCATCATTTTTTCGTGAGCAATCATATCATTGTATAAAGCCAATTGGTTTTGACTTCTAATCAAGTTATGCTCTGGATACATTATTTTATAGTAGGTATCACCATTAATATAATCGGCTAAGAAACGTACACACTGCATATATGGAAAAAGTGCAGCAGCGTATGGAAGATGTTTAATCTCCACCTCCGTCAAGAAACGAGAGGCTGTTTCAATATATCCTCCCGTAAAACTCTCAAAAATATCTTCTTTCAATCCCACTTCATTAATCTTAGGAGAGTCCTCTGCTACATAGTTTGCACTCGTACGTAGGAAATCTCCATAATCAGAAAAGATAAAGCTAGGCATTACGGTATCTAAGTCGATTACGCACAAAGGATTATCATATTTATCAAAAAGCATATTACTTACCTTTGTATCACAGTGGCATAAACGTTTGGGCAAAGCTCCTTGTCTATACAATTGCTCTGATAGGCACATCTTATCAGCATCGTTTAGAAGAGCATTCACAATATCAGCAACCTCTTTCACCCTACCCTTTACATCTGCTTTAACAGCATCTTGCAACTGGTGTACACGCAGTTCGATATTATGAAAATTAGGAATGGTCTCACCAAGCTGCTCTTTTACATCAGAAAGCATCCACTGAAAATTGCCAAACATACGCCCACATTCATACGATGTAGAAGTATTTACCTCTTCCTTAGTAATCGAATCGTTAATAAAAACACTTATTCTCCAATACTTCTTCTGCGCATCTTTAAAGTAAGTCTTTCCATTATCGGCTTTAATAAACTCTAAACTCTTACGTTCTATATCTGCTTCGCCAAGTGAAATAAGTTTTGATCGGATATGACTTGTTACTATTTCTATATTGTGCTGAAGCAAATCAACATCCTGAAAAACAGCATTGTTAATACGCTGCAATACATATTTCTTTTGCTGATTATTTGTCTCAATAATAAAAGTTTCATTTATCAAGCCATTACCCAATGGCTTGATAAATGAAACTTCCTCATAAATATTAAAATGCGCTACTATCTCGCGCAACATATTCTCCTCCATATTCTGTATTTTATATTATGGTCTAGCCTTCACACTTGTACCAAACTTAGAAGGTTGATTACCCATAGTAAACTCTAAGGTTCCACCCTTTTTAATATCACTAAACATAATATATGAGCGTGTATATGGCTTACCATTTAACTTAACACTCTGAATAAACTTATTCTCATCACTGTTATTTTTAGTGATGATAGATAGTGTTTTGCCATTACCCACATTCACCTTTGCCTCATCAAATATTGGTGAACCGAAGATAAATTTTCCTCCAGCAGGCTCTACCTGATACAAACCTAAAGAGGAAAGAATATACCATGCGCTCATCTGTCCAACATCCTCATTACCTATCAAGCCATCAAAGTTATCATGATACATCTCCTTCATAACTTTACGCAATAAAGGAACAGCCTTATAAGGTTGACCTATATAGTTATACATATAAATAATATGGTGGCTTGGCTCGTTACCATGCGCATATTGTCCTATCAAACCTGTAATATCAGGAGACGCATCCTTACCCATTTCACCCGTAACAACAAAGAGGGAATCGAACTTCTCTACGAATTTCTTTTCACCACCAAAAGCCTTTACTAAGCCATGTACATCGTGAGGCACTAACCAAGCATACTGCCACGCATTGCCCTCTGTGTAATCGTCTTGACGATGAACGGTGCTAAACGGATCGAATGGCTCACGGAAAGTACCATCCGATAAGCGTCCACGCATAAAGCCCGTGTTCTTATCAAAGTAATATTTACGATAGCTCTGACTTCTATCATAGAAATATTTATAATCGGCTGTCTTACCAAGTTTCTTTGCAACCTGTGCTACACACCAATCAGCCAAGGCATATTCCAAACCTTTTGCTACTGTTTCTCTATCCTTGTCTTTATCTACAGGGTCGTAGCCATACTTCTTTAAGTTATCCAACCCACGATCATCGCGCAAAGCCGACTTTTTAGCAGCTTCAAAAACCTTGTTCATATCTACATCAAACCCTTTCAAAGCAATATCGCAAAGCACAGGAATACCGGGATTACCTACCATACAGTCGGTTTCATTGCCCATCAAATGCCATACAGGTAACTTTCCCTGCTCATCGCAAATATGTAGGAAAGTTTGTGCCATATCTTTCTGCATCTCAGGGTGTATGATTGTCATAAGTGGGAAAGCAGCACGATAGGTATCCCAAAGAGAAAAAGTAGTATAGTTTGTAAAGTTACCCTTATGGGTCTTTGCATCTGCACCTCGATACTCTCCATTTACATCAGAAAAAACAGAAGGAGCTATCATTGTATGATACATAGCTGTATAAAAGATCTTACGAGCACGTTCGTCATTTGTTGAAATAGCAACTTTACCTAGTTCTTTATTCCACTCATTTTGGGCATTTGCCACAACAGAAGTAAAGTTCCAACTAGGAATTTCTGCTTTCAAATTCTCACGTGCATTCTCAACACTTACAGCAGAAAGTCCCACTTTCACCTCAACAGGTACTCCCTTGTTAGCTGTTTCAAACACCCAGATTGTGTCTTTCTCATTCTTTACTTGCTGAATAGGTTGGCTAAACTCTGCTACAAAGTAAACATTTTGATCCTTAGCCCACCCCTTTGAATTACGCACACCAGAGATTACATTATCAGTTTCTTGCTTCATTTTACAACTAGTCATCTCATCCCAACCAATACCTTGCCAGAGATTTAGCACAACATATCCCTTCTGAATATCAGCAGGGAAGCTGTAACGGTGGTAAGCCGCACGCTTGGTGGCGGTTAGCTCCACACGCACACCATTTGCAAGCATCACAGAGTAGTAGCCAGGAGTAACGTATTCAGCACGATGAGAAAACTTAATTTCACGCTCATCTTGTGCTGTTGCAGGTAAGAGAGATACATCACCGAGATCGCCAATACCTGTACCACTCAAGTGCATCTGCCCAAACCCTATAACTGTAGAGTCGCTATAATGATAACCAGAACACCAATCCCAACCTTGCTTCTTCTGTGTAGGACCAGCCTGCACAAAGCCAAAGGGAACATTGGCTCCTAGAAATACATGTCCATGTCCACCCGTCCCTATGAAAGGATCGACATATTGCGTGTAGTTCTGTGCTATACTACTTCCTATAGAGCAGATAGCAACAGCCATGAGTAATAATGTTTTCTTCATATTTTTTATCGTTGTTAGTTATTTCTATTAGTTTATTTCTCTTTGATAATATCTGTTAGCTTGATAGCTTGAAAAGTCATGTGTGCAGCACTACTCTCATACAAAATGCCTACAGTGTTCTTATCTACCATTGTCAAACAAGTATATCCCCATCCATAGCCTTCATCGAGAAGCACCTGATTTTGAGTTTTCCACGTAAGTCCACCGTCAAGACTAGCTTTGATCGTTATGTTGTTACGCACTTTGGCTGAATTAGGATTAGAGAAAAGAAGAATATCCTTTCCTAAACAATTGTCTTTAGCATTAACCTTTATTAAACTAGCCATACACACTGGTTCTATCAGTGCCGAACGTGTAGAAGCGTGGTCTTTCCATGTCTTACCCATATCTGTGGTGGTCATTACCGCTCTACTTCCTCCACGATTATCACGCATATTGAGCATTAATTCGCCTTTTTTTACCTCCACTACTTGCGCTTCTGTTGTGTTTTCACGTGCAGGATTGCTAATATCCCATGTCGTACCATGATCCTTACTATAGAGAATACCAGCATGTGGCATACGATCCTTATCTATAAATTGCATCGGGAATACAAGTGTACCATCCTTCATTGTGATACCACGACCAGGACCTTGCAAGAGGAAATACCATGAAGGATCTTTCACTTGCTGGGTAATATTTATTGGTTTCGACCATGTTTGTCCATCGTCCTCACTCTTAACCATCATAAGTTGAGCCGTGTAATAACAATCCATTCCAGGTTGCGAACTAAACCATGCACGCTGGTTACCCATACCGTGTGTCCATGCTGCAACGATCCAGATAGCTCCCGTCTTAGTATCTACCAATATGGAAGGATCTCCCACACCATTTTGTGCAGCAGGAAGTCCATCATATTCGCCAAACGACATTGGTAAGCGCATCTTTTCCCAGCTCTTACCTCCATCGGTACTACGGCTCAAACCTATATCTACATACTCTTGAAGATCAACACTATTGTTATGTCTTACATCATAAACGCCTAGCAATGTTCCCTTATTAGTAGTTACCAAGCCCGGAATGCGATAAGCAGCTACACCGTCATCGCCTGCATGGCGCACACCAATAGCAGTACGGAAAATCTTATTAGGCTGAATATCTCCCGATAATACTAGTTTCTTGCCATCTGCTATAGCTTCCGTAACCCCTACCTTAATCTGTGCGTTTAGGCTTGCTACAGACTTCATTTCAATACTTACCCAAAAGTAATTAATACCCGGGAAAAGCTTTTGACTAGCATTCAAGTAAAGAATATTGCTATGTACTTCTTGCTCATCTTTCTTTATAGAATAAGAAGGCAAGGCACAAAGCGTTTTGTTAGGAGCAAAATTTGTGATATATTCCATAGGGTAGAAACGTTCCTTACTTACGTTCTGACGTGCTTCTGTACCACCATAATATAGCTTTACAGATTTTATATCCGATAAGTTAGTAGCTTCACTAAAGCGAAGTGCTACTTTGTCCAATCGTTTTGCTTCTTTAGCATCTATCTTTATATATAAGAGTGCATTATCTTGGCGTTCTATGAGGAGAGGGACAATAGCTTGTTTAACAAACAAGGTATCTTGCGCTAATGTCCTGCTACCTAGCATTAAGCCTATAGATAGTAATATATATTTTATAGATAAGTTCATAATTTACAAAGGTTTATTTAAATTATTAATATTCATTTACACGTATCTCATCTGTAAAAATCCAGCCTCCATCAATATTTGTAGTGGCTCTCAAACGTAAATAACGTCCTTTTACCCCACCTTTCCATTGATAAGTATAAATAGTATAATCTTTTTTTCGAGGTATTTGAGGGTCTACTTCATCTAATACAGTAAATTGTTTATTATCTGATGACACGGACAATTGTATCGCGCTAGGTGTGTAGATCCACACAGGGTCTATTTGAAGAAAATCGGCTTTCACTGTCGTTATATCTTGTTCATCGCCTAAGTCAATAACAACATCTACACCATCCTTTATAAACCCTTGCCATCTACCTTCTAAATATCCCCAATCGCCACGCTTACCATCGGTAAGAGTAACACTATCATCGGCACGATATTTTTCTGCAAAAGGTGCTATATAAGTTACTTTTGCTCCCAAAGCTTTATGCTTAACACCTTTCAAAGACTCAACTCTTACTCCTGACTCTTTTCTTAGATTAAAAGTATTATATCCCCATTGCTGTAATGTGTCGATAGCTGTAATGGCGCGAATACGGAAGTTATCGTATGTTTCTTTTTGCTTTACCCAGCCTGTCTCAGCGATAGCCAAGAGACGAGGATAAGTCATATATTCCACATGGGCAGGAGTTTCTACATTCTCTGTCCATAAGCATGCCTGCAACCCAAGAATACTTTTCTCGCCTTCTGTACCACGCAATGTAATAGGAAGCGGATCATAACTATAAATTTTACGCAAAGGAATAATTCCGCCTTGCGCCTTAGGCTCTTTCATTGGTGCATCTTGATACATATCTATATAGCAATAGCTTACAGGGGTCATCACCACTGGATGTCCCAATTTAGCTGCTTCAATACCATTTTGTTCACCACGCCACGACATAACACCTGCATTTGGAGCTAACTTGCCTTCAACAATTTCGTCCCACCCCATCAAAGTTCTGCCATGTTTATTAAGAAATAACTCTATGCGATGGGTAAAATAGCTTTGCAATTCCGCTGTATTCTTTAACTTATGTTCCTGCATCTTCTGCTGACATAATGGACATTTCTCCCAAGCCGAGCGGTCAGCCTCATCGCCACCAATATGGATAAACTTAGAAGGGAATAAGTCCATTACCTCTTTTAATACATTCTCGGCAAAAACATAAGTAGCTTCATTACCAACACATAAATCAGAATTAACGTAAGGCTTCTTTGCACACGAGAGCTCAGGATAAGCAAAACAAACCTCATCACTATGACCGGGCAACTCTATTTCCGGAAGAACTTCAATATGGCGTTCTGCAGCATAGCGCACCACTTCTTTTATATCTTCTTGTGTATAATAACCTCCGTAGGCACCTTTGTCTGCCTTATGGGCATAATGACGGTCTTTATCCATCCACCAACGATCCCATGATGATTGTGTCCTATAGGCTGTTTCCTGTACTAAAAGAGGATATTTCTTTACCTCCATTCGCCAGCCTCCACCATCTACTAAATGCCAATGGAAAACATTCATCTTAAAGTAAGCCATTGCATCTAGCTGCTTTTTTATAAAATCTTTTGTCCAAAAATGACGCGAACAATCAAGATGATAGCCACGATACATAAAACGAGGACTGTCAGCTATAGTAGCACATTTCAGTTTACCATTTACAATAAGCTGACGAAGCGTTTGTAAAGCATAAAACAAGCCACAAGCCGTAGGGGCTGTAACATCAATACGAGTGGTTGATATTTTTATATTATACCCTTGCTGATACTGGGTCAGCAATTCGCCTCTTATGGGCTTTGTCTTACTAGTACACACTAAGGAAAGCAACTTACCCGGATTAGTAAAGCTCGTATGCTTATTTGAACTAAATAAAGGTTTGGGGAGTCCTACTAAGAATTTGTTAAGCCCAAAAACATCTTTTATATAGTTTTTTAATTGGCGTGCATCATTCCTACTAGCTTTTACATATACCGCAATATCGTTGTTCCATTCGAAATTATCGTTAGAGGTAATATAGCTATTAGGCTTAGGGATCATATTCTGCGCTATTGAGGTGTTGAAAAAACACAACAACAACATAAGAATTAATAATATAGATTTATTAAATTTCATTTTTAAACTAGTTTCAAATTAAAACATTTTTAAGCCACTTTCTTTTATTAAATCTCAAATAAAAGCTTTTAATTAAAATTATCAACATAAACTACTTAAAAGATTACTATTTAAAAGGTAAGCTTTTACCCCATAAAAGATGACCTTTTAATAAGTAAAAGGTAAGCTTTTGTGGTGTAAAACGTTACCTTTTAGAAAGTCAAAGCTTAGCTTTTCTGCACTCTTTTATTATTTACTGAAGATAAAATTTTACATTTCCTGCTTTTATAAGCTGGTCATGGGTAAGGCGGAAGCTATTATAGGGTTTACCTCCAAGCTCTACCTTCTTTATTATTTCAGCCTTATCGCTAGGGCTTACAGTCTCTATCACGAGTTGTTCACGTCCCCATTGTTGTTTATCTAGTTTGATTATAATTTTATTAAATACCGGCGAAGTAAAGGTGTAAGATGGATTACCCGGGCAATCAGGATAAAAACCCATCATATTAAATACAGCCCACGCTGACATAGCTCCTGTATCATCATTGCCGGGGATACCTTCTGGCAGATTTTTAAAGTTTTCCTTTAACAATCGACGAACTTCCTTTTGCGTACGCCAAGCCTCGCCTTTAAAGTAAGAAAAGAGATGGGCATACGCAATATCTGGCTCGTTAGCAGGATCATAATAACCTTTATCGAAAACCATTTGAAGCTTATTTACAAACGCTTTCTGTCCTCCCATTAGCTTAGCATATCCCTGTACATCGTGAGGAACAAAGAACGTATAGTTCCAAGCATTTCCCTCGTGGAAGCCGGGTGAAGGTTCAAAGTTCTCACCTTGTTTAGGATCGAAAGGTGTAAGAAACTTACCATTGGGAAGCAATGGGCGCATCGTACCATACTGTTTATCGTAATAGTTACGATAATTGAGCGAGCGATCATAGAATAATTTGGCATCTTTTGTTTTTCCTAAAGCTTTAGCTAAACGAGATAAAGCATTGTCTGCCAAGTAATATTCTAAAGCATGAGAAACAGAGTTATCATACTGTTTGCGAAGAGCGACATAGCCTTTTTGTAAATAATCGTCATTATCTGGGCGAAGAAGATTGTCCTTTCCTGCAATAGTAGCCGATTTATAAAAAGCTTCGTATGCCTTATTAATATCATAACCACGCAAGCCTTTAAGATACGAGTCGGTGATAACAGGAATAGCAGGGTCGCCTTCCATTGTATAAGTTTCTCTTCCAAAGAGTTCCCATTTTGGCATCCATCCATGCTCCTCATACATATTAATCATAGTACGGATCATATCACGCTGCTTTTCTGGATAAACTAACGTGAGCAACTGATGTACATTACGGTAAGTATCCCAAAGAGAATAAACCGTATAGCGATTGCCCTCTGTGATAGTTTTTATCTTATCACTTTCAAGTGCAGGATACTGTCCGTTTACATCTTGCAGTATATTAGGATGAATAAGTGTATGATAAAGAGCTGTGTAGAATATAGTTTTCTGATCTTCAGTTCCACCTTCTACCATAATTCTTGACAAATTATCCTTCCAAGCCTGACGAGCCTCTGCATGAATTTGATCGAAAGTTTTACCTTTTTGTTCTACCTCTAAGTTCTGACGTGCATTCTCAATACTTACAAACGACACCCCCATTTGCACTTCTAATTGCTCATTTGTCTTTGTATCGTAATTCATGAAAACACCAATATCATCGCCAGCTATGTCTTTCTTATAATTGGTGTAGAGTTTAAACTTGCCATTGTCCTTATCCCACTCGGCTTCTACACCTGTCATAGGGCGTTGTTTCTTCCAATAACCAGAAGAAAGCGGTTTCTTATTAACACGCATCACAAAATAAATAGGGAAAATGGCTTGTGGATTATAACAAAATGTGCCTAATACTTTCATTCCCTCAAACTCACAATCGTTTACTTTCTTTATAAACGCTCCACTCTCATTGGTTAAGCCTTCACCAAGATTGAGCAAGATATGACTTTTGCCTTTAGGAAAAGTAAAACGTGCTACAGAAGAACGTAAAGTGGCAGTTACCTCTGTCTTTATATTATAATCGGTAAGAATATTAGCATAATAGCCAGGTTTAGCCGCTTCGTTTTTATATCTACTGCCATATTCTTTGTAGTCCACTTTCAGCTCACCAGTAGTAGGCATAAGTAAGAGCGACCCCATTTCTGGGCAACCCACGCCACTCAAATTGACATGAGAATAACCTGTAAAAAAGACATTATAAAATTCGTAGGGAGTTGACCACCAACGTGCATCTTTATCGTATTTGTTATCAGGACTTCCCATTACATTAAAGGGAACTACCGACATAAGCCCATTAGGGCATACAGCACCAGGGTTAGTAGTACCAAAATTGGATGTTCCGATGAAAGGGTTTACATAATCTACCACATCCTTTTGACTTTCAGCCTTTGCTGTAAACGAAAAGAACACAAATAAAACACAAACCCATTTCCACCAATTATTCGTCATATCAGAGAATTATTTTAGATAAGAAAAAATAAAATCGGCAATTGACGTTTTACAGTTTACACACAAAAGTGCTGTAAAACAATCAATGCCGATTATTATATATTAAACAATAGAATTGCGCTTTGTAAACTCTATTATTTCGTCAATGTACCCAAATGCCATACCAACAACAGTATCAGCAGCACCATAATAAACAGCTACACGATCGCCGTCTTGTAATGCTGCACATGGGAATACTACATTAGGCACATCGCCAGCCAATTCATAAGGGGCTGCAGGAGCTAACAAGTAAGGCTGAGTGCGGTAAAGCACTTTGGTAGGATCGTCCTTATCAAGAATAGCAGCACCCATAGAATAACGGAAACCATTGCAAGTATTGATGACACCATGATAGAAAAGCAACCAGCCTTCTTTTGTTAAGAAAGGCACTGAGCCTGCACCTATTTTAGTACACTGCCATGCACTCTCTGGGAAAGGAGTAACCTTCATCACACAACGGTGTTCGCCCCAGTACTTCATATCAGGCGAAAAGCTAACATAAATATCGCCAAAAGGAGTATGACCATTGTCGCTAGGACGACTCAACATAGCATATTTGCCATTAATCTTTTGAGGGAAGAGTACACCATTTCTATTGAATGGTAGAAAAGCATTTTCACACTGGTAGAAGGTTTTAAAATCGAAAGTGTAACCTATGCCGATTGTTGGACCATTATACCCATTACACCATGTTATCCAATAACGATCTTCTATCCATGTTACACGTGGATCATACTTGTATTCAGACTCTATCATCTGCGTATTTCCTGCCTCAAAAGTGATAGGATCAGGATTAATATCCCAATTGATACCATCCTTACTAAAGCCCGCAAAAATATTCATTTGTACAGCCTTATTATCACATCGAAAAACACCTGCAAAGCCATCCTCAAATGGTACAACCGCACTATTAAAAATACTATTCGAAGAAGGAATGTGATAACGATCAATAATAGGGTTCTTGCTATATCTCCACATTATATCCTTACAGTTTGTAGGACGATCTTCCCAAGGAAGTAATTTCTTTAAATCTGTCATTGATTTAGACGTTAAGTTTAAGTTCTCTGGTTATTATTGATTGTAAAATTAAGAATAAATTACGATACATAATAGATAATAGAAATCTTTTTGGTTTATTTCAAAGAAAAGGAAAAGTCATTAACAAATATTATAGAAGAGATCATCATAACCAATATTCTTAATTTAGTGAGCAATTTATCATTACAAATAAATGATGCAAAAAAGTAAAGAAATGGTTACTATGCAGAGAAATTGAACGTGTTATATAAATACAATAAAATAGGAATATATTGGTTTTTGCATTTTATTTATGTATCTTTGCATTTACTAAATCGTATTCGATAAGCAAAGAAGAAATAGCAAATGAAGCACCACTCACAAAGTAAAAAAAGTTATAAATAACCCATTTGAGCAATATACAATACTCAAAAACGCTATCCGAAAAATGGGTGGCCATGAAGCAGATGAAGAAATCGATTAAAATATTATCAATTTTCACATTATTTTGGACACTAGGCTTAACTGCTAGTGCCCAAAATTTGCGTTGCTACATTATTGATGCACAAACGGGAGATAGTATTCCTTTTGCAAGTGCAGTATATGTAACAACCAAATTAAGAGCATCCAGTGACGCTGCGGGAATTTTAGTTATTGGAAAACAAATAGGGCAAACCCTAACTGTGACAGCCGTAGGTTATAACGCCCGTCGTATTAAAATTACTTCAAATATAGGAGATGAACTAACTATAAAACTAATATCACAAGTAAAAAGATTAGAGGGTGTAGTCGTTAAGGCAAAGAGGAAACGTAAATACACTAGAAAAAACAACCCTGCTGTAGAACTAATGCGGCGTGTTATTGCAGCTAAGAAACACACAAATCTTAGCAACTATGATTATTACCAATTTGAAAAATACCAAAAGCTCACTATGGGTATTAATAATATTACTCCTGAAGAACTAGAAAAAGGTATTTTTAAGAAACATCCATTTTTGATAAACCAAGTAGAAGTATGTCCATATAACCTTCAGATGATACTTCCTATTTCTGTAGACGAAACACTTACTAAACATATATATCGGAAAAATCCAAACAATGAAAAGGATATAATAAAAGCACAAGATACACGTGGTATATCAAAGCTACTACAAACAGGTGCTACGATTAATGTTATGGCGAAAGATATTTTTAAAGATATTGATCTCTATGACGATAATATAGAATTATTACATCAGCGCTTTCCTTCTCCAATAGGAAGTGCTGCTATATCATTCTATCATTATTATATTGATGATACCACATACGTTGATCAGGATAAGTGCATTCGCTTACAGTTTATGCCTGCTAATCAACAAGACTTTGGCTTCCGTGGTGAACTTTATATACTTGCCGATAGTTCTTTGCATGTACGCAAATGTGTAATGCAATTGCCTGCTAATACAGGTGTAAACTTTGTGCAGTCTATGAAGTTTGAACAAGAGTTTAAAAAATTGCCTAACAATGAATGGGTAATGACTGTTGATAACCTTGTTGCAGAACTACGGCTTACGAAACTTTTAGAGCGTGCTATTGCAATCCGCTCTACAAGGCTAGACAACTATAGCTTTGATCCTATAGATAAAGCAGAGTTTAAGGGTAAAGCTGCTCTTAAATATGATCCAAACGCTAAAATGCGAAGTAAAGATTATTGGGCAAAGCATCGTAAAGAACAACTTTCAAAGGGAGAAGCAGACATTGATAACTTTGTCCACAATGTTACCCAGATGAAGAGTTTCAAATGGATTATCTTTGCAACAAAAACACTGATAGAAAACTTTATAGAAACAGGCTCACACAATACACCCTCAAAAATTGATATAGGTCCTATAAATACCATCATATCTAAGAATTATGCTGATGGTTATCGTTTCCGTGCTTCTGCTCGTACTACAGCTCACTTCAATCCACATTGGTTCTTTGAAGGATATTATGCTTATGGCACGAAGAGCCATAACCATTACTATGATGCTAAGGTAACTTATTCTTTCAACAAGCCAGAATACTTACCAATAGAATTCCCTATTCAAACCTTATCTTTTGAGTCAAATAAGGATGTAGAATCACCTTCTGACAAGTTTCTTATCCATAATAAGGATAACTTTTTCATGGCTTTCCGCCCTGTAAAAGTTGAAAAGATGTACTTCTTTAATCGTCAAAAAATCAATTTTAAGTGGGAAACTGATTATGGACTAGCATCATCTATTGAAGCTCGAACAGAAAGCAACAGACCAACAGGAGACCTGATTTATCAATTAATGGACGGATCAATCGTTAATAACATTCGCCGTACAGAGTTTACTTTAGGTTTTGATTATCGCCCAGGACAAAGCTATATCAATACTAAACAAAATCGTTTGGAAGTAAATCTTGACGCGCCCCAATTTACATTAAAGCATACCATAGGAGTAAAAAACTTCCTTGGAGGTAACTTTACTTCAAATCTTACTGAGTTTACTGCTTACAAACGTTTATGGCTAGGTAGTTGGGGTAATATTGATTCTAGGTTGATAGCTGGTGTACAATGGAATAAAGTTCCATTCCCTCTTCTTATTATGCCACCTATTAACACATCATATTTTGAGAATCAATGGACATTCTCTATGATGAATAATATGGAATTTCTCAACGACCGTTATGCTATGTTCTCTGTAGCTTGGAATCTTCAAGGAAAGATATTAAATCGTATTCCTCTAATAAAGAAATTAAAATGGCGCGAGTACATAGGCATCAAAGGGATGTGGGGACATCTTTCCAATAAGAATAATCCGCTCCTTCTTGAGAATGCAAATAATCCTGCACTTTACCGTTTCCCTGAAGGAACATATATTATGACACATGACCCTTACATGGAACTAGTAGTTGGAGTCTATAATATCTTCAAAGTTTTACAAGTCAATTATGTACGCCGACTTACCTACACGGGTATGCCTGGTGTTCATAAAAACGGCATTCGCTTCGGCTTTAATTTAGTATTCTAAAATGACAAAGACAAGATTCACTATTAATCGACTTATATTCTACTTCAAACGCCAAATATGGAGGCATTCTGATGTACGCTTTAAGGATAATCCTTTAGTTTATATTGCCCAGCGCCTCTATTTAGTATTTACTGGCTTATTTGTAGATAAACATTGGGGATACGCTGCCCAATTAACCTATAATACTATGATGGCGCTCATTCCTATGTTTGCAGCCATCATAGCAATAGCACGTGGTTTTGGCTTTGAAGACTATATAGTTGAATGGTGTAAACATATCTTTGCCAATCAGCCTAATACAGCTAAAGTTGTGGTAAATCTTGCTAAATCATACATAGATTATACACACACTGGAGTTGTATTGGGTATAAGTTTGGTATGGATGCTATATTCTGTTATATCACTTTTTAATAATATAGAAGTTGTTTTTAATGGAATCTGGGGCGTTAAGAAAGAACGCAGTATGGGGCGAGCTATTACCGATTATGTTTCTATTTTGATATTTCTTCCCCTCACCTTAATTTTATTATCAGGTCTCAGCATCTTCTTTCAGTCCATTCTAGTCAATTTACCTAATTTTCAAGTACTCACACCTCTTCTTCAAGGACTCATTGGCTTTATACTTCCTTTAGCCATCCTTACTATCATTTTCATTTTAATGTACACACTTTTACCAAATACAAAAGTGCGTATATCTATGGTATGGCTTCCTGCTTTATTAGCAGCCATTGGCATAATAGTAATACAAAATGTTTATATTCACTTCCAAATACTTTTTGCAAGCTACAATCTTATTTATGGTTCGCTTGCAGCCTTACCTTTACTGATGCTTTGGTTACAACTTTCTTGGTATATCTGTATTGGCTTTGCCGAGTTAGGAAGAGCTAACCAAGAACTAACCGACGGACACCTAGGGGAATTGCGCAATGATAGTTTGAGAGAAAAACTTCGCAAATGCTGTGTTATTTTGAGTGTGATGGGGCGTAGACAGGTACGTGCTGATGGACCTATTGATGCTAGAAAGCTACAACTTCAGACCAGCTATAGCTATGCACGAATTATGCGATCCCTCGATCTTCTCATAGAGACTCGCCTTATTACTAAAACCCTTCGCGAAGATAATATTGAAGTTTTTACACTCAATTACGATACCTCTCAGCTCACGATGGGATTTGTTATCCATACACTTTTAGGAGCAAAAGCACCTCATCGCGAGGGAGAAGCAAGTCTACGCATTGATGATTATGAAGACTCTATCCTAGATAAATACTACGAGACTTACATAAAAGCAATGAACAGCATTCCTATTATAGAACTTACTGACAAAGAAAAAATGGGATAACATACTATCCTATATTCACGAGAGATTAGCTCCCAACAACCAATCTCTCGTGAATATAGGATAGTTTACAATAAAACAGTATTACTCTTATGCAAATAACGACACCTATCAATCATTCTTCTAACTACTACTAATACGGTACATTACCATCAATAGGTGAGAACACATTAGACGGATCTTCATTCACACGACTACCCATAACTTCTCCTCCTTGCCCATCTATTGGCAATGGTAATGAATAATCGTTATCTTCAGGATTAGCAAAACGAGTAAATTCTCCACGGAAACTTAATAATACATCTCCTGTAGCACCTTTACGATGCTTAGCAATAATGATTTGAGCCATACCATGAAGATCTTGTCCCTTCTCATCAGCATAAATATGATAATACTCTGGACGATGCACAAAGAGAACCATGTCAGCATCTTGCTCAATAGCACCAGATTCGCGCAAATCGGATAACTGTGGACGCTTTCCCTCTAATCCTTCACGTTGTTCTGTAGAACGGTTCAACTGCGAAAGTGCTAAGATGGGTATATTTAATTCTTTGGCTAATCCTTTCAGAGAACGGCTAATGGTAGATACTTCTTCTTGACGACTACCAAATCTAGCTCCATTGGCATTCATCAACTGCAAATAGTCAATCATAATCACCTTGATATCATGCTCACGCACTAAGCGACGAGCCTTAGTACGTAATTCAAAAATAGACAATCCCGGAGTATCATCCATATAGATTGGTGCTCCTTGCAAATAACGGATTCTATCGTCAAAGCGCTTCCATTCAGCCTCATCAAGTTGACCACTCAATATTTTACTGCCAGGAATAGAACAAACATTAGACATCAAACGATCCACCAACTGTACTTTATTCATTTCAAGAGAGAAAAAAGCTATGGGCAGACGATGATCCACTGCAATGTTTTTAGCAATACTCAAAGCAAAAGAGGTTTTACCCATAGCTGGACGTCCTGCGATAATAACAAGATCGGACTGTTGCCATCCAGAAGTTATTTCATCTAACTTAGTGTACCCTGTTGGAACTCCTGTTAATCCACCCTTATTTTCGGCAGCACGCATTAATATTCTATGCGCTTCATCGATAATAGGATCTATTTGCACGAAATCTTGAGTCATATTCTTTTGAGAAAGATCAAAAAGCTCACGCTCTGCTTTTTGCATCAAGTCATCAACATCTACCGTCTCATCAAAAGCATCGGTTTCTATCATTGATGCAAATTTGATCAACTGTCGTGCTAAAAACTTTTGTGCCAAAATACGTGCATGGTATTCTATATGAGCAGAAGAAGCTACTTGTGAGCTTATTTCTACTAAATAATCCAAGCCACCTACTTCGTCTAAGGCTCCTAGATGGCGTAGTTCTTCTTGAACAGTAACGATATCTACTGGACGTTCATGGAGATTTAAGCTCTGAATAGCCTCATACATTTTTTGATGTCGAGGATCATAGAATGTTTCTGGACGGATAATTTCAGAAACAACAGTAAATGCGTCTTTATCTATCAACAATGCACCTATTACTACACGCTCTATTTCCATTGCCTGCGGTTGTAGATGACCGTAGGAATTATCAATAGGTGCCGATTGGCGCCGTCTTGCTGTTTTGCTAGTTTTGTTCTCTGCCATATATAAGCAACAAAATTACAAAAAAACTATGAAAACGACTCGCTACTAATCTAAGTTTTTTTATCTTTGCACAAGATAGTTAAGAATACTATGAGTTAAGATTATTATCCGTATTTCGTATTCATCAAAAATAATAATAATGTTATGATTACATTTCCTTGTTGCAAAATTAATCTTGGGTTGAACGTTGTTAGCAAGCGAGAAGATGGCTATCACAATCTTGAAACCATATTCTACCCCGTGCTTTTGTGTGATGCCCTCGAAATAAAAACAATGGATGAAGATTTTCCTTCTCCAACTAACTGTGATATTAAGGTTACAGGTAACAGCTTATCCAACTGTGATGAAAAAGATAATCTTGTCGTTAAAGCATACAACTTATTAGCAAAAGATTACAATTTACCTCGCATACATATACACCTTTATAAGCGAATACCTTCACAAGCAGGATTAGGAGGAGGATCAGCAGATGCCGCTTATATGATTACTTTGCTCAATAAGCGCTTTCATTTAGGGTTAAATGATAAAGACATGATACATTATGCTACCAAAATAGGAGCTGATTGTGCCTTTTTCATAAAAGCAGAAACAGCCTTTGCTACAGGAATTGGCAACGAACTAAGCCCACTTAGTAGAGGCATCAGCTCGCTTGAGGGTTATTATCTTACTCTTGTCAAACCAGACATTGCTGTATCTACAGCCGAAGCTTATGCTAACATTAAGCCTCAACAACCTAAAAAGTGTTGCCGTGATATTATCTCCCAATCTATTGACACTTGGAAAGATGAATTAAAAAACGATTTTGAGGCATCTGTCTTTACACATCACCCTGAACTTAAAGCCATTAAAGAAAAGCTATACAAGGAAGGCGCACTTTATGCTCAGATGTCGGGAAGTGGTAGTACGATCTTTGCAATCTTTGGAAGAAAGCCCAAAGAGATAGAAGAAAAATTTGAAGGGAGTTTTGTATATACATGTCGTCTTTAGTTCGCTTGCGAACTAAAGACGTTTTTTTTATTATCTATTTCTGTGCTTAACATACCAAGAATGCACATAAAAATGATAGATCAATAAAGTGAAAACGGTAAGTACTATACCTACCTCTAAAATTAAATCTTTATTTTGATTAAGCAAACTATACCCTATAAACAAGCCCAAACCAAGACCAAATTCCCAAGATAGAAGAAACGTAGTTTGGCTAGTACCTCGTTGACAATGTTTAGATAACTTAATAAAGAACAATAGAAATCTACTACCTATCAAACCAATACCTAGCCCCATAAACGTTGGTGTAATAAGATTTACGATATTTTGAGTGCGTGTAAGCATCAATAACATAGCCACACCTATCAATAATAATCCCGTTACTCCTTCACTTTTAAGATCAGCATTTGCAAAAGCAAAACGCTCTGCTAACAACGCAAGAACAAAGCCAAACATCAAGAGATAAAAGAAATTAGCACTAAAGGAGATTGATAGCATTAGACCTATTAAAGCAGTACTACTTACCAATGTAACAGATAACCATCCGCCTTGCTTTAAAATAAAGCGATCTAAAGAAAATACACGTATTGTTTCTTCAGGAGCACGAAAAGGAAAATTGACCGATTTCACGAGTAACATAGCTGCTATACTGCAAAAACAAGACCCTAATAAAACAATTCCATCATTGAGTTGATGATAGATTATTAATGCTACCAAAGATCCTAAAGCCAATGCAAAACGTCCAAACCATGTTACACTATAATTAGCCTCCGTACGATGGCTAGCTTCTACAGTGTCTATTATCAATGTTCCTAGTAAAACCATTTGCGCCAAACCATAAAAAGCTCCTTGCACCAAACGCAATACAAGTAATAGGTTGAAGTCTATATTATTATCTTTCAAACTGCCTAAATAATAAAGAAAACCTGTACATGCCGTCATACACAGTATAGACAGAATACATACTACATTACGTCGAAAGCGTTGAACCAAATAGCCTGAAAAACCACCGAATATAAACATTCCAAGCGAAAAGCATAACATCACCCAGCCTAACTGACTATTGGTATAGCCATGAGTGTATAAATGTAAAGGTAACGTGGGAATAAGCATATAAACCGACATTACTAAAAACAGATTAGCTAATGCTAAACGCCAAAAATGCCTATTCCACAAACGAATGTGAATAGGAGTATTTTGAGTATCCATAACTTACAACCTTAAACTTACTTTTTATATTATCCTTCAGAGTTTGAATAAAACTAAAATATATACAATCGCCTAATAAGACTCTTCTTTTGAAGGAAAAGACTCATTTTTTACACATCTAATATATTTATGAACACCATCCATCATACATTGCTTTACATCAGCAAACTGGCGCAAAAACTTCGGTTTAAAACTTTCTGTCATACCCAAAGCATCAGCATATACTAATACCTGCCCATCGGTACCATTACCAGCACCAATACCTATAGTTGCAGCCTTCACCTCTTTAGTAACCCTTGCAGCTAATGATGCTGGCACTTTTTCTAGTGTTATTGCAAAAACACCCACTTCATCGAGTGCTTTAGCATCTGCAATAAGTTTCTCGGCTTCGGCTTCTTCTGTTGCTCTAACACCATACCCCCCTAACTTATGAACACTTTGTGGGGTTAGTCCTAGATGACCTTCCACAGGAATACCAGCGTCTACAATACCCTTAACAGTATCTACGATTTCTATTCCCCCCTCTAATTTTACCGCATCAACACCCGTTTCTTTCATAATACGAATGGCATTGCGTATGGCTTCTTCCTTACTTATTTGGTAACTACCAAAAGGCATATCACATACCACAAGAGCATGGCTACAAGCTTTTGCTACAGCACGAGCATGATATATCATTTCATCTACTGTTATAGGCAAGGTCTCAAAATTGCCATTCATCACATTAGATGCCGAATCGCCTATCAATATACTATCTACACCAGCTTCATCGAGTATTCGTGCTGTGGTATAATCATACGCCGTAAGCTGAGCTATTTTCTCGCTAGCTGTTTTCATGGCAAGAATTGTTTTTACCGTAACTTTCTTTTTATCTGTTGTTAAATAGCCCATTGCGTACCTGAATATAATCGTTCCAAAGTTAAACTTTATTTTTCGTTTATTTATATTTTTGCAAAGTTACGCTAAATTAATCGTTTGGCAAAGTGAACCCTATATAATTACGAATAACTAGTTCACAATAAGAAGCAATAGCTTTTTCATCATTTGTAGTTGCCACCCCTATAACCCTTGCTCCTGAAGCCCTACCCGATTTTAACCCATTAAAGCTATCTTCAAACACAAAACATTCTTGAGGGTCAAGATCAAAGTTAGCTGCTGCTTTTAAATAGCAATCAGGAGAAGGTTTACTTTCAGAAAAATCCTCTGAAGTAAGGATTTTATCAAAATAGGTAAGAAGCTCAGGGTGTTGTTGATACACACTCCGCATTTTCTCAAGATTAGAACTAGTAACTACTGCCGTTTTAATGCTTTTTGCTTTTAATTTGAGAACAAAATCTTCGAATCCATCGACATAATCAAAAGACATATTACGCTCAAACGCATTCAGCTCTTTATTTATTTCCTTTTGTTCTTCATCTTTACCATAAAAATATTTATCGTAAATTTGAACCAAAGTTTGTCCCTTAATACTTATAGCAAAGTTGGCTATACTAGGAAGATACTTTTCCCCTACGTTACTCCAAAACTTTGTATAAAGAGGTTCTGTATCGAATACTACTCCATCCAAATCGAATAAACAGGCTTTTATCATTATTCAAATACGTTTGTTATAAATGTAGTGCAAAGTTACGAAATTCTTTTTGTAACTTTGTTGCCACCTATGACAAAGAAATCATTTATATTCAGCACGTTATTCATATTAGGAAAGGCTTCCTTTACATGCAACAACGCAAAGAATACCAATTATAATAATTACGTACAATGAAAGTAATATACTTTTGTGTATTTATTAGATAAAACAACCAATTTACACTCATAGAAAAACAGCAGAGAAAATAAAACGATCATTATGCAAGCAGATATTATTTCCAAGTATTTTAAAAGTCTTAGCGAAAAACAAACCAAACAGTTTGGTATGTTATACGAACTATATCAAGATTGGAATGCTAAGATAAATGTTATTTCTCGTAAAGACATTGATAACTTATACGAACATCACGTACTACATTCTTTAGCCATTGCCAAGATGCTCCATTTCAAAGAAGGAACAAATATTCTCGACTTTGGTACTGGTGGCGGTTTTCCGGGTATTCCTCTAGCCATCATGTTCCCCGAAGCCAATTTTAAGATGATAGACGGCACAGGGAAAAAAATTAAGGTAGCCTCAGAAATAGGCAATTCCATCGGACTAGACAACATTCTCCCTATGCACTTACGTGGCGAAGAAGAAAAGGGAAAGTTCGATTTCATCGTATCTCGTGCTGTAATGCCTTTACCCGATTTAATGAAGATCGTGAAAAAAAATATTGCAAAGGATCAACACAACGCCCTTCCCAATGGTGTGATTGTATTAAAAGGTGGTAATCTAAAAGAAGAGATTAAGCCTTTCCAAAAAATTGCTGAGCAGATAGAACTCACACAATGGTTTGAAGAAGAATGGTTTAAAGAGAAGTATCTTATCTATCTTCCGGGATAATATCCCTTGAATTGATCAACATCTTAGGACAAATCTACAATAGGATAATATATTATGGTAAAGATTGAACGTTTTGCATGCAACATGCTGGCAGAGAATTGCTTTATACTTAGTGATGAAACTAAAGAATGTGTCATCATAGACTGTGGTGCTTTTCGCGAAGAAGAGCGAAAAGCTATCGTAAATTATATAAAGAAAGAAGATTTAAAACCTGTTCATTTACTGGCAACTCATGGACACCTTGATCATCATTTTGGAGATAACACCATTTTTACAGAATATGGACTAAAACCAGAAGTACATGAGGGTGATCGTGTGTTTATGGAAAACCCATATAATGCAGCAACAACCTTATTTGGTATAACATTAGATTATGAACTACCAGAAGCTAACTTCTGCATAGAAAACACAAGTATTATCAATTTTGGCTCCCACACCCTCAAAGTAATTGCCACTCCAGGACATTCTGGCGGATCAGTGTGCTATTATTGTGAAAACGAGCATTTACTTTTTACGGGTGATACGCTTTTCAGAAGAAGTATTGGCAGAACCGACCTCCCTGGAGGTAGTATGTTTCAGATGGTTAGCTCCTTACGTTTATTAGCACAATTACCCGATGAAACCGTAGTTTATGCTGGACACGGCGAGAACTCTACTATAGGATACGAGGTAGCACACAACCTTTATATGGACAGATAAACAGATGATAGCTCCCACATCAAAAACGGAAAAGATAATCTTAGGCATCGACCCAGGTACAAACGTGATGGGCTACGGCTTATTGCACATAGTAGGCAATAAAGCAGAACTCATCGTGATGGGAGTTATTGATATGCGCAAAGAGAAAGATGTATATCTACGCCTAGGTAAAATATTCGATCGTGTAACTGGCATTATTGACGAATACTTACCCGATGAACTTGCTATAGAAGCTCCTTTCTTCGGAAAAAATGTACAATCAATGCTAAAACTTGGTCGGGCGCAAGGAGTGGCTATTGCTGCAGCAATCCATCATGACGTACCTATTCGTGAATATGCCCCACTAAAAATAAAAATGGCAATTACAGGAAATGGTGCTGCTTCAAAAGAACAAGTAGCAAAAATGCTACAGAAGCTATTACATTTAAGAGACGACCAAATGCCTCATTTTATGGACGCCACTGATGCCATCGCCGCTGCTTATTGCCATTTTCTACAAATTAATCGACCAGAAACTGATGCTAAACACTATGGTTCGTGGAAAGATTTTGTGCAAAAAAATAAAACGCGCATAACAAAATAAATATACTAAAACATTGTTTTACTCCATCGCTAATTACAACTTCTCTCTAAATTAAACAGAATCCTATACTAACAAAAAGTATGGTTTTCTGTATCTTTTTGTATAATTTGCGACTAATTTTTAATTTTACAGCGATAACAATTAGCATCCGTGCTAAAAAAACAGAAAAAAGTTTTGCAAGGTTAAAATATAATACCTAACTTTGCAGCGTTATCCTGAAAACAATCTTTTTACCTTACAAAGACTAATACCTATTTGAAATTGAAGCGGTCACCTGTGAAGGTCACTGCTTCTTTCTTTTTGTACACCCTTCTCCATAACAAGCTTAGTTCTTAACAACTTACCTTGCTCTTTTGAGCAGAAATAACCTATTTGATTACAAATGATAACCTTTTAAAAAGCAAACTATCACCTTTAAAGTAGCAAAAGCTTATCTTTCCAAAAGAAAAACAAATTATTTTTAATCCATTTTTAATTTATTTTTATCTGAAAAATAAATTATTTTTCAGGCAAATAGTTTAGCTTTTATCACCATATACATAACCTTTTACACAACAATCACTTCTCTTTTACACTTAGAACGATATTTCATAACCATTGTTACGCTATATAAAAGCATATCCATAGGCGATCTTTCCCCCCTCCAATTGACAACAATACTTGCTATAAACAACAAAAGCTCGCTTATCACTTAACAATAATTATTAGCAATATATAAGGTATAAACCACTATTTTTTTGTAAATTTGCATTGTATAAGCCGAATTTATCGACTGAGTAAAAAAGAACAATAATCATTATAAATAATCATTCATTTTTATGAGTAAGCAAACAGAAAAGATCAAGGCACTCGTTGAAAAACGTGAGCAAGCTCGCCTCGGTGGTGGTCAAAAGGCCATAGACAAGCAGCATGAACGCGGAAAGTACACCGCTCGTGAACGTATTGATATGCTTGTTGACGAAGGTAGCTTTGAGGAATATGATATGTTCAAACTTCACCGTTGCCACAATTTTGGTATGGAGAAAAAACAATATCTAGGCGATGGAGTTGTAGCTGGTTCGGCTACAATTGATGGTCGTTTAGTTTATCTTTATGCACAAGACTTTACTGTAAACGGTGGCTCGCTTTCAGAAACAATGGCACAGAAGATTTGTAAGGTAATGGATATGGCTATGACAAATGGCGCACCTGTTATCTGCATGAACGACTCTGGTGGTGCTCGCATTCAAGAAGGCATCTCTGCGCTAGCTGGTTATGGCGAGATTTTCGAGCGTAACATTTTGGCTTCAGGTGTAATTCCTCAAATTTCAAGTATCCTTGGCCCTTGTGCTGGTGGTGCAGTTTACTCTCCTGCTTTGACTGATTTCATCGTAATGAAAGAGGAAACTAGCTATATGTTCTTAACGGGTCCAAAGGTTGTTAAGACAGTAACAGGTGAGGATATTGATGCCGAACACCTTGGCGGAGCTAGTGTTCATGCCACCAAGAGTGGTGTTACTAGCTTCACAGCTAAGACTGAGGAAGATGCGCTTGAAATTATCAAGAAGCTTCTCTCTTATATTCCTTCTAACAATCGTGAAGAAGCTCCACGTGTTGAGTGTTCTGATCCTATTGATCGCAAAGAGGATCTTTTGAATGAGATAATCCCAGACGATCCTAATCAGGCTTATGATATGTACAAAGTAATTCAAGCTGTTACTGATAATGGCGAATTCTTTGAAGTGCAACCTAAATTTGCCAAGAATATCATCACTGGCTTTGCTCGTTTCAACGGTCAGAGTGTAGGTATCGTTGCTAACCAGCCAAATGCTTATGCTGGTGTATTAGATGTAAATGCTAGCCGTAAGGGTGCTCGCTTCGTTCGCTTCTGTGATGCTTTTAATATCCCTATCGTGTCGTTGGTTGATGTTCCTGGTTTCTTGCCAGGTACTGGTCAGGAATACAATGCCGTAATTCTTCATGGAGCCCAATTGCTTTACGCTTATGGTGAAGCTACCGTACCAAAGATTACCATTACTTTGCGTAAAAGCTATGGTGGCTCACACATCGTTATGGGATGCAAACAATTACGTTCTGACCTGAACTTTGCTTGGCCAAGTTCAGAAATCGCTGTAATGGGTGGTTCTGGTGCTGTTGCTGTGTTATACGGTCGTGAGGCAAAGAAAGTGAAAGAAGAAGGTGGCGATGCTAAACAGTTCTTAGCAGAGAAAGAAGAAGAGTATGCAGAAATGTTTGCAAATCCCTATCAAGCAGCTCAATATGGTTACATCGACGATGTTATCGAACCACGCAACACACGTTTCCGTATTTGCCGAGGCTTGGCTCAGCTTGCTCATAAAAAGCAAGAATTACCAGCTAAGAAGCACGGTTGTATGCCAATGTAATAATGGAGGAAGAAAACATGGATAAAAATGTATTCGCAGCCATAGCAATGGCACTCTATGAGTACGCAGGAAATAATATTCACGATAACGAACCTAGTAAAATCACTATTCGTCCAAAACAGACAATGTGGGATGCTAAGTTTGAGATTATGACCAAAAAACCATAAACAAGAGAAACTTACATGAAAGAGTTTAAATATACTATCGCTGGTAAAGAATATAAAGTAGAGATCGGTGAGATCGACGGCGAGAACGTTGCAGACATTACTGTAAATGGTGAACAATACAAGGTTCAGATGGAGAAAGAAGTTGCTCCAGAGAAGAAGAAGGTAGAACTAGGTAAGCCTGCTACTAACACAGAAGAGGAAACCACAAATACAGCACCTGTTAACGCTGCTAATGCTGTTAAAGCTCCACTACCAGGTACAATTACTTCTATAGAAGTAACAGTTGGACAGGAAATAAAAGCTGGTGATACTGTTGTTGTCCTAGAAGCTATGAAGATGCAAAATGCTATTGAAGCTGAAAAAGATGGTAAAGTAACAGCTATTGCCGTAAAGGTTGGGCAAGCTGTACTTGAAGATGATCCCTTGGTGGTCATTGAATAAGATCTTATCAATTATAAAAAAGAGCTGCACCCAATACAGATGCAGCTCTTTTTATGTATTTTCTTGAAAGTTGTAATTACTAGGAACTATGCAAATAACTATAAACAATCTATCTTATTCTCAACTCTCAATTCTCAATTCTCAACTCTCAATTATAACTTGTTTCCCTCCTTAGGAAATACTACTGTAGGCGTAAAAGTCTTTGCCTCCTCAAAGTCCATTTGAGCATAAGAAATAATGATAACAACATCGCCTACCACAGCACGGCGGGCTGCAGCACCATTCAAACAAATACAACCACTACCGCGTTCGCCCTTAATAATATAAGTTTCTATACGCTCACCATTATTATTATTAACGATCTGAACCTTCTCGCCCGCAATAAGGTTGGCAGCGTCCATTAAATCCTCATCAATGGTAATACTACCCATATAGTGTAAGTTAGCCTCTGTAATGGTAACACAATGAAGCTTACTCTTTAATACTTCTATCTGCATATCTTTATCCTTTATATTTAATATGATCAATCAAACGAATTGGAGTATTCCCACAATATACAGTAATACATCCCACAATATATGCACTATCATCCCATGTTTCCACATCGAGTAAAGTATTACCATCTACTATTTGAAAATACTCTACCTCTAATCCTTCAATGCCATTGATCTGACTTATTACATAGTCATGAGTGTCTTTAAGACTATGTGTTTTACTATAAGCAATACTTTCACTCAAAGCTCTATAAATACTTGGAGCAATAGCACGTTCTTCCTTATTTAACAATGTGTTACGTGAACTTTTTGCAAGCCCATCTTCATCACGTACAATTTCACATTCTACGATTTGAATATTCATTCCGACATAATCGACGAGACGTTTTATAACAGCAATCTGCTGCCAATCTTTCTCACCAAAATAAGCCCTATTAGGCTTCACTATAAAGAATAATTTACTAACAATTTGGCACACACCATTGAAATGCCCAGGACGTTTAGCACCTTCCATCACTGTTGATTGTGGTGAAAACTCAAAAGTACGCTCATCCTTAATTGGGTATATTTCTTCTACAGTAGGTGCAAATACAATAGTTGCTCCACTCGCTTCCAAAAGCTTACAATCAGCTTCTAATGTTCTTGGATAGCGATCTAAATCTCCTTGATCATTAAACTGAGTGGGATTTAAGAATATAGAAACAACAGTAACATTGTTATCTTTTACACTGCGTTTTACCAATGAAGCATGACCTTCATGCAAAGCTCCCATCGTAGGGACTAAACCTATAGAATTGCCTTCTTTACGGAGCTGAAAAAGTTCGTTTTGAAGTTCTACTATTTTGTTAAGTACTTTCATCAAACAATTGTTTTTCTGCAAAAACTGCATCTTTTAGCTATGCAAAGTAACAACAAAATACTTAAAACAACAAAGAAAATACAGAAATATCCCCCCTTGGTGCTTATTTACTATCAATTTATGTAAAACACACCTCTTTATAAATATAAATTCGTACCTTTGCAAAAATATTTAATCAACAGAGAATGGGAAAAAGAATATTATTTATCAATCAGGAAATCGCTCCTTATGTTCCAGAAACAGAATTATCAACTTATGGCTCTGATATGCCTAATTTGATGCAAGAGAGCGGATTTGAGATTAGAACTTTCATGCCAAAATGGAGCAGTATCAACGAACGCCGTGGACAATTGCACGAAGTAATTCGCCTTTCTGGTATGAATTTAATCATTGATGATACAGATCACCCATTGATAATTAAAGTAGCTAGTATTCCACAAACACGCATACAAGTTTATTTTATTGATAATGAAGACTATTTTCAGAAGCGTTCTACAATGACCACTGACGAAAATGGTGAAGATTTTTCAGATAATGGCGAACGTGCTATATTCTTTGCACGTGGTGTACTTGAAACTGTAAAGAAGCTAAGATGGACACCTGATATCATTCACTGTCAAGGCTGGATGGCTTCAGTTGTACCACTCTATGTTAAGACTGCTTATAAAGATGAACCACAGTTTGCTAATTCAAAAATTGTAACATCGTTGTTTGGTAGCCAGCCTTCAAATCTTGGCGACAACTTCAAAAAATGCCTTGAGTTTCGCGATGCTAATACAGAGAAATTAGCTAAGTACAAGGATAATTTTGACTTTGTAGAACTAGGCAAATTGGCTATAGACTATTCTGATGGAATCATAGGGGTTGGAAATAAGCTAAACGACACTTTAGTTGATTACGCAAAAGTTGCCTCAAAAGAATTATTGTTGCATGACAATAAAGATGAAGAACTAAAGACAAAATATGCCGACTTCTATAATAAGATCATCGGATAATATATAAATTTAGAGAGACTGCAAAAAATGAAAAAGATATTTGTTTTCCTTGCCTTAGCTGTATCAATGGCACTTATAACATCATGCGATGATACTACAGACACTATAGGAGGATCACTAATTCCTGATAATGACAAATTAGTTGTATCAACAGATAGCTTCGATGTATCATCAAAAACTATTCCTGCTGGTAATGTTATACCTCGTACTTCTACAGGCTACCTTGGAAAGATGACCGATGCCGAAACAAACACTCAGGTAACAGCCAACTTTATGACACAGTTTCACGTACTTGACAACTACCAAATGACTGTTGCCGACAGTATTACTAGTCGTGATGCAAGCAAAAATATCATAGCTGACTCTTGCGAAATTCGCTTATTCTATAAAGGTTCATACGGCGACTCATTAGCACAAATGAAACTTACTGCTTACGAACTAAATAAGCCTGTAGAAGAAGGTATTACCTATAGATCGAATTTCGATCCTATCGCTAACAATTATGTCCGAACTAATGGTGGCATTGCAGTCAACAGAAGCTATACATTGACCGACTTAACAGAGCCTGATAGTGTAAGAAAGACTTCAAATTATGTTAAGAACATTAATATCAAACTTAACGATCAATATACAGACAAGGAGGGTGTTGTATATAACAATTTTGGTACTTACTTAATGCGTAAATATCAAAGTAATCCAACAGCTTTCCGCAATTCTTATCATTTCTTGCATGAGATTTGCCCAGGATTCTATTTTAAGATTACAGATGGTGAAGGTTCTATGGCAAAGATAGAGCAAGCTCAAATAAATATTTACTATAGAGCAAAGAAAGGGACTTCAGAAAAAGAAACATTCACAAAATTAGTTGGTACAGAAGAAGTACTTCAACTTACCAACTTCAGCAATGACCAAGCAAAGCTCCAAGATTTGATAAAAGAAACTGGACATACATATTTGAAGACACCTGCTGGATTATTTACCCAACTAACATTGCCCATCACTGACATTCTGGCAGGGCATGAGAATGATACAATCAATTCAGCTAAAATAGAGGTAAAACGTGTAAACAATAATGCTTCTTCAACATATAACTTTGGCATTCCGCAAAACGTACTAATGCTTCCTGCTGATAGCGTTGAAACTTTCTTTGCAAAAACACGCTTGAATGATAATAAAACATCGTTCTTAGCTTCTTATAATACAACGAAGAATTCATACATATTCAACAACATATCAGGGCTTATAAGTTTCTTTAAGCAGGCAAAATCTCCTAGAAGTGAGAATTGGGGTAAAGTTGTCCTTGTTCCTGTAGAGCTACAAACTACAACAACAGGAAGTGGAGCTAGTCAAAAAACGACTGTTAATATGATTTCAAACCAAATGGGCTTATCAAGCACCAAACTTCTTGGCAACACATCGGCAGGTAACGGTTTAAGAATAACAGTTGTTTATAGCAAGTTTAATAACAACTAAAGCTGAGCATTTTGTATCAATGGCTGATAACTTTTTGGAGCGTCATCGTGAAGACTACGAACAACGCAAAGCCGCATGGCTTAAAAAAAAGAAAAATCTAAAGGTTACAAAAAAAATATCAACTATTAATCGACCTGATGATGAAGCTCTATAAATAATTTAATAGTCGCCTACTTTGGGAAGTATGGTGACTATTTTTCTTACATAAGTATATATTATAAAAGCGTGAAATATGAGTTTGGCATATCATTTGCAAAGGCAACAATATAAACATATTTCAGGTAAATAAAAAAGAAAGGGAACTAAAAGGATATGATGAACCAGTTTTCACCCAAAGTATCGGAAGTTCTTTCATTTAGTAGAGAGGAAGCTGAGCGATTGTCAAATATGAATATCGCTCCCGAGCATATATTATTAGCTATATTACGCGAGCAATCTGGTCCTGTGTGGAACTTACTACAAGAGCAAAATTTAAATATCAATGAAATAAAATTAGCTCTTGAAGAACGCTTACGCAAAGATAGTAAAAACCGTATTGCTATCACTACAGACATAAATTTGAATGAACAAGCTAATAATATCTTGCGTTTAGCTGTGCTAGAAGCAAGATTGCAGCATGCGCAAACAGTAGATATTCCACATCTATTCTTAGCTATTCTACATGATGTAACAGTAAATGGAGCAAGAAAAGTATTAGAGGAAAATAACATTAGCTATAATTCAGCCTTATCATCTATGCAAATGAAGGCAAATACACCACAAAATGGATTGGGTATGACTGAAGACGAAGATGAGGAAGAGGCTTCTATGTCGAACTCATCGCATAGTAACAATATCGAAACAGCTCAGAATACACGTACAAAGTCGAAAACACCTGTATTAGATGGATTTGGCACAGATCTTACATTAGCTGCTAGCAAAGGAAAACTTGATCCTGTTGTTGGTAGGGAAAAAGAAATACTCCGTGTTAGCGAAATCCTTGGAAGACGTAAAAAGAATAACCCTATTTTAATAGGTGAACCAGGAGTTGGTAAGAGTGCTATCGTTGAAGGATTAGCCCAACTTATTGTAAAACGTCTCACCTCGCCTATCCTATTTAATAAGCGAGTTGTATCGCTAGATATGACAGCTATTGTGGCTGGAACGAAATATCGTGGACAGTTTGAGGAGCGTATTCGCGCTTTAATCAAAGAAATAGAGCAAAATCCAAATATCATTGTATTTATTGATGAGATACATACGCTTATAGGTGCTGGTTCTACACCAGGATCTATGGATGCAGCAAATATATTGAAACCTGCTTTAGCACGTGGTACAATACAATGTATTGGTGCTACAACCTTAGAAGAATATCGCAAATCAATAGAAAAGGATGGAGCTTTGGAACGTCGCTTCCAGAAAGTATTAGTAGAACCTACAACACAGGAAGAAACTATACAAATACTTGAAAATATCAAGGAGCGTTATGAAGAGCATCACCACGTAAACTATACACGCGACGCTATCTTAGCATGCGTAAAGTTTACAGAACGCTATATCACCGATCGTTTCTTCCCTGACAAAGCGATAGATGCGCTCGATGAAGTAGGTTCACGCATACACATGCGCAATGTGAAAGTGCCACAGGTTATCATTGACCTACAAAAAGAAATTGAAGCTGTCCAACAAAAAAAACAAGCAGCAGTAAAGAACCAAAACTTTGAGCTTGCAGCTAGTTTTCGCGATAAACAAACAGAACTAGAACGTGTGCTTAAAGAAAAGCAAGAAGAATGGCAACGTGGTGATGCTGAAGAACGTGCAGAGATCACCGAAGATGATGTGGCAGACGTAGTAGCAATGATGAGTGGTGTTCCTGTTCAGAAAATGAAAGAGTCGGAAGGCATTCAGCTAAAGAATATGGATAAGGACTTAAAGAAGCTTGTCATAGCACAAGATGATGCTATTGATAAGATGGTAAAAGCCATTCAGCGCAACCGCATAGGCTTGAAAGATCCTAACCATCCTATAGGTGCATTTATGTTTCTTGGTCCTACTGGTGTTGGTAAAACTTATCTTGCAAAGAAATTGGCAGAAATGATGTTTGGCTCAAAAGACGCACTTATCCGTGTTGATATGAGTGAATATACTGAAAGTTTCAACACTTCACGCTTGATAGGTGCACCTCCAGGATATGTTGGCTATGACGAGGGAGGACAATTAACCGAACGTGTACGCCGTCATCCCTATTCTATTGTCTTGCTTGATGAGATAGAAAAGGCACATGGTAATGTCTTTAATATGCTGTTGCAAGTGCTAGATGAAGGAAGATTGACCGATGGTAATGGACGATTGATAGACTTCCGAAATACTATCATTATTATGACTTCAAATGCTGGTACACGCCAGTTGAAAGAATTTGGACAAGGTGTTGGTTTCAAGGCTGCAAACCTCAATGGTTTATCACAAAGTGAAGGCGATAAGGAACGCGCTCGTGCTATTGTTCAGAAGAGCTTGAGCAAACAGTTTGCTCCAGAGTTCCTCAACCGTTTAGATGAAATCATTACATTTGATCAATTAGATCTTGAAGCGATAAAGAAGATTATTGATATAGAGTTGGTTGGGCTTTACCAGCGTGTTAGTAACATTGGATATACCATTGAGCTCTCTGATGCCGCAAAGGAGTTTGTTGCTACAAAGGGCTACGATGTTCAATTTGGAGCTCGCCCGCTTAAACGTGCAATACAAACATATATAGAAGATGGTATTAGCGAACTCATTCTCTCTGACAACATAAAGCTAGGAAACACTATCCTCATTGATAAGAACGAGAATGAAGAGAAACTTACCTTCGAAGTAAAAACAACAGAAGTTACTGCTGAAAGTCAAGAAGAGTAAACGATATATATGGCTATACACCAAAACAGCGAACTAATAACTCTCAACAAAGAGAGCATATTAGTTCGCTGTTTTGGTATATGGTTTATCTTATTACTACTTTTTCAAAAGCTTGTTTGCTAGAAAGCGTCTCACTGGTAAATCATAAATACGCAAGAATACATAAGCTAAAACAATATTAGCAATGATAATACTAACACCTACTGGTAAGGCTTTTGCAAGAGAAACATTGCTACCCCATACCCAAGCATAGAATAAATACATAGAGGGATAATGGATAGCATAAACAGGGTATGAGATTTCTCCTATTGTCTGACAAATTTTAGTTGTTATCTTACCATTTACACTAGCAGAAGCACCTCCATATACTATCAATGGGAAGAATACTAGTACACAAATAGCATCATACACACCATTCCATATAGCACTACCACCATATACTACGTATGGCATTGCTGTAAGAATAACAATGATAAAAGCAAAACTCCAAAAAGAGCGACGCACTTGAATGTAACGATAGGTTCGTGCCATTAACATCCCAACACTGTAACTATAGAGCATCACTAAGAAGCCTGCATAATGGAAACCATTTGCCATTGTCCAGCCAACACCTAAGTTATAAACTCCAGAACCATTTCCAACAGCATATACTGCTACTCCTAACCCAGAGAGTATCACAACAGTTGCTAACATCTTATTCGACAACTTTCTTAGCAACAACGCATAAAGAATATTACCAATATATTCCATTAACAGCGACCAATACGGACCGTTTAAAGGAAATAACTCCCCATACCCTCTAACTTCTAAACGAGCTGAAGGAGCTACAGGGATCATAAATAAGGTGAAAAGGCAAGCAAAAACAACATACAAAGTAGGAATATGTTCACCCTTCCAAGTAACACTCCCTTGAGCTATAAATGCTATGAAACCTAATATTGCCCCTAGCACAACCATTGGATGCAAACGTATCAAGCGACGTTTGAAGAAGTCCGCTGTACTCATCTTCTTCCATCGATCATCATAGGCATAACCGATTACAAACCCCGAAAGAACAAAGAAAAGTGGTACTGCTAAATATCCATGATTGCATATCTGATTGGAAGGACTCGTTGCAAAGCCTTCAAAGAGATGATAAATCAATACCATCAAAGCTGCCACACCACGCATACCATCTAATATTAAATAATGTGGCTTTGTGTCAGTAAAAACGGTAGAAGATTGCGACATAAGTGTATCCGAATAGAGTTTACAAGCGATAACCTACACCAAGATTCAAATAAATGGGATGTAAGGCAAAGCTAATAGTATTAAAGTTCTTATTAAAAATATCCGAGAAAGTCCAAGTAAGGTCGGCATTAAGCGAAATGTGCTTATCGGCTTGCCACGTACCACCTAGTTGTGCGCCCCATTGCTGTTTACGAAGGTCAGAAGTAAAGTCATAACCTGCCTTTGTTTCACCTTCAAAGCTAATCTTTTCACCTATAGGAGTATTCTGACGCAAATAACCCTCAGATACATAACCATCAAAACGTCCATCAAGGGCTATAGACCCAAATAATCCTGCACGCACTTTCCAACGATCAGAAATACGATAATTAGCCATAACAGGAAGCGTTAGTAAGATAGCACCATAATTGGTATTCACAAAGCCTGTGTAATAACCTGCAATCAAGGTATTCCCCTGCACAATCTCGGTACTATAATTCTTAACCATAGCACCAGTTTCCATTCCTTTCTTCTCAAGCTTTATCCCTAGAGAAGCTCCCCAACGCTTACGGTCGCCTATCCAACGAGTAATAACTCCTTCAATAGATCCATTAAACTTAGGGTTATAATCTTTTATTTTTCTAATTTCTACAGGCATAGGAATAGGGGCAGCACCACCTATGTTTACACCTAGCTTCAATTCTGCTTCCCACCCTTCTGCTGAAAGTATAGCTGCTCTCGTTGTTTTTTCTTCTTGTGCTTGCAAAGTAGTTGCACTTGCTACAAGTACCGATGCTAATATTAATGCTTTTAATGACATTATGTTTCTATTTAATTTTCTATATCAATGTAAATTATACCGTAGATGGTTGCCAAATTATTATTCACAGAACAGTTGTAATTCGTCCACATATAGTGTACTACCTATTGCTCCTTCAAACTTAGCTCCATCTTTGCTTGACGACATAATGATAGCAAAGCTATAACCACCTTCTGCCAACTTCTTAGGATCTATAGTCTTACCATTCATAGCCTCAAAAGGCAAAGTAAACTTAGTCCACTCGCTTGTTTCTTTCCTATCAGTGAGTTCAGCTTTCAATACAATATCTTTACTCGACAACGAATTGCCACCATCAAGGTATCCCTTATTATCTACTGTATTTTCAAATAAAACGGCATAAATGGCAAAGTCGTCTTTCTTGCCCATAATTTCTTTACCGTCACTATCAACCAATTTATCTCCTGCTTTATACTTATAATACCCCACAAGAATTTCAGGTTTCTTTCTAAAAGGTATGCCAAAACTAGTTGCTTTCAAATAAGAAGTCTTTCCACCAACTTTCGCTACAAATTTCCCAATAAAAAGATTCCCTGCAGCAATTCCTGGTATATAAAATCCAAACAAACTAGATGGTTCTTTACCAGTACTTACCGTAGTAAGTTTTGCACAAGCACCTTTCAATCCTTCAACTGCTTGGCTAGTTGGATAATCTGTTGCAGGTTTACCCCTTGCTACAATGTTAAATCCCTTATTACCACTTCCCCATTCTAACTCTCCACCATCCACACCTTTATCTATAAAAACATGATAAGGAAGCTCAGCAGTTGTTGGCTTAATAGCATCAAAGCTATAATGTGTAACTATATCATTTGAAATAAACGATACTGTATACACTTTCTTCCACTGCCCATCCTGAGAAGTAACAGTATAAGTTTGAGGAGTGGTAAAATCACGAACCGTACCACTAGCTGGCTCAATTGTTGCACCATCGGTGATAGTAAAAGTGGGGGCAAGCTTAGTTACATCATCCCATCCGTTATACATCTTTATTTCATTATTAGAAACTTCTGGTTGACGCAACAAAGTAATTCCATCTACTTTCACAGATATAATATCAGCTTCTGCGTTTGGAGCTTCGTCCTTGATACAACTTGTAAACAAAGAAATGCTAGCAAACATAAGGATAAAAGCCTTTGCAATATACTTATTCATTATTTTTTATTTGGTATATATTAAATTTCGGTGCAAAGGTACAAAAAAGAGTGCAAATATTCTGTATTTTTCTCTAGTTGAACCTTAGCGTTACCCAGCAAGTACAAAATTACGATATGTTTTTAAAGAGCTCGCATTTAGGAACCCCTTCTTATTAGCTAAACGATGGCTCTACTTGTAAGGAATACTAGAAAAAATAGGACAAACAAGATCTCTTCACTACTTTCTTTTATACCTTGTAACTATTTGATATTCATTTCGTTACAAAAAGGTCATCTTTTACCTTAAAAAAGATGACCTTTTTATGAGTAATACATCACCTTTTGGTGAGTAAAAGGTGATGTATTGCGATGTAAACGCTTATATATTGTATAGCGAATATGAATATTTTTTACATTATAGAGATTAATGCAGCACATTTGCATTACCTTCTATTGCATTCACATTAATATAAACACAAAAAAGCCATCAAGCAGCTTTTGCTCCTTGATGGCACAATATAAAGTTTGAATTGGTGTCGCTAAGAATTACAAATCGAACTTGTAACCTAGTGTCAACTGGAATACGCTATTCTTAATATCACTATTCTCGAATACCTTTGTTACACCAAAGTTGTAACGAGCGTCAAGCTGAACATTAGCATACTCATAAGAGATACCTACTGGGATAGAGAAATCGAAAGACTTAGCCTTTAGATCTGTGCTACCAGATGCACCACCTATAGGAGTATCAAGCGATTGTTTAACACTACTACTTACTTTGAAACCAGGTTGGATACCAGCCTTTACAGCAAGACCCTTAACTACATAAACATTTGCCATGACTGGAATGTTAATATAATCAACCTTTGTTGTAGCAGTATAAGTAGTGTTTAAAGCTTTTACTTCTTTCTTTGCACCTTGCATAGAGTAAAGAACGCCAGCACTCACAGAGAAAATGTCTGTTGCTTGGTATTCACCTTCCAAACCACCAGCAAAACCGATACGTGGATCAGAGGTACCATCTTTCTCATAGTTTGTTAACATTGCTACATTCATACCTACCTTTGGTTGAAGATTGAATGAACCTACTTCGTGCTGTGCAAATGCTGCAGCTGATGTAATCATCAAGGCTGCTGCTAATAAAACTTTCTTCATTGTTGTATTTAATAAATTAAAGTCATCCTTAAAACTAGAATATTTTTACTCTCTATTTTGCTATAAGAAAAGTTCTAATTTATACCGTTTTCTAATTTAGAACTAATCTCTTAAATGCAGGAGCAAAGGTATTCTATATAACAATTAGCATCAAATATTTTCTTTGAAAAAAGCATTTTATTAACTATTATTCATCAAAAAAGCGACCGTATTTTGCTTTGTTAATCTTTTTTCTCTGTATGATTGTCATAATAATATACAACAACACATGATTTTATAAAGAAAGATTTGATGAAAATACCTTGTTATTTTAATACTACTTACGTGTGTTTTTACTGAAACTCAACAAGCCTAAAAAGGTTAATATTCCATTTAGCATCAGTAATTCATGACCAAATTTGTAACTTGTAAAATTGGTAATAGAAACATCTAAGAAGAAGCATAAGAGAGGTGAGGCTATGGCTATAAAAGGGGAAAACTTATCATTCACTACACGTTTGGTAAACAATCCAAAAGCAAAAAAGCCTAATAATGGACCATAGGTATAAGAAACTAGTGTGTAGATAGCATCAAGCAAATTGGTGGAATTTGCCCAACGGAAAAGTAAAATAAAGACTATGAAGCAAAGTGCCATTATGAAGTGTACCCACTTTCTTAGTTTTTCATCATCTGCCTGGTTCTTTATATCTACACAATAGCTTGTTGTGAGCGATGTCAAAGCAGAATCGGCACTAGAGAAGCAAGCAGCAACAATACCGATAGTAAAAAATACCACAACAGGAGTGCCTAACAATCCACCTGCAGTAGCTTTTAGCATCAACTCATCGGATGTTGCTGTAGGAATAATCAGATGTAATTGGGCATAAAAGAACATTAACAAAATGCCCAATGATAGAAAAAGGAGGTTAGTTGGAACAAAAGCCAACCCATAACTACACATATCTTTTTGAGCAGAACGGAGATCCTTACATGTGAGATTTTTCTGCATCATATCTTGATCTAACCCCGTCATAACAATAACAATAAACACACCACTCAAGAACTGTTTCCAAAAGTTTTGTCCAGACAACCAATCATCAAATACAAATATTTGCGAATGATAATCATTGGTAACCCTATGGATTGTATCAATAAAAGAAAGATCTAAAGCCCCCATTACCTTATATATAATAAGGAGTAAGGCTATAAACATACAAAGGGTTTGAAAGGAGTCGGTATAAACAAGTGTGCAAATGCCTCCTTTTCTTGTATATAACCATATCAGAAGAACAAGCACCGATACCGTAACAAAGAATGGAATATGATACTGATCTAAGACAAAACGCTGTAAAATCATGCAAACAACATAAAATTTTACAGCAGCACTAGACATCTTTGATAGGATAAAAAAGCTAGCACTCGTTTTATAGCTATATTTTCCCAATCGGTCTTCAAGATAAGTATATATACTCGTCAGATTGAGTTTATAATAAATAGGCAATAGAACATAAGCTATAACAACATATCCTAACACAAAGCCCAAGCACATCTGTAGGTACGACATATTATTATTAAGCACCATACCAGGTACACTCACAAAGGTAACTCCTGAAATACTAGCCCCTATCATACCAAAAGCCACCATATACCATGGTGACTTTCGGTTGGCTTTAAAAAATTTTTCATTGCTAGCACCCTTGCTTGTTAGCCAACTAAGACCTAACAACACAAGGAAATAAGCTACAATAGTTATAACTATTATCATTCTTTTTCTATAACTAATTAGTCTTTCTTAAAATTTCATCACGACACTCTTCCATCAACCATTTTGGAGTACTAGTAGCACCACAAATGCCAACGGTATTAACTCCTTCAAACCAACTCATATCAATTTCGTCAGCACATTCTACTTGGTATGAACGCGGGTTAACATCTAAGCACTCATGAAAGAGTACCTTACCATTAGAACTCTTCTTACCAGCTACAAAGATGATTACATCATGCCGAGTAGCAAAGGTAGAGATATTCGGCATACGATTAGCTACTTGACGGCAAATCGTATCGAAACTTTGAAACTTAGCCGATGGATCTATATGCGATTGGATATACTCTATAATCTGATGAAACTCGTTAAGACTCTTCGTTGTCTGCGAATAAAGGTAGATGTCCTTTGTAAAGTTGAGCTTCTTAACATCTTCAAACTTCTCAATAATCAGTGCTTCGCTCTTAGTTTGTCCCACTAGTCCCAATACTTCAGCATGTCCATTCTTACCAAAGATTACTATTTGCGAACCAACAGAGGTACTCTCTGGGACAAACTCCATTTGTTTATCTTCTAGCTTATCATCTAATTTACTTTCATATTGCTTCTTAATACGGCGTTGAAGAGCTAACACCACAGGACAAGTGGCATCTATAATCTCTATGTTATTTCGCTTAGCTAGTTCGTAAGTTTCAGGTGGTTCGCCATGAGCACGAAGCAATACTTTCACATTATGAAGCTTCTTCATCTGCTCATGATCGATCGTAACAAGTCCATTCGTTTCTAATCGTTCCACCTCCATAGAATTATGTACGATGTCGCCCAAACAATATAGTTTCGTTCCCTTAGCCAATTCTTCCTCAGCTTTCTTAATGGCAGTGGTTACGCCAAAGCAGAAGCCACTACCACTATCTATTTCTATTTGTAGCATTTAAATTAATCCTGAATAAATTTATTTATTGATTTTAAATTCTATTGCCGATGCCCTACCACTAAACTCTGGTGCGTATGCACTTTGAGCAGTACAAGTACCTGTCTGATAGTTACCTTCTCGGTCAATGAAATATTCTGCGTCTACAATATGTTTACCCTTTGCCAGCATATCGAAGTAATAGTTGGTACTATTATCCTTTGGTGCAATATAGCATCCCCAATGGTAGCCACTTAACTGGTTAGTTGGTTCTAAGCAAGCTGCACGCTTATCAATAACTTGCACAAAATCGAAGTCGCGAGAAGCTGTGATAGTTAATCTAACTTTCACCTTATCACCTACCTTTAGTATTTTGCCATTAATAGGATCACCATTCTGATCTAGCACTTCACGAACAACAGAAATACCTGAAGTAGCCTCCTTAATATCTGTTGCCTTTTGGAAGAACTGCGCATAAACACCTCCAAAACTTGTTCCTTCACTTTGCTTCTCTATGCTCAAAGATTTTGGCTGCTTTGTAATTAGAGTAGTAACCTTAACATAGCCCAATCCTGCAGTAGCCTTTGGTTGTTCTAATACATTTCCATTCAACTTAAACACAGCGGGTGTCTTTTCTTCCATATCCCATTTACCATTATTCATAAAAGCCCAAATGGCATTCGTGGTATTGATAGGAGTATTCCACATTTGTGTGCGTTTCTCTTGAAGCAACCATTTTTGCATTTCCTTGATATAGTTATCACTTGGGGAAAGTACCTTCAAGGCTTCAATAGCTGCGACCTCTGTTGGTATTTTATAATTTCTCCATGAGTAATAAGCATTGCGAGAATCGAAATATCTTCCCATTTCCTTTGTAGCCACAGTGTATTCTTTCAAACTTTTGAGATACTCCTTAGCAAGATCTGTTTTACCATATTGAGCAAGAATAACCGCTGTATTCGCCTTTCCATAGATAGTAAGATCCGTTGGCTTCTTTGCTAAACGATCGATGAGATAAGTAATATCAGCCGTTGTTGGGCGCTTTGCCAACGCATTTGTGTAGAGATAATCACAAAGATCATCGCTAGGGAATAGCGTTGTTTTATTCTTCTTCTCATATTTCTTCATCTCTATCACTTCTCTTGCAATACGAGTATCAAGGAATGTAAAGGCATGCTTTAAAAGTTGTGAGGTTTGATCGTTATCAAAAGCACCTTGTCCCAGCAGTGTTTGCAAACGAACAAGTGTCTTTGCAATATAAACCGTCATATATAAACTTCCTTCCATACCTGAGAACCATGCGAAAGAACCATCTTCTTGTTGAAGTTTCTTAAGCTGATTGATATAACCAATTTGATTACCTAACAAAGTATTCTCATCAAAGAAGTTGATAAGTTGCTGCTTCCGTTCACCCTCACTATTAGCATCAAGTACCCATGGAGTTTCATTAAGCACCATTGCCTTCAAATCTTGGTTCTTTGCCAAATTCGATTGTAAGTTTGTCTCAGTGCCTATCTCACGCTTCCACTGTTCTATAATCCGCTTAATCTTTGGTGATTGCCCAATAATATGAGAACCAAGAGCATTAGCATAATAAGCTGTCATCAAACTAATAGCATCATTTTCGCGTGCTTTTGCCATATAAGGTAGAGCTTGAATCATGAGCCATGATGGGTTATTGGTATATTCTATCGTCAACTTAGCATTATTAATACCCATACTTGGCAATAGTTTTTCAAGATCAACCTGCTCTGTACTAATGCCATCCATTGTAATAGGATAAGTATTCACCACATACTCTTGATTAGGGAGGATCGGTAAATATTGCTGTTCACCATCTGAGAAGTTACCACCAATGGCAGAGATACGGGCTACGAGCAAAGAGAAATCACTCAAATTGCTCTTCGAGAAATTCTTTATAACCTCTTCATTAATAGAGAACATTGCAGAAGAAGTGCCGTTTGCCTCTACTGTTACGTGCTTCTTTTGTGTAAGCAATACCTTCTCTGTTGCTGGATCAACGAGTTCTAGCTTTACTTTGGTATTTAATGGTTGGCTAGAAGTATTGATAATACGAGTAGAAACCGAAGCCTCATCGCCTAAACGAATAAAGCGAGGAAGATTAGGTTGAACCATTAACGTTTTCTTAGCCTCCACTTCATCGGTCATCAGCCAGTTGTTCATCTGCTTATCGTGCGCTAAACCCATGAAACGCCATGTTGTTAGACTTTCTGGTAAAGTAAATTTTATACTTACATTGCCTTCTGCATCGGTAAGCAACTGTGGATAGAAGAAAGCCGTTTCGTTAAGGTTTTCTCGTAAGGCTATAGGGGCTTTCTTCTTCGCACCACCATAACCAATAGTAACCACTTCCTCTAGTTTGTTATTCTGTCCAACTATAGAAAAGGCTTTCTGCTCGTTATCTTCTTTAACAACTGGTGCAGTGAACTTAACAGCTGCTTTAGCTTCTGGCATAACACCTCCTACTCTTGTCGCCATAGTATACACAATTCCGTATGGCTGAGTGAAGGCGGTAAAATAATCCTCATTAAAGAATGAAAAGTTCAATTCGCCAATTTTATTATTCGGATAAACTCCATTGGCATTGAAAAACAATGTTCCGTAAGTTGATCCTACCCATTTAAAGTTTGGTTTTGAAAGATCAATAGATGGGAATTTTCCCCATGAATGATTATAAATCTGATCAAGACTCTTATCATATAACGTTGCCATTAATTGGGCTTTAACTGGCTTGCCATTAGCATCGGTAATACTCATCGTCCATTCCTCTTGTTGTCCGGGAATGAGTTTATTTCTGAAAGTTTTCCATTTCATACTCAAACGAGTATCTGGCAATGGTCGAGAGATAAACTCGGTGTGTGTATAAAGCTCGCCTTCTTTCACCCATGCATAGCTCACAGTTAAACCATTACCATATTCAGATTTATATGTAAAGGCGCGAGTAGTATTGGCATTTGATTGATCGAATGCACCTTGTTCAATAATCTTCTCACCAGCCATAAACGTATAAACCACATGTTGATTGGCATCAGTAGAACCTACTTGCACATAGATAGGCTTACCATCGCTAGGGAATTGACTATTGCTAATATAAAACCAATCGTGCGTTTTTATCACAGGTCGCTTGTCCTTTAGTGAGAAAACGACAAAGTCAGCATTGACAGTATCTTCTCCACAAATGGCATGCAGACGATAGCTACCTGAAGAAAGATTGCTTATTTCTATCATCTCATTTGCCTTTACTTCCGTATATTTGCCCTTATAAGAAAGTTCTTTTACCTTATCATTCTTGCGTATAATGATGTATCTTGCTGTGTCAACAATCTCCTTACCACCTGCGTTAAGATAGTTCAACCTAAAGGTTAGGTTATTAGTATCTAGTGTCTTTGCAGGAATATCACAAGTAAGTATTGTTGCCTTTGAAGAGAATGGCAATGAAGTATATCCTTCATGAGACTCGCCAGCCTGATCGGTAACAGTAGCATTCAGCTTAAAGTTGTAATAGTAATCGTCGATCTTTTCTCCTGCTTTTAAAGCCTCCATTTCATCATCAGACAAGATAAATGGAACATAAGCCTCAAAATTGCCCTTATCATCGGTCGTTGCCTCACCTTCAAAGACTTTTTCTGTTGTAGAATTATCATTCCAATAATACCACCATTGCATTGCAGCACGAGCTACAGTATAGCTCACCTTAGCACCTTGAACAGGAATACCTGAATAGGTCTTAGCATGCCCCTTTACTTTTATCGTCTCACCTACTTTATACTTCTCTTTATAGTCATCAAACTTTACTTCAAAACTAGGACGCTTATATTCTTCCACACGGAAGTAAGTCTGCTCACCAACATACCCTATAAGACGAATAGAGAAATTGCCAGTTAATCCACTTGAAGGAAGGGTAAAATCAGTTGATGCCGTACCAAACTCATCTGTTATAATCTCCTTCTTTGCAACTTCTTGATGATTAGCATCAAAGAGTTGAAGTTCGCCTTTATAGTTAGCCATCGCCGTGCGCTTGATACCACTAAGAGAATCTTTATATATAACAGTTGCAACATGCACTGTTTGTCCTGGTCGATAAAGTGCACGATCAGTAAATAGTTTAGCTGCTAGTCCTTGCTTATCTGAATCATAATAGTAAAAATAAGGGGATAAATACTTAGCGGGGTATCCCTTATCAGCATCTGTATAAACATAAATTTCTTTAGGTTGGTTATCGTGCGTTATGCTACAAACTACTTCTCCTTGCCTGTTTGCAACAAGTTCACTAACGTTTGATTTCCCTTTACCATAAAAAGAAACCTTAATTTTTGCATTAGCAACAGGTTGTCCACTAAGCGCATCAACAACAACATAACGAACTTTATTTTTCCCTAATTGTTCACCCATAACAAAGAGATTGCTCACATATAGAAATTGATCGTCGGTATTCGTTTGGACAGTTGGTGAATTGATACTTAAAATATAAACGCCAGACGACAACTTAGGCAATTCAACAGAGTCTTCAAACTCCTCGTAAGGGGCACGCGAAGCAGGATAAGAGCGATTGATTACAATCTCACTTCCTTTTACCAACTTATTTGAGAGCTTCTTTATATCACTAACTTTTATATTACTATCATCAAAATCACCTTTTAAAGTTGTTTTTATCAACTTCACCTTTAGGTTCTGAATATTGCGTAAGCTAAGCCTTAACACCTGTCCTTCTTTTTGAGCATAAATGCGCTCAAGTATATCATAAGCCGAAATTCTTGATACTTGCAGATTAGTCTCCTCTTCCTTAAACAGATTTGCACGACGCCAAGTTCCCCAACGTTTTAGAGCATTCTGTACGTATTCAAACTTTTGCTTGTTAGATACCTCCTCACCTAGCTGATCATATTTCAGCCATGCTATCTCACAACATGCAGGCATATCGCCGTACTTCTCTATCAAGGCATCTAGCTTACTCATTTTATACGCGCCATCATCTTCTGCTTTGGCATAAGCAGTAAGGCAAGCAGCAGTACGATTATTATGTGCTAAATAATATTGCTCTAACACATCGTAAGCCTTTGCCTCAAAACCAATAACATGTAAAAGATCATAACCAAAAAGATCGTCATCTTTACCTTTCTCTATCAGAGGCACATAATCGTTGATTTTTTCCTTTGCCAACAGCTCTGGGTTTGCCATCGCCTTGGTAAAGTAGTCCTTAGCCACTTTCTCCTTATCTTTCACGTTAGCAGCACAAGTTTCAAGGAATATCTTACCCAAAGCACAATTATAGATAGCAGCCAATACCTTATCCGATTGCTCTGCTACTGTAGCTTTATGTTTTAGTCGCTGGAGTTCATTTTCCATCGAATCAGGCGTAATGCTTGTTTTCAAGCCACTTGACATCAATTCAGCCGAAAGAAGATTACCATAACTCTTCTCTTTCTGTGCCTTTCTAATAATTTTATTTAGCACTTCGATTTGCGTTTTAGGTAAATCCTTTTGGGCAGCAATTTCCAACTGCTTCCAAAGAGCTTTATAATTTTGTGCATTTACCATAGATGACAAACCTAATATGAACACTAAAATATAAATGATTCGTTTCATACATATCTTATTTTTGTTATGATGCAAAGATATACATTTTTATGATTGATCCCTAACGATACTCCTTAAATTATAGGCTATTTAGATTTTACAACATAACAAAATAGCAAAACCTGCCATTTTGACGATCGTAGCGCCATTATGACACATTACGTCTATAGGCATATTATTTGAGTTTATGATAAACAGAACAAACAAAGCAAATAAATATCCGTGAAGATAACTAAGATATAATTCACGAAATAACAAAGAAAGGAGATTAAAATATGACATTCGACAAATTTACTATTAAAGCACAAGAAATCATTCAGAGTGCCGTTATGATCGCACAGCAAAAAGGTCAGCAAACTATTGAAGCTATACACCTTTTGGCAGGTGCTTTAGACAAAGGCAAAGAAGTAACCAACTATGTTTTTCAAAAGTTGGGCATCAACACTCAAAACGTAGAAAATGCAGTGCAAAGCGAGCTTGCTCATTTACCAAAAGTGCAGGGTGGCGAACCGTATTTCTCATCAGAAACTAATCAGGTGCTACAAAAAACTGTTGAAATTTCACAGCAGTTGGGCGATGAGTTTGTAAGTATCGAGCCCCTACTCCTTGCACTACTCACTGTGAAAAGTACTGCTTCACGCATTATGAAGGATGCAGGTTGTACTGAAAAAGAAATGAAAGCAGCTATTAACGAACTGCGCCAAGGTCAGAAAGTGCAATCACAGAGTGGTGATGAAAACTATCAAGCACTTGAAAAGTATGCGCGCAACTTGGTAGAAGATGCACGCAACGGTAAGCTCGACCCTGTGATTGGGCGCGATGAAGAGATAAGACGTGTGCTTCAGATCCTCTCGCGTCGAACCAAAAATAATCCAATACTTATTGGTGAACCAGGTACGGGTAAGACAGCTATTGTAGAAGGCTTGGCTGAACGTATTGTGCGTGGCGATGTCCCTGAAAACTTAAAGGACAAAAAGCTTTATTCTTTGGATATGGGAGCGCTTGTTGCTGGTGCAAAATACAAAGGAGAATTTGAGGAACGCTTAAAGAGTGTGATTAAAGAGGTTACCAATGCGGAAGGCAACATTATCCTTTTCATCGACGAAATCCACACACTTGTGGGTGCAGGTGGTGGCGGTGAAGGAGCTATGGATGCTGCAAACATCCTAAAACCTGCTCTTGCTCGTGGTGAATTGCGCGCTATTGGTGCTACAACATTGAACGAATATCAGAAGTATTTCGAGAAGGACAAAGCATTGGAACGTCGTTTCCAAACGGTGATGGTAGATGAACCTAGCGAACTTGATGCTATCTCTATCCTCCGTGGTTTAAAAGAACGCTACGAAAACCACCACAAAGTGCGTATTCAAGACGATGCTTGTATAGCTGCCGTAACGCTTTCTGAACGTTATATTTCAGATAGGTTCCTACCCGACAAAGCTATCGACTTGATGGACGAAGCTGCTGCAAAACTTCGTATGGAGCGCGACTCTGTACCTGAAGAGTTAGACGAAATCACACGCCGTCTAAAACAATTAGAGATAGAGCGTGAGGCTATCAAACGTGAAAACGATACCGAAAAGATAGCGGTTCTTGACAAAGATATTGCTGAACTGAGAGAACAAGAACATAGCTTCCGTGCTAAATGGGAAGGAGAACGTGAACTTGTAAACAAAATTCAGCAAGACAAACAAAGCATAGAACAGCTAAAATATGAGGCTGAACGTGCGGAGCGTGAGGGTAATTACGAGCGTGTGGCAGAGATAAGATACTCCAAACTCAAGGCTTTGGAAGACGATATTCGCAAAATACAAGAACAACTGCAATCGGCTCAAGGTGCTGAAGCGATGGTAAGAGAGGAAGTAACAGCAGACGACATTGCCGAAGTGGTAAGCCGCTGGACAGGTATTCCTGTAACACGTATGATGCAGAGCGAGCGTGAAAAACTGCTCCACTTAGAAGATGAACTTCACCAACGTGTCATCGGGCAAGAGGAAGCCATTACAGCGGTGGCTGATGCCGTACGCAGATCGCGTGCAGGACTACAAGATCCTAAGAAACCTATCGCTTCTTTCATCTTCCTAGGCACGACAGGTACAGGTAAAACAGAACTTGCAAAAGCATTAGCCGACTATCTGTTTAACGACGAAACAATGATGACACGTATTGATATGAGCGAGTATCAAGAGAAGTTTAGCGTATCACGACTCATCGGAGCACCTCCAGGATATGTGGGTTACGATGAGGGTGGACAGCTCACGGAGGCTGTAAGACGCAAACCTTACTCTGTTGTACTCTTCGATGAGATAGAAAAAGCTCACCCTGATGTATTCAACATCTTATTACAAGTGTTGGACGATGGTAGACTGACTGATAATAAAGGTCGCACCGTCAACTTCAAGAATACGATTATCATTATGACCTCTAACCTTGGTTCACAGTATATTCAGCAACAATTCCAAGAACTAAGGGAGGACAATCGTGAGGAAGTTATCAATAAAACAAAGGTTACTGTAATGGATATGCTAAAGCAAACCATTCGTCCTGAGTTTTTAAATCGTATAGATGAAACGATTATGTTTTTACCATTGACACAGAAGGAAATAGCAGGCGTAGTAAAACTACAGCTTGAACGTGTAAAAGCAATGCTCCAGCCTCAAGGCTTAACCTTAGAATGGACAGATCCTGCTGTAAACTATCTAGCCGAGATGGGCTACGATCCTGAATTTGGTGCTCGCCCTGTAAAGCGTGCTATACAACGCTATGTTTTGAATAATTTGAGTAAATCAATCTTGAATGGCACGGTAAATCGTGATAAACCAATCATTATTGACAACTTTGGCACAGAGCTTGTATTTAGAAATTAAAAGCATAATAAACAGATGGTATTAAGGTAAAAAGTATTGTTTTGATATAGTATTAGATTGATAAAGGAGATGGACTTGTGATAAGCCCATCTCCTTTTTCTTTGTATACATAAAGCAACTAAAAAAGAAAAGCTCACCTTTCACGTAAAGAAAGATAAGCTTTTCTGCTGTAATACATAACCTTTCAACTTGCAAAAGGTTATGTTTGAAAAGTATTTTTAATTTATTTTTGATTGAAAAATAAATTAAAATCAAAACAAAAATAAATTATTTTTGTTCTTAAAAAATAAGCTTTTAATAAGCCAACAATAACCCTTTACTTTTTAAAACATTATCACTTACTACTTAGCAGCTCATCTACCCTTCGGCTGCATGATAAGATGAGCGAACTAAGGGACCACTCACTACATGCTTAAAGCCTTTCTCTAGGGCTATTTTTTTGTATTCGTTAAACTGTTCTGGCGTAATATAAGCCATAACAGGAAGATGTTTTGATGTTGGTTGAAGGTATTGCCCAAGTGTTAAACGCTTACAACCAGTAGCAAGAATATCGTCCATCGTTTCAAGGATTTCTTCGTGAGTTTCACCTAGTCCTAACATAAAGCCTGTCTTAGCCTCTACCCCCCAATTGGTTATCTCTTGTAATACACTCAAACTCTGATCATACTTTGCCACACTTCTCACGGTTGGTGTAAGGCTACGCACGGTCTCCATGTTATGTCCACATACATGAGGTTTTGTAGCAAGAACCTTTTGCAAGAGTTCTTTCTTACCCATAAAATCGGGAATAAGCAACTCTATCTTTGTGTTAGGGCAGGTTTGTTGGATAGCTTTCACTGTTTTTACCCAATGATCAGCTCCATAATCAGGAAGATCGTCTCTATCTACTGATGTGATGACAGCATAACGAAGATTAAGCTCTTTAATCGTTTCGGCTACGTGTTGAGGTTCATTAGGATCGAGCGCATGTGGCTTACCACTTAGTGTATTACAAAATTTACACTTACGTGTACATATTTCTCCGCCTATCATCAATGTAGCAGTACGAGCAGCCCAACACTCTGTGCGGTTAGGACAAAGCCCACTAGTACAAATCGTATTCATACGATGACGTGAGAGGATACCCGCAGTTTCGCCCGAAGTATTCTTGGAAGTAAGATCTATCTTCAACCATTCTGGCTTCATTACATGGGGAGTGCGTCCAAAAAGTAGGCGTAAGAACTGGGGTAGCGTAAAATTACGGATTACTGTTCCTAAGTTAATATTCGCAAGTTTCTCCTCTACAGCCTCGCGCGTAAAAGGAACATTTTTTAGAAGATCTAGCAAATCACGGTCAAGATCACCAATTAAGAAATAATCGCCCATAAGATTGATTTTCTTAATCACGCCATTCTTTAGCTCGATAACAGCATCTATCGTACCTACGTCTTTAAATCGCTTTGTGCGTTTCTCTGTGTATTTGGGATTTTGACCATATACAAATTCATCAGAGGCAAGTTCTGCCTCTATTATCTCTATTTGCTTCATATCCTCAGAAGTTAGCTCTCTTACCTCATCACCACATGTGAAATGTTGTACATAATCAATGAAATCGGAGATAGGCATATCAAGATAATCGCCTACATTCTTGACACGCTGGCGAACCGACTCTACCCCCTTACTTTGCAATTTCTCTTTAGCTGGTGTTAAGGCACTAGCTAGATGCTCTAACTGTGTATTATAAAGCAAAGAATTGTGTAACACACTCCTACCCTTTAGTTTATAAAACGCACAACCAGCCACTTTCTGCCCATCTACAAGAATATCATTACGCCCAGAAAGTTGAGCATCAACATTAAGACTTTGCAACACAAGTGCTACGTTTTTCATGTGGGTATAAAAGGCTTCATTTACATTAGAATCGTTAGAAATGTAAGAAAACTGAAGGCAACCACGATCGGCATAGATACAGCCTCCTCCACTCTTACGGCGGAAGATATGGATATTATTTGCCTTACAGTAATCTACATCTACTTCGTTATGTATAAGCTGGTTGCGCCCAAGCATAACTGTAGGCTCAACACTCCACACCATATAATAATCATCATCGGTGTAAGTATGTGCTACATATTCTTCAACAGCAAAATAGAAAGGTAAGAGCTTGGTCTTAGATCTTTCAGGAATGATCAAATATTTCATTATTTAGGTGATACAAATTTAAGCGTTCAAATAGATTTATCTTTTTAGATAGGCATACTGCTGAGTATTCAACTATTAGAAAGTTGTCATCATTAGTAACCAATGTTCTAGTGCAAAAATAATAAAATAATACACGTTACAAAAATATTTTAGGGACATATTCACCTGAAACTTATCAAAAAAAACTATCAAAATGATATTTCATTTTATCATATTACCTTATTATATAAAATCTAACCTTTAAGGAATTTTTAACTAAAAAATATTCGGCTTTCCTCAAATATTTTTGCCAAAAAGATTGAAGCATCGTCAAATAATTATTATATTTGCAGCATAACTTAAACACCAACTGCTTCTTTTTATAAAGTAGCACAAACAGAACTATTACTAAAGTCTTAAATAAAATGGAAAATAAGAGAACTTGTCTTTATGACAAACATATTGCTCTAGGAGCTTTGATGTCGCCATTCGCTGGTTTTGATATGCCTATTCAGTACTCTTCTATTACAGAAGAGCACAATGCTGTCCGTGAACATTGCGGTGTGTTCGATGTTTCTCACATGGGCGAATCTTACGTAGAAGGTCCAGACGCAGAGCGCTTTGTAAATAACATCTTCACCAATGATGTTACCAACGCACCTCTTGGTCAGGTATATTATGGCATGATGTGCCATCCAAATGGTGGTACAGTAGACGATCTGCTTGTATATAAGATGGGCGAAGAGAAGTTCTTCCTCGTTTACAATGCTGGTAATATCGACAAAGATGTGGCATGGATTGATGCTCATAAGGAAGGTTTCGATATAAAAATAGAGCATGCTTCTAGCCGTTATGGTCAGTTAGCAGTACAAGGTCCAGAGGCTGAAGCTGTAGTAGATGAGGTTCTTGGCTTACCATGCAAAGAGCTAAAGTTCTACACTGCAATGTTTGTAAACGTAGATGGTGCAGAACTAGTATTAAGTAGAACAGGCTATACTGGAGAGGATGGTTTTGAGATTTATGGTCCTCACGCTTACATTCTTGCCGCATGGGATAAGCTTTTGGCTAGCGGTAAGTGTAAACCATGCGGTCTAGGTTGCCGCGATACTTTGCGTTTTGAAGTTGGTTTACCTCTATACGGTGATGAATTGACCGATGAAATCAGCCCTGTAATGGCAGGTTTGTCTATGTTCTGCAAGCTAGGTGAAGATAAGCCTGACTTTATTGGCAAGACAGCCCTTGTCGATCAGAAGGCAAATGGTGTTGCTAAACGCTTACGCGGTATTGAGCTAGAAGGCAATGCTATTCCTCGTCATGGTTACAAAGTTTTGAAAGATGGTGTTGAAGTAGGCGAAATAACAACAGGTTATCGCTTGTTGAGCGTTGACAAGAGTTGCGCTGTAGCCTTGGTTGACGATGCTGTTAAAATGGGTGATACTGTTGAGGTACAGATCCGCAAGAAAACTTTCCCTGGCACTGTTGTAAAGAAGAAATTCTACGACAAGCACTATAAGAAATAAGAAATTAAATATATAATTACATAACACTAAACATATTCTTACTATGAGTAAAGTTATTGAAGGACTCTACTATGCAGAGTCACACGAGTTTGTAAAGGTTGAAGGCGACTTTGGCTATATTGGTATTACTGATTTTGCTCAGTCTGAACTAGGTAACATCGTTTATGTTGATTTACCTGACACAGAAGAAGAGATTGAAGCAGGTGAAGATTTTGGTGCAGTTGAAAGCGTAAAAGCAGCATCAGACTTGAGTAGCCCTGTTAGCGGTACAATTGTCGAAACTAACGAAGCACTTGAAGATAGCCCTGAATTGATCAACAAAGATGCTTTTGAAAATTGGATTATTAAGGTTCAATTATCAAACAAGGCAGAACTAGAGAACCTTATGGACGCTAAGGCTTACGAGGAATTTTGTAAGAAATAATATTTATGACATATAAATTTTTTCCACATACAGATAAAGACATTCAAGAGATGTTAGCCAAGTCGGGTATGACTTCTCTTGAAGATCTTTACGCTGAGGTTCCTAAAGAGGTATTATTGAAGGATTACTATCAAATTCCTGAAGCAAAGAGTGAATTAGAAATTCGTCAATATTTTAACAATTTAGGCAGCAAGAACAAGCAGCTTGTTTGTTTTGCAGGTGGAGGTGCTTATGATCACTATACACCGTCATCTATACCTTTTTTAGTAGAGAGATCAGAGTTTTTAACTAGCTATACCCCATATCAAGCTGAAATATCACAAGGAACGTTGCATTATATCTTTGAATATCAAAGTATGATGGCAGAACTTACTGGCATGGATATTTCAAATGCTTGTATGTACGACGGTCCAAGTGCAACAGCAGAAGCTATGCTTATGGCTAATGCTAACAGTAAGAAAGCAAACAAGGTACTTGTTTCTGAAACCGTAGATAAGAAAGTTTTGAATGTTGTAAAGACATACGCTCACTTTCACGGTGTTGAAATAGGTATTATAAAAGCAACAGAAGGCGTTACAGATAAGGCCGATATGGAGCAACAATTGTCTACAGGCGAAATCGCTGGTGTTATTGTGCAGCAACCAAACCGCTTTGGTAACATAGAAGACTTTACAGGCTATGCTGATGCTTGCCATGATAAGAAGGCACTCTTCATTATCAATAGTGTGGCAGCCGACTTAGCTTTGCTAAAGACCCCTGGTGAATGGAAGGCAGATATTGCGGTTGGAGACGGTCAGAGCCTAGGCGTTCCAATGTGTTTTGGAGGTGCATATATAGGCTATCTTTGCTGTACAGACAAAATGATGAGAAAGATGCCGGGACGCATTGTTGGTAAAACTCTTGACCACGATGGACGTCGTGCATTCTGCTTAACACTACAAGCTCGCGAGCAGCACATACGTCGGCAAAAGGCTACTTCTAATATTTGCTCAAACCAAAGCTTAATGGCATTATGGGTAACTATCTACATGAGCTTAATGGGTAAACAAGGTTTGAAGGAAGCAGCACAAATGTCTTATGATGGTGCACACTATCTCTATGAGGAATTATTGAAATCGGAACACTTTAAGAAAGCTTTTGATAAACCTTTCTTTAACGAGTTCTGTGTACGTTACGATGGTAATGTAGATGCTCTGTTAGCTAAACTAGAAGCTAATGGTATTCTTGGTGGCATCAAAGTTGCTGATGATACAATCATGATGGCTGTAACAGAGAAGCGTACAAAAGAAGAAGTTGACCATTTAATTGCTTTATGTCATGAATAACAAATTATATGGAAATCTGATTTTTGAGTTATCTCACGAAGGACGCCAAGGCTATAGCCTTCCTAAAAATCCTTTTGGACATCACGAAGTACCAGCTGATGCTAAGCGCGCTAAGGATGCTGAGTTACCAGAGTGTGATGAGATGACAGTGGTTAGACATTATACTAACTTGAGCGAAAATAACTTTGGCGTACATAATGGCTTCTATCCATTGGGGTCTTGTACTATGAAGTATAATCCACCCATCAATGAAGAAATTGCTAATCATCCTGCCTTCATTAATCTTCACCCATTACAACCAGAGCATACTGTGCAAGGGGCTTTGGAGGTAGAGTACGAATTGCAAAAGAATTTAGCACAGATAACTGGTCTTGAAGAATTTACGTTAAACCCATTTGCTGGTGCTCATGGTGAGCTAACAGGATTAATGATCATTAGAAGTTATCACGAAAAACGTGGTGATGCAAAACGCACTAAAGTAATTGTTCCTGACTCTGCACATGGTACAAATCCTGCTTCTGCTGCTGTTTGCGGACTAGAGGTCGTTGAGGTAAAAAGTACTCCTGAGGGGCTTGTTGATGTTGAGGATTTGAAACCATTACTAGGCGATGACATTGCAGGTATGATGATGACTAATCCTAACACACTTGGATTGTTCGAGAAAGAAATTCTTGAAATAACCAAGCTGGTACACGATTGTGGAGGTTTGATGTATTATGACGGAGCTAACTTGAACCCATTGTTGGGTGCTTGCCGCCCCGGAGATATGGGCTTCGATGTTATCCACTTAAATTTACACAAGACTTTCTCTACCCCTCACGGTGGAGGTGGTCCTGGTTCAGGTGCCGTTGGCGTAGGTAAAATACTAACAGAATTCCTTCCACAGCCACATGTTATCAAGACTGCTGATGGTAAGTTTACGACAACTAATAACATTGCAGTTCCCGGAATGGACACTCCTACAGCTGTAAGTGCATTCTTAGGTAATTATTCTGTCAACCTCCGTGCACTGACCTATGTTCTATCACTAGGTAAGGAGAATTTCCGCATGGTAGGTCCTCTTGCAACTCTTAATGCAAACTATATTAAGGAGAGCCTAAAGGATGATTATGAATTGCCTATTGATACCCTCTGCAAGCATGAGTTTGTTTTTGATGGTTTAAAGGATAAGAGTACAGGTGTTACCACTATGGACGTAGCAAAACGCTTACTTGACTATGGCTATCATGCTCCTACGATCTACTTCCCTCTCCTTTTCCATGAGGCTATGATGATTGAGCCTACAGAAACGGAAAGCAAGGATACTATAGATGGGTTCATTGAGGTAATGCATACTATTGCTAAGGAAGCTCGCGAAAATCCAGAAATAGTAAAGAGCGCACCACATAATACACCTATCTCTCGCATAGACGATGTGTTAGCAGCTACTCACCCTATCTTAACTTACAAACAATTGGTCAATGATAAAAACTGATCTCATAATAATTGGTGCTGGTCCAGGCGGTTATCATACCGCCTACCATGCCACCAAGGAAGGACTAACAGTTGCAATCTTCGAAGATCGAGAAGTTGGCGGAACTTGTCTTAACAGTGGATGTATCCCAACAAAGACTTACTGCCACTTTGCTGAAGTTGTAGATAGCTCGCGCGAATGTGCAGAGTTTGGGTTAGACAATTTAAAATTCGACATCAACTTTAGCAAAATCCACAATCGCAAGAATGAGGTAGTTTCTCAACTACGAAGCGGTATTGATATGCTTATGCAGGCTCCTGGCATTACTTTTGTAAAGGGCAAGGCTAGCTTTAAAGATACTCAAACCATTATTTGTAATAACGAAGAGTACCAAGCAAAACATATAATCATTGCTACAGGCTCACACGCAAAGATGCCACCAATAGAAGGCATTAATGATCCATCGGTAGTTACTTCTACAGAATTGCTCGACATTGATCATGTTCCTACTAAGCTCTGCATCGTCGGTGCTGGTGTTATTGGTATGGAGTTTGCAGCTGCGTTCAGTACTTTTGGTTCAGAAGTTACTGTTATTGAATTCTTGAAGGAATGCTTACCTCCTATTGATAGTGATATAGCTAAACGCCTACGCAAGCAATTAGAAAAGAAAGGCGTTAAGTTTTATTTGCAAGCTGGTGTTAAGCGTATTGAAAACGGTAATGTTACTTTCGAGCGTAAAGGAAAAGAAGAAACGATACTCGCTGATACTGTCCTCATAGCAACAGGTCGTGCTGCCAATATTGAAGGTTTAGGACTAGAAGCTGCTGGCATTGAAGTTGATCGTAAAGGCATCGTTGTAGATGAGCATTTCTGCACAAATGTGAAGAATATTTATGCGATAGGTGATGTTAACGGAAAGCAAATGCTTGCACATGCGGCTGAGTTCCAAGGTTATCATGTACTTAATCAAATTCTTGGACACTCTGATCATATCAATTTCCAAATTATGCCTTCTGCTGTTTTCACTAATCCAGAAATAGCAGGTGTTGGCTTAACGGAAGATCAATGCAAGGAACAAGGGCTTAACTATAAATGCTTTAAGTCGCTCTATCGCGCAAATGGTAAGGCTGTGAGTATGAATGCTGTTGATGGATTGGCTAAGTTGATTACAAAAGAAGTAGATGGTAAATCATACGTTATCGGTTGCCACGTTCTAGGAGCTCATGCTGCCGATTTAGTTCAAGAAATGACTACAGTCATGAATGATCCTCAACTAAGCATTAGTGATTTTAATAATGTAATCCATATTCATCCTACGCTTTCTGAGATTTTACATGAAGCTGGACTTATTGCTACCAGCAATTCTGCTAGCTTCTAAACTTTATAATATTTGTAGTGAACCTCAAAAGTTGGACTTTCTATTGAACATTAATTATTTAATTCTCTATAGTGAGCTCGGTATTTTACCGGGCTCATTCCGTTTAGTCTCAACTTTATTCTCAATACCACAAATAAAGAGACAAAAAAAGTGCTTAAAGCTTTTCAACTTTAAGCACTTTATAGTTGCGGAGGCAGGACTCGAACATGCGACCTCCAGGTTATGAGCCTGGCGAGCTACCAACTGCTCCACTCCGCGATATTACCATAAATTAAGTAGCAATTGTTATGCCATTTCTTAATTGCGAGTGCAAAGGTATAAAGAATATTTCGTTTAACCAAACAACTCTTGCAAAAAGTATATTTTTTAACAATAAGATACACACTTCTGTCTTTTATTAAGGTTTTTAGTCTAGTCTTGTTTATCAAACCCTTCTTACAGCATATTTTCCAACATCGCCACAGCCCTCTTTATATCGTCTGAAAAGGAAGCATGGCAAAGTAAAAAGTCATCCTTACCAGCAGATAAAGTTTTGTAGAGCGTTTGATTCATACCTTCTATAAATAAGCTAATGGCATATTCTATATCATCCTTCTGCTGTAAATTATCGGAATAGGCATACACGCAATATTTTTGATGAAAGAAGCAGTAGGCTTGTTCTATACTATCTTTTGTTATCTGTTCCATTTATATAAATGTGTTATTGAGATGGTCTCCCTTTTAAAGCTACAAAATTAACGATATTTTGGCTTATACAAGGAGGAAATTTATATTTTTCTTGCAAGTTTCTTTTTTAAATTGTATCTTCGCACACAGATAAACTTTGGGTAACCAAACGTGGGGTGCCATTCCGTTGAATGAGCTGAGATTAGACCCGTATAACCTGATGCAGGTAATGCTGCCGTAGGAAGTGCTAACGAGTAATAATTAGGTTTATCATATACAGAACATTTTCATATCCCCCATTGTAGGTTGCCTTAGAACAAGGTAAAGGCTATGCGCTATTGTACAACTTTGACAATTGCTGGCTCTGATTGTAGTGGAGGAGCAGGTATTCAGGCTGATATTAAAACGATGTCAGCCCTAGGATGTTATGCTTCTTCAGTAGTTACGGCAATTACGGCTCAAAATACGCTGGGGGTTTATGCTATACAACATGTTAAGCCTAGCATAATAGCAGCACAACTTCGGGCTGTTATGGAGGATATTCGCCCTGATGCTATTAAGGTAGGAATGATCGTTGATGGAGAAACGATAGAGGTAATCACGGATATACTACAGCAATATAAGCATATTCCACTCATTGTTGACCCCGTTATGGTATCCTCGTCAGGAAGTAAACTTATAGAAGAGAATGCCATAGCGATATTCCTTAAACGATTAGTACCTATAACTACTTTACTTACCCCTAACATCCCCGAAATAGAAGTCTTAGCGAATACAAAGCCGATAAGCTTAACCGATTTTGAACTTGCTGCTCAACGTTTACTAAACATTAACTGCAATGCTGTTTTAATAAAAGGAGGACACAGAGAAGAAAGCAACAAGGTGGATTATCTTTTCAGAAAAGAACACCCTCCTATTTCCTTTTCTTCACCAACAGTAGAAACCCATAATACGCACGGCACAGGATGCACGCTTTCATCGGCTATTACTGCGTTTATGGCAAGAGGACTTACTATTGAAAAGGCTATACAACGAGCAAAGGAATATCTTACCCAAGCTCTAAAGGCTGGAGCTGGTATTACAATAGGACAAGGACATGGAGCGGTTAATCATTTTTATAATCCTAAAAAAATAATCAAACAATGACAAGCATACAATATATAACGCACGAGAACCAAAGGCTGAGCTATCTTGATGGTGCAATATTAGCATTAATGGGAGGGTGTAAATGGGTGCAACTTCGTATGAAAGAAGCTTCCGACGAGGAGTTTCTAGTTGTAGGGAGCCAACTTAGGGAGCTATGTAAAACATATAGTGCCACTTTTATATTAGACGATCGTGTGCATCTTGTCAAACCATTAGGTGCAGATGGAGTACATTTAGGAAAAAATGATATGCCTATAGATGAGGCTCGCCGTTGTCTACAATCGGATAAGGTGATAATAGGTGGAACAGCAAATACCTTCGACGATATTAAAAGACTACACAAGCAAGGAGCAAACTATATTGGGTGTGGACCGTTTCGCTATACAGAAACAAAGAAGAAACTAGCTCCTATACTAGGGTTTCAAGGATATAAAAGCCTTGTTGAAAAAATGAAAAGTGAGGGAATAACGTTACCCATATTTGCTATTGGGGGTATATTATATGATGATGTGGAAGCCTTATTATCTATTGGCATTGATGGTATTGCAATTAGCGGAGGTGTTCTAAACGCCGACAACCCTATAGAAAAAATGAAATTATTAATGAAATTAACATAACATTATGAGAAACGATATTAAAATAGAGTATCCTTCATCTGAAAAGATTTATATGAGAGGTGAACGCTTTCCCAAACTAAAAGTAGGAATGCGACAGATCAATCTCACGCCTACAGTGGAAATGGTGGATGGTAAGAAAGTGATTAGGAATAATGATCCTATAATTGTCTACGACACAAGTGGACCTTACAGTGATCCAAACATAGAAATTGATTTACAAAAAGGTCTTCCTAAATTGCGCAAAGCATGGATTGCTAACCGTAAGGGAACACTAATGTATTATGCTAAACAAGGCATTATTACGGAAGAAATGGAGTATGTGGCTATCCGAGAGAATATGAATTGTAAAGCACTTGGCATAGAAAGTCATATTACCCCAGAGTTTGTCTGCAAAGAAGTAGCAGCAGGTAGGGCTGTAATTCCTTCCAATATCAATCACCCTGAAAGTGAGCCAATGATTATTGGCACTAACTTCTTAGTAAAGATCAATACAAATATTGGCAATTCGCATGAAAACTCTAGTATTGATGAGGAAGTAGAAAAGGCTGTATGGAGTTGTAAATGGGGAGGCGACACCCTGATGGATCTATCCACTGGCGACAATATCCACGAAACGAGAGAATGGATTTTGCGCAACTGTCCTGTTCCTGTTGGCACAGTACCTATGTATCAAGCCTTTGAAAAGGTAAACGGAAAGGCAGAAGATCTAACATGGGAAATTTTCCGAGACACACTAATAGAACAGTGTGAACAAGGTGTTGACTACTTTACCATTCATTGTGGTATCCGCCTAAAGAATGTCCATCTTGCTAAAAATCGCCTTACGGGTATGGTAAGTAGAGGTGGTAGTATTATTTCTAAATGGTGTCAAGTACACAATGAGGAAAGTTTCCTTTATAGCCACTTCGATGATATTTGCGACATCTGTGCCAAATACGATGTAGCAATCTCGCTAGGCGATGGTTTACGCCCCGGTTCTACCTACGATGCTAACGATGCGGCACAATTTGCCGAGCTTGATACGATGGGAGAACTCGTGGAGCGTGCTTGGGCTAAAAATGTGCAGGCATTTATAGAAGGTCCTGGTCATGTACCTATGCACAAGATACGTGAGAATATGGATCGTCAGATAGAGAAGTGTCATGGCGCACCTTTCTATACTTTAGGTCCGCTAGTAACCGACATTGCCCCAGCTTACGATCATATAACTAGTGCCATTGGAGCATCTATGATAAGTTGGTATGGCACTGCCATGATTTGCTATGTTACGCCAAAGGAACACCTTTCGCTTCCTAACAAAGAAGATGTGCGAGTAGGTGTTATTACTTACAAAATTGCTGCTCATGCAGCCGACTTAGCAAAGGGACATCCCGGAGCATCAGTAAGAGATAACGCACTAAGCAAGGCACGATATGAGTTTCGCTGGAAAGACCAGTTTAATCTTTCACTCGATCCAGAGAAAGCACGTGAGTATTGGGAGGCATCTAATAAAGTAGGCGGGAAATATTGCACGATGTGCGGACCTAACTTTTGTGCAATGCGCATTAGTCAAACATTAGAAGATTGCGATAAATAACATAAACCAAATTATATAATTATGATAGAAAAAGAAGTTTCAAAAGGTATCATTAGTACCTATTTTGAGAAAATGGAGAAGTGCCTAGACTTGGATGTTGCCATCGTTGGTGGCGGTCCTTCAGGCATAGTAGCTGCTTATTACATGGCTAAAGCAGGATTAAAAGTGGCATTGTTCGATCGTAAACTATCACCTGGTGGTGGTATGTGGGGAGGTGCTATGATGTTCAACCAACTTGTTATCCAAAAAGAAGCACTAGCAATTATTAAAGACTTTGATATTAACTATGAGCAATACAATGATGACTTGTTTACTGCTGACTCAATAGAAAGCACTTCTGCATTGCTTTACAAGGCTGTACATGCAGGTGCAACGATCTTTAATTGCTATTCAGTAGAAGATGTGGTGTTTAAAAATAACATTGTTAGTGGTGTGGTTGTAAATTGGACACCAGTGCTTCGCGAGGGTTTACATGTTGATCCTCTGAATATTATGGCGAAATTTGTGATTGATGGCACAGGACATGATAGCGAAATGTGTAAGGTTGTGGCACGCAAAAACGGCATTAAACTAAATACTTCAACGGGGGATGTGATAGGCGAACGCTCGCTTGATGTAGCTGAAGGCGAACAGCAAGTGGTGGAAGGCACAAAGGAAATTTATCCCGGACTTTATGTTTGTGGTATGGCTTCGTCTGCTGTTGGAGGAACACCACGCATGGGACCAATCTTTGGAGGTATGCTGATGTCAGGTAAGAAGGTTGCCGAAATGATTATTAAGCGTATTCAAGCATAAAAGTAATTTTGAGTGCTAAACCATGAGTGATAGCCAAAAGCTATATACGTTTTGGTTTAGTACTCTTTTCTATACATTATTATATAGAAGGTATATGGAGATTATCGTTATAACTCAACCTACATTTATTAGTAACGAAGCTGCTATTATACAGCAATTATTGTCTTTAGGTGTTGCCAGAGTACATATAAGAAAACCTAATATGTGTATCGAGAGCTGTAGACAACTAATAAAAGATATCCCTGCATGCTTTCACGCTAAATTATCACTACATGATAACTTCGCATTAACAAGAGAATTTGAAATTGGTGGAATACATTTAAACCACCGAAATCCAACTATTCCAAAAGGCTTTAAAGGTATTATCTCGAAGTCATGCCATAGCTTTCAAGAAGTTATAGAGAACAAAGAAACACATAATTACTTATTCCTTAGTCCCATATTCAATAGCATTTCTAAGCAAGGATATTTATCAGCCTTTACACATGAAAGCCTAACCTTAGCCCATAAGCAGCAAATCATTGAAACTAATGTTTATGCATTAGGTGGTGTAACCTTAAAAAATATCCACAAGCTGTATAATTATGGTTTTGGTGGTGCTGCCATTTTAGGAGATATATGGGAAAAAGTAGGTACGACAGACTTTGAAAAACACGTTATAAAACTCGTAACGCATTAAAATAAAATTATACACCACCTTTCATTTTTCTAAGCTTTTTCTCTGCTAAACCTCAGTTATTGCTTATTTTTGCAATCAAAACTTACAAGCACTATGAAGAGAAAAGCAATTATAATGGGAGCCACATCGGGTATAGGGAGAGAAGTGGCAAAATTGCTCTTAAACAAAGGTTGGGAGATTGGTATTACTGGACGAAGAAAGGAAGAACTTATTAAGTTTCAGCAAAAAGCACCAGATCTTATTCATTTTAAGGCAATTGATGTTTGTAAAGACGATGCTCCCATATTACTTCTGGAGTTGATTGATGAAATGGGAGGTATAGATCTTTATGTACACTCCTCTGGATATGGCAAACAGAACATAAACCTTGATACAGCTATAGAAAAGCAAACACTATTGACAAATGGTGTAGGCTTTACAACGATGATAGATACGGTGTATAATTATTTTGCTAATACTGGAGAGGAAGGACATATCACTGCTATCACAAGCATTGCTGGCACAAAGGGATTAGGTGCTGCTCCCGCTTATTCGGCTACTAAAAGGCTTCAGTGGACTTATCTTGAAGCACTCGCACAACAAGCACGAATGAGGAAGTTAGCCATCACTTTTACTGATTTCAGACCGGGCTTTGTAGCCACTGACTTCTTAGGAAATGATCACTATCCTATGTTGATGCAAAAGAAATATGTGGCAAAGAAAATAGTTCAAGGGATCTTTCAGCATCGGCGACGTGTTACAATAGATTGGCGTTATCGCCTACTCTGCTTCTTTTGGAAACTCACTCCAAGTTTTATTTGGGAGCGAATGAAGATTAGAACATAAAACAAAAAGAGGTGTTCTTCCATTATGGAAAAACACCTCTTTACTTTTTGTAGTATTAACCTTATCCTAAAGTAGGAACAATAGCATAATAGATAACATCATGATCGGTACAGTTTTCAAACCAATGGCTATGCCCATCTGGACAATAATGTACCTGCCCCATCTTAATGATTTCGATAACATCATCATAATGTACTGTCAATTCACCGCTAACAACAAACATTGCTTCGAATGACCCCTTGTGTTCATGCTTACCACTACATGCGCCTGGACGTAAGGTGGAATACATAATACGGGCTTTATCATCGACATAGTTGCGAGTATCTAGCTTTCCTTTTCCTCCCTTAAAGCCTTCTATATGCTCCTCGGGGATCTTTTCAAAATCAATTTTCAAAATTCTCTATCTTCAATTTTTAATTAAACTAGAATGTATATCTCAAACCTAGCTGACCTCTCCAACGGCTGTTGTAATCAACGTAGTTACGAGCAACGTGTGTACCATCAAACTTGAATACACCTTTTCCCTCATAGTTGAATGGGCTAAAGTAACGATTGAAACCATCACCATAGGTATGCCCCCAATCTTTATTCAAGAGGTTACCAACGTTAATAATATCCATACTCAACTCAAGGGAATTAATGTTAGAACCTACCTTGAAGCTGTACTTTTGTGCGAGGTGAACATCAAAGTGATGCTCGAAAGCCAAATTATCTGCAAAACGCTCAAAAAATTCACCACGATGGTGCTTCATGTAAGAATCATCTGCTAGATATTGCTTCATTAATGCACGCTGCTGATCTTCTGTTAGTGTTCCATTAAAACCAGGACCTAAAACCTTAGTAACAAATGCGTAAGTATCCTTACTATTGTTAACCTTAACGCCTGAAGCAAACTTCATCTTGTCGATTTGAGCATCTGTTGGGATAAAGAATGCATCGTTGCCTCTGTGTCCGTCTTCATTCATATCACCATACATCTCAATTGAATAAGGTGAGCCACTACGACCTTGATAAATCAAGCCTACAGTGGTTTGCCATGCTTGTTTAGCACCATACTGAACATGGTAATAAGCACTTGCCTGAATACGATGAGGTACGTTGTATGCACTGAATGAAAGCTCAGGATCATTAGGATTGCGATAAGTGGTATTATAACCAAAGTTACTAGCTGCAACTGATGAAGTTCCACTATTAACACTCTTAGAGCGTGTATAAGTATAGCTAGCCATAAGATCAAGACCAAAGTTGAAATGCTTTTCAGCTTTAAGAGAAAGACTTAGGGTATAGCCTTTATTAGTATTATAAAGTCCATAAACATGATTAAATGCTGTCTTTCTTGTAGTTTTGGTTAGCATAGGGCGATTATCCCATTCATAACCATATACATTTCCAAAAGTCTGTCCTGTTAACTCATAAGCCAAATCCTTGTAATAAATATCATTCAAGGTCTTAGAGTAGATGGCTTCTGCTGTCCAATCAATTCCAAGCAATTTTGCATCAAGACCCAAATTGAATTTTAATGTTTGAGCTAATTTAAAATTATCATCAAAAACATTAACTGTTTGGTTACCTGAAGACTTTAAAGTAGAGAAGTTGCCTGATTGATCATTAGGATTTAAAATAAGGTTAATACCCTTAGGTCTATTAACATTATAAGTTGTCAACTGAATACCTGTATTAGCAAAATTGTTGCTTACCCAAACGTATGGAATACGACCAGTAAACACACCTACACCACCACGAAGAATAAAACGACGATCCTTGTTTACATCCCAACGGAAGCCTACACGAGGACTCCACAATGGCGTGCTTGAAAGCTTATGATCGGTACGAACGCCCCACTTTTGAGCTGCAGCATATTCATTGAATGGAATATTTGCAGTAGGAGTATCAAAGAATAATGGAATATCTACACGCAAACCATAAGTGAGCTGGAAAGAAGGAGTAACATTCCACTTGTCTTGTGCATAGAAACCTAACTGACCTGCAGCAAAAGGTGTTTTCCAACGAGGATCACCCGTTACATCTATATTTGCCTGACCATACATATAGCTATTGAAATACTGATAAGTAGGATCTATGGTACCAGCTTTATAATCGGTATAATATTTATTAAAGGCTGTTAGATCTTTAAATTGGTAAGTACCCGTAAAATCTTGAATGTACAAGTTAGCAAATTTATAGTATTCATTATGTGTACCAAAGGTAAACGTATGATTGCCTTTATACCATGTCAAGTTATCCTCGAAAGTATAGATATCTTGATCCAAAGAGTTAGCAGCAGAGCTACGCTCATTACCAATATTTACAGTTCCACCAGTTACCTGAACAGAGATACCTGGGAAGTAAGAAGTAACATTACGTTTATCGCGAACACGAACGTAGGTAGCACGTGCCTCATTACTTATAGATGGGGATATACGGCTTTGTAGCTCGGCAGTAAATGAGTTAGTTACACTCTTAAATGGATAAGTGTAAATATTATCATTTACCGTAGAAGCCGAACTTGTATTGTTAAGCTGATTAGCAGTAACATTGCTCCAACGGAAAGAGAACTTATTTGCCTCATTAATATTCCAGTCGATCTTTGCCCCAATCTTATCGCTCTTTGTATAGATATCAGGATTTCCAAAGCCGCCAGTGTATTCTATACCTTGTTTTGCAGCCATTTCTTTAATCTTAGCAAGAATACCATCAGCTTCTTCTACATTTACACGAGAACCTTCTTGACCATATCCGTTGAGGTTAGGATAAGTTTTATTAGCATGCTCATAATTTACAAAGAAGAAAAGTTTGTTCTTAATGATTGGACCACCTAATGTGAAGCCTGCTTGGTATTCATCTTGTTTGGTGTACTTAGGAGCATAACCTGTACCATCAGAGTAAGGGTAAGAATGACCAATAAGGTTTTGATTATTACCAAAACCATACACACTACCATGAAACTGATTAGTACCACTCTTAGTAATGGCATTAATAGCACCACCCGTAAAACCACTCTGACGAACATCGAAAGGAGCAATATTTATTTGAATTTGTTCAATTGTTTCCATAGAAACAGGTTGCCCACCAGCCTGACCACCATTTGATCCATTTGCCGCTAGACCAAACACATCATTATTCATTGCACCGTCTATCATAAAAGAATTGTAACGATTGCTAGTACCTGCAAACGACATAGCACCATTTGAGGAGGTTGTCAACTGTGGATTAAGACGAGCTACATCAGCAATACTATGAGTAATACTTGGCATTTCAGCAATTTGTTTAGACGAAATGGCTTGCGCAGCCCCCGTCTTCGTACCATTGATACCAGCATTACCTGTTACGACTACTTCTTGAAGTTGCTTAGAGTCATCTTCTAACTTGCAAGATAAATCTTCTGTTTCTCCTAGCTGTAGATTTACGTTTTGAAAGATTTTAGTTTTTTGTCCGATATAGGCAATCTCCACTTTATAGGGACCACCTACACGCATTCCATCGATAGTGTATCTACCATCAATGTTTGTAACTGCTCTGTAAATAGTTCCAGATGGTTGATGCGTAGCTGTTACGGTGGCACCAATCACATCCTCCCCCTGAGAAGTTACCTTACCACTAATTCCTGATGTTGTAATCTGTGCAAAGGCTGTACTTGTCATTACAAAGAACATTGTAATCAGAAAGAATAATCGTTTCTGCATAGTTTGAAAAATTAATAAGAAGTTGTTTGAAAATGATTTAAATATTTTTTGCAAATGTAATGAATTAGTTTTAATTTCCCGTCGTTCTTCCTATTAAATTATTATTACAGTCCGCTAAACTTTTGGTTAAAATACAAATTTAGGGCTGACACTTCTCACGAGGTATCAGCCCTTTTTGTTATCTTTACTTTTGTTCCCAAACTCAGATAACATGGGCAAAAGTACACATTTTTTCGGACAGCCGGTATATGGTCAGCTAATAAAATCTCTCGAGAGTCTCTTTTCAAGCAGATAAAACAGAACTTCCCGCTTAGATACTTCTACGGGGAGAGTGCCAACGCCATCAAGATACAGATTTGGGGCACACTCATTGCCAATTTATTACTGTCACTGCTGCAAAGCTCATTGCAGAGGCGGTGGAGTTTCTCAGGGCTGGCTACTATGGTGCGCATTGTACTTATGGAATACCTTAACATGAATAATTTCTTCAACATACCGGATGCCGATATGAAACTCATACTTGAAGCAGCGGCGGAATCGCCACCGGAGGTAACAGAAAATGAATAAGGGGGCTTGTCACTAATATGCTGTCATCCGAACTATTGTGTCTCAATGAGTTGGAATGAGGATTTCTATGTTCAGCGGACAGTAATATTAAATTATTAGGGTTTATAAACATTATAAAACAAAAAGAGGTATAGGATTACCCTATACCCTTCGTGTATGTGTGTTATTGAAAATATTATCGCGCTTTCTGTGAGCTAACTGTGTCATTGCTATTGCGTTAAGTCCAGCAGTCTCTGTTCGTAAACGGCTCTCTCCAAGTGTTACGCTTTGAAAACCAGCCGCTAGTGCAAGTTGGACTTCATCTATAGAGAAATCGCCTTCTGGTCCTACAAGTATCAAAACATCATCTTTTAAATTTTCTTGTTCTGTGATAACCGAGAAGAAATCATTTTTATCAATTTCATTATAGCAATGGCAGATGAAACTTGCCAAAGAATACTCTTGTTGAGAAGCATTAGTCTCCATTGTCTGAATAAATTCTTTGAAAGAAACCATCTCGTTCACTATAGGCTTCCATCCTTTACGGCTCTGCTTCATAGCCGAAATAACAATTTTCTCTATACGATCAATACGTATTTGCTTGCGTTCTGAAAACCTACAGTCTAAGAAAGTTATCTCATCAATCCCCAGCTCCGTAGCTTTCTCTACCATCCACTCTATACGCCCCATATCTTTTGTTGGAGCTATAGCAAGATGAATACGCCCTTCCCATGTCTTTGTTTGGGGAAGAGTTTCTTTAATAGCGTAAGCGCAACGTTTAGCTGAAGTCAGTACCACCTCTGCACGATAGAAACATCCTACCCCATCCATAAGAAATAGCTCATCTCCTTCTTTCATTCGCAATACTCTAACAGCATGTAATGCCTCTTCTGTAGGCAACTCTGTTTGGGCTTTAGCATTAGGTACGTAGAAATATCTAGCTTCTTTCATTTATTTATCTTAATAGGAAAAATAAGGTTATGCTTTATCTCTATTATTGCGTCTGTTTAGCTCATCTCGTATATAAGATGCCGATTCATAATCTTCAGAAGCAATAGCCTTATCAAGCGCACTCTCCAGCATATCCGTATTTAAAGCATTGATGGGTAAAGCTACACGTTCATTATTAATATTTATTGCACAACTCTGATGTCTAAAAAGTTGCTCATCAATATATATTTCTAATCGAGCTACTAAAGCTATAAGAATAGCATCAGTAACACGTATTGGAGTATAGCTTAAATCGTCCTTATTAATGAGAAAGGCTTTATAATTTCCATCTGTTATTCCACTTATTAATATCTCATAATGCAAACTATTCATCATTGGATGAATAAGACACATCACTTCAGGTAAGCATGTACTAGTATCAGCATGCTCTACCAATCGCTTAGCCAGCTCACGTTCAATATCTTCATTGCAAACAATGGCAATTTGCCTTGTCTTTTCCATATTTTCCAATACTATTAAGTAAAGGTCACTAGAATCGACTAGTTGAGTTATACCTGAATATAGAAGCTTTACTTTTTCCATTAAACTTTCTTTGGACGGAAGATAATTGCAAATGATATACCAACAACAAGAGCATAGCCAGCGAATATAAACCAACATACAGCCCAATCGCCTACAGTAAGAACGTTATCTCCTATTACTTGTGTGTGTGTGTAAGCATTGATAATAGCCTGTGCAGAAAGAGTTCCGATTGTTGCACCTACTCCATTGGTCATTAGCATAAATAACCCTTGAGCCGATGAACGCATAGATGGTTCTGTGCTATTATCTACAAATAACGAGCCTGAAATATTAAAGAAGTCGAAAGCTACACCGTAAACGAGCATAGAGAGAACAAAGAGGAATACACCGGGAATACCTGGATTGCCTAAGCCAAATAAGCCAAAACGCAAAACCCAAGCAAACATAGCAATAAGCATTACATTCTTAATGCCATAACGCTTCATAAATAAAGGTATCAACAAGATACAACAAGTTTCGCTAATTTGAGATAGACTAATCAATATATTAGCATGCTGTACACCAAAGGCATGAGCATATTGTGGTTCTGCACCAAAGCTAAATAAGAAAGGATTAGCAAAGCTATTCGTGATCTGCAAACTAACACCCAATAACATAGAGAATATAAAGAAAATAGCCATCTCCTTTTGTTTAAATAAGGTGAAAGCGCGTAGTCCAAAAGCATCAACAAAGCTCTTCTGAGCACCACCCTTATTAGTCTTACATGGAGGTAATGTAAAAGTATAGAAGAAAAGAATGATACTAAAAACTCCTGAGGTTACAAATTGGTTTTGATTGCTTTGGAAACCAAGAATATCCACCAACCACATAGTCAAAATAAAGCCTATTGTACCAAAAACTCGGATAGGAGGAAAAGCCTTTACCGTGTCCATCCCTGCATTGCTGAGAGCAGAATAAGCTACCGAGTTGGTCAATGCCAAGGTTGGCATATAGAAAGCCACCGATAAAGAGTATAAACTAAAGATAATTGAGAATTGGGCATGACTACCTACACTCAAACCATAGGCTGCTGTTCCAAACATAAACAAACCTGCTAACAGATGGCAAAAACCCAATAAGCGTTGTGCTGGTATCCATCTATCGGCAATAATACCCATAATTGCAGGCATAAAAATAGAAACAACACCCTGCATAGAATAAAACCAACCAATTTCTGAAGCTATACCTAAATTACCAAGATACCTACCCATAGATGTTAGATAAGCTCCCCACACAGCGAACTCTAAAAAGTTCATTAGCGCTAAACGTATTTTCAGATTCATGATTATTATGTTGTTTTATATAGGTTGACAAAAGTAAATAATTATTTACAATTACCCAAACTATTGTTTATTTTAATAGGTTTATCATTGAAATTTATTATCCACCCAACGTAAAAATTTTGTTTTTACAATTGGTCTAACACGCTCATCGTCTTTTCTACCAAGAAGAGGAAAAGCATAATCCACCTTCATACTATTTTCTTTTTCTGATAAGGTAAGAATAATAAAGTAAGGCGATATTAACCATTTTAAGTCGCTATAAGTGCTTGCCAACATAGTATCAGGTTTCTCTATTTCTAAAGCCACGTCGGCATTGTTTTCTTTTCGTGTACTCCAGTCTATTGAATATAATTTCAAATCGCTATCAGATGAAGCGTTATTCCACGACTTAACCACAGCAATAGTATTATTATCAAGTTTCTTTACCTGAAGCGTTGTACCTTCATTTAAGTTTACCTTTAGATAGTCGTCTGTAAGTTTCTCTATACTAGTAGTATCACCCAACAGGTTTTGAATACTTGGATTAGCTTTCATCGCTACATAATCGGCGAGTTCTGTGCGTAAACTCTTATTAAGATAAGGTAGCAACTTATCTGGCATATTAATCCATATATCGCGCATTGACTGAGCTGACACAAAGCTACAACCCATTGTAAGCATAAATGCTATAAATAACGTCTTCATTAATGATGTATAATTCTTTCGTTTTTAAACAATCCTTTTAAATGCCTTTCATGCTCGTAAAGCTTTCAAACCACTATAAGAATTCTGCACAAAGATACAAAAAAACTAGTATTTACTTTGTCTTTTCTATATTTTACTTTACTTTTGCCAATACAAAACTAACAAGGAGACAAATATGAGATGCCCAGAATGTAATACAGAAATTAATGACGACGAGCAGTATTGTCCTAACTGTGGAACCCCAATACCCCATTCGGATAACTATAATGACGACGATCCACAACTAAGCAAAGGCTTGGTGGTTTTCATCGTTATAGGTACTATTTTCTTACTTGTTTTTGGTGCTTTGTACTATAATAATCATAAAAATGACCCTGAATACACACAAACAGCTATTGAGCCTGACTCGAATTTAGCAGACAATCATCCTGCTAATTTCACTACAGAGCAAAAGGATACTACTGCACAAGACACTACCGAAGCCAAAGAGGAAGAAGCTGCAGCACAAAAGGTTTTTAACAGTATTAGAAAACAACCTCGCCATATTCATGTTAAGGTACAAGAAGATGGTATATCAACATCGCCTGATGGAAGTGTAGATCTTAACACTCCTCCAACCGAAACGCAAACAAAAGAAGCGCCTACACATAAAGAAACCACTCCTAAACCTAATATTGAGCCAATAGCTGAATAAAATTAATGATAATTATTCGTACAAATATTTTACCGCTAAAGAAGTATGATGCTATGAACTTCTTTGGACTATTATTTGTGCATCATGGTGTTTATCTTTCAGCCAACCTCATTAATCATGAACGCATACATACCTACCAAATGAAAGAAATGGGCTTTTTCTTCTTCTACCTTTGGTATGTTATAGAGTGGCTTATCCGTATTCCGATGAAAGGACGAGCCTATAAAAATATTTCTTTTGAGCGTGAAGCCTACGCTGAAATGGCTAATTCTAATTATTTAAAGCAACGCAAACCTTACGCATGGATAAAGTATCTTAGACAAAAATAGTACTTACAACTTTTCGATATTACACACGGTAAGGACATCGCCCACAACTTTAAATCTTACATCTTTTCCATCATAAGGCATACCGTAAACACGATTTTCGTCATTATGATATTGTGGGCGAGGATCTTGTGCTAAGAGTTCTTTTAAAGCTGCTAACTTATTTTTATCAAAGTAAGCACCCCACTTTTCTCCTATCTTTACTGTTAATACTTTCCACTCATGCTCATCTGTAAATCCTCCTAACGCCTTTGAATGGCTATCAACATAAGAAATATAGGGCTTTATATCATAGATAGGAGTGCCATCCATCAAATCTGCCCCCGCCACGTCTATTTTATTATTATCTATCTTCACAATTTTTACCGAAGACAAACCAAGCCCATTTGGACGAAAAGGCGAACGCGTAGCAAACACTCCTAGGCGCTCATTTCCCCCAAGACGTGGTGGTCGAACCATGAGCTTAATACCTTCTGTGTTATTTTTGCTCTGATCTTTATTTGCAGAAAAACCCCAAATAAGCCACAAATAATCAAACTTTTCTATTCCTCTAATAGCTTCTTCTCTATTATAAGGTGGTAATAATTCTATAGTACCAACAAGATTTTCAGCAATACCACTTTGACGTGGAATGCCAAACTTTGATGTTAATGGGGAATGAAAAACAGCTATAGGTTCAATTTCTTTCATATTTGCAAAGATAGTATTTTTACATTCAATACTTGGTAGTTCCTAGCTTTTTTACTTATCTTTGCAGAAGATAGGCTGCACTCGGCAATATTCAAGCAAGCTTGTATTGCGCTCGCTGGCACTATCTTTGCAGAAGATAGGCTGCACTCGGCAATATTCAAGCAAGCTTGTATTGCGCTCGCTGGCACTATCTTTGCAGAAGATAGGCTGCACTCGGCAATTTGAAAGTAAACTTTCATTCCACTCATTTGCACTATCTTTGCAGAAGATAAAATCATTACACTTGCATCAATCGAAACTATCAGATACAATTAAAACTTAACTCCTATTCAATGGAAAATCAAGAAAAAACAAACATTGAGTTGCCAGAGAATGCTTTCCGAGAACTCAAAGACGGCGAAGAATATGAGCCGATTATGAAGAAAGATAGGGTTTACCCTGAAGTAAGCCTATGGTCAGTAACTTGGGGTATCCTTATGGCAGTACTCTTTTCGGCAGCAGCAGCTTACCTAGGCTTAAAAGTAGGGCAAGTCTTTGAAGCAGCAATCCCTATTGCCATTATCGCTATTGGGGTATCATCAGCTACTAAACGAAAGAATGCACTAGGAGAAAATGTTATTATTCAGAGTATCGGTGCTTGTTCGGGTGCTGTTGTGGCTGGTGGTATCTTCGTAATGCCTGCCATTTATATGTTAAACCTTGAAGCCGACTTCTTTAAAATATTCATAGCTGCTGCGTTGGGTGGAGTGCTAGGCATCTTATTCCTCATTCCTTTTCGCAAATATTTTGTAAAAGATCAGCATGGTAAATACCCTTTCCCAGAAGCTACTGCTACAACACAGGTACTCGTGAGTGGAGAGAAAGGCGGTAGTCAGGCTAAGCCTTTATTGATAGCTGGCTTAGTGGGTGGCTTGTACGACTTCTGTGTAGCTACCTTTGGCTGGTGGAATGAGACTGTAACAAGCCGTATCGTTGGTTTTGGCGAAACCATAGCTGACAAGGCTAAACTTGTATTCAAGGTAAATACAGGTGCTGCAGTGGTTGGCTTAGGCTATATCATTGGCTTGAAGTATGCTTTCATTATTTTTTGTGGCTCGCTCACCATTTGGTGGCTTGTAGTACCAGGTATGAACCTTCTTTTCCATGATACTGTGCTTAATCAGTGGGATCCTAGCATTACACAAACCATCGGACAAATGGCTCCAGAAATGATATTCAAGAGCTATGCACGTTCTATTGGTATTGGTGGTATTGCTATGAGTGGTATTATAGGTATCATCAAGTCGTGGGGTATCATCAAGAGCGCAGTAGGATTGGCTGCTCGTGAAATGAAAGGTAAGGGTGCTGGCGATGCAGAAATCATTCGTACACAACGCGATATTTCTTTTAAAATCATTGCGTTTGGTAGTATTGGTACCCTACTTATCACTTTCGTTTTCTTCTACTTTGGTGTGATGAACTTCAACTTACTACATGCAGTTGTAGCTATCCTCCTTGTTACTGTTATTGCTTTCTTATTTACTACTGTAGCAGCTAACGCCATTGCTATTGTAGGATCGAACCCAGTTTCAGGCATGACACTAATGACACTAATCCTTGCCTCTGTGGTAATGGTAGCCGTAGGATTAAAGGGTAATGCTGGTATGTTGGCAGCCCTTTTAATGGGTGGTGTCGTTTGTACAGCATTGTCTATGGCGGGATCGTTTATTACCGATCTCAAAATTGGTTATTGGCTAGGTACTACTCCAAAGAAACAAGAAACATGGAAGTTTCTCGGCACTATTATTTCGGCAGCTACAGTGGCAGGCGTAATGATGGTTTTGGACAAAACTTACGGCTTTAACTCTGGCAAACTTGCTGCACCACAAGCCAATGCTATGGCAGCAGTTATTAAGCCTTTAATGAGTGGTCAAGGTGCGCCATGGATACTTTATGGCATCGGAGCAGTGATCGCCTTCGTATTAGATCGCTGTAAGATACCAGCCCTCGCCTTTGCTTTGGGTATGTTTATCCCATTAGAATTAAATGTACCACTACTTATTGGTGGAACGCTTCATTGGTTTGTTACCTCTCGTACTAAGAATGAAGTTGTAAATACTACACGTGGTGAAAAGGGTACGCTCATAGCATCAGGCTTTATTGCAGGAGGTGCATTAATGGGAGTAGTATCTGCCCTACTCAAATTTGGAGGAATAGAGTTCGATTATGAAAACTGGTGGACTAACCATTTATCAGAGCTTTGCTCTATTGTTGCTTATGTAACCCTTCTTAGCTATTTCGTTATCGCTACAAAAACAGATAAGAAAAAAGCATAAAACTCTGTAATACAATATATTAAAAAAGAGATGCCTAATAGGCATCTCTTTTTTATATAGGTTCTTTTATTTAGTAAAATACCACCTTTTAAAGAGTAATCGGTAAGCTTTCATATAATAAAAGATGATGCTTTACTAATAAAAATAATTTATTTTTAATCTGTTTTTAATTTATTTTTGATTGAAAAATAAATTATTTTTACTCACAAAAAACTATCTTTTATCACTAGAAAAATACGTTTTCATAAGTTTAAACCACACCTCTTACCACTTAAAAGGTAGCCTCTTATTATCGCCTCCCATGATACCCCATACCGTGATGCTCATCTGGAATATATGCAGAAGTAAAATCAGGATCTTCAAGCGATAAAGGATGAGAAGCTAATGAGGGTTCTGCCATCCAATCAACAACCTTATCCACCCAAAAGTTAGCTGCGATCTGTGTAGGATGAAGCCCATCCACTCGCTTGGCTTGGATAGACGAACTATCGAAGAAACATCCTTTGCCCGTTTGCCCTTTGATAATATCCACAATAGTACGGTTAGGAAAACGGCTATAATGCAACGGCCCTATCCATGTATAAGGAATATCGCCAATGGTTTGAAGAATTGTTTTTACAGCCTCTTCACGGCGTGTATAATCATGATAACCAAGATCATTGATACCTAAACTAATAATGACATAGGTAGGGCGAAATCGGTCTATTTGGTATTGCAGATCAGTAGCCAAAGCCCAATCACGAATAGTACTCCCTATCCATACTTCTGAATGGAACTCAAAATTATTCTTAATGGCGTAATCGTTGAAACGTGGTGCTAGCTTACCTACCATTGAGTCGCCAATTAAAAGGACTATTTGCTTGCTAGAGCCTACTACCTTCTTCTCAGTAGGAACATAATTACCAGACGATGGTGAAAAAGGATTTACAGCTATTTTGCGATCTATCTGCTCGTAGGTTTGTGTCTGCGTATTTAGCACTCGATAGTTCGATTGCGCATAACTTGCCATTGCAGCAAATAATAAAAAGGTATTAAAAAGAAATCGCTTATTCATCACATCATTGTTAGTTTTTACGCTTATTCACCCGATCATATTGCCAAAGCTGTAAGCTATTAATGATGTTTTGCCATAAAACATAGCAACCGGGACCTACAGAGGATAGAGGGTTAAGATAAGTACTTGCTATCCATATAGCAAAGGTAGTATTTTTCTGTCCTGTGGCTTGTCCAGCCTCAACAGTATGATAGAAATGTTTTCCTACAAACCTACCTAAACCAAACTGTAATATACAAATAAAGAGTGAAAAGAGGGCAATAAGCAAAAGCACCATACCTGTAGTATTTGCATGCAGAATATTGCGCATCGTTACACCTGAAACAACCATCAATACCGTACACCAAAGGTAGAAGCCGATATTTTTTTGTAAGAGAATCCACCGATAAAGGGGCTGAAGTAAGGAGGTATGCTTAGTAATATAACCTAAAAGCATAGGAACAACAAGCACTAAACTTACCTTATAACAAATAGAGATAAACGATGCCCAAAAGTAGATGTGTGCACTAGGCTCTAGTAAAGGGAATGTGGTTGGGATAAAAATAGCACTTAGGAAGTTGGATAAAAAGGTAAAAGTGGTCATTTCCTCTAAACTTCCTCCAAGCTTATTAGTAACCACAGCAGCAGCCGTAGCACATGGACATATAGCACAAATAAAAGTGGCCTCGAGCAAGACAAAGAAAGTTCCCTTAGCATGAAAAATATAAATAGCCCCTAAAAGCAAAACCATAAAAGCCATTTGCATGAAAATAATATAGATATGCCAACGCATAATGCGCAACTTGCGGTAATCAACCTTGCAAAAGGTGATATATAATACCAAGAACATGAGCACAGGCATTGATAGCTTTACCATTGGTTCAAGGCTTGAACCAATATGTCCAAGCATAGGAATATTAGCAAAAAGCAAATAAACTATAATACCAATTGTAATAGCTATAGGCAAGGTCCACGCCTTTAAAAAAGCTAGAAACTTATTCATTCTTTTATTGTTACAGTTGTGCAAAAGTACAAATAAACAGCTAAAAACAGTTGTATATACATTAAAAATCCTACTTGCATCTCTGCAAATAGGATTATAACTACTTTATATTATATTTTGAAAAGAATTCTACTTATCTGATATGAAGCTGATTTGTTACACCTACAGAAGTATCTGAAAAGGTGTTCTTTGTTGCACCACCAAAACTTCTAGTAGTCTTCTTACCAACAGAAGCACGTGAGCTAGCTCGTTCTAGATCTATCTTCATATAGTCGGTTGTATTAGAACTATAAGCATCGCCAAAGAAAGTATCTACCGACTTACCTACTTCTGTACCTAAGTGGAATTTTTGTTTGCTAGCATCAAGAATGAATATCGTACCTGTTCGCTTATATTTGATGTAGATGCTACCATCTGTGTTAATATACCATGCAAACTCTAACGTATTTGTTTCTCCCTTATCATTCATATCAATCTCAACGCCATTACCACTTACAGAGTTTACCGCCGAGTTGTATTGGAAGAACTTCATATTGGCAGTAAATTGATCTACTTTTCGCAAGTTTGTTTGCTCATCTGTATATTCGTATTGAATTCTACCTATCCACTCTCCTGTCAAAGCTTGAGCTTCAGCTAGTAAATCATTATTTTGTGCATTGATTTCATTGTTATAATAGTTATTCCACCTATAGTTATTTGAGTTATAATCATCCCAATAAGCATCATTTGGGAAACCTACCAAAATGGCACTCATAAATTGATCGAACTCATAATTAGTAGCTTCTGGATAATGATACCAAAACCAATTGTATGCAGTACGATAGTCGCGGCTTAAACGACTAGCTATAAAATCGTTTATTGCATTATCCACAAGACTAACGCCATACTCTTCATAATAGCTACTGTCGCAACTCGTAAATGTAACGGGAATACTTAATAGCGCAAGCGCTAAAAATAGTTTAGTAAATCGTTTCATATTCGTAAGCTTTTAAAAATTTCTTTATTTTTTGTTTATGTTGCAAAGTTATACCTAAGATGAGCATATCGCAAGAGAGTTTTCTCTATACCTAGATAGGAAATTTCCTAAACTATTGCGGGAAAATATACAATATTGAGAAACAAAAAAGCTACCCACGACAACGTGAATAGCCTTCAATAGTTTTATATAGTCAGAAATTATTATTCTACAACAATAAATTCGTCCTTACCTACACCACAAATAGGGCAAACCCAATCTTCTGGAATATCTTCAAAAGCTGTACCTGGAGCGATACCACCTTCTGGGTCGCCTACTTCTGGATCATAAATATAGCCACATGGCTCGCATTCATACTTCTTCATAATGTTTATTATTTTAAAAATTATACTTATCTTTTCGTACCGCAAAGATATATCTAAAATGTAGTTCTTACAAGAGAAAGCACGATAAATTATAGATTTTTTACAAAAAAATCTTTTCCGCCCTATCTCATCATTCCTCTTTGTAAAGACACATCTTTAATAATATTATCCAACTTGGTATGTGAGTCTTGAAAGTTTAGCAAGGTATGTAACGAAGAGGCATTCTGCAAATCTATTACGCGTGGTAATAGTATACGTGCAACAGCAAGCTTTTCTTCATCCCATGTTTTAGTACTCATAAAGTAGGCACACTGCTTACAAGTAAAGAAGCCTCCCAAAGCAGCTACCTTTAATATCTTTATTTTTCCTTCATCCCATGTTTCGCTATTATAATACTGTTTTAGTTGTTGGAAGGCTGCATCAGACATTGGTGGTAAATATCCGAAATATGGATCTTGCATCGGTGGAAAGATGATTGTACCTGATTGGGATATTGGTGGAGGAATAGGCTGTGAGTTAGTGCGAGTGCTGAGATTAGCATCTTTATACATATCATCATTAGTTGTCGTTTCAAAAGCTACAACTTTTCTTTGATTAAAAGTAATGGTTGTTACACGATATATAAGTGATCGCATATAATAATAGATCCAAACTTCCTCTTCATGGTCAGCACTTCGCTCTGAAGGATTTCCTATTAAAGCCTTCACTTCGCTCATATCCATGCCTACTTCTAACTTGTCTACATTCTTCATTTTAGGCTTTTGAGCAAAGACACATATACTAAAGAATGATAATAGCACTATAAAAAAATATTTTTTCATTAGCATAAAATTTTAAAAGTGTTAGTAAACTCTCTATAATTTGTACATACAAAGTTACTACAAAAAAGTGAAATGCGGAAAGTTATAGTGATAGAATTGAGTTACAAGGGTTTTAGTTGAAGTGGCGATAATTCGTGAAGCCATTA
>QWCD01000013.1_pt1 | contig 87718 bp, 79 predicted proteins | sample 1972461 | NCBI WGS metagenome assembly QWCD01 (sample SAMN09866717, study PRJNA288562) | Human vaginal metagenome isolate term4_vaginal, whole genome shotgun... | isolation source: vagina | host: Homo sapiens | place: USA: California | reverse complement strand
CTTAAATATTTAGTTTTTCGCATTAAAATGAGAAAAATGTAGCTCTTAATTTTCTCATTTAAGTAAAAACTTTTTTCTCATTTTTGTGGGGATTTACATTATGGTCTGTTTTTTGCAAAATTTAAAGATTTAAATCATTTAAATTTAATGAATTTCTATTTTTACAGCTTTACTTCTGTCTTTAAATCTTTCACCTTTTGTTTTGCACATTGAAGCTTTGGCGTCATTATATAAAACTTCATAACAATAATCGCCGTTATATTTTATAAATTTTATTTTTTCATTATTGTTAAACAATGTGAAATTTTCATTTTTAAATTCTAATGTATCGTTTTCATAATTCCATTTTCTATCTCTTGGCTTATTATCTAATAAAACAGATCCGTCCTTTTCAAATTTTAAAAACCATTTGTTACCAGTAGTATTTAAAAAACTTGTTACTACTCTATCCATTTCAAAAGTCCATTCACCTTCAATTTTTAAATTATCAAATTTATTAGTTTTTTCTTTAAATTTATCTTTAATTTCATTAACTGGTTTATTGTCAGTTGCTATATTTAGCATTTCTTTACCTAATAATTGAATTCCTTGTTTCATTCCATCGGATACAGTTTTTCCTACATCTAGGTTATAATCTTGTGCTTTTAATAATGCTATAAATAATAAAAATATGGATACTTTTTTCATTTTTTACCTTTACAAATTTATTTTTTAGAAACTAAAGCATTTATTAGAAGTATTCTTAATTTTTTCTTTAATGGTGCGATCAGCGAGACTTGAACTCGCATGAGCGTGGCTCACTACCCCCTCAAGATAGCGTGTCTACCAGTTCCACCATGATCGCATAAAAAGGAGTTACCCTGAAAAATCAGGGTAAAAAATTAGTTAGCTACAGCTTTTAGTGCGTCTGTAACAAATGGGTTTGCAAAAAGCAAAATAAAGCAAATTACAAGTGCATAAATAACTTGAGCTTCAATCATAGCCAAAGAAATATACATTGTAGTTGAAAGCTTGTTAGAAACGCTTGGGTTTCTTGCTATTCCTGAAATAGTTGCAGAAGCAGCATTTCCCATACCTAAAGCACCACCTAATGCAGCAATTCCTAAAACAATAGAACCACCAATAACTGAGCAAGCAGTTATAGTTGTATATGAGCCAAGCAGCTCATTGTCAGCTCCAAAAGCAAAGCCAACTAATGCAAACATAAGAAAAAATAGTTTTTTCATATGATAATCCTTAAAAATTTATTTTATTTAAAGTCTTTTCGGATCATTTCCCCTACTTAGAAAACTTTAAACACATAATTATATAAAAAATAAGCTTTTAAATTGATTAAAAATTGAGAATTTGCGAGTGCAACTAACTATATGCACTCGCTTAATTTTATGCCTTTTTAGCTTTTAATAAATTTATTATCCAACAAATAAACATTACAGCTAAAAGTGCAAATGCAACAATATAAGCCAATAATGTACAAGTTGCCATATCAGCAAATTTCATAGATGGAATAAGATACCAACCCTCACTGTAAAGATTTGTAAAAAATTCCTGAATTGAGTTTAATGTAACACCATCTGGAATAATTGGCGCATCATATCCACAATCTCCAGTTGGCTGAAACCAATCAGGTGCCCATTTTGCTAGCGGAAGCCCAAAAGGAAAGCTAGGATCTGTTGAACATCCTTGCATACCCATCATAGCAAATGGATCATCTGAATGAACAGCTTTATGAATAGCACGAAGCTTAACGCTATATCCAATGCCAATAATTGCACCGTAAAATCCAAAAATATAACCTATTAACTTATTAATTACATTTTTTGGATTTATAGCAGCTATTAATCCACCAAGCGCCATTACAAGCATTGAAAATCTTATATAAACACATTGTTCGCAAGGTGCCATATGTAAATAGTTTTGAAAAAAACTATGAGCTAATAAAACCATACCAAGCATAGCCACAAACATAACTAGCCATAAAAATCTTTGGTCTTGCCATCTTGCTACTGTATTTATTGGCGAACTTTTAAAATTTTTCCATAAACCCATTAATTTTATCCTTAAAGTTAAATTTTATTTACTATTTCATACTATGAAGTTCTTTGATCATATCAGCCATTTGATCTATGCCTTTAATAGCGCTTGTTTTAATAAGATATTTTCCGTCCACAACAAATGCAGGAACACCTTGAACTTTTGCTATCATATAGGCATCTCCATTATTATCCATACCCCAAGAATTTAAAATATTTTTAACTTCGTCAGTGTTTAAAGCAGCTTCAAAATCAGCCTTATCTATACCTGCTGCTGCTAGAGCAGTATTTAAAAACGCATCTACATTTGCTTGGTTGCTTGCATCAGCTCCCCATCTTTCTTTTTTATCGTGATAAGCTTTATAAAGTGCAAATTTTGCTTTTTTAAATTTTGATTTATCATCTAATAAGTTTACTCCATCAGCATTATCTTTTGCAATTGCAACAGCTAAAACCTCACTACCATATTTACCAAAAACTCCTTTTGTAGCTAAATGGTAAGGTACAAATTTCATATCAGAAACTTTTTCCATAACTGGTTTTGTAACTGCTTTATCATACTTATAGCAAAATGGACAATCATAACTAAATGCTTTTATAACTGTTCCTTCAGCATTTGGAATAACCCTTTCAAGTAAAACGTAGTCTTTTCCTTCTTCTAAAGCATTAGCTCCTACGCCAACTACTAAAGCTAAAACAGCAATTGATTTTGCAACACTTTTAAAAATTGAAGATATTTTCATTTATTACTCCTTAAAAAATATTTTTGAAAATTTCAGTTCACATTTTATAATATTTTCGGTAAAAAGTCAAATTTAATTTACCTAAATTTTATTTGCAATACATATAAATTTATAAAATTTTATAAAATTAAAGTATTGCTTTACCTTATAAAGACTATTTTTAGGTATAATTTTACAAAAGTTTTAAAAATAAGATAAAAAATTTATTAAAAAAGGATTTAAAAATGGTAAATGACTTGGACAAACTAGGACTTACAAACATAAAAGAGATATATCACAATCTTAGCTACGATAAACTTTTCGAACATGAAGTTAAAAATAAAGAAGGTAGAGTAAGTGATAATGGAACTTTTATGGTTGATACAGGTATTTTTACAGGAAGAAGCCCAAAAGATAAGTATTTTGTGAAGCAAGACCCATCGCAAAAGTATATTGCTTGGGGAAATATCAATAAACCTATTTCAAAAGAACTTTTTGATAAACTTTATAAAAAAGCAAAATCTCAACTTTCAAACTCAGAAATTTATATCCAAGATGCGTTTTGTGGTGCAAGTATTTCAAGCAGAAAAAGCGTTAGATTTGTAACTCAAGTTGCGTGGCAAGCACATTTTGTAAAAAATATGTTTATCCGTCCAACTGAAGCGGAGCTAAAAGAATTTCATCCTGAATTTGTAGTGTATAACGCTTGTAAATGCGTGAATGAAGAGTATAAAAAAGATGGTCTTAATAGTGAGGTTTTTGTCATTTTTAATATTGAGGAAAATATTGCTGTAATTGGCGGAACATGGTATGGTGGGGAGATGAAAAAAGGAATTTTTTCAATGATGAACTATTGGCTTCCACTAGAAGGAAAACTTTCAATGCATTGTTCTGCAAACATTGGTAAAGATGGTGATACAGCTTTATTTTTTGGACTTAGCGGAACTGGAAAAACCACTCTCTCAACTGATTCAAATAGACAATTAATAGGCGATGATGAGCATGGCTGGGACGATGATGGTGTATTTAATTTTGAAGGTGGATGCTATGCAAAGTGCATAAATTTAGATCCAAAAAGTGAACCTGAAATTTATGCAGCTATCAAAAAAAATGCACTCTTAGAAAATGTTGTAGCTGATGAAAATGGAAAAGTTGACTATAGCAATGGCAGTAAAACAGAAAACACAAGAGTAAGTTATCCAATAACTCACATTAAAAATAGAAAAGAAAATTCACAAGGAAATCACCCTAAAAATATCATCTTTTTAACAGCAGATGCATTTGGTGTTTTACCGCCTGTTGCAAAGCTAAACAAAGAGCAAGCAATGTATTATTTCTTAAGTGGATATACTGCAAAAGTTGCAGGAACTGAAAGAGGCATAACTGAGCCAGTTGCAACATTTAGCGCTTGTTTTGGAGAGGCATTTTTACCACTTCACCCAACAGTCTATGCAAGACTTTTAGGTGAAAAAATAGATAAGCACGAAGTCAATGTATATCTTGTAAACACTGGCTGGAGTGGTGGTGAATACGGCATTGGCAAAAGAATGAGCATAAAAGCTACAAGAACTTGCATAAATGCTATTTTAGATGGAAGTATAAATAAATGTGAATTTGAAAATTTTGATATTTTTAATATCTTAATTCCAAAAGAACTTAATGGCGTTGAAACAAAGCTTTTAAACCCAATAAACGCTTGGGCTGATAAAAAAAGATATGCTGAATTAAAACTAAATTTAGCAAAAAGATTTATAGAAAATTTCAAAAGATATGAAGATGTAAAAGAAGGCGTTGAGTTTGCAAAAGCTGGACCAAATTTATAAGCTTTTAATTGCTTTCTCGCTGCTTTTTTTACTAAGTGCATGTGATGATAAAAAAGATCTTAAAACTCCACTAGAACCAACTGGTGGAGTTATTTCAAATAATGCATTAAGCTATTTAAATTCTTTAAGACTTAACTCAAATCTAAGCACACTTTCAAAAAATGATATTTTAACAACCTCAGCACAAAATCATGCAAAATATACTTTTATAAACAAGGTTGATTCACATAACGAAGTTTCAAATTTACCAAATTTCACAGGCCAAACCCCAAAAGATAGAGCTTTTAGTGTAGGATATTTTACGCAAATTAGTGAAAATTTATCAGTTGGTGCAGAAGATGAAGTTGCATCAATTGATGGATTAATGAGTGCTATTTATCACCGTTTTGGCTTTTTGGATACAAAAATAAACGAGATTGGATATGCCAAATTTGGTGATGAAAAATCTCAAAATTTCGTTTATAATATGGGAAATTCAAAACTAAATGATTTTTGCAAAAAGGCAAAATCTGATGATGGATATGGTAAATTTTATACAAAAGTTTGCAAAAATGAAAATGTTGCAATTTCTGGGGATAAATATAACTCTTTAAATAGAATTAATAGAAACGAATATGTTTATTTTCCAAACTCCAGCCAAACAAAAGCATTTTTTAGTAGAGAGACTCCTGATCCAATGCCTGAGTGTAAAATTACTGCAAATCCTGTAAGTATTGAATTTAATGAGTTTAGAAAACCTGTAAAAATGAAAAGTTTTAAGGTTTTTGAAAACGAAAATGAGCTTAAAAATAGTAAAATTTTAACTAAACAAAATGATCCAAATTCTATTTTTAATGAATTTCAATTTGCATTTTTTTCAAAAGATGTATTTAAGTTTAATCAAGATTATAAAGTTTTATTTTCTTACATTCAAGATAATAAAGAAAAAAACTTAGAATGGAGTTTTAAAACATCATCGCCTAAATTTCCATATTTTGTTGTAAAAGATGGTGATAAAATAGGTGTTGAAGCAAATAAATGGTATAGCATATTTTTTGAGCCCAATGATTGCAATGATGTTTTTACAAGCTATAAAACAACATATAGGTTCATGAAAAAGCCACTCATTGAGTCAGTTGATACAAATTTAATAAATATAAATTTAGGTGGTTCAAAAAATGCAAAACTTACTATAAAAACAGATAATGGAAAAAAAATAACTGTCTATATCACAAATAGTTCTGGTGGTTTTTTTATAAATAAACTTTATTTAGGTGTTATTTTAGTTATAATTTTAGCTTTATTTTTTATAATTAGGAGAAGATAAATGCAAAAAATGTGGGAAGGAAGATTTAAAGAGGCAAGTTCAAAACTTTTAGAAGATTTTAATGCTTCAATTAGTTTTGATAAAGCTTTATATAAAGAAGATATTAACGGCTCAATAGCCCACGCTACAATGCTTTGTGAATGTGGCATTTTAACAAATGATGAAAAAGACAAAATTTGCAATGGACTCAATCAAATTTTAGATGAAATTAAAAATAACAAATTTGAATTTAAAATAGAAGATGAAGATATTCATATGGCTGTTGAAAAAAGACTAAGTAAAATTATCGGCAAAGAAATAGGTGGAAAACTTCACACAGCAAGAAGCAGAAATGATCAAGTTGCACTTGATTTTAGGATGTTTGTCTTAAATAAAAACAAAGAAATTTCTAATTTATTGCTTAAATTGATAAAAACATTAAATGAGATTGCTAAAAAAAATTTAAATACTTTAATGCCTGGCTTTACCCATCTTCAACATGCTCAACCAGTTAGCCTTGCATTTCATCTATTAGCTTATGCAAATATGTTTAAAAGAGATTTTGAAAGATTTCAAAATAGCTTTGAGAGAAATAACTTTTTACCACTTGGAGCATGTGCATTAGCAGGAACACCACATCCAACTAATAGAAACATTACAGCAAAATTATTAAATTTTACTGCTCCAACACAAAATGCAATGGATAGTGTGAGTGATAGAGATTTTGCTTTAGAAATTTTATTTAATATAAGTGTTGTTTTTATGCACACTTCAAGACTTTGTGAAGAGCTTATTTTATGGAGCTCACAAGAGTTTAAATTTATTGAGATAAGCGACAAGTTTGCGACAGGCTCAAGCATAATGCCACAAAAGAAAAATCCTGATGTAGCTGAGCTAATACGCGGGAAAACAGGTAGAGTTTATGGAAATTTGATATCACTTTTAACCACTATGAAGTCTTTACCACTAGCGTACAATAAAGATATGCAAGAAGATAAAGAAGGAGTTTTTGATAGCGTAAAAACAGCTACTTCATCACTAATAATATTAAATGAAATGCTAAAAACTGCTATATTTAAAAATGAAAATATGGAAAAAGCTTGCCAAATGGGACATTTAAGTGCAACTGATTTGGCTGATTATCTAGTAAGTAAAAAAGATATTCCTTTTAGAGAAGCTCATTTTATAACTGGTAAATGCGTGGCATTGGCTGAAAGCAAAGGAATAGATTTAAGCCAAATTTCACTTAAAGAATTACAAAGCGTTAATGAAATTTTTGATGAAGAGGCTTTAAAAGTTTTAGACTTGCATAACTCAAAAGAAGCTAGAAAAAGCTTTGGCGGAACAGCAAATAAAAGCGTTTTAGCTCAAATTGAATTTATAGATGAGTTTTTAAAAAATAGTGAAATTTAAATTTTTACAAGCAAAAAGTAAAAAAATTATAAATTAGAATTTCAAGAGTGTTTTTAGAATTCTAATTTAATAACTTATTTGAATTTTTGTTTAACTCTTTTTTGAAATATTTGTATTCGCTTATTAAATTTAAAGGTATTGATAGTAAAAAAGATAGTGGCAAAATTGTATAAACGGCTATCCATACTAATACAATCCACAATTCCGGCTCTTTAGTTTTAATTGAATATTTATCATATAACAATGCAATATGTAGAATAAACATAAAAATTACTGAAAAATTTATATATAAAAACGACTTAAATAAAGCCTTTTTAGAAATTGATTTTAAAAATTTATACATCAGATAAGTTGTAAATAAAAACAAAAAAATACTTAATAAAAAAAATGAAATACTTACAATATTTTCATCAATAATGTATAAATAACATAGCGATAATAAATTTAAAAATAAAATAAACATATATTTTTTAGATTGTATAATGTTGTCGAAATAAAAAGTCTTGCAAAAAGAAATTAATATAAAAAATAAAAAATATATCTTGAAAAATTGAAATTTTATTACCAAATCATCACCAAAATAATATGCACCAAATATAACAGCAACAATACACAAGAAATATATCATAACCTGTATTTTAACTAAAAAAATTCTTTTGTTATTTAGCGATATTTGAGATTTTTCATTTAGCATCTTTTTCCTTTTTATGCTATAAATTTATAACTTTTCAAATTATAAATCTTTTTAGTTATTATTTGGTTGTAAAAAACATTGCAGTTAAAAATTTTATTTGCCTATATTTAACTCTTTTTTAAAATATCTGTATTCGTTTATTAAATTTAAAGGTATAGATAACCAAATAGCTAGTGGCAAAGTAAACCAAAAAATAAGCATGACTGATACAAACACAAATGTTTGTTCTATAAAAATTATCCCGAGTTTTGATAAACTATTTAATATCTCTACACCATACAATATCAACATATAAATTTCTAAGATATTTATGAATATAAATGACTTAAATAAAAATATTTCATCGATTGATTTATAAAATTTATACATTAAGCATACTGAGATAGCGTATATAAAAATGCAGATTAAATACACTATAATTATCAAATAAAGTGAATCATATGGTGTTTTATTAGTTGATATAAATAAACAAAATGGAAAAATATTTAAAAATAAAATCAATAAATATTTTTTTATTTGTTTCAAATTTTTAAAATAAAATAATTTGCAAAATAAAATCAAAGATAAAAATATAATATATATTTTATAAAAAATAGCTTCAAAAAAAGATCCTATTAAAAAGTCGAAAACACCTATTTTGTTATCGTTATAGCTATCAACACAATCCAAACCACCAAAATATAAAGCTAAAATCATACCAATCACAAATATAATAGCTTGAACTTTAACTAAAAAAATTCTTTTGTTGCTTAACGATATTTGAAATTTTTTATTTGGCATTTTAGTTCCATTGCACTACAATTTTACAACTTTGAAAACTATAAAATATTTTCATCTATTTTATCCTTTAAATTTTTTATAAAATTTTATAGTGATGCCAAGTATTTATATAATAAATTTTAGATGATAAAATAGCCCAAAAAGGGCTATTAAATTTACATCATTACAGGATATTTTGTATTTTCAAGGAAGTATTTTGAAGCTCCGCCTAAGAAAATTTCTCTAATTCCAGTATTTGTATCAATACCCGCTACAATCATATCAACTTCGTATTTATCAGCTGCTTTTAAAAGTGCTTGACCTGGAACTTTGCCTTCTGTCTTTACAACTTCAAAATTAGGATTAATACCATGAATATCAAGATAGTTTAAAATTCTTCCTTTTGTTTCATCCATTCCATCTTGTAAATAATGTTGAGAAGTTATACAAAATACCTCTTTTGCATTTTTAATGATTGGAAGTGCATTATGCAATGCTCTTGCACTTGATGTGCTACCTGTTAAGCTGAGTAAAATTCTATCTGCTTTAAACTCGGTCATTTTTCTTGGAAATGCAATAGCTGGCTTACCACTTTTTACAACAGAAGCTTCAAAAGTGCCTGTTATAACGCCATGCGGAGGAACTGCGGCCACTACTAAATCACAATATTTAGAGTGTTTTTCAACAAGTTCAGACCTTGTTCCAAGCATATTTCTTAAAAATGCACTATTTTTAGTGTGCTGATCCTCACTATATGTTATCCCAAGCTTTTTGCATTCCTCTTTTACAATTTTTTCATTTAAACTTTGCTCTTCAGCGAGTTCCTCTTTTGCAGTTCTTAAAAACTCATCAAGCATTATTCCGCCCCTAAGAGTCATTCTAGTATTATAAACAGTCTCAGGATCAAGCTGGCAAGCAATAATGCTAAGATGAGATCCAAAATACTTATTTATAAGTAAAGCTGCATGAATTCTCTCTCTTAGCTCTTCTCCGCCACCGATTGGAAAAAATAACTTTTTAAAATCCATATTAAATCCTTTTTAATGTATTTTACTTATTCTACTTTTTATTTACTAACAATGCCCTTAATTTTTAAATTTGCTTATTTTTTAAACAAGCTTTAAAGATATTTTGTTACCTTTTTGCCCATCTACTGCAACTTTTACTATATCGCCCTCTTTTAGTTCATCTTTTATATTTGATATGTGAAGCAATCCATCAACCCCATCTCTTAAACTAATAAATACTCCAAAAGGCATAACGCTTTTAACTTCACCTTCAAATTCTTCACCTATTTCAAATTTGATATTTTTTTTATGATCTTTTTTTGAGCCTTTAAATTTATTATCTTTTTTTGCAATTTCAAGAATCTTTTCCTTTGCTTCATAAACTAAATTTTTATTTTTACCAAGAATTTTCACTTCGCCGCTATCTCTATCAAGATCAATTGTAACTAAATAATCATCAACTAAACTTTTTATTGTTTTTCCACCTTGTCCGATGACATCTACCATTTTGTTTGGATCGATATTAAAAATTTCAGTTTTAGGCAAAATTTCATCATTTACCTTTATTTTAAGATCAGCTTCATTCATTAAATTTAATATATGCTCTCTTCCTTCTTTTGCCTGATAAAGAGCTTCTTTTAAAACATCAAGGCTAATTCCACCAAGCTTTATATCCATTTGAAGGGCAGTTATACCATCAAGTGAACCAGCAACTTTAAAATCCATATCTCCATCATGATCTTCAAGCCCCATAATATCGCTTAAAATAGCATGTTTTCCATCTTCGAATATAAGCCCCATTGCAATTCCTGCAACTAACTTATAGGTATTTACTCCAGCTGCTCTTAAGGCTAAAGATCCCCCGCAAACTGTTGCCATAGAGCTAGATCCATTACTTTCAAGAATTTCACTAACTAGCCTTATAACTTCTGCATTTTCTAAATCAACACTAGGGGCTAAAGCTCTTTTAGCTAAATTTCCATGGCCAAGTTCTCTTCTTCCAGGACTTTTTAAAGGGCTTGCTTCGCCAACACTAAATCCTGGGAAATTATAATTTACCATAAATCTCTCACTTAGTGGCTCACTTTGGGTTAAAACATCGCTTACTTGAGCGTCATTTTCACTGCCAAGTGTCGCAACCACCAAGGCTTGTGTTTGCCCTCTTGTAAAAAGACAACTTCCATGAGCACTTGGGAGAATGTTTGTTTCAATGCTTATTGGTCTAATTTCTTTTAGACCTCTTCCATCAGCCCTAACATTTTCATTTATAATTTGACTTCTTACGATTTTTCTTTTGTATTTGTTTAAAACAGTTGAAATAACTTCTTCTTTCCAATCCAAATTTAGTGCCATTTCACCATTTGATATTTTTTTGACTATTTTATTAAGCTCGGTTGCTCTTTCGCTTTTTGCCATTTGGTTTATAGCGAATTTAACCTCATCTTTATAATTTTCATCAATAAATTTAGCTATCTCCTCATCTTCCATTTCAGGATTTAACTCTAAATCTAGTTTAGCTTTTCTAGCATCTTTAAAGGTATCTTCATAAATTTGACTTCCATTTAATATAGCTTTTCCAGCAAAATCTATAGCCTTTACCATTAATTCTTCATCAAATTCATTCATATTCTGATTTGGAGTAAAATTTAAAGCATCAAGTGGATCATTAGAAATTTCTTTTTTATCATTTTTTTGTGGGATTGAGCGCATTTCTATCATTAAAAGCTCATCTTTAACACCTGCAACATAAAGATCTAATACACTTTTATCAAGCTCTTTATTTGTAGGGTTTAAAACAAACTCATTATCTATCATACCAACTCTAACACCACAAACTGGTGCATCTACAGGAATATCACTTAGATACAGCGCCATACTTGCTGCATTTAGTGCCATAACTTGCAAATCAACTTCGCTATCAGCTGATAAAACAAAAACAACTATTTGAGTAGGATAAGCATATCCTTTTGGAAAAAGCGGTCTTAAACTTCTATCAATTATCCTTGAAGTAAGTGTTTCAAAATCTCCTGGTTTAGTCTCTCTTTTAATATAACCACCAGGAATTTTTCCTGCTGCGTATTGTTTTTCTATATATGAAACAGTTAAAGGTAAAAAATCTCCTTCTACTTTTTCATCTTCTCTTGCAACAGTTGCTAAAACAACTGCATTTTTAATTTGCAATAAAACAGCCCCCGCGGCTTGTTTTGCAACCTTATCAACATCATAAATTTCTAAATTGTTATTTATATCTACTCTATAACGCATGTTTCTTCTCCTTCTTTTTGTAACGGTAAATAATACGGACTTGTCTCTAAAATAGAAATAATTTTTTGTGGTGATAACTCAATCTTTTCTTCGTAATAAAAATCAACATTTACAAAATTTGTAATGTTTCTAACTGTGTAAATTTGATCTACCATTGAGTTTAAATTTGCTACCATATCACTTGCTATAAGCGGTGTTGCGTAACTCAAAGATTTTGGATTTAAACCAATAATTGACTTTAAGCAAACCAAAGCTGTAACGCCCGATTCACAACCTTCATCCAAAAGTAAAATATCTCTATTTTGAAAACTTTGTATTAATTTTCCTTTTCTATATTTATAAATATTTTTTAAAATACTTTCTTCATATTTTCTATTTGCCTCTCCATAAACATAATCCATGCTAATATTAAATGAATTAACAAGCTCTTCTAGATAAACAATTTCTTCTGTTTCACTAACCATACCTATAATGCAGTCTTTATTTAATGGAGAATAAATTTTTTCAGTAAATAAAAATTCATAGTTAAGCTTTAGCATTTTTGCAAGTTCATCAACTAATAAAACTGAAGCTAAAGATGGCACGATTATCAATGGCTTTGTTCTTAGTATATCATCCACTGGCAAGATATCATACAGTGCCTTTGCTGCCTCAATCTGATCCTTAAAAACTAAATTTTTTCTTGGAATTATCATTTTGATATATCTTTATCATAATCTGTATTTTTTGATACATCATATCCAACACCACCAAAAGGATAGAAATTTATAAAAAAGTAAAATGCTCTTTTTCTATTTGCTTTTTTATAGTCAAATTTGCTAGAAGTTTTTGGCTCTAAATCTTCCTGATAAACAAATGTGTAATTCCAACATTTTCTATTGCGAGTTAGGCCTAAACGCCACATTTTGCTATATGAACGCTCTAAATCATACTCATATTTAGCAAAAAGCTTGTAAAAATATGGCAAATTTAAAGATGTATCTAAAATCAAATAATTATCTTTATCGTATTTTTCAAATCTTTTTATATTTTCATACGAGTGAGAAAGTCTGGCACTAAAAGTCTTGTCTGAGTATCCAACATAGCTTTGAACTTTTTCAAAGCGTTTATTTTCATTTGAGTACTCAAATTTATTACCCAAATTTAAACCATTTGAAAAGTACAAATCAAGTCTATGAATTAAATTTCCAAATTCTTTATCTTCAAAATCATATTTTTGTTTTACTGAGTGACGAAGAAATTTTCGACCGTTTTTATTATAAAGATATTCTGTAAAATTTGCCATTAAATTTCTTTGGGTATAGTCTTTGCCTAGCTCTCCTAAAAAATTATCTTCATAATAAAGTCTATTAGCCATATCTTTTAAGGCATTGCTATTTACAATATTTTTATCTTTATCATAGTTATATTTAAATTCTTTAAACAATCTTTGATTTATATCGCCACTTTGATATCCTGGAATCAAGTATGAAAGATCTAAATTCATCGTATGAAAATAGCTTTCATACGATTTTGCAATATCTGTACCAAGAGAAAATTTATGGTAGTTATTTACATAATCGCTACTTTTGTCCTTGTAAAATTCACCATTTTGATATATGTAATTTTTACTATAGTCAATATGAGTTGCATAAAGTGCTTCTGTAAATTTGAAATTTAACCAATCATTAAGTATTGGAGTTGTAAAAACAAGTGGAAGATTAAACTCATATTGTTTGGCTGTGACACCAACTTTTCTAGTGTAATTATGAGCTTTAAAATCAGCTGAATAAAGCAAATTATCCAAAAAAGCAGAATTTGTAAATTTGTGATAATGCAAAGTTGGAAGCTCTTGTAAGGTATCATCGTTTTTAAAATGATTTTTACTATTTAATTTATCAGTATCGATATAATATCTTGCATAAGCTCCGAAATAATGTTCATCAGTAGCTAGATAGTAATTAAGCTTTGAAGTAGCAAGTGAATCTCCATCTTCATTGCTTCCACTTTTTTCTTTTAAATCATAATATTCCACATCGTTTATATTAGTAAATCTAATCCATAAGTTTTCTTTAAACTCTCCATTTACTAAATACCCTAAGAGCTTGCTTCTATCGTAGTCAAACTCATATCCATGATGTTTTTCGTTTTTATACTCTAATCTTTCTTGCGCTCTTTTAAAATTATCAAAAACCCCACCTCTAATTTCTCCATAAGAATAAGGCGAATCAGCAAATCTAAAAGTAGCATAAATTCCAAATCCACGAGTTGTTCTAACCTGTGGGTCAAGTTGTAAATCCCAACTTTCATAAGAAGCAAAATAAATTGGTTGTTTATAGTAAAACCCTTCTTTTGAAATATAGCCAATTTCTGGTATTAAAAGCCCTGTTCTTCTTGTTTTATCAGTTGGAAAACCAAAGTATGGAAGATACAAAACTGGAACATTTCCTACATAAAAAACAGGATTGAAAAGATGTAAGAATTTAGTTTCTTTATTTAATTTTCCACTAGTGTATTTTATCTTCCAATCAGGATTTTCTATATTACAGCTTGAAACAACTGAGTTTTTTGCTCGGTAGTATTTTTGATCACTGCAGCTTGTTTTGTTTTGCATCCAAATCTCAGCTTCTTTATCCATCATAAAATTTTCTTTGGCAAAATTTTCTTTATTTTTTAAATCTAACTTTAGATAAGTTGTTTTTGAGGTTTCGTTTTTGCCTTTAAGTAAATTTACATTTCCAAAAAACTCAGCAACTTCATTTTTTTCATCATAAATAGCCATATCAGAAGTTACTAAATAATCTTTTGAATACATTATAACATTTCCATTTGCATGGATTTTTGTATCAACTTTTTTTACATTATCTGCTAAAAACTCTACATCCTGGCCATTGGCGCAAATAGATGAAATTATAAAAAAGATTAAAAAAAGTATTCTTTTATTCAACATTTACCACCAAAGTCTTAGCTACTTTATCGTGCCAAGTTTGTCTTAAAGGATCAAAAAAAGCCCAAGCAAAACCTAAATAAAAAACCGCTTCGCTAAAAAATCTAACTAAGGCTCTTGAAAGTGACGCCCCAAAGCTAGGATTTTCTTTATCTTGGTTTATGCACTTTATCTTTAAGGCTTTTTTGCCAAGAGTAGCACCATAATAATAGATAAAAAAAGTATGATAAATAAGTCTTATCACAGTTTGAGGCACTAAAAAAAGAGGTGCAAGATTTGCAATATCTTCAGGTGTTGAGGCATTTAAAATTTGATTATAAAATATAACTATTATCAAAAAAGATACTATAAGCTCATCTATTAAAAAAGCAAATGATCTTTTGCCAAATGAAGCAAGACTTACTTCATCATTCATTTATTCACCTGATAGGCTATGTCACTTCTATACTGCATGCCATCAAATTTTATTTTTTTGCAGAGTTCATAAGCATTTTTAGTAGCTTGCTTTATGGTATCGCCTTTTCCAACACAAACTAAAACCCTACCGCCATCTGCATAAAGCTCCCTATTTTTAGAACTTACCCCTGCGTAGCAAATATGAGAATTTTCAGGTATTTCTTCTATTTTTATAAGTTTTTCAGGTGAACTTTTATATGGATAATTCTGGCTTGCCACCACAACACCAACTGCAAATTGATCTTTTAAACTTATCGGTTTTAATCTTCCAACTGCTGCCTCATATAAAATTTCACTTAAATTTCCATCTATCAAAGGCATTATAACCTCACACTCAGGATCACCAAATCTAACATTAAATTCCAAAACATAAGGCTTGTTATCAACAACCATAATTCCCACAAAAAGCACTCCACAAAATGGAGAACCTTCTTTTTGCATACCACTTAAAGTAGGTTTTACAACTTCATTTTCTATTTTATTTATTAATTCTTTTGTTGCAAGAGGAGTTGGAGCATAAGCACCCATTCCACCAGTATTTGGCCCCTCATCTTTATCTAGAAGTTTTTTATGATCTTGAGCTACTGGCAAACTTACAAAATTTTTACCATCACAAATTGCGAAAAAACTTAGCTCAAAGCCATCTAAAAACTCTTCAACTACAACTTTTTCTCCAGCATCGCCAAAACTTTTACCCTCAAGCATCTCTTTGGCTGCGTTTTTTGCTTCATCTTTATTGTTGGCTATTATCACGCCTTTTCCAGCACACAATCCATCTGCTTTTACAACAATCTTGCCATCCATTTTATCTATAAATTTTGAAATTTCATCATAATTACTGCTACTTAAATACTTTGCAGTTTTTATGCCGTATTTTTGTAAAAAATCTTTCATGTAAGATTTACTTGTCTCAAGTCTAGCAGCATCCTTGCTAGGTCCAAAAATAATTAAATTGTGTTTTTTAAAAATATCAACAATGCCTTTGCCAAGAGGCATTTCAGGTCCTACAATTGTAAGATCAACATTGTTATCTACAGCAAATTTTGCTAATTTTTCATAATCATTTATTTCTATATTTTCACCTAAATTTATAGTAGCACCATTTCCTGGGGCAAAATATATCTTATTTACAATTTTTTCTTTTTTAAGTTTTAAACCTATCGAATACTCACGCCCACCATTTCCAATAATTAAAATATTCAAACCAAGCTCCATAAATTTAGTAAAACCCAAGTGGTCGATGCATAGTTTTAGATTCGGCCCTATAAAAGCCAATCTTGCAAATAGGAGCTTTTTTTAGGTTGTAAATTCTCGCTTTTTCAAGCTCAAACAAAATCACATCGCACCAAAAGCCCACATCTTCGCCATACTATTAGTGTTGGACCCTCATTTTTAACGCTGTCGATCCACTCAGGCAAAGAAATTATAACAAAAAAATACTTAAAAAATAGTTTTGTTTAATGATTTATTAAATTTTTAGCTAATTTTAGGCACTCATCTATACTTTGTTTTTGTGAAATAATTAAATTTTTGTGAGATGATAAAAGCTTTGCAGTGGCATTTCCAATTGCAACTATTTTATAGTTTTCATCTATTTTTCCAAAGTTTTTTATAAAACCTTCAACATTTGAAGGAGAGCTAAATATCAAAATACTTCCAAGTGGTGGCTTTAAGCTTTTATCTAAATTTAAAAAATTATTTTTATATGCAGTTATTTTTGTAAGAATTGCTCCATTTTCAATAAGGATTTCACCAACATCTGAAACTGTTTTTTCAGCTTTTAAAAATAAAGTTTTTTTATCTTTTAAAAAAGAAGATATTTCATTTGCAAATTCATTTCCGTGAGAATTTTTCGCTGTATAAATATCACTAAATCCATACTCTAAAGCCTCTTTTGTAGAACCATCACCTATACTAAAAACTTTTAAATTTGCTTTTTTTATGTTGTTAAATTTTAAAGCCTTAATAGAATTTTTTGAAGTAATAACTAAAGCTTCAAATTTATTTAAATCAACACTAAATTTTAAAAACTCTATTTCACAAACTTTTAAATTTTTAACTGCTTTATTTTGTGTGTGAGATATGAGATAAATTTCATCCATTTATTTTGCCTTTTTATAAACTTCCATATTTGTAATCTATTTTGAAAAATATTAAAAACTCCTTGTATAAACATATATTATAAAATTATAATTATATGATAAATTTCTTATTTATTTTTTAATGCAAAAATAACTTTGTAACAAAAGAGGATTTTTATATCACTCTTAATTGGTATTGAAAATAGAACAACTATTAAAGAGATGAAGAATAAAAGAAAATTTAGTTTAATCACAGTAATCACAATTTAAATTGTGATGCTTGAAAGCTAAATTACGAACCTCACTAGGAAGTTTTCCCTTGTATCTTTTGTAATAAATGGAAAATTTACTATGAGATGCGTATCCAACAGACTCAGCTATCTCCTTTATAGGAAGCTCAGTATTTAAAAGAAGGGTTTCAGCCACATTCATTCTTTTCCTTTGAGTGTATTCTGTAATGCTTTGACCATATTTTTCTTTAAACAAATTTTTTAATTTTGTTCCACTCATTTTAGATATTTTTTCAAGTGTTCTTTGGTTTATATTCATTGAGAAATGATCATCTAAAAATCTGGCTACATCTTCAAGTGCTTTATCATCATCAGACTCAATTTTATAATTTTTTCTATTTAAGTAGGTATCTATTACTCTGCTTATCCACTCATTTGCTTTGGCTTTAAAGAAAAAATCAGCAGCAGGAGTGTCCATCTTACAATTTAATATTTCCATTGCCACTTTTTCTAATGACTTTGTAAGTATTATTTGATTTGATTGAAGTAAAGCCCTATAAAATGATTCTAGGTCAATGTTAATGGACGATAGGTGTTTTTCTAGAAGTTCTTTTTTAAAGCCTATAGAAACAGCAAGATAATAACAGTTCTCGTGCAATAAAAATCGAAAGTCATCTTTTATATTGTCAAAATCAAAAGTGCATAATGAGTTGGCTGTCAAAGTTTGATAAGGATTAAATTTCTCGCCGTTTGCACTTACAATGTAGCTAGAGTATATCGAAACATAGTCTGCCATACTATAAGTGCTATTTTGAACTACCTCTTCTCTGATATAAAAATCATGTATATCAATAATAAATCCATCTCCTTCATAAAACCAATACAGGCCTTCCGCATAGGTTGAATCCTCTTTACTCCAACGAAATGTATGCCCTGCACTTGAATATTTCTTATTGTTTTTACACTCATCCACTTTCATATATTCTTTTACAAATTCATAATAAGTCATCATAATCCTATCCCTTTTAGACAATATTCCAATTAGCCTTATTAATTAAAAACTATTGTATTTGTATTATAATCGATGTATAATAAAAAATCAATGATAACTATTGTCAAAATTTATATCTAAATGATATATTAAAGAAAGGGGAGATGAATGAATATTTATAAAAAGCTATTTGCTTATGTAGAAGACAAAAAATATCTTGGAGCTTTTGCTATAGCTTTTTCTGTTATATCTGCAGTGCTTACAGTATATGGATATTATCTAATCTACAAATTTTTGGATAATTTAATAATTAATTCAAATTTATCTGGCGCAGAGAGTTTAGCGTTAAAATCAGTCTTTGCATTAACAGGTGGAGCAATATTTTATTTTGTTTCAGGAATGTTTTCACACGTTTTGGGATTTAGGCTTGAAACAAATTTAAGGAAAAGAGGGATTGATGGCCTAGAGAAAGCAAGCTTTAGGTTCTTTGACTTGAATCCTTCTGGAAAAATTAGAAAGATTATAGATGACAATGCCGCGCAAACTCACCAGGTGATAGCCCACATGATTCCAGATAGCTCTCAAGCAATAATTACACCTTTTCTTGTACTTGTGCTTGGTTTTATAGTAAGTATAAGAGTAGGCATCACTTTACTTGCTCTTACAATAATCGGAAGCGTAATTTTAGGAGCAATGATGGGCGAGGGAAGATTTATGAAGATATACCAAGAAGCCCTATCTAAACTAAGTGCTGAAACTGTCGAGTACGTTAGAGGAATGCAGGTTATAAAAATATTTAGAGCAAATGTAGAGTCATTTAAAAGTTTCTACAAGGCGATAAAAGATTACTCAAAGTATGCTTATGGCTATTCACTATCTTGTAAAAAACCTTATGTTTTGTATCAGTGGTTATTTTTTGGTCTAATTGCCATTTTAATTATTCCAGTTGTCTATTTTATGACTAGCTTAGGTAGTGCCAAGATGATATTACTTGAGCTTATCATGATTTTATTTTTATCAGGAGTCATGTTCGTTTCATTTATGAGAATGATGTGGTACTCCATGTATATCTCTCAGGGAAATTATGCCGTAGATACTTTAGAGTCACTATACAATGATATGCAAAAAGACAAATTAGTGCATGGCAATCTCAATAATTTTAAAAACTTCAATATTGAGTTTGACAATGTAAGCTTTGCTTATAATGATAAAGTTGTCATTGAAAATTTATCCTTTAAATTAGAAGAAGGAAAGTCCTATGCACTAGTCGGTTCCTCTGGATCAGGTAAATCAACAGTAGCAAAACTTATATCAGGTTTTTATAATGTCAATGAAGGAAACATAAAGATAGGTGGCATACCAATATCTAAATATTCTAACGAAGCCCTAATTAAAGCTATCTCCTTTGTTTTTCAAGATTCGAAATTGTTTAAGAAAAGTATTTATGACAATGTTGCTTTAGCCAATAAAGAGGCGAGCAAAGATGATGTTATGAAAGCCCTAAAATTAGCAGGATGTGATCTGATACTGGACAAATTTCCAGATAGAGAAAATACAGTCATAGGCTCAAAAGGAGTTTATTTATCTGGAGGAGAAAAACAAAGAATTGCAATTGCTAGAGCAATTTTAAAGGATTCGAAAATTATTATTATGGATGAAGCATCGGCGTCTATTGATCCAGATAATGAGTTTGAACTGCAAAAAGCTTTCAAAAATCTTATGAAGGATAAGACAGTTATCATGATTGCTCACAGACTTTCTACAATTAAAGATCTTGATGAAATACTTGTGATGGATAATGGAAAAATTATAGAAAGAGGCTCTGACAAAGAGTTAATGTCAAGAGATACAAGATATAAGAGACTTCAAGAGATGTTTAACAGTGCAAATGAATGGAGGGTTTCAAATGAAAGAGTTTTATAAAAAAAGATTTGCTCTTACAGATAAGGGGGCTAGAAATTTAACCAAAGCAACACTATTCTCATTTTTTGTCTATTGTATAAATATGCTTCCTGTAATAATACTAATGTTTTTTGCTCAAGAAGTATTGGAGAATATCGACAAAAGCAAGGGTTTTTATATAATATTTTCAGTTTTGACCTTGATAGCAATGTATATTTTGCTTTTTATTGAGTACGATAAACTGTATAGCACAACATATCAAGAAAGTGCAGATTTAAGAATAAGAACAGCGGAGTATTTGTCAAAACTGCCTCTATCATACTTTTCTAAACATGATATTTCTGATCTCTCGCAAACAATCATGGCTGATATTGAGGGCATAGAACATGCAATGAGCCACTCGATACCAAAAGTTGGCGGTATGGCACTCTTCTTCCCACTAATATCTGTAATGATGTTAGTAGGAAATGTCAAGATGGGCTTAGCTGTAATTATTCCATCACTCTTAAGCTTTATTTTCATACCTTTATCTAAAAAATATCAAGTTAAAGGGCAGAAAAAATATTATGACATCTTAAGAGAAAACTCAGAAAGCTTTCAGGAAAATATCGAAATGCAAATGGAGATTAAAGCATATGGCTTATCAGAGGAGATGAAAGAAAAGCTATATGAAAAAATGGATAAAAGTGAAAAAGTACACTTAATGACAGAAATGGGACTTGTTTTAACTATGTCACTATCATCAATATTTAGCTTTATATCTCTTGCTGTTGTGATATTTGTTGGCGTAAATTTAATTATTAATAAAGAGATAAGTGTTCTCTACCTTATAGGATACTTGCTAGCGGCTATGAAGATAAAAGACTCTCTTGATGCATCTAAAGAGGGTATGATGGAAATATTTTATTTAACGCCAAAGATTGAAAGGCTAAAAGAAATTCAACATCAAAATCTACAAGAGGGCAAAGACTATAAGTTAAAAAAATTTGATATTGATCTAAAAGATGTTGAATTTGCTTATAACAAAGACGCAAAAATTTTAAGGGGAGTTAGCTTTAAGGCAAAGCAGGGAGAGGTCACTGCTCTGGTAGGAGCAAGTGGCTGCGGTAAAACAACTATCTTAAAACTTATATCAAGACTTTATGATTATGACGAGGGGCAAATCCTAATCGATGGCAAAGATATCAAAGAAATATCAACAGAATCACTTTTTGACAAGGTTTCAATAGTTTTTCAAGATGTGGTTCTTTTTAATCAAAGTGTTATGGAAAATATTAGACTTGGCAAGCAAGAAGCAAGTGATGAAGAAGTTAAAAGAGCAGCAAAACTTGCCAATTGCACAGACTTTATAGAAAAAATGGATAAGGATTTTGATACAGTTATTGGTGAGAATGGTGCTGAGCTATCAGGTGGTGAAAGACAAAGACTATCAATAGCAAGAGCTTTTTTAAAGGACGCACCAATATTAATATTGGATGAAATAACAGCAAGCCTTGATGTAGATAATGAGAAAAAAATTCAAGAGTCTTTAAATAATTTAATTAAAGACAAAACTGTTGTCATAATTTCACACAGAATGAAATCCATAGAAAATGCGGACAAGATTGTAGTTCTTGAAAACGGAAGAGTGGAAAGCGAAGGTAAGCATGAAGAGCTTTTACAAAAATCAAAAGTTTACAAGAATTTAATAGAAAAAACAAAAATGGCAGAAGAATTTATCTATTAGAAGGATTAGAATGGACAGTAAAAAATTAAAAGTAAAAGATATAGATTGAGTAGTCGAGCTGTATGGTTGAATTAACTATTTGTTTTAGGCTTAATTGTTGAAAAATTCATAGTTTTGAATTTGTATTTTTCACAAGAATTATTAACTTTTGATGATTTGGCTTTAAGACAGTTGATAAAATAGGTAAAATTATTGATATCGCAAGAACAGCTATAGACAAAGAAAAATATTTGAAAGAGTATAAGGAGCTAAATATTTTATTTGAATGGGAAAAGTAATAAATATAGAAGAGATGGTCAAGCAATCCCACCTCTTTGTTTTTTCTACTGAGCAAATTCAGTTGTAGTTTTCAATCCTCTACAGCTATTGAAATTTAGAAGATTTTTATTTTTTTGAACTATTCCCACTCAATAGTTGCTGGTGGCTTGCTTGAAATATCATAAACTACACGATTGATACCATTTACTTCGTTTATGATGCGGCGGCTTATATTTTCAAGCAATTCATATGGAAGCTTTGAAAAACTTGCAGTCATTCCATCACTTGCATCAACTACACGGACACAAACTGCATTTTCATAAGTCCTATTATCACCCATAACTCCTACAGAATTTACATTTAGCAGTACACAAAATGCTTGCCAAGTTTTCTCATACCAACCACTTGATTTAAGCTCTTGTCTTAATACAACATCTGCTTTTCTCAAGAGTTCAAGTCTTTCGTTTGTAACCTCTCCCATTATGCGTATTGCAAGTCCAGGTCCAGGGAATGGATGTCTAAAAACCAAATCACGACTAAGCCCAAGCTCAAGTCCCAAAGCTCTAACTTCATCTTTAAAAATTTCTCTTAAAGGCTCGATTAATTCAAATTTCATATGTTCAGGAAGTCCGCCAACATTGTGATGACTTTTAATAGTTTTACTAGCTCCACCAAAACTACTGCTTTCTATAACATCGCTATAAAGTGTCCCCTGAGCTAGATATTTTACATCTTTATGCTTTTTAGCCTCTTCTTCAAATATCTCTATAAAGGTATTTCCTATAATTTTTCTTTTAACTTCTGGCTCTATAACACCACTTAATCTTTCTAGAAAAATTTTACTTGCATCTATGCTTATTAGATCGATTCCAAGCTTTGTTTTAAATGTATCACTTACTTGCTTTGCTTCGCCCTCTCTTAAAAGCCCGTTATCAACAAAAACAACTATAAGGTTTTTAGGTACTGCATGAGCTAAAAGTGCTGCAACGACTGAGCTATCCACACCGCCACTTACTGCGCATAAAATTTTATCTTCACCGACTAGATTTTTGATTTTCTCACACTCATTTTTGGCAAAACTCCCCATATTCCAAGTGCTTTCACAACCACATATAAATTTAGCAAAGTTTTTAAGTATTGCATCACCAAACTCGCTGTGAGCAACTTCTGGGTGAAATTGCAAAGCATAAATTTTAGCTTTTTCATCTGCGTATGCACAAAATTCACTGCTTTTTGTCTTGGCTAATAATTTAAAATTTGAAGGAAGCGCTTCAACTTTATCTGCATGACTCATCCAAACAACTTGATCTTTAGGTGTATCTTTAAAAAGATCACTTTCACAAGCAAGAGAAATTTCAGCTTTTCCATACTCTTTGCTTGCTGCTGGAACAACACTTCCACCAAATTTATGAGCAATTAACTGCATTCCATAACAAATTCCCAAAATCGGCAATCCAAGCTCAAAAATTCCTTCATCACAAAAATATGCATCTTTTGCATAAACGCTTGCTGGCCCACCACTTAAAATAATGCCTTTTGGCTTTTTTTCTTTTATAACATCGAGTTTTGCATCAAACGGCAAAAGCTCGGCATAAACACCTTGCTCTCTTAATCTTCGTGCGATTAACTGCGTGTATTGTGATCCAAAATCTAAAATAATAATATCTGCTGTCTTCATATAAAATCCTTAAAAAATATCAAAAATTATACCAAATTTAACTAAATTTAGCTTGATTTTGTTGTGTTTGTATCGCTTGGCGTATAAACTGGCGGTCCTTTATAACCACATCCACAAATTCCAATTATAAGAAAAATTAATAATAATTTTGCTAAAATGTCCTTATGAAAAGTGCTAAGAATATAATTGAAGAAATTCAAACTTCACCCCTATTTAATGATGTTAATGATAAGCGTAAATTTTTGAGCTTACTAAGTAAAACGCATCAAAAATTAATTGCTTTTATCTACTTAAAAGATCAAATTCTTTACTTTGCCTGCAAACATAATGTAGGTCTTCAAGAACTTAAAAAAGATAGTAATATAAATTTGATAAAAGAGTTATTAAAAACATATATAAAATTTCACCCAGATTCAAATTTAAATGGAATTAAGGATATAAAATTTTTTGTTGCAAGTAAATTTATGAAAAAAAAAGAAAAAATTAAAGAAATTTTTAAGATAAATTTACCACCTAAATTTATAGATCCAAGTAATGGCGAATTTAAAAACAATATTAAAGATAAAAAAAACCATGCTTTATTTGAAGAAATAAGGAAATTAATCCTTGCTAATAAATGATATAAAATCACTCCCAAATTTACCTGGAGTTTATGAATATTTTGATGAAAATGGAAAGCTATTATATGTTGGAAAAGCTAAAAATTTAAAAAAAAGAGTAAGAAGTTATTTTTCTTTTACGCCAAAATTAGCTCCAAACCCAAGGGTTAGCTTAAGAATACAAAAGATGATAAATGAAAGTATTCATCTAAAATATATTGTAACAAAAAGCGAAGCCGATGCATTAATTTTAGAAAATTCGTTCATAAAACAACTTAATCCAAAATACAATATTTTACTAAGAGACGATAAAACTTATCCATACATTTATATTGATTTAAATGAAAATTTTCCAAGATTTAATATAACTAGAAAAGTAATAAAAGGTTCAAATATTAAATATTTTGGACCATATTTCAAAGGATCGCGTGAAATTTTAGAAACTTTATATATGAAATTTAAACTAATTCAAAAAAAAGGATGTTTAAAAAATAAAAAAGCTTGCCTATTTTATCAAATAAATCGTTGTTTAGCACCTTGTGAAGAAAAAATAACAAAAAAAGAGTATGATTTAATAATAAAAGATGCGCTGTATGCCATTAAAAATCCAACTTCAATGGTTGAATACTTAAAAGAGCTTATGTTAAAATATTCGCTAAATGAAAATTATGAAGAAGCTGCAAATTTAAGAGATAAAATAGAAATACTTAAAGAAAATGATCAAAAAATAGAAGTCGATTTAGCAAAACTTGAAGATTTTGAAGTATTTGCTATAAATTCTTTCCAAAGCTTTGCTTGTGCAGTAAGACTTAGCATAAGAGATGGAAAAATAACAAACTCAAACTCAAAAATCATAAATTTAAAAAACTTTGAAAATTTAGAAAAAAGTGAGATTGATGAACTTTATAAACAAACACTACTTGATGCTTTTCCTGCCGAATCACCTGTAGCAGTTTCTAAAATATATGTAAATGATGATTTTTTAGATATTGACCTAGTAAGTGAGATTTTAGAAGCTAGACATAGTAAAAAATTTGAGATAATTGTTCCGAAAATTGGAGAAAAAAGAAAAATTTGCAATATTGCACACCAAAATGCGAAAATTAATATTCAAAAACACTTAAAAGCTTATGATTTTGAATTTCTAAACTCCATGAAAGAGTATTTTGGGTTTACAAATTTACCAATAAATATAGAAGCTTATGATAACTCACACATGTTTGGAAGTGCTGTAGTTGGAGCTATGATAGCTTATAATGAAGATGGATTTAACAAGCAAAACTATCGTCACGCTCATCTTAAATCAAATAATGACTATGATCAAATGAGAGAGTATTTAACAATGCGAGTAAATAGATTTGATAAGTTAAATCCACCAGATTTATGGATAATTGATGGTGGAGCTACACTTTTAAATTTAGCTGATGAAATACTAAAAAGCGTTGGAGCAAATGTAGATGTAATAGCCATTTCGAAAGAAAAAATTGATGCTAAAGCATACCGCTCAAAAGGTTCAGCAAAGGATAAACTCTATACAAAAAATAGAGAATTTTTACTACCGCCAAGTGATAAAAAACTTCAATTTTTTCAAAAACTAAGAGATGAAGCTCATAGATTTGCTATAAGTTTTCATCAAAAAACAAAAAGAAAAATTGACTTGCAAAAATCAAATTTAATAAAATTAGGATTAAGCGAAGGAAAAATAAAAAAATTGCTTGATTATTTTGGTAGTTTTGAAAAAATTTATGATTCAAATTTTGACGAAATTTCAAATTTAATAGGAAAAACTGCTGCAAAAAAAATATTTTTATAAAGAAAACAGAAAATATATGGTAAAATGTATCTCATTAATTTTAAGAAAGGTATTTAATGCTGATTTATGATGCAAATTTTAAATTACTTGGAATGAGCGAACATGCTTTAAATTTACTAGGCTACCCTAGTTTTAACGCATTTTATTCAAACCATAGTGATATTTCTGAATTATTTGTAGATAAAGAGGATTTTTATATATACGGAAAGAGAGTAAGCTTTCAAGAATATATGCTTAAAAGCAAAAAACCTCTTTTAGTTTTATTAAAAAACTCTAAAAATTTAGAAATAGAAATTAAATTTGAATTAAACAACTTATTTTTCAGTGATGAAAATAATGGCTATGTGATTTTTTTGAATTCTCCAAGTGTCAAAAGTCAGAACACACAAGATGATTTTTTACCAAAAAACACTATAAAAAGATCAAATTTGTTATCAGTTGATAATATTTTTAAAAAAACATATGATCTAGAGCTTCAAAATATCAAAAAGATAAAACTCAATGATTTAGAAGAAAGTAACCTAATAAACGATGAGTGGCTTAAAAACACATCAAATAACCTTTCTATAAATTTATGTAAATTTATAAATAGCTTAAAAAGCTTAATTGGTAAAGCATATGAGAAAGAAGAAATTTTATATGAGGCAATTGTTTTGGGTGATTTAAATGAATCAGTAAAAAATTTAAGCGAAATAAAAAAGTTAGCTTATTCTTATAACATTAAACCTCTTACAAAGGCTATTTATAGGCTCGAAAATTCGCAAATAGATGAAATTTCAAAAAATTTTAGACAGTACAAAGATGTTATTGAAAAAATTGATAAAACCATTACAAAAAGGAATGAGATATGAAGCTAAATACGACTTCTATACTTAGATTTATAACAGGTATACCGTTACTAATCATTATGTTGATTGGATCGTTCTATCTTTACAGTTCATATAATAACTATAAAGAAGCAGATACTCTTAACAAATCAGTTGCTAATCTTAATAGTATTAGCGAGCTAATTGAACAACTTGGAAATGAAAGAGGACTAAGTGTTATTTACACCGCAAGTGGTGGTAGACTTAATGTTTCTGATCTTTTACAAAACCAAAGAGTGCAAACAGATGCTGAAATAAAGAAATTTAATAATCTCATAGCAAATTATGAAAGCATTGTTGGTGGTAATTTCTTAAACAAAAATTCAGGTGTTCCAAATGAACTTTTAAAAATGTCATCTCTACTTAAAAAGATTAACGAAGCAAGAACTAAAATAGATAATTTAGATGCTGATTTCAATACTATTTTTACAAATTTCTTTTCAATTGTTGATGAAGAATATTTGGAATATGCAAGATTTGTTCAAAGATATGCAACTTCACAAGACATTGCATCTTTAGGTTCAAACTTGGTAACTACTTATGAGATAATGAGTGCTTCAAGCTATCAAAGAGATTACGTTATATCTTTACTTGGAACAAGAGAGGCTATTGATTATTTAACTCTTTCAAAATGGAGTGAGATAAGCAATAAAAGTGCATTTATATCTTATACATCACTTCCTGAATCACAAGCAAAAACAGAAATTTTAAAACTTCTTTCTTCGCCTGATTCACAAGCTATAATTTCATCAGCAAACACTCTTAACACCCAACTTCAACAAGAAGCACTATCTGGTGAATATAGCGTTGGTCTTATGGAGTGGTTTAGTGCAGCAAGTAGCAAAATCAGTCTAGCAAAAGAAATAACTCAAAAACTAAGTAAAGAGCTTATGATTCAAACAGACGAGTATAAACACGAACTACAAAAAGTCTTGTTTATAGCAATTGGACTATTTGCTATAGCCATACTATTCTTATTTATAACTCTTAGATTTATCAGCAGATTCCAAAGAAATATATCTGAACTTGATGATGTTTTAAATAGCATAAGCCATATCTCAGATCAAGATATTAAAATAGATTTAAGAACATCAGAAGGTATGTCAAGAGCATATACAATCATACAAGATGCGATTGATGTTATTGCTGACCAAAAAGAGATTGCAGAAGAGGCAAATAAAGCAAAATCAATATTCCTAGCTAATATGTCACACGAAATAAGAACCCCATTAAATGGAGTTATTGGTTTTACTGAGCTTTTGAAAAATACAGGCTTAGATGATGAACAGCAAGATTATGTTGATACAATAGAAAAAAGCTCTGAAAACCTACTTACGATTATAAATAATATTCTTGATGTTTCTAAGATTGAAAGCAATAAGGTTGAGCTTGAAGATATTTTATTTGATCCAATTAATGACTTTGAGGGCGCTATAGAGGTTTATGCAGCAAAAGCAAGTGAAAAAAATATAAATCTTTTATCATATATTGACCCTAGTCTTGTAAATCTACTTTATGGTGATATTACAAAAATAAAAGAAGTTTTAATAAATTTAATGAGTAATGCTGTTAAATTTACTCCTGTAAATGGTAGTATTATAATTGATATAAGAAGACTTCCTTCTGTAAGCGAAAATGAAACAAATATTAAATTCAGCGTTAAAGATACTGGTGTTGGTATAGCAAAAGATAAAATGGAAAAAATCTTTAGCGCATTCTCACAAGCCGATTCTACTGTAACAAGACAATATGGTGGAACTGGACTAGGACTTACAATTTCATCTAAATATGTTGCTATGATGGGTGGCATGCTTCAAGTTGCTTCTGAGGTAGGACAAGGAAGTGAATTTTTCTTCACTCTATCATTTAAAGAAACTAAAAAATCAGATTCAGACACTCTTTACAATAACATAAAAGGTAAGAGGTTTGCACTTTTAACTGATGCACCAAAAGATATACACAATGTAATTGTAAAAGACTACCTTACATACATGGGTGCAAATATAAAAATTCTCGAAAGCGATAGAGAGATAAATAGAAATTATTTTGACATATTAATAGTAAGACTTGAAGACTATCCAATGATTAGTAGAGAATTGGATATACCAATTGTAGTTTGTGCAAATCTTAGAGAAATTCAAAATGCAAAATTTGATAAATCAAATATCTATACTTTATCTGAGCCTATTAATATAAGTAAACTTTTAAGAATGACTCAAAGAGTTTTAGAGGCTAACTCTGCTGCAAACACTACCAAACCGCAAGATGTGGTATATAGCGAGACTACAACGCCTATAGAAAGTGAGCCTGTTGTAAAGCAGCAATCTACAGTATCTGAACCTGCAAAAGAAGAAACTACAATAGAAGAACCTGCGAAAGAAGAAAAATCAGAGCTTAGCTTGAGAGATAAACTAAGAGCTAGAATTAATCAGGGTGCTACTCCTAGCGAATCAAAAACTACTATAAAAATAGAAGAGCCAAGACTAGAAAAAACAATAGTTCAACCTGAAATTCAAGAAGAACCTAAAATCAAACCAGAGCAAGAGGCAAAGGTGGCAATTCAACCTGAAATTCAAAAAGAGCCTGAGATAAAAATTTCTATTGAAGAGCCTATAATAAGAGAGGAAGTAAAAAAAGAAGAAGTTGAACCAAAAATATCAACTAGTGAAAATATTAAGATAGATGTTGATGAGCCTAAAATAGTAATTGATGAGCCAATCATTCAAGAGACTACAATTAAACCAAGCACAATTAAAGAGCCTGAGATAAAAATTTCTAATGACAAATCTGATGTAAATGAAGAGCTTGAAATTGTAAGTAAACCAGAACAACAAGCGCCAGCTGCAATAGAAAATGCAGTTAAAGCTCCTGAAGTAAAACCTCAAGTAAAAATTGTTGAAGAAACAATTATGGTTGATGAATGGGTTGATCAAGAGGTAACTGAATATGTTGAGGTTGAAGAAGAAGTAACTGAATATGTTGATAAAGAAGTAGAAGAAGAGGTTGAAGTTGAAGTACCAGCACCAAGTACAGCGCCATCAGCTGGTGATATGGATAAGTATAATGCAAAAGTTTTAGTTGCAGAAGATAACGAAATTAACCAAAAACTTATGAGGCATACTCTTGGATTGTTTGGACTAGATATAACAATAGTAGGAAATGGTAAGCTAGCCCTCGAAGAAAGAAAAGAAAAAAATTACGATATGATTTTTATGGATATCGCAATGCCTGTAATGGACGGTGTTGAAGCAACCAAACAAATTAAAAACTATGAACTTGAAAACAGTATTCCACATATACCAATTGTTGCTGTTACAGCAAACGCATTAAAAGGCGATAGAGAAAGATTTATGTCTCAAGGGCTTGATGAGTATTGCACAAAACCAATTAAAAAAGAAGCTCTATCAGCAATGCTTAATATGTTTATTCCTGAGAAAAAAGAAGGAGCTAGTGCAGGCGGAACCATAAAGAAAAAAGAGATAAGAAAAGTTATCAAAAAAGTTCCTCAAACTGTTATTAAAAAAGTTTTAAAACCTAAAACTGTTATTAAAAAAGTTTTAAAACAAAAACCTGTTATTGTTAAAAAAGAAATTCCAATAGAAGGTGACTTGCCAAAAAAAGAGGAAGTTAAAACTGAAAACTTGAATTTAACAAAAAAAGATATCTTAATTTGCAGAAAAAGCCATTTGGAAAATAGAATTTTTGATACCATTTTGAAAAGATTTGCTAAAGAAATTGACAAAACTAATAATGTAGATGAAATCGTAAATTTACTTAGTGCAAATTCATACAAATTAGTAATGTTTGATTCTAAACTTGAAAATTTTGATGCTGAGCTTTTACTAGATATTATAGATCAAGTAAGTCCTAGCACAAAAGTTATTTTATTTAGCAATCAAAATGACAACATCAGCGAAAACGTTAAAAATAGATTTGCTGAAATAACTGATAGCAAGGTAAACAAAGCTGAACTTGAAGAATTAACTAAAAAATATATAGGATGAATGAATGGAAAATTTAGTAAATGTATTAGCAGTTGATGACGATGTTATTAACTTAAAATTGGTAGAAATGATGCTTAAAAAACATGGTGGCATAGGTGAGATTATTAAAGCCCCTAATGGGCTTGAAGCTCTTAATATTTTAACTCAAAGGAAGGATATTGGTATAATTTTACTTGATATTGTAATGCCCGTTATGAACGGGCTTGAGTTTCTAGACAATACTCAAGTTAAAACACTTATAAAAAACATACCTGTTATAGTTTTAACAACAGATGAAACTACTAAAAAAGATTCTCTTAGCAAAGGTGCTAATGATTTTTTAACAAAACCTATAACAGAAAAAGTTTTGTTTGAAAAAATAAATAATTTTATTGGACTATAATGATTTCCCGCCAATTGATGGCGGAAAATCTTTTTATATTTTATAATAGTAGATATTAATAATACTATCTTTATTTGAACCAACCTTTTATTTTGTCAAACATACTCTCTTCAACCATCTTATTTGGTTCTATTCCAAAACTTTTTCCAAGTTCTTTTATAAGTTTTTCTTGATTTTCATTTAATTTTTTTGGCATTTTAATTGAAATTTGGGCTATTAAATTTCCTCTTTTTTTAGTTCTTAAATTTTCAATTCCTTCATTTTCTAAAACAAACTGCTCTTTATCTTGTGTACCAACTCTAAGCTTTAACTCTTTTTCACCATCTAAAGTTGGTATAATAATAGTTTCTCCTAACATTGCTTGAGTTATAAAAACTGGTACTTCTAAATAAACATCATCTCCATCTCTTACAAACCTATCATCTTCTTTTACTCTAATTACAGCATATAAATCACCATAACTTCCATCTTTTGAAAGATTTCCTTTTTGGCTTATTCTTATTTTTATACCAGTATCTACGCCTTTTGGTATATTAAATTTAAAATTTTGCTCAATCTCCTCATATCCTTTGCCACCACATTTTGGACATTTTGATTTTAGCATTTCGCCATGACCACCACATTTTGGACAGGTTTGAACAAAACTCATAAAGCCTTGTCTTTGGCTTATTTGCCCTCTTCCACCACAATAATCACAAGTTGTTTTCTCACCACCTGTGCCATCACATTCTTTGCACGGTTTCTTTATTTTATATTTTAATTCTTTTTGGGTTCCAAAAACAGCCTCTTTAAATTCTAAATCAACTAAAATTTCAATATCTAAATCATAATTGTCAATAGGTTTTTTTCTTCTTCTTGAGCTTGTTCTACCACCTCCAAAAAATGAGTCAAATATATCTCCCATAACATCTTCAAAACCGCTAAAACCTTCCCCAAATCCACTGCTGAATCCGGCGTTGTTTAAGCCATCTTTTCCGTATCTATCGTAAATTTCTCTTTTGTTTTTATCGCTTAAACATTGATAGGCTTCATTTATTTCTTTAAATTTTTGCTCAGCCTCTTTATCACCTTGATTTCTATCTGGGTGATACTTCAATGCAAGTTTTCTAAAAGATTTTTTAATTGTTTCAGAGTCTGCATTTCTTGAGACTTCCAATATTTCATAATAATCCAATTCTGTAGCCACTTTTTAAATACTCCTAAAAATTTTTAATTTTTAATTCTATCAAAATTATTTTAAGCATTTATAAATCTTTACAAATTTCAGCTATAATTATCATTAAAAAAATTGAAAGGATTAACATGGTTAATGTATTAATGATAGAAGATGATACAGAATTCGCACAAATTTTATCTGAGTATTTAAGTCAATTTAATATAAAAATAACAAATTTTGAAGATCCATATTTGGGACTAAGTGCCGGTATAAAAAACTACGATTTATTAATACTTGATCTCACCTTACCAGGACTTGATGGACTTGAAGTATGTAAGGAAATAAGAGAAAAGTATGATATTCCTATAATTATATCATCTGCGAGAAGCGATGTAAGCGATAGAGTTGTTGGACTTCAAATTGGAGCTGATGATTATCTCCCTAAGCCTTATGATCCAAAGGAGATGCATGCTAGAATAATGAGCTTAATAAGACGCTATAAAAAAACAGCTCAAGTAGAAGAAAACGATGTTGATAGCGCTTTTAGAATTGATGAAAAAAGACATGAAATTTATTTTCACGATGAAGCTTTAGTTTTAACTCCAGCTGAATATGAGATTTTGGAATATCTTATCAAGCAACACAGCTTTTCAGTCTCAAGAGAACAACTTGTATATCATTGCAAAAGCCTAAAAGATAAAAATTCAAAAAGCCTAGATGTTATAATTGGGAGATTAAGAACAAAAATAGGTGATAACTCTAAAAATCCAACTCACATTTTTTCAGTTCGCGGAATCGGATATAAACTTTTAGGATGAGATACTCACTAAGCACAAAAATAAGTGTTGTATTTGCAATTGCCTTTGGTTTGGTATGCATTCTTTTCATAACTTTTGGAAGAATTCAGCTAAACCAAGCATTTGATAGAATGACAGTTGCACAGATAAATTCTATAAATTATCTTTTAGGACTATATGAAAGAAAAACTCCGCCTGAAAACCTAGATGAGTATTTTAGTAATTTTAACCTAATCGCTACAAAAGATAAAAATTTAATATCTAATGTTCTAACAAGAGGCAATGTGGTATTCACTCGCCAAACTCCAATTGGAGATATTGTTTCGTTAAAATATCAAAATTCGATGTTTATGCATATAAAAAATTCAAATTTTAGTGCAACTTTTGAAAGTAGCGGTGGCAAAAATTTAAATGATCCACTTTGGGTTGGATTTTTTATAACTATTATTTTATTAGGATCACTTTATTTTTCAGTTTTAAAAAGTTTAGCTCCTCTTAAAAAATTAAATAACAATATTAAAAAATTTGCGACAGGAAATTTAGAAACCGCAACAGTAAATGTCGAAGGTGATGATGAAATAGCACAAGTTGCAAAGGAATTTGATAAAGCAGTTATAAAAATAAAAGAACTTATTAGATCGCGACAACTTTTTTTAAGAACAATTATGCACGAATTAAAAACACCTATTGGAAAAGGTAGAATCGTATCTGAAATGATACCAAATGAGCTTCAAAAAAAACGCCTTATAAACATATTTGAAAGACTTGAAATTTTAATAAACGAGTTTGCTAAAATTGAACAACTCTTATCAAAATCTTACTCTATAAATTATGAAGATTATCATTTTAGTCTTATTTTAGAGCAAGCAAAAGATTTGCTAATGCTTGATGATTGGAATAAAAAAGTTGAATTAAATTTAATAAGCGACCCAATTTTAAAAGCCGATTTTCAAATGTTTTCATTGGCACTTAAAAATTTAATTGACAATGCTTTAAAATATTCAAATGATCAAAAAGTTTATATCACTTCAACGAATGAGCAAATTTGCATTGCAAATAGCGGAGACCCACTTCCAGTAGATATAGCTCATTACAAGCAAGCTTTTGTTAGAAATATAAATGAAAAAGTTTCTGGAATGGGGCTTGGACTTTATATAATTGATAGAATTTGCGATATGCATAAATTCTATTTAGATTATTACTATTCAGATGGAAAACACCATTTTTGCATAGTTTTTAACAAAAATAAAGCGAGTTGCGAAATCACTAAAAAAACAAAATTTTTAAAAAAGAAAAAATGAATATTTCCAAATTTGATGAGCTAGTAGAGGCTTTTATGAAACTTCCTGGAGTTGGAAAAAAATCGGCTTTAAGATATGCATATCATGTAAGTATAAATGACTCTTTTGCTGGATTAAATTTAGCTCACTGCATAGAAGATGCAGTTAAATTCTTAAAAAGATGCTCAAAATGTGGAGCTTTAAGCGAGGATGAAATTTGTGAAATTTGTGCAGATGATCAAAGAAATAGAGAAATTCTTTGCATTGTAGAAAGCCCAAAAGATATTTTGATAATAGAAAAAAGTGGCACTTATGATGGGTTATATTTTGTTTTAGATGATGTAGATAATATCATTTTAGATCGTTTAAAAAAATATATAGAGGAAAATCAAATAAAAGAGGTTATTTTTGCTTTAACACCCGGAATTAATAGCGATGGAATTATGCTCTATGTAGAAGATAAATTTAGTGATGTTGATATAAATTTCAGCAAGATAGCTCAAGGAATCCCAACTGGCGTAAGCCTTGATAATGTTGATATGCTCTCTCTTATCAAGGCTTTAAATAATAGAATGAAAACTTAATTTTTTCTATTTTTAGCAATATTTTGGTAATATTTAATCTGATCTTGCTTGATAATTCTTATATAGTTTGTACTTCCAGCAACTCCTGTTGGAAAACCTGCTGTCATTATATATGTGTGGTCAAGATCAATATATCCTTTTTCAAAAGCCTCTTTTATTGTGTCTGCGATTAAAAAATCAACATCGCTTTTATCTTTTACTATTACAGGACTTACTCCCCAAGCAAGTGTTAAAAAGTGAGCTGTTTCTTCATCATGCGATATAGCATAAATTTTAGTTTCTGGACGATTTCTAGCCATTTTTATAGCTGATCTTCCCGATCCTGTTATAGAAAGTATAGCTCTTGCATTTATATTTTTAGCTAAACTTACAGAACTACAAGCTACCATATCTGTTTCATCAACTGCATCAAAACTCTTATAATAAGGATAAATTTTTTCAATTTCTTTTATCGTGTTACTCATTGCTTCTACAACTTTTACAGGATGTTTTCCAACTGCACTTTCTTCGCTTAACATCACAGCATCAGTTCCATCAAGTACAGCATTGGCAACATCACTAATCTCAGCTCTTGTAGCTCTTTCATTTTGTGTCATTGAAAGCATCATTTGAGTGGCTGTAATAACTGGTTTTGAGTACAAATTTGCTTTTTTAATTATCATTTTTTGTATATTCGGCACTTCGTAATAAGGTACTTCGATTCCCAAATCACCCCTTGCAACCATTATTCCATCACTTACTTTTATGATTTCATCTATATTCTCAACAGCATCAAATTTCTCAATCTTTGCAAAAACTCTTGCTTTGCTTCCGTAGTTTTCAAGTATTCTTTTTACTCTCAAGACATCACTTGCTTTTTGCACAAACGAAACAGCCACAAAATGAACACCGTTTTTTGCTCCCCATTCCAAATCAAGCTCATCTTTTTTTGTAATAACATCAATATTTAATTTTGTATTTGGAAAATTTACCCCCTTATTTGATGTTAAAATTCCACTATTCTCAAGTACAGCATGAACTTCATCTTTACTTACATAATCAACTTTTGCTCTTATAGCACCATCACAAAGATAAATATATTCACCATTTTTAATAAGTTCTAAAATCTCAGGATGATTTATACAAAGCCTATATGTTTTTTCACTTATTTTTTCACCAACTATCTCATCTTTTACAAAAATAAGCTTATCTCCTGAATTTAACTTAAACATCTCTTTTAGAGTCTTAACCCTAACTTTTGGACCACTTATGTCTTGGAAAATTCCAATTCTTTTATTAAGTTTTTTTTCAATATCTTTAATTTTTTCCAAATTTGACTTATGATAGCTATGATCACCATGACTAAAATTCATCCTAAAAGCATTAACTCCTGCTTTTACTAAACCTTCAATTATATCAATGCTATCGCTTGCAGGACCTATGGTTGCTAAAATTTTAGTTTTTTTATCCATTTTAACTCCTTAACTTTATCCATTCCTTTGAATTTTGTAAAATAATATCATATTTTTATAACTTTTTAGATACTTTTATAAATTTTAATATTTCAGCTTTTTTAATGCATAGTTTTGATAAAATCAATCCTAAATTAGTTTTACAAAAGGGCAAAAAAATGGCAAAAAAATTTATTGATGTTATGGATACAACTTTTAGAGATGGTTTTCAGTCTGTTTATGGTGCTAGAGTTTTAATGGATGATTTTTTACCGGCAGTTAGCACGGCAAAAGAAGCAGGTATTACGCATTTTGAATTTGGTGGTGGAGCTAGATTTCAAAGCTTGTTTTTTTATCTTAATGAAAATGCATTTGATATGATGGATAAATTTAGAAGCATTGTAGGAGATGAGGCGAATCTTCAAACTCTAAGTCGTGGTGTAAATACAGTCACACTTGATACTGGTAGCCGTGAAATTGTTGATTTACACGCTAAAATGTTTAAAAAACACGGCACTACAACAATTAGAAATTTCGACGCATTAAATGATGTTAAAAATTTAGAATTTAGTGGTCAATGTATAAAAAAATATGGATTAAAACACGAAATAGTAATTACTATGATGGATTTACCAAATGGGTGTGTTGGAGCTCATGATGCATCATTTTATGAGAAAGTTCTAAAAGAAATTTTAAAAAGTGAGATTCCTTTTGATAGTATATGCTTTAAAGATGCAAGTGGAACATCAAGCCCTAATAAAGTCTATGAGACTATAAAAATGGCTAGAAAACTACTTCCACAAAATACTCACATTAGACTTCATACCCACGAAACTGCAGGTGTTAGCGTAGCATGTTATTTAGCTGCACTCGAAGCAGGAGCTGATGGAATTGACCTTGCAGCAAGTCCTGTGAGCGGTGGCACAAGCCAACCAGATATTTTAACCATGCTTCATGCTGTAAAAGGTAAAAACTATGATTTAGGTGGACTTGATAGTGAAAAGATATTGAAATACGAAGATGTTTTAAATGACTGCTTGAAAGAGTATTTTTTACCACCTGAAGCTACAAAAGTAAGTCCTATTATTCCATTTTCTCCAATGCCAGGTGGAGCTCTTACTGCCAATACTCAAATGATGAGAGATAATAATATTCTTCATAAATTTCCAGAAGTTATAAAAGCGATGAGAGAGGTTGTTAAAAAAGGCGGATTTGGAACAAGTGTAACTCCAGTTAGCCAGTTTTACTTCCAACAAGCATTTAATAATGTCATGTTTGGAAAATGGAATAAAATAGCAGAAGGATATGGCAAAATGGTGCTTGGATATTTTGGAAAAACTCCTGTTAAGGCTGATGAGAAAATTATAGAACTTGCTAGTAAACAACTAGGCTTAGAGCCAACTACAAGAGCTGCTATTGATATAGCCGATGAAGATTCTACAAAAAGCATAGCATATGCTAAAAAAATACTTGATCATGCAAATATAGAAACAACCGAAGAAAACATTTTTATAGCTCTTGCATGTAAAGAAAAAGGAATTACATATCTAAAAGGCGAGGCAAAAGTAAATGTGAGAAAAGGAAAATTTGAACCAAAACCAGCTAAGCAAGGTGATTATACAATAATAGTAAATGGTGAAAAATACAATGTTCAAATTACAAAAGGTCACAATCAAGACTTAAACATTAAAAATATTGAAAAATTAAACTCAGGCAAAACTCACAAAAAAGAAGAAAAAAGGCAAACATCAAACAAAGACATAATTTCTGAAATTTCAGCAAATGTTTATAAAGTACTTGTTAAAAATGGTGAAACTGTAAAGAAAAACCAGCCAATTGTTGTTTTAGAGGCTATGAAAATGGAAATAGAAGTAAATGCCCCAAGCGATGGCGTTATAAAAGAAGTTTTTGTAAAAGTTGGTGGAAATGTAGAAAGTGGTGATATAATAGCCTCTTTGGAATAAAAAAAGTAAAGCCAAATTTAATTTGGCTTTATAAATTTTTTAATTAATTTTGAAGCCAAACTCCATTTTTTATATAATAATTTATTGGATAATAAGTTAGTAAAATTACTAAAATAAAATTTGCGAACATAGAAATTTTATACCACAAATTTGAAATTTTTACATTTAACAAATCCATTATAAATATAAAAAATCCAGGAATTCCACCTATAAAAATAAGCGCATAAATAAAGTATCCAATATAATAATAATCTGCTTGAAGCATACAAAATGGACATTTATGAGTAGGAAGTTCATAAATATATGGTGAAAAAAACCTAATGATTGCATAGATTGTAGATGGTATAAACAAAAATGTAAAAATACTTATCAAAAGATCAGCTTTGTAGTGTGCAGATATAAAATTTAAAAAAAATAAAATGTAAAAAATACCCAAAATAAAACTATCTTTATGCCAAAATTTCATATCGTGAAGTCCAGTTTGTCTAAAAATATCACTACAACAAACCACAGGTTCACTTAAATTTATGCCACTAAAATGTAAAATTTCTAAAATAAATTCTAAAACTAAAAGCAAGAATAAGGGTATAAAAAATTTAAATTTAAGCTTTAAAAAAATGGAATTTTTAGTTTTAGAGTCTTCTTTGTTTATTAATATCCAGCCACTTAAAAAGAAAAGATTCAAAATTTTTACTCCAAACATAAAAACACCATAATTTGTTGCATCAACTATTCCAGCAGCACACATAGCACCTGGAACCAAAAATGAAATATCATCCATAGTCCAAACAAAAAATAAAAATAGTGGAATTTTTACTGCTAATATAAAAAATATAATGGTTGAAACCAAATATCCATTTTTTGCTAAGTTATATTGAGAATTTGAAAGAATATTTGGGTTGTAGTTTTTAACAATTTTAATTGCAAATACAAAAGCTATTGTTCCAAAAAAAATTATTAAACTCTCAACAACTAAAAAAGCTATTATAAAAGGTGACAACATAAGCATTTTAATCCTTATTTAGTTCATAAAAATCATTACCTAAGCCACTTTCTAATAAAAATGGATCGTGCGTTGAGATAATTATTGTTTTATCTTTCATTAAAGAAAAATATTCTATAAGTTTTTGACTTAATGCTTTATCTAAATTTGCAGTTGGCTCATCGGCTAAAATAATACTTGGATTATTTACTAAGGCCCTAATTATAGCAACTCTTTGCTGTTCTCCACCACTTAAATTTAAAGCTTTTGATTTGATTTTTGAATAAATTCCAAACCTATCTAAAAGCTCTTTTATATACTCTAAATTTCCATTTTTATCAGGCAAAGTTGGGAGTAAAATATTATCAATCACACTTAAGGTTGGAATTAAATTAAAATTTTGAAAAATAATGCCTATATTTTTTCTCCTAAATTTAGAAGCATATTTTAAAGACAACTTGGATATACTTTCTCCGCCAATTACAATATCTCCAAAAGTAGGCTTATAAAGCCCTGCAATAAGACCTAAAAGTGTGCTTTTTCCACTTCCGCTAACCCCTTTTAAAAAAAATGTCTCATTTTTTTTAATGTTAAAACTTATATTTTTAAGTGGAGTAAATTCTTGGCTTGTATTTTCATTAAAAGTTTTAGTAATGTTTTTTATTTCTATAAAATTTTCCATTTTACCTACCTTAAAATTTCACCCGCATCACTTACGGCTATTTTCCATGCTGGTATTATACAAACCGCCACATATAAAGGCACTGTAACAAAAAACAAAAGCGCTATTATTTTAAAATTTAAATTAAAAACAAGTTCAAATGGAAATTTTAACTCACTATATCCTACAAAAATTTGTTTTAAAAAAGGTGCTTGCAAAATATAGACAAAAAATATTGCCAAACTTACACCAATAACAAAAGCAAAAACCGATAAAATTAAGCTTTCCATCAATTTATAATTTATAATATGTGAAATTTCCCAGCCAAGAGCCTTTAAAATCCCTATTTCTCTTTTTTCCTCACTTCTTAAACCACTTGCTTTATCATATAAAACGGTTGCAAATGTTACAAAACATATCACAAAAAGCATTAAAAAAAGCCCACTTTTATAATCAAATAAAAGCTGATATTGTTTTAACATAGAATCTTTTGTGATAACCTTTAAATTTGAGTTTGAAATGGCTATTTTTTTGGCTATAAAATCAACCTCTGAAGGATTTGAAACATCTATAGTTATATCACTGAAATATGGTTTTTTAATACCTAAAATCTCCCTTGCAACATCTTCATCAAGCAGTATTATGTCGTTGTTTTCCAAAGAGTGATTAAATTTATAAACCCCGCCAACATTTACTTTTATCATACTGTTTTCTGGTGTAAAAAATGGCACACTTTTATAAAGTTTTAAATCCCCCTCTAAAACTTTTAAAATACTTTTTGAAGTTATCATAAAAGGCGGATTTTTACTTTCGTTAAAAACTTCGGCTATTTTTTCTATCTCTTTTTGGTACTGCTCTTCAAAGCTTTTTATGCCAAAAATACTTAAATAAACCCTATTTCTTTCAAAATAATATTGCCCCCAGACACGCCCTTTTGCACTTTTTACTCCAGCAATTTTCAAAAACTCATTGGTTAAATTTCCCTCTATTAAATAACTTCTTCCACCATAACTCTTACTTACCAAAATATCAGGAAATTCTTTTGAAATGCTTTTGTATTCATTATTTAGTGAGTTTGTTATCATCAAAACTGATGATAAAAGCCAAACTAAAACTCCAAAAATAAATGTAATAGTTAAGTTTTTATAACCATATCTTGTAATTGAAGCTAAGGTATAGTTAAATATATTTTTCATACTTACTCTTTATTGTTTATAAATTTTTTAGCATAGCCTGAGTTTACAAAAGTGCCAATTTCTACTTCTCTAAAGCCAGGATGAAAACTAAAAACATCATTTATCTCATAAGAAAACTGGTGCCTTAAATATGGAGTTTCATTATAAAACGCAAAACTATTTGTTTTGGTTAATTTTACAAACTCAAGCTTTTCATCCAAATGTTCATCTCTTGAGTTTAAATAAATTATCTGGGCAAACAAAAATCCAAATACAAAAATAACTAAAAAAATAAATTTATTATTCACAACTTCTTCCATCTAAAGCACAAGTTACTGAGTTTGTAATCTCATCAAATTTATAAATTTCAGTTCCGCCATGCTCAAGCCTAAAAGTTCTTGCACTTTCATGCGTTTCAAAAGCAATTAGCTCATTTCCCATAGGGCCTAAAACATCGCTTCCTGCAACAAAAAAAGCTTTTTTTGCATTAATAACTTTTTGAGTGTAATAATCCTTTATCAAAATGCTAGCTTTATTTTTTATATTTTCATTTTTTAAGATAAATTTCATCATGTCTTTTGCGCCATCAAAATGAAAAGTTTTATCTTCTAAATTAACCACAACTACCCATTTTGGATATTTATAGACAAACATTCCACAAATTGGACATCTATCAGTTTTAGAAAATTCTATTTTTAATTCATCTTTTTGTTTTTCAAAAAACCAGATATATTTTGCTACAAGATCTGCTTTTTTTTCATCAAAAATGCCCTCTAAAATACCACTTAAATTTTCAAAATTTTTGAGCTCATTATCATAGTATAAATTTTTACACTTTTTAAAAATATCAACTTTTAATTCATTTATAAATTTATAATCACTTTTTGATAGCTTTTCGCACCTTTTTTCATAAATTCTCTTAGCCATTGTATGATTAAATTTATCTTCTTTTATTTTACTTTGCCTTATATAGGCTTTGTCAAATGCATTATCAAAATCAGTTATTTCACCACCAAATTTATTTGCAAAATTAAATGCATCATCTTTATTTAAAAAAGCAAACTCACCTTTTTCATTTACTACATAATTTGCTTTTAAAGCAGGTATTAAGGATAAGGTTTTATAATCAGCAACTTTTATAGAACTAAATAAAATATCCTCATCCATAGAGTGAAGTGAAAGCTCTCCAAGGTCGCAATACTGTAAATTTTCACCACTTTTTAACTTTGCAAAATATGTCGTTTTAACGCAATTTTTTAAAGGTTTTGCACTAAAGGATGAAAAATCATCTAATTTTGTAGATAAATTTTCATCTAAGCCTAACTGTAAATTTGGCTCATCTGCAAAAACAAATAAAGAAAAAAATAAAAAAATAGTGAAACTTCTTATCATTTTATACTTTTGCAATAAGCTCTATTTCTATTAAAACATCTTTTGGCAGTTTTGAAATCTCAATCGTGCTTCTAGCTGGTTTATGCTCTTTAAAAGCTTGTGCATAAATTTCATTTACTACAGAAAAATCATCCATATTTTTTAAAAAAATTGTTGTTTTTACTGTATCTTTTAGCGATAAATCAGCTTCTTTTAAAATTGATTTTAAGTTTTTCAAAACTTGTTTTGTTTGAGTTTTTATATCATCTCCTGCAAGTTCGCCGTTTGGAGTTAGTGGAATTTGCCCTGAAACAAACAAAAATCCATTTGCCTTAATAGCTTGTGAGTATGGACCAATTGCCGCTGGTGCTTCTAATGTTTTTATAACTTTCATTTTTCTATCCTTAGTTGAAATTTTGTATTAAATCTTTAAAAATTTTGCATAAATTTTTATATTCATCTATGCTAACCCTTTCATCTAGACTGTGAATTCTATCATTTATTACGCCAAACTCAGCACACTCAACGCCAAATTTTGCAAAATATTTTGCATCACTTGTTCCACCGGCTGTGTTTAGCTTGGGCTTAATGCCAGATATTTTCTCCACACTTTTAGTTAAATTTGTAATGATTTTAGAGTTTTTTGAAGTAATAAAAGGAAAAGATGAAGCTGAAATTTTTAAATCTATTTCATAATCATCATATAAATTTTTAATATAATTTTCAACTTTTTCTAAATTTGTAAGCATTCCATTTCTTACATTAAACATAATTTTTACTTCATTTGGAGTGACATTGCAAACTTCCATGCCACCTCGAATATCGGTAATTACAATTTTGCTTGGCTCAAAAAACTCATCACCATTATCTAAATTAAATCCAGCAAACTCATTAAATTTAGTTGCTAAAATATGAGCTGGGTTAATGCATTTATTTGGATAAGCAACATGTCCTTGTTTGCCTTTTATAGTTAATGTGCCATTAATTGACCCTCTTCTTCCAACTTTTATTGTATCTCCAAATTTTATATCAGAAGTTGGCTCAGCTACAACAGCATAATCAGGAAGTTCACCTATCTCATCTAAATATTTTAAAACCTCCATAGTTCCATAAATAGCTTCCCCTTCTTCATCGCTTGTTAAAAGTATGCTTAAAGTTCCATCAAAATCATCTGTTTCTAAAATCGCTGATAAAAATGCAGCAACGCCACTTTTCATATCTTGCGAACCTCTAGCATAGATATAGCCATCTTTAATTACTGGTTTAAATGGATCGCTTTGCCAACCTTGTCCTGGTGGCACAACATCGACATGCCCTGCAAAACAAAGGTGATCGCCATCACCAAATTTCTTTTTTAAAAAAAGGTTTTTAACTCCATTTTTTTCTATAAATTTAGTTTCAAAATCCACAAAAAGCATAGCTATATAGTTTAAACAACCATCGTCATTAGGAGTAATTGATTTAAATTTTAAAAGTTCTGTTAAAAGCGAAAGTTCTTGATCTATCTCTTTTTTCATAAAATTTCCTTAAAAAAATGCTGATACAATAAATTTAAAGCAAAAAACAACAACACAAAAGCTGAAAAATAAGCTAGTGCTCTCATAATTTTTTTACTTATGAAATTTTTACTTTTGTAAATAATAAGTGGAAAAACTAAAATCCAGCTTAAAATTCCTACAATAAGTCCAAAAAGTGTTAATGATAAATTATTTGTACTAGTTATAATTGCTGCCATACTAAACCAAAAAATTATCACGTAAGGATTTGTTAAATTTAAAAAACATCCTTTAAAATAAGTATTTAAATATCCTTTTGACTTTAAATTTGATTTTGTATTGATGTCTTTATTTGCATCTTTTATAAGACCAAAAGCCATATAAATCAAAAACAAACTTCCAAAAATAGCAACTATTTTTAAAGTTATTGGAGTGTTTAATAAGTGCAAAACTCCAAAACTAATAAGTATTAAATAAAAAACATCAGTGCTCATCGCTCCAAGCCCCAAACAAAGAGCTTTTGAATAACTTGTAAAAGCATATGACATTATTAAAATATTTAAAGGACCAATTGGCACTGCTACACCAAAACCAAGCAAAACACCTTGTAAAAATGAACTCATTTCAAATTCTGCTTTTAAGATTTAATTTAAAGTTTTTTATCATAAACTAACTACTTTTGATCCAAAACCACCCTCATTTGGTGCTCCATCTCTATATGATTTTACACTCGGATGAGAATTTAAAAAATTTTTAACCGCTTTTGATAGTTTGCCTGTTCCTATTCCATGTTTTATGATAACCTCATCAAACCCCATTAAAAGGCTATCTGAGATAAATTTATCTAAATTATTTAAAGCCTCTTCAACTTTTTGACCATGTAAATCTAAAACTAAATCTGGTTTTTGTGGTTTTTCTATACTTATTTTTATCTTTGATTTTTGATTTATAGGTTTAAAGTTGCTTTTTTTAAGAAGTTTTAAAGGAACTCTAAGACTTAAATCATCCGTTAGAATTATCGCATCTGTTTTATTAAGCTTTGAAATAGTTCCTTTTAATAAACCATATTTTACATAATCACCAACTTCAAAAGTTTCATTTTGGGCTTTAAATTCAGGTTTTTTTATAGCTTTTTTAAGCTCATTTGCTTTATTAATACTTCTTTGTTTGTCTTTTGTATCTTGTAAATTTATACCTTTTTTAGCCTCATTTATAGCTTTATAATACTCTAATTCTAGTTTTGAAATAATTTCTTTTTGAGCATTTTCATAATTTTCTTTTTGATTTTTTAGACTAGTTAGTAAATCATCTAATTTATTTTGTTTTTGAGAAGTTTTTTTTAGCTCCTCTTTTAGTTTTAACTCCAAATTTAAAGTCTTACTGATAGCTTCGTTTAAATTTTCTTTTTCATCTCCGTAAAGTTCTTTTGCATTTTTTACAATATTTGGTGAGATTCCATATCTTAAAGCTGTTTCAAAAGCATATGATTTTCCTATTGTGCCTTCTAAAAACTCATATTTTGGAAGAGATTTTTTTTCATCATAAAGTGCAGCGACAAGCTCCACATCGCTATTTTTAGCCAAAATCATAGCTAAACGTTTATGATGAGTTGTAATAACCATTTTTATATTTTGCTTTAAAAGATGCTGGGTTATAACAGCATAAAGGCTTGCTGCTTCTTCAAAATCAGTTCCAAGTTCTATCTCATCAATCCCTAAAAGAAGGTTTTTTTTACCAAAAAGTTTTGAAAAACTTAGCATTCTTCCAGCAAAAGTTGAAATATCATTTTTAGAGTTTTGCGGATCTTCCATGATAAGTGAAAACTCTTTAAAAGTGCCAATTTTGCTTTTATTTGCATCGATTCTCATAGGAAGTAAATATTTTGAAAGTAGTGCTACGCTTAAAATTGATTTTAAAAGCATACTTTTTCCACCTGCATTTACGCCAGTTATTAAAAGTATATTTTTAGTAAAATTTACACTTACTTTTTTTGGATTTTTAAGTATTGGATGAGCAAAATCTTTTATAATAATTTCGTTTGAATTTGACGCTAAGATAAACTCGTAGTCTTTGCTTTTTGCAAAATTTGCCCTTGCTACAACACTATCAATACGATCAAATGATTTATTTATGAATCTTAAAAAACTTAAATTTTTATTAAAAATACTTGAAATTCTCTTGCAGTGTTCATAGGCTATTTCCTCAATTTTATCTAAAATTTCAGCTTGATCGCTTTTTAGTTTTGATATTGCACTAGGCAAAACATAAAAATACCCACCACTACTTCTTGCTACAACACTTCCTTTTAAAGCGTGATTAAACCCACCCCTTACTAAAAGTGTTTCACTATCATTTATATAATGAATTTGAGTATCTACTAAATATGGTGTTAAACTTTTTGTATAAATTAACTTTTTAAGTTGCGAGTTAATCTCATCTTTTTTAATGTTAAAAGCACTTTTAAAAGCAAAAAACCTCTCATCAACACTATCTTTAAACTCGCCTTTTTCATCAAAATAGTTTGATATTTCCGTTATAATTTCTGGAATTTCTATTTTTAAAAGCCAGTTTGCAAAACTTCCATTAAACTCAATTTTTTTTATATAATTAAAATATTTTATAATTTTTGAAATTTCATAAATTTCACTTATATGTAAAATGCCCGATTTAGAAATTCTCATTAACGCATCATCTAAATTTGAGATATTTCCACAAAGAGCGACATCAAATTTTGATATTTCATCTATCCAGTCATAATAAACCTTGCTGTCGCCTTCTAAAAAAAGTGGTTTTTTCCTTGCAAGATATGAATTAAACTCAGCTAAATATTCATCTAAATCAAGTTTTTTAAATATTTCCATCTAAAACCTTGCAATCTTTTATGTCAAATATTAAATTTTTAAAATTTTCAGGTGCGTCTCTTTTAGCACTTAAACTTTTCGTTGCAGGAAGATAGTCAAAATTTGTTAAATTTGCATCTATTTTTCCACATTTTATCGTCTGTCCTTGTAAAAATGCAGTTATTATTGTGTCTAAATTTGAACTTTTTTCTTCGCTATTAATCTCAAAAAAATACCCAAATAGTGCAATTAAAACTAAAATTGATATAATCAAAGCTTTAATTTTTTTACTTAAATTTTCTAAGCTTAAAATTATTAAAATAAAAATTATTAAAGCTATAAAAATAATATATCTCATATTTTTTGCCTTAGCTGATTTGATATATCTCCAGCACCAAACCCAACAACAATACCTTCATTTAAAATATGCTTAACATCATAAATATCACTAAATTCTATATGATTATCTACTCTTTTTACAAAGTTTGCAAAAAGTGGATTTAAGTGTGAAAACTCATCTTTTAATGAAATACCATTATCGCTTTCTCCAGCACTATAAACTGGCAAAATAACTAAATCATCACATTCTTTAAAGCATTCTTTAAAGCCATTTAAATTTGCTTTAAGCCTTGTAAATCTATGTGGTTGGAAAATAGCTGTTATTTTATTAATCCCTAAAAGTTTTGCATATTCTTTTACACTTTTTAAAGTTGCTTTTATTTCAGTTGGATGATGAGCATAATCATCTATTAAAACAAAGTCTTTTTTTGCAACCAAAATGTCAAATCTTTTTTTTATGCCTTTATAAAATGTTAAATTTTTTCTAATTTCTTCAAGCCCTATTTGAGAACTTGCCGCTAAAATAGCAAGACTTGCATCAATTGCGATATGCTCACCAATACCAAAAACTTCAAATCTTCCTAAATTTTTAAGTCTAAAACTCATATATGGCTCATAATCTCTTAAAACAAGTTTAATATCTTCTATATCCTTGCTTGGAAAAAGTTTAATACACTCTTTTTTTAAGCTTCCTAAAAATTCATCTTCTGCGTTTATAACACAAATTTCAGCTCTTTCTAAAAAGCCCTTGTAAGCAGCATGAAATTTTTCTATACTAAAATCATAATGCTCCATATGTTCTGGTTCGGCATTTGTCACAACAGCTAGGTAAGGATTTGAGTTTAAAAAGCTACTATCACTTTCATCTGCCTCAAAAACTATCTTATCGCTTTCAAAATATTTCATATTTGAACCAAACTGCTTTGAAATAGCTCCAATTATAACACTTCCCTCAATCAGGCTTGAAAGCATTGCTGAGGTGGTGCTTTTGCCATGAGCTCCAGCAACTGAAAAAACATTTTTATCTTTTAAAACAAAGGGTAAAATTTCTTTTCTTGAATAGCATTTTATCCCCTTTTTATTTGCCTCTACAAGCTCTTCATTATCTGGTTTTATAGCAGCTGAATAAACCACAAAATCTTGATCTGTGATATTGTTTTTTGAGTGAGGAGTTGAAATTTTCATCCCTTCATTTCTTAAATCTCTTACAGTTTCACTTTCACTGATATCAGAACCACTTATAATAAATTTTTTTTCTTTTAAAAATCTTGCAATTGCTGAAATTCCAATTCCACCAATGCCTATAAAATGAACTTTTTTCAAAATATTTACCTTTAAAAATTATTAGAGATGCCTATTTTATCTAAAACTTTTTAATATTCATCTATTTTATATACTTATTTTGATTATTTATGCTATAATTTTGAAAATTTTAACAATTGAAATTATCAATATTAAAAAACTAAAAAAGGTGTTTTTTGGATTTTTAAATTTCGCAAGTGTTAAAATAATTTTTTTATGAAAAGGTATTTTTATGAGAGTATTAATTTGTATTTTATTTGCTATTGTTTTTGGAAATGCTGAAATCATTGAGCGTTTTACAAAACCTGAAAACTGTAAATCCTGTCACAATGAGCAATTTAGTGCATGGAAAACATCACTTCACTCGCTTTCGCATGAAAAAAACAATGAGCTTTATGAAAAAAGCGTGAAATTTGTATCACTTGAAACAAGTAAAGGTCATGCAGAGGTTTTAGTGTCTTGTTCAAATTGTCATAATCCAAGGCTTGAGATAAAAGAAATTGATGATGTTTACACAATAGCAAAAACTTTTGATTTAAAAACCCAAAAAACTGAAAAAATAGATGAAGCTTTGGGTGTTGAGCACATACAAAATGGAATAAGTTGTTATATCTGCCACAATGTTGATAATATAAAAATAAAAAATTCTGAAAACCAAGTAGGATATAAAAATTTTGAATGGACAAAAGATGAGACTATTGTTGGCCCTTATGAAGATCCAGATAATAGAGCTGGCTTTCACAAAAGTTCACAAAGAGAATATTTTGTAAATGGAAATGATTTATGTTTATCTTGTCATCAAGGAACTGCTTTAAATAATCCTTTGGCTATTTACAATACAGGTGATGAGCATTTACAAAGTGGTGATGCGCAAAGATGTGTAGATTGCCATATGAAACCTACTACAAAAGGAGTAATATCTCCTCATTCAAAACCAGAAACAGCCAAAGTAAGAAATCTTAGAGCTCACCTTTTTGCAGGTATTAGAAATAGTTCTGAGCTTTTAAATGATTCTTTAAAAATAGATCTTAAAAAAATAGCTCAAAATAAAGTAAATTTAAATGTTACAAATTTAATATCACACAATCTTCCAAGTGGTTTTAGTGGAAGAAATATAACCATAAAAATTACATTTTTTGACAAGAGTGCAAAAGAAATAAAATCACAAAATATAAATTTTGAAAAAATTTATCATAACAAACTTGGAGTTATAACTCTTTCATATAGTGCGGATAAACTTATATCTGATACAACCTTAAAAGCATATGAAGATAGAAATATAGAAATTGACGCTCCTCTTCATGTAAGCTCTGCAAAAGTTGAGGTTTTATACTATGTTCTATCACCAAAACTTCAAGAAAGAATTATAGTAAATGATGAAAAATACACAAAACCTTATCAAATTTACAAAGCAACATTTAGCTTAAAATAAGACAAGTTTTTTAAACTTGTCTTAAAAAAATTTTTAATTAATATTAATTTTTTTAAGACATAGATTTTTTACCGACTTTATGTATATTTTTATATTTTTTTAGTATAATTAACTATAAAGTTAAAATTGAAGGAAATTTTATGCGCTTAATATTTTTATTTTTTATTATGGTATTTTCTTTAAATGCACAAGTTATTGAAAAATTTACAGATCCAAAAGCCTGTAGCCAATGCCACAATTCCCAGTATAGCATGTGGAAAACATCAGTTCATGCACTCTCACATGAAAAAAACAATGAACTTTTTGCAAAAAGTGCAAAACTTGTAAGTATAGATAGCTTTCAAACATACGAACAAACATTGGTTGGTTGTTCAAACTGCCACAATCCAAGACTTGATGTAAAAGGCGTAAGTAGTAATTATGTTTTGGCAAAACTTTTGAATTGAACACAAAAGAAACTGAATATGTTGACAGCTCGCTTAAAGTAAAGCATATCCAAAATGGAATAAGTTGCTATATTTGCCACAACGTAGATAGTATAAAACCAAGGGATGATGACTCACAGATAGGGTATCAAAACTTTAACTGGGTAAATGGAGATATTATAGTTGGACCGTTTGATGATGATCACCAAAGAGGCAAAGAGTTTCACTTAAGCTACAAAAGGGACTTCTTTAAAGATAACAATGACTTATGCCTATCTTGTCATCAAGGAAAGGGAGGAAAAAGCAAATACTCAATATACAATACAGGAAATGAGTTAGCAAGTGCTGGTTCAACAGAGCTTTGTGCAGACTGCCACATGGGAAAAGAAGGAAGAGAAATAATATCACCAAACATTGAACCTGATAATGCAGTTTTTAGAAAAACAAGACCACATCTTTTTTCAAGCGTAAGAAACAATCCAAATATTCTATCAAATGCCTTTGATTTTAAAATTAATCAAATAGACAACAAAACAGCCAAAATGAGTGTTATCAATAAAATTGCCCACAATATGCCAAGCGGATTTAGTGGTAGATCTTTAGAACTTAACATAGTATTTTATGATAAAAGCTCTAAAGTGCTAGGAGAAAAAAAACTGAGCTTTGAAAAAACATATAGAAGTAAAACAGGCTTTGCAACTCTTTCATATAGTGCTGAAATGATGGATAGAGATACCACTTTAAAACCAAATGAATCAAGAGAATTTGGATTGTATTTCCAAAAGGAACAAAAACAATCAAAGCCAAACTTGATTATTACTTAATTCAACCTGAACTTCAAAAAAGACTTTTAGTACAAGATCAATCTTTTACTAAGCCATATCCGATATTTGAACGTGAATTACAAATAAAGTAATTTTTACAAAACTCTCTATTGACATAAGATATTTTATTATCTTGTGCCAATTTTAAAATCTTTACAAGAAAAAATATTTTTATTGAGTGCTTATAAAGTAATTCGATATTATTTAAAATATATAATATTTGTTTATAACTTTCTATTTTTTGATTATTTCAATAGTTTATTTTTTTAATTTTTTTATTAAAAAATTTAATATTATCATCTTCAATATAAGACATTAATATAGTTGTAAACTCTTTCTCTATTGATACTTTGGATAATTGAACATCCATTATTTAACAATGATTACTAATTTTTTATAGTAAAATTCTTAGAAATAATTATTGATTTTATACCTAAGCCAAAATAGCTATTGGATGTTTTCACTCTCACTAGCTAAATCTATTGAGTTATAATTTTTTTATAATACTCAAACGCCTTTATTAGTCCTAGTTCTAAGGAGTTTTTATCCGGTCTGTGTCCGCCTGGAATTCTTGTATAATTTAAAACGCCATAAAATTCTGCTGAAAAATTATCTTTAAAATAGTTATAAAAGTCAAATAATTCATCTGATTTGGCAAATATCCCAAAAGTAAGCTGCTTATTAAGTCCTCTTAAGTTTATTTTTTTAAGATCAAGATTAATAACCAAAGGGTCAATACAAGGATTAATTACTATTTTAAAAATTTCCAGCCTTTTTAAACTCATTGTGTAATATCCACCCAAACTATGACCTATTACAATATCTACATTTTTTGATAGTTCGTCTGTTTTTGCGATAGTTTCATCATAATTTAATAAATTAAAATCTGGAGCAATTATTTTTGTTATTCCAAAATTACTTAAAACTGATTTTAGATTACTTGCAGTTGTTCCATTTCCCGAGCTATTAAATCCATGAATAATAAGAACTCTTTTTGATTTTAAATAATCTAAATAATTTTTAGAGCTTTGCGTTTTTATGTTTTCTTCCTTTGGTTTTTAAAATTTAAATTTATTTTTATTTATATTTTAAATTTATTGATTTTTATCTCACCGCTTGAAATATCAATATAATAAAACAAATCTTTTTTTACTTCAAGTCCGGCAAGATATCTAATGGCTAAATTTGCTTCAAGTCCAGCAGCCATCATGACAATTGGACACGCAATTCCAGTTGGCTTTATCCCTTTTTTATCAAATGCATTAAACTTAGCTTTATCAAAAAAGCAAATTTGAATAAAAAACTCCTGAACAGAGGTGTAAATCCAAGGAATTTCTATATCTTTAGCAAATTTATCTATCAAAACTCTGGTTTCTAAATTATCAGTTGCATCTAAAATAAGATCAAACTTAACATTATTTTTTTTTATAAACTCTTTAAAATTTAAAATATGAGAAAAAACTTTAACACCGTTAAATCTACTTTCAATCACACTTTTAAAAACTTCTGCTTTAAATTTCCCTTCATCATCTAATTTAAATAAAATTTGACGATGAATGTTTGAAATATCGACTCTGTCAAAATCAACAATGTGAATTTCTCCAATCCCGCTACTTCCAAGCGAAAGACCAAGCGAGCTTCCAAGCCCACCACTGCCAATTATTAAGATTTTTTTATTTTTTAAGTCTTCTTGAGTTTTTTTGCCCCAAAGCTGAATTTGTCTTTTAAAATAAGTACTTTCGAAATCACTCATTTTAAAAGCCTTTTTTAGCTAAAATTTCTCTAAATTTCCAAAATTTCCTCTGAGTTTTTAGTTCATTTTTGGAAAGTTCAAAAAGTAAAATTCCTTCTTCTTCATTTAACTTGCTACTTATTATTCCATTTGGAGTTACAGCGAAACTTTTTCCATAAAACTCACAAACTTTTTTATCAAATTTAGCTTTTCCAATACGATTTGCTCTTAAAACATAGACTAAATTTGTAAAAGCTTTTGCTTTTAAAATTTCCTCCCATCTTTGGTTTGAGTCAAAAGTCCCAGCTGTTGGCACTAAAACCACATCAACATCTTTTTTTAGTAAATATTGCCAACAAATATCAAAATGAGTTTCAAAACCCATCAAAACTCCAAATTTGAAATTTTCGTGGTTAAATACGGGCAAATTTAACTTTTTTGCATCATTTAAAAAAAACTCTTCCTCATTCCAATGATCATAATTTATTAAAAAATTCTGCTCAAAATATCTATATGAATTTGGAGAAAATTTAGCTATACCTTTTACAAAACCTTTATTTTTTTTTGTTATAAAAGGTGCTATTATGGTTGTATTGTATTTTTTTGCAAGCTTGATAAAAAGCTCTTTTTTATGTAAAATTTGCTCATTAATAAGACTTTTTGGCATTTTTAAAAGTTCAGTAAAAAAGCTATTTAAAACATATTCACCCAAAAGAACAAGTGATGCACCGCTTTCTTTTACGATTCTCATGTAATAATCAATTCGCCCCTCACTCATCGATAAAGTCGGAAGCTGAATAATACAAATTTTACTCATCACTAATCTCAGTAATTTCAAGTTTTGCTTTATCCAAAATTTTAGAAGTTTGTTTTAATAAACTTAAAGCTTCTTTGTAAATTTCAACACTTTTTTCTAAACTTAAATTTTCATCTTTTAGTTTCTCAAGTAAATCTTCAAGTTTTTTTACTTTATCTTCAAAACTTTCAATTTCATCTATTTTTTCACTCATTTAAGGCCTTTTTTATATAATTTTCAAATTTATCACACTCTACTAAAAATGCATCATGTCCATAACTGCTTTCAATATTATAAAACTCACTCTCTTTACCAAGATCATTTAATGCATCATAAATTTCTTTCATCTCATCTGGCATAAAAAGCATATCACCTTTAAAAGCAATTAATGTAAGCTTTGCTTTAACGTTTGAAAGTGCATCTTTTAAATCATCATAATTTCTTGTTGAGTCAAATATATTCATCATCTTTACAATATAAAGATAGCAAAGTGGATCAAATTTTCTGGCAAAATTTGAAGCATTATACTCCATATATCTATCTACTTCAAATCTTCCTTTAAGCTCGTAAAGTCCATCTGTTGCAACATAATTTCTTCCGAATTTCATATCTGTTGATGATGGACTTAGAAAACTTATATGCCCTGCCATCCTGCCAACTTCCATACCAACAAGCCCGTGTTTTGCAACTAAGTTTTTATCGTAGTTTCCATTATCAAAAATAATATCATTTAAAATGCCATGAATTGCTATTTTATTAAAAGCTATTGCCCATGCTCTTGTTGCATAAGTTGAAGCAAGCATTACAATTCTATCACTAAAATTTGGATGGTCAATTGCAAAGCAAAGTGCTTGCATACCACCTAAACTTCCACCAACTACAGCATGAGCTTTTTTTATACCAAGCCTTGTAAAAAGTCTCATTTGTGCGTTTACAACATCACTAATTGTAAGAACAGGAAACTTTAGTCTATATTCTGTACTAGTACTTTCATCTATACTTAAAGGGTTTGTTGAGCCAAATGGACTTCCTAAAATACTTACACAAATTACAAAATATTTTGTTGTATCTATAGTTTTATTATCACCAATGAGCGTGTCCCACCAACCTGGCTTTGCATCTCCATCATACCTACCTGCAGCATGGCAAGAGCCGGTTAGAGCGTGACATACTACAACTGCGTTAGTTTTATTCTCGTTTAATTTTCCATAAGTTTCGTATTTTAACTTAAACGATGATAAGATACGACCGCTTTCTAAATGAAGCGGCTCGTTAAAATACTCTAAATTTGTGCTTATTTTCACTAATGAACTTTATAATTTGGTGCTTCTTTTGTTATAACAACATCGTGAACATGGCTTTCTTTTAGACCTGCTGTTGTTATCTCTACAAATTCAGCTTTTTCTTGGAATGTTGGTATATCGATACTTCCACAATATCCCATAGAGCTTCTTAATCCTCCTAAAAGCTGAAAAACAACATTTTTTAAAGTTCCAGCATAAGGAACTCTTCCCTCAATTCCTTCAGGAACTAATTTATCACTTGCAGTTCCTTCTTGAAAATACCTATCAGCACTTCCCCTGGTCATTGCTCCAATTGAGCCCATTCCACGATAAAGTTTATATTGTCTTCCTTGGAATGTTATTAAATCTCCTGGACTCTCATCACAACCTGCAAGCAAACTTCCTATCATAACAGAACTTGCTCCTGCAGCTAAAGCCTTTGCAATGTCGCCTGAGTATTTTATACCACCATCTGCAATTATAGGAATATCATATTTTTTAGCTTCCTGGGCACAATCACTAATAGCTGTAATTTGTGGCACACCAACACCTGCTACTATTCTAGTGGTGCAAATACTTCCAGGTCCAATTCCAACTTTTATTGCATCTGCTCCAGCTTTTGCAAGATCAGCTATGCTTTTTGGATTTGCAACATTTCCAACTATAACATCAACATCTAAATTTGATTTTAATTCTTTTAAAGTATTTATTATGTTTTTAGAGTGCCCATGGGCTGAATCAAGCACTAAAACATCAACACCTGCATCAACTAAAGCCTCTGCTCTTTCAAAATGTCCTACGCCAATAGCAGCACCAACAACCAATCTTCCATATTTATCTTTATTTGAGTTTGGATACTCTATTCTTTTTTTAAGATCTTTTATTGTGATTAAACCATCTAATTTGCCATTTTCATCAACTATTGGAAGTTTTTCAACTTTATTATTTTTAAAAATTTCTTCTGCATCATCAAGTGTACAACCTTTTGGAGCTGTTATAAGAGGTGTTTTTGTCATTTTATCACCAACAAGAGCAGTAAAATCAGTCTCAAATCTCAAATCTCTATTTGTTAAAATTCCTATTAAAACCCTATCATCATTTACAACTGGAACACCTGAAATTCTATATTCACTCATTATATCAAGCGCTTCTTTTATAGTTGCATCAGGTTTTATAAAAATTGGATCTATTATGACACCACTTTCACTTTTTTTAACTCTTTTTACCATTCTAACTTGAGTTTTTATATCCATATTTTTATGAATTATTCCAATTCCTCCAAGTCTTGCCATCATAATAGCTGTTCTATACTCAGTTACTGTATCCATAGCAGCACTAACTAGTGGAACATTTAAGTTTATTTTTTTTGTTAATCTTGATTTTAAAACTATATCTTTTGGTAAAATTTCTGAATATTGTGGCATTAAAAGCACATCTTCAAAAGTCAAAGCTTTTTTTATTATCCTCATATTTACTCCTTACTTAAATTCTCTAAAACTAACCCGCCATTTAAAACATTTTCATCATCAAAAGCTTTTCCTAAAAGCTGGGCACTTATACTAAGCCCCTCGTTTGTTTTGCAAACTGGAACTGAAATAGCTGGAAGTCCTGCTAAATTTGCACCAACTGTGTATAAATCTCCTAAATAAACTTTAAGTGGTTCTGTAATACTTCCAAATTTATATGGCAATGTAGGAGTTACTGGACTAAAAATAAGATCGGCTTCATTAAATACTTCTTCATACTCTCTTCTTATAAACTCTCTTGCCTTTTGAGCTTTTACATAATATGCATCATAATATCCACTACTTAAAACGAAGGTTCCTAAGAGAAGTCTTCTTTGAACTTCAGCTCCAAAACCTTCAGCTCTTGTATTTGCATAAAGCTCATGTAAATTTTTAGCCTCTGCACGTCTTCCATATCTTACACCGTCAAATCTACTTAAATTTGCGCTTGCTTCAGCATTTGCAATAATATAATAAGCTGCAATATCTATATTGGCATTTGAAAACTCTTTATAAATTATCTCATGTCCGGCTGATTTTAGTTTTTCAATTGTTTTTAAAAGAGCATTTTTTATCACTTCATCAGTATTTTCGATATAGTTTTTAATAACAGCAATTTTTAACTTTTTATTTGGATTTAAATTTGTAGGTGCATACTCGCCATCATAACTTGTACTATCTTTTTCATCATGTCCTTTTATGATATCGTATAAAATAGCAGCATCTTTTACATTTTGAGTAATAGGTCCAATTTGATCTAAGCTACTTGAATAAGCCCCAAGACCATATCTACTAACTCTTCCATAAGTTGGTTTAAAACCAACACAACCACAAAATGCAGCAGGTTGGCGGATACTTCCACCAGTATCACTTCCAAGCGCTGCTATTGCTATACCACCTGCAACAGCTGCTGCACTTCCACCGCTACTTCCACCTGGAACTCTTGAGTTATCAAGTGGATTTAGAGTTTTTCCATAAAAAGAAGTTGCAGTTGTGCTTCCCATAGCAAACTCATCCATATTTGTTCTTCCAAAAGCACAAATTCCTGCATTTTTTAGTTTTACAATTGCTGTTGCATCATAAGGTGCGATATATCCTTGAAGTATTTTTGAAGCACTTGTAACGCTCCAACCTTTTACTTGGATATTATCTTTTATAGCAACTGGAACACCATTTCCACTTATACTCACTTCTGAATCTAAAAACTGCTCAATATAAGCACCTAACTCTTTCTTTTCTTTTATTTTTTTTGATAAATCTTGTTTTAGATTTTTTAACTCTTCGCTTGATAGTTTTAAAGCAGCTTCTAAACTTATCACTTATTCTCCTTAAATTTATTTACAAATACCACACCAATTACGGTTAAAACTATAAATAATAAAAAAGTTATAATTAAAACGCTATTTGGTAAAGGCTCACTAAACATTTTCCATTACCTTATTACACCTTGGACAAAGCTCATCATCTTTTTGTGCGTTAAATTTCCAGCATCTTGGACATTTGTGTAAATTTGATTTTACAATTCTAAAAATCTCATCATCAACTTTAAACTCAGCTAAACACTCACTGCTTTCAAGACCTCTTACCTCGCTTACTAAATACCAATCAATTATATCTTGCATATCATGAGATAAAACCTCATTTGAGCTTGTTTCAAGTGCAATTTCAAGTGTAGATTTAATAATTTTATCTTTTTTTAAACTATCGACCATCTCAAAAAATTTTTCTCTTGAAGATATAAAAATTTCATCTTCTATTTTAAAATCATAATCAAGCTCTTCATATAAAAGATCAAATGCATCTGATTTTCCATTTTTAATAATATCCGGTGCAAACTCCATAACCTCATCTACTGTGTAGGTTAAAGTTGGAGCAATTAGCGGTAAAAGACTTCTTGTAATTATTACCATAACACTTTGAGCACTTCTTCTTCTAGCTGAGTTTATATCATCACAATATAGTCTATCTTTACAAATGTCTAGATAAATTCCACTCAAATCAGCATTTAAGAAATTTAAAAGCTGATTAAACCCTTTTGAAAAGTCGTAGTTTTTAAATGAATTTTCAACATCTTTGAATGTTTTTGAAGCTTTTGTTAAAATCCATTTATCTAAATTTGTGAAATTTGAAGTTTCAAGTTCTTTTAAATCACTAACATTTGCAAGTAAAAATCTTATTGTATTTCTTATTTTTCTATACTGTTCGCTAACTTGCTTTAATATCTCTTTTCCAATTTTTAAATCACTTGAATAATCACTCAAACTTACCCAAAGCCTTAGAATTTCAACACCATACTCTTTAATAATTTCACTTGGCAAAATAACATTTCCAACTGATTTACTCATCTTAGCACCGTCTTTATCAACTGTAAATCCATGTGTTAAAATGGCTTTATAAGGAGCTTTTTCATTGATTGCGCAACTTACTAAAAGAGAACTTTGAAACCAGCCACGATGCTGATCACTTCCTTCTAGGTACATATCAGTTGGATAACTTCCAGCATCGTATTCACCGCTATTTAAAACAGCATTCCAAGTTGAGCCACTATCAAACCAAACATCCAAAATATCCATAACTTTTTCTAGATTTTCAGGTTTGTATTTTGAATTTTTTGGTAAGAGCTCACCTATTTCAAGTTCCCACCACGCATCAGCTCCTTGAGTTTTAAAAATTTCATAAACATTACCTAAAATTTCACTATCAAAAATTGGTTCTTTTGTGGATTTATCTCTAAAAAACGCGATTGGAACCCCCCACTCTCTTTGCCTTGAAATACACCAATCAGGGCGATTTTCTATCATTGATAAAAGACGATTTTTACCAACTTGTGGATAAAATTTTATATTATTATTTATCTCATTTATAGCAACCTCTCTTAAGGTTTTACCACCTAGTTTTGGCTCATCCATAGCTATAAACCACTGTTTTGTTGCTCTATAAATTACAGGCTTTTTAGTTCTCCAGCAAAATGGATAAGAGTGCGTAAATTTACTTACGCTTAATAAATTTTTTTCTAAAATTTCAATGATTTTTTCGTTTGCTTTAAAAATGTGCATTCCAATAAATTCATCAACAAACTCATCTTTTATAAGTTTTTTTGATTTTAAAGTTTCATCAAAATAGCCACCATCATCAACTGGCATTAACACTTCAATGTCATATTTTAACGCTGCAAAATAGTCATCTTCACCATGCCCTGGAGCAGTATGAACTAGTCCTGTTCCTCCATCCATTAAAACATGCTCTCCTAAAATAAACCTTGATAATCTATCATTTAGTGGATTTATCGCATATAAATTTTCTAATATTTTTGAGTCAAATTCTTTTAAAATTTCACCTTTTGTAAGGTTTTTAGAAATTAAAACTTCGAGTAAAGGCTTAGCAAAAATATAGCCCTCTTTTGTAACCACATAATTTTCATGTGGGTTTAGAGCAATTGCTTGATTTGCTGGAAGTGTCCATGGAGTAGTAGTCCAAATAACGGCTTTTGCATTTTCAACTCCAAGTTTTTTATTTGCCTCATCTGTTAAATTAAAGCTTGCATAAAGACTATAATCTTCTTTATCTTTATATTCAACTTCAGCCTCTGCCAAGGCTGTTTTAGCAGCCCAACTCCAAAAAACAGGCTTACTTCTTTCAATCAAAAGTCCTTTTTTAGCAATATCACAAAGGTTTTTATAAATATCAGCTTCAAATTTAAATTTCATAGTTAAGTATGGATCACACCAATCGCCAATAACTCCTAAATCTTTAAATTCATCTCTTTGAATATTGACAAATTTAGCTGCATGATCTCTACAAAGTTGTCTTAACTCTTTTTTTGAAATACTATTTTTTTTATCACCTAAACTTACTTCAACTTGCTGCTCTATCGGAAGTCCGTGACAGTCCCAACCAGGAACATATCTAATTTCATCACCAAAAAAATAATGTGTTTTAATAATTATGTCTTTTAAAATTTTATTTAACGCATGACCTATATGAAGATGGCCGTTTGCATACGGCGGTCCATCATGAAGTGCAAAAGAATTTGAACTACCTTTTCTTTTGTCTTTCATTTTTTCATAAACTTTTCTTTCTTCATACCATGATTTTAATCTTTTTGGCTCATTTGCTGGTAAGTTTCCTCTCATTGCAAAGTCTGTTTTAGGTAAAAAAAGTGTGTCTTTATAATCCATTTAGTAAAACCTTCCATAAAAAATTTTCAAATTTTACCTAAGAAGCGCTGAAATAATAATAAAAAAGTTAAACTAAATTTGATATAATCACTAAAACTTAATTAAAAAGGAGTAGAAAAATGAACGATTTACTTTTAATTTTAGGTGATGATATAAAGATAAATACTCCGTTTTTAAATTATGTTTTTAAAAGCTACATTTTTAAATTTGGTGAACTTGGTGACATAAATTTTATAGATAAAAATGATAAAAACATTATTGAAAATATTATAAATTTAAGTAAAATTTATAAATATATAACTATTTTTTCAAGCGATGAAAATTACCATTTAATTGCTAAAATTTTAGCTAGTTTAAATGATGATTTATTAGAGATTAAATTTGAAGATACACTCACTCCATCTCTTGCTATAAATTCTAAAGAGGGCAGTTTTTTGGTTAGTTTAAATGATTGTGATATAAATTTAGTAAAAGCAAATCCACTAAATAAACTTCCTGAGTTTTTGATTAGAAAAAATAACTTAGATCTTAAATTTTACATTTACGGATTTAAATTTGAGGATGTGGAAGCTGTTTTTAAAGAGTTTGAAACTAAATTTAACACAGAAATTTCAATTACTAGATATAGCAATTTCATAATTTTTGCAAAAGCTATAAGTAAGAAATTTAGTGATTTAAACGGACTTAGAGATGAGCTTTTAAATACTTTTATAAATAGAGTAATTTTTGAAGAAAATTTAGCAATGTTTATTGTTAGTAGGTTAAAAAATGCTAAATTAAAACTAAGTTTTGCTGAGAGTTGCTCGTGTGGTTTAATAGCATCAAAAATAGGTGAAATAAGTGGCGCTAGCGAGGTGTTTGATGGTTCACTTGTAACTTACTCAAACGAGATAAAACATCTTTGGCTTGATGTTAGTAATGAGACTTTAAACGAATTTGGAGCAGTTAGTAAAGAGTGTGTTAATGAGATGCTAAAAGGTGTTTTAAAAACTACGGGAGCTGATTTTTCTATGGCAATAAGTGGCATCGCAGGACCTAGTGGTGGAAGTGAGGATAAGCCTGTTGGAACTGTGATAATTGGAGCAAGTAGCACAGAAAAACAAATAGTTGAAAAGTTTTTTATAAAAGGTGATAGAAACTATATAAGAAACGAGAGTGTAAATATAGCTTTTAGCCTTCTTTTGGAAGTTGGAAGCGAAATATTTTTAAACTAAAGGAGATAATATGAAAAAAATTTTAATGATTTTAATATGTTTAAATTTTGGCTTTGGTTTTAATACAAAAGATGCAAACGAAAGTATTGATAATCTTGCTTATAAAAGTAAAATTATGGGGGAGCTAATAAACAATTTTTTAATTCAAAATCAGCCAAAAGTTGAAGCTTTTAAAAACGAGATGATAAAGTCCTTTTTTGATATAAATAATAGCATAAATAGTTTTGGAAATGATCTTGGAAATGAACTTTTAAAAATGCAAAAAGAGTTTTATAAAAACTTTAGTGATAGTGATTTTGAAAATTTGAAAAATAGCTTTTTAAATAGTGACAATACTAAAAGCACTGTATTTATAAAAAATACTCAAAAAAGCATTTCACTAGATGAGATGAAGCAAATCATAAATATAAATCCAAATTTAATAACTTCGGCTAGTTTGATAAATGAAAACGACAACACAGAGCTAAATTTAGAAGGAAATGAAAAACTAACTCAAAATGAGTTTGAAGAAATCGCTAAAAAAAGTATTGAAATAATAAAACAAAATCATAAAAATATTAAAACAATTAGAATATATTATTTTAATGAAAAAAGCAAATTTAGTAAATTTTATAAAATAAACTAGTTTCACTCTTTTATATCAGTCAAAGTTAGCCCAAAAGCACATTTATACCTGCTTTTTGGCAAACTTTAAAAGCCTCTTTCATCGTTGAGCCACAAGCAGGATACTTATTTTTAAAAATTTTCATCGAAGTTATCATATTGTAAAAAATAAAATATATTTTCAAAACTAAAGCTACATGCAAGAAACAAAATGCTTTTGAATTATCATCACAACTATACATTGAGCTTTAAATTTTTTACTACTTTTATTTATTCTTTTTCTATTATTTCTTTTAATTTTGGTTCTAATCTTGAAATTATTCCAGTAACTAGAGCATTTCCCATCATAAAATATCTATTTCTTTTAGACATTGTGTTTGTCCAATTTGGTGGAAACATTTGGATTAGTTCACATTCAACTGGTGTTAATATCCTATATTTGCTACTGTCATAAATAATATGAGATGACCTATTTATGGTTCCCTCACTAGTTAGCATGGTTCTTGCGGGCTCTTCAAGATTTTCTGGAAAAGACATATTTCCTTCTGTATAAATATATTTATGACCATTTGATGATATACGCTCTAATTTTTTTGCACCTTTTAAATATTTCCACTTTTTAAGATTTTCATCTTTTATTATAAATTCTTCTAAATCAATATTATAATAGCTTGCTTTTTCTATAACTTTTGATAGAGGATATTTTTTTTCAATAATAGGTTCAATGCTTGTGTGAATAATTTTTCCGCCAAACATAATTCCTGCTTCCATAAATTTTCCATTAATATAATTATTAGATATATCTAATATATTTTTATAGGTGTTTAAATTCATTTCTTTTGCTTCTATTGTATGTTTAATAGGAAAAATTTCATTAAAAATATTTATTTTATTTAAGATTGGCTTTTTATCTTTTAAGGAAATAGCAAATTTGGTACTATTTTTATATGCAAAAATAAATACTCTTTTTCTTTTTTGAGGCATAGAGTAATCTGCTGCATTAATAACCCTCCACTGAACATCATAACCCAATTCATCAAAAGTCTTTAGCATTATTGCAAAATCTCTTCCTCTTCTAGAGGCTGGAGATTTTAAAAGCCTGTCGACATTTTCCAATAATATAAAAGGTGGTTTTTTTTCCAAAATTACATCTTTTATATCCCAAAATAAAACACCTTTTTTACCTTCAATTCCCATTTCATTTGATAAAGATCTCGCAACAGAATAATCTTGACAAGGAAATCCACCAACTAAAAGAGAATGATTGGGTATTGTGCTTTTTTTAACTTTATTGATATCCAGATTTGAATTATCTCCTTTTCCAAATCTAGCAACATAACATTCAAAAGCAGGTTGAATTTTTGTTGATGGTTCATATTGATTTGCCCACACAAAATCCCACTCTCCATTTTCTATTGCTCTTCCGTTTTTATCAAAAGATTTAATATGATTTAAACCTACTCTAAATCCTCCAACTCCAGCAAATAATTCTACTACTGTTAACTTCATCTACTTTATATCTTTCATTTAAATATCTTTTACAATCTTAGCTATGTAATCATTGTTAATAAAAAAACATTGATTTGTCATTTTATCTCCATTAGGTAGCTCATCCATATCACTTTCTTTTCCACTTCCATATCTTTTACCACCTATTAAATATGAGCTTTTATTAGCATGAGGTCTTAAATGAAATATCTCTGTGTCATTTTTCTTTGGTAAGTCATTTTCTATTATTAGTTTTCCATCTTTTTGAGTTTTTAATTTAAAATTTACACCTTCTATAAATTTATTTTTATATAAATTCCATTCACGTTTTCCTATTGTTTCAAGCTCCTCAATTGGCATATTCCAAAACCTTGAACCTGAAAGTATATATTTGCCATATTCATTTAATTTAAAGACTACAAGCAAAAATCTCGTTTCTTCAAAAAATTTATACTCATAAGAATCTTCAAAATCCTTACTAATAAATTCCTTTATATTAATCTTTGGAAACGACATGCTTTCTTTAGGTTTTTCTTTATTTTTTTCTAATCTGATCGTTTTTATTACTATATTTGCTTTCTCAAATTCTTCAGAATTGTTAGTATGTACACCTAATATTAAATTAATCAAAATCCTATTTTTTTGTTTGGGTTTTGAATCGGCTGGCAAGTTAAATTCTTTGCATAACTCATCTACGCTCCATCCCTTGTATTTGTTAATTTTTTCTAATACTTTTTCATCAAAACATCCATTTTTTAACTCATTTTTTTTAAAAATAGAATCATAGTCCATAAGACCAGATTTTACATAAGAGTTTAAAATATATGTCATATATGATTGTTTAAAAGAAAATGCCCTCCTTTTAGCAGGCACTTTACAATTTTTATCTTTATCTTCATAAAATTGAGGTTGTAAACTTTGTTTTGCTGTAGAGCCTTTTGTGCAAGCTCCTAAATATCTAGTATCACTTTCTGATAATTCATGAACTTTCCCAGAAGTTATTTTATTAACTATGATTTCATAATCTTCTAATATGATTTCCAAATCTTTTTTACATAAGTCGCTATATAGTTCATAAAGATTAACAAAATCAATTTTATATGTTATTCTATCTACCTCTTCCCTAAGGCGACAATACCAAATTATCAAAATCTTACATATTTTTTTTTCTAAGTGAGAACCTTTGAATTCAGTATCAATGGGTTCATTATTAGGAATCATTGATATAACTAACCTCTCTCCTGCTCTTAGACCCTTTTTTGTTTTTTCATAAGGTGTTGTTTTTAGTTCCACTCCAGCTTTTTCAAAGTCAGGTTCAGGACTATTATTTGGCTTATAAAAAAAATAATGTTCTTCAAGTAAATTCCCAAGAGATCCCTTTTTTCTAGGATTATTATAAACCTCTATCTCTTCATTAAAATTATATTGTTTTGAGTTTTTTATGTTTTGTTCTAAAATATCCAAAAATCTTAATCCTATTAATTTTTGAGCATATTCTAATATCTTGATTGGATTAGTATCATCATATAGTAAATTATTCATTCCTACTCCATTAAATATTAATTTTATACAGAAAATAACTTGTAATCAATTTTCATTATGTTAAAGAAAAATACAACTAACATCATTACTCTTTTGCATCGGCCAAAGTTAGTCCAAAAAGCACATTTATACCTGCTTTTTGGCAAACTTTAAAAGCCTCTTTCATAGTTGAGCCAGTTGTTATCAAATCATCTACCAAGATAACTGGCTTATTAATTTTTTTCAAAATTTTAAAATCTCGCTTGTTTTTAAGTCTAAATTTTAAACTTTTTCCACTATATTTGACATCAGAATTTGCTCTTAAAGCATTATAAACTGGCTTTATTTCGCTTGAATTTAAAGCTTTTGCCAAAATAGCAGTATGAGAATAATCACTTTTAATATTATCATCCAAAGGAATTGCTAAAATTTTTTGATTAAATTTAAAAGTTTTAGCAAATTTTGTAAAACTTAATTTTGCTAAATTTTTATAGATAAAAACTCCGTGTAAATGGTGCTTAGAGTGAATTAAGTTTTTAATATCACTATATTTGTAAAATGAATAAACCTTAAAACCGTTAAATTCTCTTTTTGATAAAGTATGTTCGCTAAGTATTTTTTTACAACTTTTACAAAAAGTTTTTATACTAAGGCATCTACAATTTAAACATCTCATTTAGGTTTTGAAACTCACTTTTTTCTTAAATTTGTTATGCTCTTGCCGCCAAGTCCGTAGTTATCAGTATCAATTTCTTCTATTATGACAACGGTTGAGCTTTTATTTTTGCCTAAAACCTCATTTATTAAATTTGTAACGCCATTTATTAAAAGCTCTTTTTGCTCTTTTGTCGGCTCATCATTTTCTTTAGTAACACAAATTTTAACAAATGGCATAATATTTTCCTTTAATCAATCTTTAAAACGCTTAAAAATGCCTCGCTTGGTAAGCTTACCTTACCGATGGCTTTCATTCTTTTTTTGCCCTCTTTTTGTTTTTCAAGTAGCTTTCTTTTTCGTGAGATATCTCCGCCATAGCACTTTGCTGTTACATTTTTGCCCATTGAGCGGACATTTTCACGTGCTATTATTTTATTTCCAATACTTGCTTGGATAGCTACTTCAAAAAGCTGTCTTGGAACGATATCTTTCATGGCTTTTACCAAATCTCTTCCCTTACTTAAAGCCTTATCTCTTGGGACTATGATTGAAAGAGCGTCTACGTTTTCGCCAGCAACTTTAATATCTAGTTTTACCAAATCACCTGCTTTATAGTCAGCTATTTCATAGTCAAAACTAGCATATCCTTTTGTGCAGGATTTTAGTCTATCATAAAAATCCATAACTATTTCATTCATAGGGATATCATATTCTAAAAGCACTCTTTCAGGTGTTATATAATCCATCTTTGTCTGAATTCCACGGCGATTATTTACTAAAGTTATAATGTTACCTAAAAACTCACTTGGAGTTATAATCGTAGCTTTTACATAAGGCTCTTTTATAGCTTCTATCTCATTGATTGATGGAAGCTCACTTGGGTTTTGAATTTCGATCACATCTCCATCTGTTTTATAAATTTTATAAGTTACAGTTGGTGCTGTAGCAATTAAATCAAGATCAAACTCTCTTTCAAGTCTTTCTTTTACAACTTCCATATGAAGTAGTCCCAAAAATCCAACTCTAAATCCAAAGCCAAGTGCAGCCGAAGTTTCAGGCTCATAACTTATAGAACTATCATTTAATTTAAGCTTATCAAGTGCCTCTCTTAAATCTTCAAATTTATCAGTTTCTATAGGATAAATTCCTGCAAAAACAAAAGCTTTTGCCTTTTCAAAACCTCCAATTGGCTCACTTGCTTTATTTTTAAATAGTGTTATAGTATCTCCAACTGCTACATCACTAACTGTTTTAAGACCTAAAACAACAATCCCAACTTCACCACTTTTAAGCTCTTTTGTCTTAATTGGCGCAACTGGATTTGGGTATAAAAAATCTATAACAAGATGTTTTTTGCCAGTTCCCATAACTAAAACTTCATCATTTATTTTTATATTTCCATCATAAATTCTTACTAAAGCTAAAGCTCCCAAATAATTATCAAACCAACTATCATAAATCAAAGCTTTTAGAGGCTTATCATTTGCAACTTTTGGTGCTGGAATCCTTTGGATAATTGCCTTTAAAAGTTCATCTATGCCAAATCCAGTTTTTGCACTTACTTCTATAGCATCGCTACAATCAAGCCCAATAACATGCTCAATCTCTTCTTTTACGCGCTCAGGATTTGCTGCTGGAAGATCTATTTTATTTAAAACCGGAATTATCTCAAGGTTGTGTTCAAGTGCTATATAAACATTTGCAATAGTTTGAGCCTGAACACCCTGACTTGCATCAACCACAAGAATAGCTCCCTCGCAACTTGCAAGGCTTCTACTAACTTCATAGCTAAAATCAACATGCCCTGGAGTATCGATTAAATTTATAATATATTTTTTTCCGTTAAGTTCATAGTTTAATCTAACAGATTGAGCCTTTATCGTAATTCCGCGCTCTTTTTCAATGTCCATATTATCCATAACTTGCGAATTCATCTGTCTATCACTTACTGCACCACATTCTTGTATAATGCGATCAGCCAAAGTGCTTTTTCCATGATCAATATGGGCTATAATGCTAAAATTTCTAATATTGCTTTCCATCTTTGTCCCGTAAATTTGATTTTTATATTATTTTAGCGAAAATTTTATAAAATAAAAACACAATTTCTTTGTTATTTTTTTAAGGTGATAATCTTATATTTGATACTGTATCTACATAGCCAAAGCATTAAATGCCAAAATATAATAACACTGATGTCAGTAAATCATGCTAAATAGTATACAAATGTTTTGATAAGATTTAATAGTATCTTATAAGTAGCAAAAAGCTACTTATAAATCACGCAAATAAGCTATTTACACTCTCATCGTGATAAACTCTTCTTATAACTTCACCAAAAAGCGGAGCAACGCTTATAACTTTTATTTTTTTAAAATTTTGTCCCTTTTCGCAAAGTGGAATTGTATCAGTTACAACAAGTTCATCTAAAGCATCATTTTGTAAATTTTCATAGGCTTTTCCACTTAAAACTGGATGAGTACAAAATGCCATTACACTAGTTGCTCCTCTTTCTTTAAAAGCGGCTGCAGCTTTTACTATGGTTCCAGCAGTATCTATAATATCATCCACTAAAATCACATCTTTGCCATTTACATCACCAATAACATTCATAACTTCACTTTTATTTGCTTCTTCTCTTCTTTTATCAACAATTACCATATCAAGACCAAGTTTTTTTGCTAAACTTCTAGCTCTTGCTACACCACCAACATCTGGGCTTGCCACAATTGGATTTTTAAGATTTTTACTTTTTACATAATCTGTAAAAACAATTGAACCATATAAATTATCAACTGGCTGGTCAAAAAATCCTTGAATTTGTCCAGCGTGCAAATCCATAGTAACAACTCTATCTATTCCAGCAACTTGCATCATATCTGCTACTAACTTTGCAGTAATAGGCACTCTTGGAGCAGCCTTTCTATCTTGTCTTGCATATCCAAAATATGGTAATATCGCAGTTATGCTACTAGCACTGCTTCTTTTTAATGCATCACTTAAAATTAAAAGCTCCATTAAATTTGAATTAGCCGGAGCACAAGTTGGTTGGATGATAAAAACATCTTTTCCTCTTACGCTTTCACCTATTTGAACGCTTATCTCACCATCGCTGAAAGTTTTAATAGAACACTCACCAAGCGGCAAAGAAAGATATTTAGAAATTTTTTTAGAAAACTCAACATTTGCAGTTCCAGAAAATATTTTATAACCTCGCATAAAAAACCTTTAAATAAAATTGCCTTATTTTAGCGAAATTAAACTTTAAAACAGAGAAGTTATTCTCTGTTTTTTAAATTTTTAATAAGATCTTATTATTTTAACGGCCTCAACCATATTTTTAAGACTTGGTTTTACCTCTTCCCATTTTCTGGTTTTTAGACCACAATCAGGGTTTATCCAAAGCTTTTCTTTTGGAAGCACATTTAAAATATTTTCTATTTGCTCTACCAACTCCTCTACGCTTGGCACTCTTGGACTATGTATATCATAAACCCCTGGACCAATTTCTTGTTTATAGCCAACCTCTTTAAAAACTTTTAAAAGTTCATTTCCACTTCTTGCAGTTTCTATACTTATAACATCAGCATCCATAGCTTCAATAGTTTTAATGATATCATTAAATTCACTATAACACATATGAGTGTGAATTTGCGTATCCTTTCTTGCAGGACTAACTGCTAATCTAAATGCATCAACTGCAAATTTTTCATACGCACAAACATCTTCTTTTCTTAATGGATACCCCTCTTTAAAAGCAGCTTCATCAACTTGGATAATTTTAATTCCTGCATTTTGCAAGTCATTTATCTCATCAGCAATTGCAAGAGCAAGCTCTTTTACAATTTCACTTTTATCTTTATCATCTCTAACAAAAGACCAATTCATAATAGTTACTGGTCCTGTTAGCATACCTTTTACAGGCTTGTTTGTTTTACTTTGTGCATAAGTTATCCATTTAACAGTCATTGGATTTGGTCTTTTTACATCTCCAAATAAAAGTGGAGGCTTTACACATCTACTACCATAACTTTGAACCCAGCCATTTTGCGTAAATGCATATCCACTTAACTGCTCACCAAAATACTCAACCATATCATTTCTTTCAGGTTCGCCATGAACTAAAACATCAAGATCAATTTCTTCTTGAAATTTAATGCACTCATCTATATATTTTTTTATCTCATTTTCATAGAAATTTTCATCAACAACTTCATTTTTATAAGCTCTTCTTATCTGACGAAGCTCAGCAGTTTGTGGGAAACTTCCAATTGTTGTAGTAGGCAAACTTTTTAAATTTAGCCTTTTATCTTGCAAAGATATTCTATCTTTAAAATCCCCGTCTCTTCTAAATTTAGTTAAGCTCTTAACTCTTAAATTTACCTCATCATCATTTATAAGTTTTGAAATTTTTCTATTTTTAGCCGCTTCTAGGCTTTCATTGTAAATTTTTTGATCATTTTGATTTAGTTCTAAATTTGATGCAAGCTTTGAAAGAATTCTAACCTCATCAAGCTTTTCAACAGCAAAACTTAACCAACTTTTTATCTCACTATTTAGCTTATCTTCGTATTTTAGTGTAAATGGCACATGTAAAAGTGAGCAACTCGTACCTATAAAAATTCTATCGTCACTTAAATTTTCTTTAATTTTTTTAATAATTTTTAGTTTATCGTCTAAATTTGCTCTCCAAACATTTCTGCCGTTTATAATCCCTGCAAATAAAACCTTATCGCTTTTAGTTAAAATTTCAAGTGCTTTAAAGTTTTTGTCATTTGTAAAATCAAGTCCAATCGCCCAAACTTTTGTATAAACAAGCTCATTTACAGCCTTAATAGCGTTTTCAAAATATGTCATAAAAATGATTTTTAAATTTGAAATTTCACTAAATTTATTATAAGTTGACTTTATAAATTTTACTAATTTTTCATCCAAATCAGTTGCAAAAATAGGCTCATCTATCTGAACTATAACCTCATCATCTAGTTTTGAAATTTCTTTTAAAAGCTCATAGTATTTAGAAACTAGCTCATCAAATTTAGAAAAGTGGCAAGTTTTATCAGTTGTTTTTGACAAGGCTAAAAATGTAATAGGGCCTATTAAATTTATTTTAAGTTTTCTTGAAGTTATGCTTTTTGCCTCTTTATATTCGCTTAAAATTTTATCTAAATTTAGGCTAAATTTCGTATCTTTTGTAATTTCAGGAACTATGTAATGATAGTTTGTATTAAACCACTTTGTCATCTCCATAGCAACTGCATCTTTACTTCCTCTTGCAAGTGCAAAATACTGCTCTAAGCCATTTAAATTTTGAAATCTGCTAGGTATCGCACCAAAAGTTATGATATTATCAAGCATTAAATCATAAAATGAAAAGTCATTTGCACTTATTAGATCAATGCCTCTTTCATCTTGATATTTTATATGTTTTATTCGCAACTCTTTTGCGACTGCTTGAAGACTTGTTTCATCTATTTTTCCAGCCCAAAAGCCTTCTAATGCTCTTTTTAGCTCTCTTTGTTCGCCTATCCTTGGAAAACCTGTTATATAATTTTTCATAATTTTTATCCTTTTTTATTTTTATTTATTTTGTTTTGTTTTTTGAAATAATTAATTTTTAAGTTAACTAACGCATTTCATAAAATAAAAAAGGTGGTATTTTTGAAGCATTTTTAAAACTTAACCCATTTACTTTTGGCAATTTAAAAAGTTTTAAAAAAGAATTTGTCCTATTTTTAAAGATACAGTTACAATGAACAGCACTGACAATGCAAAAGAATATAAAATTTAATGGCGCAAAAAAACTAAACTTTGTTATAAACAAACTTCCTGTTTCTTTGAAACTATTAAAATCCTTTAAAGCCTTGTAGCATGGGGCATGTCATAATTTTCTCCTTAAAATGAAGTCGTTAGTTTAGCAAATGTTTTCTTAAAATAAAATTATTTTATAAATCCACTTGCCAAAACTCTATCTAAATCATCATAAAATACAGCTAGTTGTCCGCTTGCAATGCCACTTATTTTCTCATCTAAAATAACCTTAGTTCCGCCATTTTCAAGTTTTTTTATAGTTCCTTTAATTTTTGATGAACGATATCTTATTTTTATATTTGCTCTAAACTCATCATTTAAATTTAAAAATTCGTTTAAATTTATAGTTTCAAACTCATTTTCTAAAAGCTCATTTTTAAGCCCAACGATAATTTCATTATTTTTAGCATCTATTTTAGTGACATAGTGTGGCTCATGTGCTCCAAAAACACTAAAACCACGCCTTTTTCCAATCGTATAATGCATATATCCATCATGTTTTCCAACGATTTCGCCATTACTATTTTTTATAACTCCTGGGGTATTTGTATTAAAATGTTTGTTTAAAATATCAATATAGCTATTTTCAACAAAGCAAATTTCACTACTTTCTTTTTGTCCAGCTATTTCTATGAGCTCAGGAAAGTTTGCAATACAAGCCTTTATATCTTTTTTATAACTATTTCCAAGTGGAAAAATCATATTTTTTAATGCATCTTTTTTAACATTTGCTAAAAAATAACTTTGATCTTTACTCTCATCAAGCGCTACTTTTAAAAGTCCATTTTCAATTCTTACATAATGCCCAGTTGCTAATTTTTCACAACCTAATTTTATGGCAAAATCAAGTAATTTTCCAAGTTTTATAGCTCTATTACACAATGCGCATGGATTTGGTGTTTTACCACTTTTATAAATTTCAATAAAAGGTCTATAAACTTCTTTTTCAAACTCGCTTTGAAGATCTAAAATTTTAGTTTCTATGCCTAAAAACTCACCTACTTTTCTTACTTTTTTTATGTTTTGCTCGTGATAATTAGGTTTGTTGTGAAGCTTCATATAACAACCTATTATCTCATGACCTTCATCTTTTAGAGTTTTTGCAACATACGAACTATCAACACCACCGCTTAATGCGACTAAAATTTTCAAATTTTATCCTTGTATTTATTTTTTAATCTTGGATTTTATAATTTTCTCATAAATTAAATTTATATCATCGGTTAATGTAAAAAAATCTAAATCGGCAGAGCAAATTGTTTTTTCAAAAAGAAGTGATGTTTTTAAAAACTCAATTAATGGTTTATAAAACTCAACACCATAAAGAAAAATTTTAGCTTCTTTCATACCATTTTGTACTAAAACAAGCACTTCGAAAAGCTCATCTAAAGTCCCAAAACCACCTGGAAAAATAATAAAATAACTTGATTTTTGTATTAATGCTACTTTTCTTAAAGCTAAATTTGAAAAAACAGTTCCATCTGTAACAAATTCATTAAGCTTTTGTTCGTTTGGAAGCACTACATTTATACCAACACTTTGAGTATTGTTTTCAAAAGCAGCTTTATTAGAAGCTTTCATTATCCCGCCCCCGCCACCTGTAACGATGGTAAAACCACTATTTGAAAGCATTTTTGATAACTCGTATGCTTTTTTACAAAATTCATTATTATCATCAAATCTAGCTGAACCAAAAATCGTAACACACTCACTAGGTAAGGTAAAATTTAAATTTTTAACATCATCTAATAAACTTTTCATAACTATTCCTTTAACATAATTCCAAGAGGGATTATAACGCTTATTCTTTTTTCTGCGCCATAGTGTGGGATAATTAAATTTTTATTTTTTCTAACTTTTGTATTAAAATATAAAATGTCTAAATCAAGAGTTCTTGGAGCATTTTTAAAGCTTCGCTTTCTTTTAAAACAAATTTCAAAATGCTGCATTAATTTTAAAACCTCATTTGGGCTTTTTGATGTTTGAATTCTTATAATAGCGTTTAAAAAATCATTTTGTTTTGTATATCCAAAAGCCTTATTTAGCAAAATCGGGGAAGTTGAGTTTATAAAAAATCTTTTGTCTTTATTTATTTTTTGAAAAAGTTTTTGAAAATTTTTTTTAACTTCGCCGATATTTCCACCAATTCCTAGATAAAACTCATATTTAAAATACTCTTTTTTTGCTCTTTTAAAAGGATAAAATTTGCTTTTTATAAAACATTTTGCATCATTAATTTTATAAAAGCCATTATTTAAAATTTGCATTTTTTACAGTATTTCGCATCCATTTTCTGTAACGACCACAACATCTTCAATTCTTATGCCAAACTCATTTTCTAAATAAATTCCTGGCTCAACACTAAAAACCATTCCCTCTTTTAAGATAGTTTTATCTGTTTTATTAATATTTGGAAACTCATGTATATCAACACCAACACCGTGCCCAGTTGAGTGAAAAAACTCTTTTTCAAAACCCTGTTTTTTTATAAATTCCCTTGCTGCTTTATCAACATCGCAAGCCATAACTCCTGGCTTTACAGCTTTTATAGCAAGACTTTGAGCCTCTTTTACTATTTCATAAATTTCATTTTGTTTGTTGGAGTTAAAAATTTGTTCTTTTGAAAAGTTTAAATTTTTATTAAAAATAGCAGTTCTAGTTCTATCAGAACAATATCTTTTATATTTAACCCCAGCATCCAAAAGAAGCAAATCATTAAAATTTAAAATATCACTACTTGGCAAAGCATGTGCTTTTGCGGCATTTTTATTTAAAGCAATTATTGGGCTAAATGATAAGCCCAAAGCACCCTTTTGTTTAAAAATTTTTTCAGCCTCATAAAATAGCTCAAATTCACTCAAATTTTCACCATTTTTATTTAAAAACATAGCAAACTCATCAAAACATTTTTCTCCTAAATTTGCTGCTTTTTTTAAAATTTCAATTTCAAAATCAGTTTTTATAATTCTCTTTTTTTTTGAAAAAAATGGCTTTGAAATAAAATTTAGTGATAAATTTGAGCTTATTTTTTTAAAATCCGCGTAAGTAAAATCATTTGGGTCAAAGACTAAGCTTTTTATCCCAAATTTTCTTATTAAAAGTCTTGCCTCTTTTATAAGTGTGTTTTTAGCATCGATAACTTCTGCATTTTTTACTAAATTTCTAGCTTCAATAGCATATCTTGAATCGGTTATAAAAAAATTATTACCATTTATGCTTAAAAATATTTCATTATCACAGCTATAACCACACTCATAAAATACGGCATTTTCATCTTTTAAAATGTAATTATTCATCTGTTTTTTGAGTGTCTTCTTTAGCTTTTTTTACTGCTTCAATTTGACTAAAAATTTGAAGCATTGCAATCATTGCAAGATGATATCCAATCGGTCCAAAACCAATGACTTGTCCAGCTGTTACAGCTGATATTAAGCTTTTTTGACGAAACTCTTCTCTTCTTGCGATATTGCTAATATGAACTTCAATAGTTGGCAAATTAACAGCTGCAATTGCATCTCTAATAGCCACTGAAGTGTGAGAATATCCTGCTGGATTTATTATAATTCCATCTGCATCGCCAAGACATTCTTGAATTTTATCTATAATTTCGCCCTCTAAATTACTTTGAAAAAACTCAATATCAACATTGTTTTGATCAGCTACAACTTTCATTTGCTTATGAATATCTTCCATAGTCATAACACCATAAACATTTGGCTCTCTTTTTCCAAGCATATTTATATTTGGTCCTTGAATAATAACAACTTTCATTTTTTTCTCCTTGTTTATAAAATTAAAGATAAAATTATATCAAAATATAACTAAAAATTCGCTACAATTTGGCTTTTAGGAGTTAAAATGAAAATTTTAAAAGCCAAATATATTTTAATTTGTAATGAGAATTTCACTGTTTTAAAAGATAAGTCAATCGCATTTGATGACAAGATCAAAAAAACTGGTAATTTTAAAGAGCTTTTAGCGCTCTATCCAGATGCCAAAACTTATGATTTTGGTGATGATATTGTAATGCCAGGACTTATAAACTCACATACACATTTAGAATTTAGTGCCAATAAAACAAATTTAATTTATGGGGATTTTATAAAGTGGGTTGAAAGCATAGTTAAAAATAGAGATGATTTATCAAAAAAAGCAAAAGGTACAATCATAAAAAATGCTACCAATTCACTAACTAACTCAGGCGTAACAACAATTGGGGAAATTTCAAGTTTTGGGGCATCTTTAAAAGAGTGTGTGGATTCACCTTTAAGAGTTGTTTATTTTAATGAGCTTTTAGGTGCAAATGAAAATGTTGTAGAAAAAAACTGGGATAATTTTTTAAAAAGATTTGAAAACTCTAATAAATTTAAAAGCGATCTTTTTATCCCAGCAGCCTCTATCCACGCACCATACTCCACTCATCCAAATTTAACAAAAAGACTTTGTGAGTTTGCTAGAAAAAATAAAATTTTAATTTCAACACATTTTTTAGAAAGTAATCATGAAAATTTATGGCTTAGAAATGGAAGTGGTGGGTTTAAAAAATGGCTTAAAAATTTCAGTCAAAACCCAAAGCCTTTTTATAGCATAAAAGAGTTTATAGAAAATTTTGAAGGCATAAAAACGCTTTTTATCCACTGTGTTTATTTAAAAGAGTTTGAAATTTTAGATAAAAAACTTCACTCAATAATCCATTGTGCTTATTCAAACCGCCTTTTGAGTAAAAAATCTCTAAATTTAAAAAAAGTTTTAAAAAATGATATAAATTTATGTGTTGCAACAGATGGACTTAGCTCAAATATAAGCTTAAATTTCTTTGATGAGTTAAGAGCAAATTTATTAATTCATAAAGATTTTGATTTACAAAATTTAGCTAAATTTTTACTTCTAGCCTCAACACTAAATCCAGCAAAAGCTTTAAATTTAAATTTAGGAAGCCTAGAAGTTGGTAAAATAGCTGATATCGTGGTGTTTAAAGGTTTTGAAGTAAGTGATGAAAAGCAAATTCCACTTCAACTTATCTTAAATATAAAAGAGGCAAAAAATATATTTATAAAAGGAGAAAAAATAAAATGATGAAAGAAATCGGTAAATTTTTTAGTGATATTTTGAAATTTGGCATAAAAGTTTTTATAGTTTTATTTTTAATAACGCTTATTTTAGTTGGCTTTTCAGGAACAAAAATAGAAAAAAGTGGAGTAAATTTGGCTGAAATAAAACTAAGTGGTGCAATTATGGATGAAAGTGCTATTTTAAAAGAAATTTATAGCATTCAAGATGATAAAAATATAAAGGCTGTTTTATTAAATATAAATAGTCCAGGTGGTGCATTTGCACCAAGTTTTGAAATTTCAAATGCTATAAAAGAGCTAAATAAAGAAAAGCCAGTAATTGCCTATGCAAGCGGAACAATGGCAAGTGGAAGCTACTTAAGTGGTGTTTGGGCAAATAAAATTTATGCAAATAAAGGAAGTTTTATCGGCTCAATCGGTGTTATAATGCAAGGATACAATATAGAAGAACTTGCTTCTAAAATCGGTATAAAAGATCAGGTTGTAAAAGCTGGTGAGTTTAAAGAAGCAGGAACCATAATGAGAGCTTGGAGTGAACCTGAAAGACAAAGCCTTCAAGATTTAGTAGATAAAAGCTATGATTTGTTTGTAAATGAAGTTGCAACTGCTAGAAAATTAAATAAAAATGATGAAAATCTATGGGCAAATGCAAGAGTTTTTTTACCTGATGAAGCACTAAATTTGGGCTTAATCGATGAAATTAGCAACTATAAAAAAGTAAAAGATGAAGTTGTCAAAATCTCAGGTGTTCAAAATCCTGTTTGGAAAGAAAAAAGCAAATATGATGAGTTTATGGATACTTTTTCATCAAAAGTGGCAAATTTGATAATGAGTGAGTTTAGTTTAAAAGTAAGATGAATTTTTAAAAATTAAAATAATTTTAAAAGCCAAAAAGGCTTTTAAAGTTTTATAAAATTTCAATTTTAAAGCAAGACAAAATAAGCAAACAAAGTTATAGCAATTGTTACCAAAACATCAAGTAAAAATCCAGCTTTTACCATATCTTTTTGTCTTATCATACCTGTTCCGAAAACAAGAGCATTTGGCGGAGTTGCAACAGGAAGCATAAACGCACAACTTGCACCAACTCCAATAACTACAACTAAAACTTCTTTTGGCATGCCAATTTGCATGGAAATATCTGCAAAAACAGGCACTAGAAGTGCCGCTGAAGCGGTGTTACTAGTAAATTCAGTTAGAATTTTAATAAAAAGTGCAACAATGAAAATAATAACAATATCAGGTGCGTTTCCAAGAGCATTTGCCACTTCATTTCCTAAAACCAATGATGCACCAGAATCTTTTAAAATAGCACTTAGTGTTAGTCCTCCACCAAATAGCATTAAAACACCCCATTCTGTATTTTTAGTTATATCATCCCAACTACAAAGTCCTAAAGCAACCACCAAAATAGCAGCAATTAGGGCAATAAGTGCATCGCTTATAACAAGTTTTCTACCTAAAATTTCACTAAAAAAATCACTTAAAACCGATGAAAATATCCAACAAGTTGCTACTAATATAAAAACTACAATTGTAATAATTCTACTTCTTGTCCAAGGCGTATCATCACTTGCTCCAATATCAACTTTTCTATGAAAATCAGGTTTAAATAAAATGTATAAAACAAAAAGCATTAAGGGCCAAAATATAAAAGTAAGCGGAAGCCCAACTTTCATCCAATCAAAAAAGCTATATCCAAGTTCAGCCGATGCGATGGCATTTGGAGGTGATCCAACAAGTGTTCCAAGACCGCCAATACTTGCTGAATACGCAATGCCAAGCATCACAAAAATGATAGTTCCTCTATCTTTTTCTTTATCTAAATGACTTATCATGCCAATTGCCAGAGGTATCATCATAGCTGCAGTTGCGGTATTTGATATCCACATAGATAAAACGGCTGTTACTGCGCATATCATTACAACCGCCCAACCAAGCTTAGCTCCAGATAAAGAGACCAATTTCATAGCAATTTTTACATCAAGTTTTTGTATATGAAGTGCCGTAGCTAAAGCAAATCCACCAAAAAATAAAAAAATTGTTGGATTTGCAAAATTTATTAACATATCTTTTATACCAAGCGGACTAAAGCCACTCTCAGAACTTATACCTATACCTAAAAGCACTCCTAATACTGGAACCAATAAAGCAGTAATTGTAATATGAATAGCTTCTGTAAGCCACAAAATAGCTATAAAAAGCAAAATTGCTAAACCTTTATTTGCATTTGAATCGTAAGGCAAAAATTCATAAAGTAAAAATGATAAAATCGCAGCGATTAAAACAATAATTAAGCCTTTATTTGTTATATGTGATATTTTATCTTGCAAAAAAACTCCTTATTTCTTTAAAATAAAATTATCACTTTTTCAAACTTTAAATTTGCTTAATATTAAATTTTAAAATTATTTTTTATAAATAGTGAGTAAATTTGGGCTAAAAAGCCCAAATTTTTTAAAATACGAAATATGCAAAAAGTGCAATTACCACAACCGAAAAGATATTTAAAACAATACCTGCTTTTATCATATCTTTTTGACCAAACATTCCTGTTCCAAAAACAAGAGCATTTGGTGGAGTTGCAACAGGAAGCATAAACGCACAACTTGCACCAACTCCAATAACTGTAACTAAAATCTCTTTTGGCATACCCATTTGAGTAGCAACTCCTGCAAAAACAGGAACTAAAAGCGCTGCTGAAGCGGTGTTGCTTGTAAATTCGGTTAAAATTATTATAAATATGGCAACAACAAATATAATAACCAAAGGTGAAGAGCCACCAAATATATTAGCAACTGCTTGACCTAAAACAAGTGAAGCACCAGAATCTTTTAAAATAGCACTTAGAGTTAATCCTCCACCAAATAGCATTAAAACACCCCATTCAGTGTTCTTTGCTACATCATTCCAAGTACAAAGACCTAAAACAACAACAGCAACTGCAGCCCCAAGAGCTATCAAACCATCGCTAAAAGCTATGCCTGTTAAATGTGTTAAAGGCTTAGCAAATATCCAGCAAAGTGCAGTTGTACAAAAGACAATAATAGTTAAAATTCTATTTGTTGTCCAAGGAATATCCACACTTGCATCAACTTCTATTTTTTTATTAAAATCAGGTTTAAATAAAAAATAAAGTGTCAAAAGCATAACTGGTAACATTATAATGGTAAGTGGAAGTCCTATCTTCATCCAATCAAAAAATGTTAAACCAAGCTCAGCTGAAACAATCGCATTTGGTGGTGAGCCTACCATTGTTCCAAGTCCGCCAATACTTGCAGAGTATGCAATTCCTAAAAGAACAAAAACAATCGTTCCTTTATCTTTAACTCTATCAAGTCCTGAAAGCATACCAATAGCAAGTGGAAGCATCATAGCTGCAGTTGCTGTGTTTGATATCCACATAGAAAGTCCTGCGGTTACTAAACATATTGCAATTGCTGCATACCCAAGCTTTGAGCCTGATAATGATATAAGCTTCATAGCTATTTTAGTATCGAGCTTTTGGATGTGAAGAGCAGTAGCTAGTGCAAAACCACCAAAAAATAAAAATATAGTTGGATTTGCAAAATTTGATAAAGCTTGCTTGATAGTCAAAGCTTTAAACACGCCGTCCGCATTAACAGAACCAATGCCTATAAAAATTCCAAGCAATGGAATCATTAAAGCAGTAACTGTTATATGCACAGCCTCAGTAAGCCATAAAATTGCTATAAAAACAAGTAGACCTAAACCTTTATTTACATTGTCTTCGTATGGCAAAATTTTATATATGGCAAAAGAGAGTATTGCAGCTATCAGCATAACTATAAGACCTCTTTTAGTTATAGGTGATACACCGCCCTCATTTATCACTTCATTTTCCAAAGAAACCTCCTTAGTTTTGGTTTGGGTTCAGTATATCAAAAAGCAACATAAAAGTGTCATTAAAGTTATTTTTATAAGTTATAAAAAAACAAATTTGTTACAAAAAGTAAAAAATAAAAAAACTATCTTTTAATCTTAAACCAACCGTAATAATTATCATCAAGTCTGTCTAAAAAAAGTAGTTCAAGCTCTAAATTTAGAGAAATACTATCTAAATTTATAAATTTGCTTGAAAAAAATATTAATATATGTGTTACAAAAGGAGGCAAATTTCTAGCCATTTGCTCACCGCCTTCAATCATACAAAGCTTATAGTTTTTTAGTTTTTCTATATCATTACTTATTATAACTTTGCGATTTTTAACACTAAATAGTGGAATTGTTTTATCAAATTCATTTTTTTTAGAATAGATAAAAATATCAGGATTTTTAAAATTTTCTCCTAAAAGCCTAGTATCTAAAATAGGCCTATCAACTCTAACAGTATTCCCACCAATTGCTAAAATTTCACTAACATTTCTTAGCTTGTGAACTAAAAGCCTAGAAGCATTATTTGTAATAACTCCACCTTTTATAACGCCATTTAAGCTCATTCCTAGTTTAAAAAAGCTGAAATTTCCATTAAGGCATCTTAAAAATGGCTCTAAAAGTAAAAATCCCTCGTTTTGCAAAACTCCAAATTTTACTTTTATTCCTGCGTTTTTTAAAATTTCAGCGCCACCTTTTGCGGTGGGATTTATATCTTTTTGCGAAATTATAACTTCACTAAAATAAAGTTCTTTTATCAAATTTGCACAAGGTGGAGTTTTGCCATAATGCGAACAAGGCTCAAGTGTGACATAAATTTTTGCTTCTTTTAATAAATTATTGTGATTTTTCAAAATAAAATCATAAGTTTGCTTTTCATCTTTTGGAAAAACTAAATTTGAATTAAGCTTTTTTAATGCTGATTTTATGGCATTTACTTCGGCGTGATTATAGCCAGCTTTTTGATGAGCTTCTATACTTAAAATTTGATTATTTTTATCAAGTATTAATGCCCCAACTGCTGGATTTGGATAAGTTAAAATTTGATACTGCCAAGCTTTTTTTATGGCTAAACTCATATAAAATTCATCATTCATTTTTATATCTTTTTTAAACTTCTAAATCTTGACAACATTATTAAAAAATTTCAGAATGTGAGCCTATTTGATAAAGATATAAAAGAAGCTTATCATCAAAATATCTATAAACTAGTAACAAATCAGGTTTTATATGGCATTCTCTATAGTCTTTAAAGTCATTTTTTAGTTTATGATCAAGGTATTTTTTATCTAATTTTTCACCAATTGCTAAAATATCCACCACTTTCTTTGTTAGTTTTTTATCTTTTTGGCTAAGTTTTTTAAGTTGGTTTTTAAATTTTGATGATATTTGAATTTTATATTTAGTCATTTTCTATATCTTTTAAAATCTCATCAAAATTGTCATACGTTTTTAAATTTCCACTTTTAAATTCATCATCACACTTATTCATATCATCTATGAATTCTTTTTTATATCCATCTTTTTTTAGTACAATATTACTATCAAGTTTAACTAAACTTTTGATAACTTCAAAAATATTATTATTGACATTTTCTAAAGTAATTGTCATCTTGACTCCTTTTTTGTTTAAGATTATATCAAATTCAGCTTAGAATATAACTGGTATTTTCATATTTCATTAGTAAATTTTTTATAAATTTGATACAATTCAAAAACTTTTTTATTTAGGAGTTTTTGATGAACTATTTTGATGAGTATTATCTGGGTGCTTTTAGGAAATTTGCTAATTTTAGTGGCAGAGCTAGGCGGAAAGAATATGGTTGGTTTTTAGTTTTTAACTTTATTGTTGGGATTATTATTTCGGTGATTGATTTTTTAGCTTTTGGTGATTCAGATGGAATTTTTAGCCTTATTTATGCTTTGATTGCATTTATCCCAGGACTTGCGGTATTTGTAAGAAGATTACATGATTTCGGTAAAAGTGGCTGGTTTGTGTTAGTTATGGTTTTTGTTCCATTAACAACACTTATTATTGCAATTTTTTTAACTCAAATAGATGAAAACTCAATCACTCAAAGTGCTACTATTTTATTTTTTGTAATATCGGTTCTTTTATTTATTTACTATTTTTATTATTTGCCTATCTTTGAAAAAGGCAATATTGGTGAAAACGCTTACGGAAGCGATCCAAAAGCACTAAATTTATAAAATTTTTTGTAGTTTTAATTTACTCACAAATCCACAAAGCTGGACTTTATGCCCGTGACAATGTGGATTTGAGATTTAAGAGTTTAATTTTAATTAAAATCTAAATTTTTAACTCTCTCATCAAGTTCTTTAAGTTTTTGTGATGGCGGAGTTGCAACTAAACCTTTATGACTTGTGATTTGTTCTGGCTCTGGCACCTCATCTGCTGTTTGAGTTAGCTCTATATTTACTCCAAATTTGGCTAGTTCATTTGATAGTTCTATTTGACCTTTTCTAGCAAATTCTTGGCATTGTCCGATGATCCTTGCAGCTTCTTGTGGTGCGTGGAAACCATAGCTGTTTTCACTAAATGCAAAGTCCCATCTCATATGAGCACGTCTTTGATTCCATAAAGTTTTTTCCAAGGCTTTTGAAATTTCAGCTTTTTGTGTGTCACCATCTAAATTTGCAAACTCAGGAAGTTTTGCAAGCTCGCCTCTTGCTACTTCAATATCTTGGATTAGAGAAAGTAGTGCATTTTCACATTTTCTAAGCTCATAAGAGTGGCGATTTTGTATAAAATTTATACGCTCTACTAACTTATCTTCGCTTTGCATATGGCAAGTCTTACAACTTCCTGTAATGTCAGCAAATGGACTTTGTACAGTATGACTTGAAACCTTTTGAGCGCCCTCTCTTTTATATGGCATGTGACAATCAGCACAACTTACACCACTTCTTGCGTGAATTCCAGCTGAGCTAAGTTCAGCTTCTGAATGTTGCATTTTAATGATTGGTGCATCTGTAGTTTTATGCTTATAGTCAAATTTAAACTTACCATTTTCAAACATCTCATCATAATACTCATCAAACATCTCTATTTTAAATGGTTTATCTTTTTCCCATTTAGCCCATGGGAAGGTTAGAGTTGAATCTTTACCTTGGAAATAATACTCCACATGACACTGCATACAAACATAACTTCTCATCTCTTGGCGACTAGCTTTTAGTCCACTTTTTGCATCTGCCTCATAACCTCTATCAACCATAGCATTGACAAATGCAGGTCTTGTTACTCTTAAACTCATATCATCAGGACTATGGCAATCAGCACAGCTACTTCCTAAATGTGAGCCTTTATATGGATCTTCGCCATGTTTATCAGCTACTTTTTTCATAACATCAAAATAAGGAATTGAGTTCATCTTTGTCCATGCGGCTTTTTCTTTTTTGCCTTCTTCGCCTTTTACATCAAAAAATGGCATATCTTTACTAGCTGATTCAACAGGATCTTTAGTTAAGTTATAATCCCCATCTTTCATAATAGCAGTTAAATGCCCAGTATGGCAATTTACACAGACTCCTGACTGACCTTTAAATTTAGGAAGTCCGTGAGAGTTTAAATACTCTTTATCATTCCTTTTTGTTTCAATCTGATCAATTTGTGTATAAAAATGAAGCCTTGGGCGGTTATAGTCAACTGCAAAAGCATATCCATCCCAAAATTTAGTAGCCGCAGGATAGCGAATTAGTTTACTATATGGAACCGAACCTGCGTATGGTGTCTCGTAAGCAATATTTTCCATAGCGGCAAAACTTTCATATTGTGATGGGAAATTTTTACCCCACTCTTTTACATCAGGGTCCAAATCACTTACCTTATGAAGCATCATCGGATAGCTTTTTTCCTCCTCAAATTTAGAACCGATATCTACAAATAGTGCAAACATAGCTGCACCCAAAACAACGGCAACAAAAAAAGCCACCGTATATAAAGTCCATTTTTTCATTATTTCTCCTTGTTGATTTTAAAAGTTATGTGCGTGTCCGACTTGTCTATGACACGATACGCAAGATAGTGGCTCGCTTCCTGGAGCACCTTTTTTCATAGTTGCATCTATTGAGTGTGCAGCGTATTCGCTGTGACAGGCGATGCAGTTATTCTGGATTATGTTTTTACCTTTATTTGTGGCTTGAAAAGACACTGGATTTTGCTTAAAAGTAACAGCGTATCCGTGATGAAGTCCATTTTCAGCTTTAAATAGCCACTTAGATACAAATCCTTCGGGAACATGGCAATCACTACAGGTTGCAACATGTTGGTGCCCGCCTTTCATCCAGTTTTCATAGACTTGATTCATAACATGGCAGTTTTTACAGGCTTCGGAATCATGTCCAAAATATGAAAAACCTTTTGCATAAACAAATGTAAAAAGCCCATGTCCGATAACCAAACCAAAGCTTATCACAAGAACCAAGGTGGCAAAAGCAGATGGAGAGCGCTTAATTTTATCAATTAGTTTTTTCAAAAAGCCTCCTTTATAAATTTTAAACAAAAAGTAATTATACTAAAAATAAAATGAGAAACAATTGATTTATATCAAATTTTATAAAATTTGATAAATTAAGCCACTAAATCTATAAATGGCTTAAAAAGAAGTTTTCATAATATAATCACCATATATAATGATTATATATGGTGAAATGGTTTTAAGTTCTTACACAAAATAAATTAAGAACTTAAATACCTAAATTTTTAAGTTAAAAGCTATATTTAAACCCTAACATTGCTTTATGGCTATCGTAATCTTTGCTTTTTTCTAAACCATAATTTAAGCTTATCTCACTTGAAATTGTCGGTTTATAAAATGCTCCTAAGCTTAGTTGTCCATAGATGTTATCATCACTTTCATATTTTGTTACAAAGCTTTTTGTTGATTTGAATTTACTTTTTACTTCTGCATCTGTATCAAGTGTTTCTACACCAAGTGATACATCACCAAATAATCCAAACTTATCAGCTACTTTATATGAACCTTTTACTCCAAGTCTAAGTAGTAATGAATCATAGTCATTGCTATTAACTTTTAAGTTAAACATATCAGCACCTGTTTCAGTATATCCATCATCTTTAACATAGATATAATCAGCTCTTAAAAATGGAGAGATTTGTAAATTTGATAAATTAATATCATAGCTTAGACCTAAACCTGCCATATAGATATTACTATCATAGCTTGATTTAGCTGTTTTATTTGCAAATGAAAGTGTTCTTTTACCATCATTATCAGCAAATCCAACACCAGCCTTAAAGTCAAGTTTTAAGTTATTATTTAAGTATAAATCACCATATCCATAAACTTGAACGATATCACTTTTTAAGTTATGTTTAGCATTTCCTTTACTATCAATATCACTTTTTGTATATGCAAGTGCAAGACCTAAATTTAAGTTATCACTTACAAAACTATCAAATCCTAAAATAGCACCATAGTGATCACCTTTATATCCCATAGCACCATTTTTACTTTTATCAAGTTCATCAAACATACCATAAGCTTTCATCCAAAATGTTCTATCAAGATCTTTATCTTTTATAACTTCAAGGTCTGTATTTCTACTATCTATCATAGATGATACACTTCTTAAAGTATTGGCTTTTATTTTAGCTGATGAGGAGTGAAGGAGTGGAGCAAGTTCTTCAATGGCAGAAACTGCTTTTTTATCACTTAGTGTTCCAAGCTTAATAGCTATTTCACTTCCTAGTTTGTTTGGTTTTGCTTCACCTTGTTTAGGAAAAGCTTCATGTAAAACTTCTGTTAAAACTCCAGCTAACTCAACATTTACATTATTGTTACCAGCTATTTTTTTAACCTGAGTTAAAGGATCAGTTCCTTTATAATTGTTTTGATTATGGTTATCAGTTGGCTTATCTGGATTTGGCTTATCTGGATTTGGCTTATCTGGATTTGGCTTATCTGGATTTGGCTTATCTGGATTTGGCTTATCTGGATTTGGCTTAT
>QWCD01000011.1_pt1 | contig 95073 bp, 105 predicted proteins | sample 1972461 | NCBI WGS metagenome assembly QWCD01 (sample SAMN09866717, study PRJNA288562) | Human vaginal metagenome isolate term4_vaginal, whole genome shotgun... | isolation source: vagina | host: Homo sapiens | place: USA: California | reverse complement strand
CCACCTACTTTGATAATTGAGCCTAGTTGATGTTTAACTCTATTTGTATCAGCACTAGCTGTTAAATTTGCTTCTGTATAAAAGCCTTCATTTATAGCAGCTATTGTGTTATTTACGGTATCAAATAGTGTTTTAGCTTTTGTATCTTTTTGACCATCTGGATCGCTAGCTGTTTTTATATGGTTAAATGGAGTTTTAGTTTCATCAGCATTTTGTGAGATAATGCCATTAGAATTTAGTTTATTACCTCCAGCGACTGCTTTTTTAAGAGCAGTTGTATTGCCATCTATACTAGCCAAATCGCCCATTGTAGCTACATTTCTCTCTTTCTTAGCAGGGTCTGTATTGTAAAAGTAAAATTCTTTGTTATTTGAAACAACTTTTAAAGGCTCATTGGTTTTACTTTTGATAGATGTAATTCCCTTTAACTCATCGTTCAAACTATAAGTTATCTTAGCACCTTTACCGCTAGCGCCTTCTTCTACTTTAAGAGCTAAATTTGATCCAGTTATAAAGCTAATGTTCTCATTAGGCTTTATCTTCAAAGAAGGAGTTTCACTATCTTTTGATACGCTAAATAGACCATTGTCAGTGAAGTTTTTATTAAATTTATTTAGCTCTTCTAAAGCACCACCAATAGTATCATAAGGTTTATCGTTTCCATCTGTACCTGTTATATTATAAGTTGGTTTTGTAACAACTCCATTATCATTAAGAGTTGAGCCACCACCTAAAATCTTAGCTATTGCATCATTTGAAGCGTATAGTTGTGAACCATTTATGGCTTCTAAGCTTTTCTCATCTACTTTGCCATCTTTAACGTTTGTTATTTTTGCAGCTATTCCTGCATTACCGCTTGGATGAATGGTTGAAATTTTTATTTCATCACCAATATCCATACCTTCTTTTTCTTCACCTGTTAGTTCTTTTGCTATTTTTTTTGTAAAGTGTCCTTTTCCATCTGATACTTCCTCATCAAAGTCACCATATGGAATGCCATTGTTATCTTTTTTACTTTGTCTAAAAAATTTACCATCTATTCTGCTAAGCTGAGTATATTTTCCATCTTTACCTTCAAGAGTAAATACCATTGGAGAGTTCAACTGAGCTTTTACAATATTATTAATACTCAATCCATCTTTTAAGGTATTAAATTGTTTAAGTGTCATAGCATCGTTAGGATCTTGTGCATCGGCTATGTTTGTTAGTCTTGAACCACCAAAATCAACTCCGTCATTTTTAAAGCTTACGTTTTTACCATTTCCACCGATAGAGTTGATGTTTTTTAGCTCTGTGTTTAAAGTGTAATTAACTTTTACGCCATTATTTGTTTTTTCATGTGAAACTATCAAGTTTTTATCAGTTCCAACTTGTCCAGCTGTAAAGTCTACAACAGCATTAGGCACTATGGCTTCAGGGTTTTTACTATTAGATGATACTTTAAACATACCGTTAGTGTTAAAATTATTTATAGCAGTGCTCAACTCTGATACACCAAGTTTTTCTTGCCATTTAGTAAGATATTCGCCTTCGACATTTGTAGCGTCTATATCGGCTTTATTTTTAACTTTATTTTTTAAATCATCTAAATCCTCAGTTCCAGCTAGCTTTTTGATACCTTTTTCATCTAAAGAAAGTGTGTATTTAGCAACGTTTGTAGTTTCATCTGAGTCTAATTTTAAACCATCGCCTTTGACTAAAACTTTTGCTGTTTTATCGCTCTTGTCGCTGTAGTTTTTAAGTGATTTGTTTAGTGTGTCACCTGTGATTAAGCCTGTATTTCCAGCATTATTTGTACCGTCACCAAGTTTTTTTTGCCAAGAAGCTACATCAGCAGCCTCTAAATTTCCTGCATTTTTATCGGCTTTTTTAGCTAAATCAGTTGTTAAATTTGTAGTTCCAGCTATTTCTTTAACTTTATCTTTATCAAGACTTAGTGTATAATCAGTGTTATTTCCAGTTGTCTTATCAGCAACTTTTATACCGCTATTTGTATCTGTTGAAACAGATGTTGTTTTTTGAGTATCGGCTGTTACATAACCTTTTTCAGTAAGGTCTTTATTTGTAATAACACTTGTTTCTACTAAATTTGTATCTCCGAATGTATATTTTTTACCATTGTTTGTAATAGAAGTTATGTTTTTAAGTTCTTTATTTAGGCTATATTTAACGTTTGCACCGTTTGGATCATTTGCGACAGTTAATTCTATATTGTCACCCGCGTTAAATTTGACTTCACCATTCAGGCCTATATTTTGTGTATCAGCTCCATTATTTGAAACTTTAAATAAACTATCTTTATTAAAGCCATCTAATTTTTGATTGATAGTTGTTATATCACCTTCATTTTTAGTTATTTTGTCTGTATTTTGTTTAATACTCTCATTTGTTGCATGTAGCTGAGAACCATTTATCGCATCTTTGCTATTTTTACTAACATCGCCGGCTTTTAAATTTGTGATGGTAACACCACCAGCCACTTTTGGATTTGCGTTATCAAGTCCGCTAAGAGTTATCTTGTCATTGGCATCACTGTCATACTTAACAACATTTTTAATACCGGCTTTTAGTTGAGCGACATTTACTGCGTCGGCATCTTGTGTTCCTGCTGCAAGATTTGTGATTTGGCGAGTAAAAGGTTTTACTGTCTTTTTATTTTCATCAAGTCCGTCTTTTTCAGAGCCGACTGATATCGCACCTTTTGTGCTTGCTGCAGTTGCTGCAACTTCGGCATTATTGCCTAAATAAACATTTTTTGTGTTGGCATCAAGAGCTTTTGTGGTTGCTTGTGAGTATGAGCCAAGGGCTACAGCATCTGTTACTTTATCATCGACTATACTACTTCCAAAGCCAACGGCGACACCATTTTTTGAATTTACAAGTATGCCACTACCTAAAGCTATTGAGCTTACTCCATTTGCTGCAGTTGCTGTATAGTATGTACGTTGAAGTTTGTCATCGTAGCCGTAATCATAAGCTGAGCCTATAGCTATGGCGCCATTTGCACTAGCTCTTGTGCCGGTTCCTATAGTAATGGTGTCATTCAAGGCATCATCTTCTCCATATTTTTTTCTATATACCTTAGCAGGATTGTGAACATATTGATTTCCAATAGCTATATTTCTATTGCCTTTGGTGATTTCGTTCTCATCACTACCTTGTTGATCTTTTAGATTTCTAGCGCCATCGCCTAAGAAAATATTTTGAGAACCTTGATGGTTTATGCCAGCTGAAGAACCCATATAGATATTTCCATCACCCTTTGAATTAACTCCTGAATCTTGTCCGATATACGCACTTCCCAAATTCTCTGAACCTTGAGAGTCTATTATGTTTGAATTTAGTCCGGCGTTTCTACCTATAAATACAGATCCACTACCATTATCGAATTGAGTTTTACCTGCACTTTCGCCGATAGCTACTACATTTTGAGCTTTTGCTTGTGCATTTTGTCCGATAGCTATAGCATTTTTGCCTTTTGCTCCATCATTGTTTCTATTGCCTACTTCTTTAGAATTTACAGAGAAATATTTTATTTTATCGCCAGTAGAAGTAGAGCTTGAATTTTCTATCTTTTTAATCCATTGGGTTAAATTTGTATATTCTCCACCCTTGCCATCTTTTGAGATATTAATATCATTGAATGTTGGAGTTTTAGCCATAAGTAAATTTATACTTCCATCTTTATTGATTGAAGTAGCTAAATTTTCACCACTTAGATAGTTGTTTATATTATCTTTTGTTAATGTTTCACCATCTAGTGGTTTAAAATTTCCACCTACTTTTATCTTTGAACCTAGTTGATGTTTAATTATAGTATTCTTTTCTTCATTATTTGCAAAATTTGCTTCTGTATAAAAACCTTTATTTACAGAATTGGTTATATCATTTATGGTTTCAAAATAGTTTTTAGGACTGTCTCCAACTGTATATTCAAATACAAAATCTCCATTTTGATCAACTTCAGGCTTATTTGTATTTGGATCTATTTTTACCGTTTTTATAGAATTAAGCGGAGATAATCTATCGTACTTTACTGTAAGATCGCCATTCCCATCTGGTGTGTCTTGTGTATCGGATAATATAAGTTTAGTTATTCTGCCATCTGAATCGATAGAAATTTTTTCTTTAGGAAGCTCTTTACCATTGCCATCATAGTATTTACCCCCATCTTCATACCCATCGACTTTATCTGCATAGTTTTTATCAGTAACACCTAAAAATTTGAAAAGTTGAGGATTAGAGCCAGTAGCGGCTTTTAACTGAGCGATATTGACCGCGTCACTATCTTTAGATCCGGCTGCCACATTTGTAATTTGACGTCTTATATCACCTTCAATACTAGTATGTGTTTTTCCAGTTATTCTATCACGTCTTGTTTTTTCTACTCCCTCAAAGCCGACCGATACAGCACCCTTTGTCCTACTAGCAGTTTTAGCTACAGCCTCATCTTCTATCAAATAAACATCTTTTTTATCTTGTATAGCTCCTCTAGTAGCAATGGATTCATTACCGATGGCTACCGACTCTTTAGCATTAGCTTTAGACTTAGTTCCGATTGCTATTGATTTATACTCTGTAGCTTCAGATGAAGCTCCTAAGGCAATTGAAGCTTCACCACTTGAGATAGAGCCATGATATGTTGTATCATAGCTAGATCCTATTGCTATAGATGATTTACCTGTTGCCAATGCTCCACTAAAGTTATTAACACTACTAGAGCCTATAGCGATGCTTTTTTCTTTGCCTGCAGTTGCTAATGTTCCTATAGATATGGTGTCATTTATATTTTTATCATTTTTTGGGTAATACTCTTTATCAGAATGTTTAATAATTTGAGCTCCTATTAAAACGTTTCTATGCCCGTATGTATTATACTGACTGTTATCACCATCTGTTCTATTATTTTTTTCTGGAGCAAACTCATCATAGTTGAATGGCTTAGAAACATCTCCTATGAATATATTACTACTACCTGTGTGTTTTTCTCCAGCATGTGAACCGATAAAAAGGTTTCTATCGCCATTGGATTCACTTCCTGCATGCCTACCTATAGCTATAACTCCACTTGTAGAGCCTCCTGATAGCTTACTTGTATTAGTAGCTTTATATCCGGCATTGTTGCCTATAAATACAAAGCTGTCTAGATTTTCAGAACCATTACCTGCATTATATCCTACTGAAATAGCACTGTTATCAGTTGCTTGAGCGTTTGGTCCGATAGCTATAGAATTCTCGCCTTTTGCGCCGTCGGAGTCATAGTTTGAGCCGGTGCCTTTTAGAGTTGATTTTATACTTACATAAGGAACTTTGTCCGCTTTTACATTTTGCAATCTTTCATTTAGTTGTCCTAAATTTACAGCTTCATCGTCAAGCTCTGCCTTGGCGACGTTGCCTAAACGGATATTTCCGTCTTTATTATCTCCGACCTTTCTACCATCGGGTATTTTGCCATTTGTTTTATCAGCTTGTGTATATTTTTGTGGAGTTACGCTTTTACCATCTTTTGCAACTAAACTAAGACGCTCTGGAGTTGCTCTACCACCGGTAGGTAAATTTAAAGTTGATAAGTCTTTGCCATAAACTCTAAGCTCATTAGCAGTAGTACCTTCTGTTGTAGCTTTCGATCTTTTTACATAATACCCATCAGCATCTACAACAAAAACGTCCATTCCAGCCACTTTCTCGGTTTTCAACTCACCAGCTTCCCAGAAACCGTAACAATACCCATCCTTAACAGAATGGTTTAAACTTTTGTTACAAATATTTTCTTGAGTCTTATCAGGAATCTCAAATCTTGCATAATACAGTTTTTTATTGCCAGCTAAGTTATAGACATACCATTTGCCATCACTATCTTGCCTGGCCATTTTTTCGCCTTTTGCTTTACCGCCATCAGTATATACAAAGTCTCTTTCTACAAACACCGGTCTTTCTTTCATGCCACCTTGACCCAAAGTTCCATCCGGAATAATATAATATTTATCATTGATTAAATATGAGCCATCACTTTGCTTCATCGATAGAATTTTTTCATAGTCATAGTATTTGCCATCAAATTCTAAAAGCTTTTTACCGCCTTCACCTACAGGTTTGCCATTTTCATCAACTCTTGTGAAAATTTTTTCACCGTTTTCTATAGACTCCACCACTCTAAAATTCTGATTGTCCGTGTAAACAACCGTGCCGTTATTTTGAATCTTTGCTATTTCTTCCGGTGTAGGTTCTGCGGCTCTTAAATCGCTTACAAACACTCCGCAAAATAGAGTTGCTGCAAATAGTCCTTTTAGTAAAAAGCCATTATTTAAAACAACTGAATTTCTTAAATCAAAAAAGTTTTTTAAAACCTCAACTTTAGTTTTACTGGATACTGTGCCACTTCCCTTACTCGAGCTCACACTTGAAGCATTTTCAGCGATAGCCACCCAGCCAATGCCGTCTTTATAGACATGTCTATAAGCTTTGTTCATATCCTATCCTTTTTGTATGAATTTCTTGCCATTCTACCAAAAAATTCTTGTTATATAGCTTAAATATTAATTAATTTATAGAATTTATGTAATAATAATTTTAACTAAAATTAAGAAATAGTGTGGCATTTAAAATAAAAATAGTATTAAGTTAAATTTGATATAATTTTGGCTTAATAAAAAAAGGTGGATTATGAAAAAAATAGTTTTGATTTTAGTGATGATTTTATCTGTTTTTGGAAACATACTAAATGAAGCTGATAAGGCGTATGCTAAAAAAGAGTATAAAACTGCAATTAAGCTTTTGCAAAATGCGTGCGATAAAAATATGGCAGTTGGGTGCCATAACTTAGCCTTAATGTATTTGAATGGTAATGGAGTGGAGATAAACTTAGAAAAAAGTGCTCTGTTTTTTCAAAAAGCTTGTGATAAGAAAATAGCCCAAAGTTGCCAAAATTTAGGACTTTTGTATGAAAAAGGTCTTGGAGTAGAACAAAACTACTTTAAAGCACTTCAAATGTATAAAAAATCTTGCAATGATAAAAATTTAGTCGGATGTGAAAATTTGGCTTATATGTATGAAAATGGTCTTGGGGTAAGACAGGACTTTAAAAAAACAAATGAAATTTATACAAAAATGTGCGATAAAAACAACTCAAAAGGTTGTTATAGACTATATGAAATTTATATGGAAGCAAAATTTATCGAAAAAGACACCAATAAAGCAATAGAGTTTTTAAAAAAATCTTGTCTTGGTGGAAAAAGTGATGCTTGCAGGGAAATGGGCGTTATATATACAGAAGGCGTTTTTATAAAACAAAATTTTGCAGAAGCAAAGGAATATTTTGGAAAAGCGTGTGATTTAGAAGATATGAAAGGTTGTGAAAGTTATAAGCTACTAAATGAAAGTGGGTTTTAATAAAAACTTTTAAATGTTTTTTAAAAACAGTGTTAAACCACTTTCAAATATCTTTTTTTATAAATTTAATGAAAAATATTTTTACTCTTCATCATCTTTATTTTTTTCTTTTTTAATTGCTTTTAGTGTTTGGATGATGTTTCCATCCATTTTTAAAACTTCATAGATGAAATTTTCATCTTCTGTTTTATCGCCTGCTTTTGGAAGTCTTCCTATTAGATTAAAAACATATCCACCAATTGTGATCTCTTCTATATCATCATCAAAATCAACACCGGTAATTTCTTCAAAATCTTCTATTTCATAAGTTCCAGCAAGCTCATAAATTCCATCTTTTATGGATTTAAATTTTACTTCGCTTTCATCGTGCTCATCGTTGATATCGCCTAAAACTTCTTCAATGATATCTTCCATTGTAATAAGTCCTGATGTTCCGCCGTACTCATCTATAACTAGGGCTGCGGAAATTCTTTCTTTATTCATCATTGATAGTATTGAGGCGATTGATGAGTTTTCAGGGACTATTAAAATTCTTCTAACTATTTTGTTGAAGTCTTTTTTATCGCTTTGTAAAATATCTCTTATATGAATCATTCCTAAAACACTATCTTTACTTCCATCAATATATGGAAATCGTGTGTATTTTGAATCAATAACTTTTTTATAGTTTTCTTCATAGCTTTTTTGAGCATTCAAGCAAACCATCTGTTTTCGTGGCGTCATAATCTCTTTTGCAACAGTATCACTAAAATCAACTGCATTTTTAATAATTTGTGTTTCGATAGAATCTAAAACTCCACCCTTGAGACTTTCTGCAACTATTATTTTAATTTCCTCTTCTGAGTGAGCTATCTCGCTTTCTCCAGCCGGTCTTATGCCAATAAGCTTTAAAATTCCTCCAGCTAAAAAATCAAATACTGCAATAAATGGTTTAAATATCACCCAAAAAGCATGAAGAGGTTTTGCTACAAAAAGCACTGATTTTTCAGGTGTTGCTATAGCTACTGACTTTGGAACAAGCTCTCCTAAGACAACATGCAAAAGAGTAATAAAAGTAAATGATATGATAAATGAAATTGAATGTATAACCGTGGCATTAGCCTCAAAAATAGAATTTATAGGTTTTTCTATAAGCATCGCAACTGCTGGTTCACCTATCCAACCAAGTGCAAGTGAGCTTATAGTAATACCAAGCTGTGTTGCACTAAGATAAGAATCAAGCGAATTTGTTATCTCGTAAGCCATTTTGGCATTTTTAACACCGTCTTTGCTAAGCTCTTCAAGTTTGCTTTTTCTTATTTTAACAATAGCAAACTCAGATAGCACAAAAAATGCATTTAAAAGCACAAATACAAAAGCTAAAATTAACATTAAACCCGAACTGTCCGTGTCCAAAAGTGTTCCTTTAAATTTATAATGAATAAAAAGCGATTATACCAAAGTTTAGTAAATCGCTTTTTATTTTTAAATCTTTTTAGAGTTTTCGTAAAGCGGCATTACTTTTTGAGCAATTTTAGTTAAATTTGCTATTCTGTTATCATGTGATGGGTGAGTTGATAAAAACTCTAAAGGTTGTTTTTGACTTAGACTTTTCATTTTTTTCCACACATTAATAGCGGCATTTGGATTATATCCAGCTCTTGCCATAAGCTCAGTTCCCATATTATCAGCTTCTGTTTCTTGCTCTCTTGAAAATGGAAGTGATACTGCATAAGTTGCTGCCATATTTGCCAAATTTGCTATTTCGTTACTTCCAGTAAGAGCTCCAACTGCAAAAATTCCTATATTTTTTGCATAATCACGACTTGCTTTTTCGCGACTATGTTCTCTTAAAGCATGTGACATTTCATGCCCGATAACAGCTGCAAGCTCAGCATCACTTAATTTAAGCTTTTCGATAATGCCTGTATAAACAGCGATTCTTCCACCTGGCATGCACCAAGCATTTACTGTATTTTCTTTTATAACATTTACTTGCCAATTCCAGTTTTTTGCATCATTTCTAAAAACTCTAACTTCTTTTATAAGTCTTTTTGAGATGCTAGTAACTCTTTTTGTTTGGATTGGGTCTGTATTTAAAGTCCTACTAGCTTTTGCTTTTTTTAAAGTACTTGTATATGCAAGTGCAGCACCTTGATCCATTTCTTTTGCACTTACTAAAAGCATTTGTGATCTTGAAACTCCAACTACTCCAGGGTTTGTAGTTGTTGCACAACCTGTTATTAAAAATAATGTTGTAAAAATCGCGGTTAAAATTTTATTCATCACTATTCCTTTGGCTTTAGCTTATTTTCTTCTATTTTTTCTTTTGTAGCCGTATAGGCACGGTTTGAAATTTCTTTAGTTTCATCACTATTTTTTTTATTTTTTTTACTTTTAAATTTTCCAAAAAACTTTTTTTCTAGCTCATCAATATCTTTTTTTAAGCTTGAAAGCTTGTCATTTAACTCAAAATCATCTATAAATTTAGAACTTTTTGCGGTGATTTCTTTTTTTATATCATCAAATTTATTAATGGCAAGTTTGCTAAATTCTTTATAATTTTGACTAATTGTACTGTCTTCAAATTTTGATTTTATCTGAGAAATCATATCACTTGATAGCTTTTTCATCTTAACGATATAGTTATCATACTCTTTTTTTAATATTTCATTAAGAACTTCTTGTGCTGGATTTTGGGTGGTGGCAGCTAAATTTTTTACTACCAAAACAAACTCTTCTTCCAAATTTGAAAGCTCGTTTTCTAAAATTTGTGCCTTTTGGCTTAGCTCATCAGGTGCAAATTTAAACTCATTTTGAAATTTTTCCATGGATTTTATAATGCCGTCATTTACACCTAAAACTGCACCTTTTAAAAGATCTTTTGCATAAATTTTGCTAATATTTGCAACATTTATAGCGCGCAATATTATCGTTTTTGAAATTTCTAAAATTCTATATTTTTGAAACTCACCCTCATTTATGCTTTTATAAGTTAGGTTTTTACAAAACTCGTATGAGCCTTCAAAAATATCGCTTTTTGACTCAATTATGCTTAAAAATACATTTTCACTTATTTCTTTTATGATGTCTTTTAAATCTATGGCATCGATTAAAGCTTCATTTATAGCTGATAAAATTTCATTTTTATTTGAGATGTCTTTTGACTTAACCTCATCTTCGATATTTTTCAAATCACTATAAATTTGCTCTCTAAGCTCTTTGCTTTGAAGACCTATGTTTTTTTTAAGCCTTTCAACTTCGTATAAAAGATCATAAATTTCATCTTCTTGTTTTTTATTAAGAGTTTTTTTAAGAGCATAAATTACGCTTTTTACTCTTTCTTTGTTTAGTAAATTCTCATCTTTAAGAGCATTTATAAACTCAAAAAAAAGCTCATTTTTATTAATTTCTTTTTTATTTTTTAAAATTTCACTAACATTATCACAAACACTGTTATAAATAATCTCATTTAAATTTTTATTTTCTAAATTTTGTTTTAAAACTTCTTTAAATTTTTCCATAATTAACCTCTATAATACAAATTTTGAAATTTTGCTTAATTTTTGAAAAATTTCATCTCTTTCTTGCTTGGAATTTACCATTAAACTAACTTTATAGCTATTTAAGTTAGCCGTTTTATTTGATGGTAAAATTTCAATATCAAGTCCTTTTAAAGCCTTTTTAATAATTTTTTCATCGCCATTTAAAATAACCCTATAACTCCATAAAGTTGGATATGAAATTTCAGGGCTTTTTTTAAGATCGCACATACTCGCCACTTTTTCCTCCACTTTTATTTAAAAGCATGATCTCATCTATAACCATAGCTTTATCAATGGCTTTTACCATATCATATATCGTTAAAAGCCCTACACTAACGCCGGTTAGTGCTTCCATTTCAACGCCTGTTTTTCCAGTTATTTTAACAGTAACAAAAAGCTTAAAAGCATTTTTAAGTTCTTTGATATCAACTTTTACCGAACTTATTAAAAGCGGATGACACATTGGTATAAGTTCGCTTGTTTTTTTAGTCCCCATAATAGCAGCTACAACAGCAGTTTGAAGAACGGGTCCTTTTTTAGCGGTATTTTCCTTAATTGCCCTAAAAGCTTCTTCGCTCATTCTTATAATACCACTTGCTTTTGCAATCCTTAAAGTTTCATTTTTCAAACTTACATCAACCATTTTTGGCTGATTGTTTTCATCTAAGTGTGTAAGCATAAATTTCCTTTTTTAAATTAAACGAATTTTAGCTAAATTTGCTAAATAAATAAAATATTTTGTGTTTTTAGGATGAATTATTTTAAAAATTTGAAAGTTTAGGGTGCTTAAAAGCACCCATTTTCTACAAAAAGGAGGTTTTTATCTTGTTGGACAAGGTAATAATACACTTTTGTGATAAATTAGATATTAACTTTTTTTAAATGTAAATTAATAAGATAAAATTAGTCGTATTTAAATTTATGATTTTTTAAAAAAATATGGCGGGTAGAAAGGGATTCGAACCCTTGGTAAGTTGCCCTACACACGCGTTCCAGGCGTGCTCCTTCAACCACTCGGACATCTACCCAAATAAATTTAAAAATTAAAACCTTGATTTTAACATAAATTTTATTTTTATGCCAATCTCAAGGTTTAAAACTTGCCTAATCAAGCCACATGTGGTCAGTTACTTTTAATTTTATCTCTTTGTTTTGATTTTTTAAAATAGCAACTTTGTCTTTTAAGCAAATACTTACACTATTTTTACCAGCTAGGCAAATGTCAGTTTTAGATGGCTTTTTAACCAAAGAAAAAGCATCGCCTTTATCATCTTTTAAATACGCACTTTCCCAACTATCAAATGTTGCAAGTTCAAATTTAGATGAGTTTTCATCTTTTAAAATAACTCTTTGAGTTATTCCAAGAGGTTCATGTTTTGCAAAATGTGCACAGCCTGATAAAAACAAAACTCCAAAAATAACCGATACTACATTTTTTATCATTTTATAAGCCTTTATTTATAGTAAACTTTCAGCAATTTTTGTTATATTTGTATCGCTAAAACCAAAATACTTAAACAAATCTCCGGCTTTACCACTTTCACCAAAGGTTTGCATACCCAAAACCTCATCTGCAAATTTATACCATTCCAAACCACTTGCAGCTTCAACAGCTAAAACCTTTCCTTTTAAAATTCTATCTAAATAGCTTTTTTCTTGCTTACATAAAATTTCAAAGCAAGGCACACTTACAACATTTGTTTTTATATCTTTACTTTCAAGTAAATTTGCAGCTTTTAAACAAAGCTCTACCTCGCTTCCACTTGCAATTAAAGTAATTTTTGCCCCGCTACTTTCTTTTATTAGATATCCGCCATTTTTTGGCTCTCCAAAAACTGGCTTTGGAAGTGGCTCTAACCCTTGTCTTGATAAGACAAAAGCTGAAGGTGCGTCTAGACTTAAAGCTATTTGCCAGCATTTTACATTTTCATTTCCATCTGCTGGGCGGAAAGTATAAAAACCAGGCATAGCTCTAAAAGTGCTGAGTTGCTCGATTGGTTGATGAGTTGGGCCATCTTCGCCAACGCCAATACTATCGTGAGTAAATATAAAAAAATGCTTTAATTTCATTAAAGCCGCCATTCTAGCTGAGTTTTTAAGATAATCACTAAATATAAAAAATGTAGCTGAAAATGGCACAAAAAGACCATATCTTGCAACAGCGTTATTAATAGCTGCCATTGCATGCTCTCTAATACCAAAGTGGATATTTTTTCCATCTGGGAAAGTTCCTGCATCATTTAGCGTTGTTTTATTTGACGGGGCAAGATCTGCGCTTCCTCCTAAAAATGATGGGACTGCTTTTGAGATGGCATTTATAATTTTACCGTTACTATCTCTTGTTGCAAGTTTTTGACCACTAAAATCAGGATATTCAACCTTACTAAAATCAGGATTTAAAAGTGAGTTTAAAAGCTCTTTTTTTTCACTTGTTAAGTTTTCTAAACTTTTTTTCCATAGTGCCTCTTCTAAATCACCTTTTTCAACTGCTGCTCTTGTTTGAAATAAGACATCCTCACTAACAAAAAAATGTTTATCTGGGTCAAATCCAGCCTCTATTTTTGCTCTTTGTATTAACTCTTCACCAAGTGGAGCACCGTGAGATTTGGAAGTGTTTTCAAGCTCTAAAGCCCCTTTTGCAATTTTTGTATTTGCTATGATTAAATATGGTTTTGTTTTATTTTTAGCCTCACTTAGAGCAAATTCAATCTGAGTAAAGTCATGCCCATCAATCCTAGCTACTTCAAAACCTTGCGCTTCAAATCTTGCCTTTACATCCTCACTCCACGCTAAATTTGTACTTCCCTCAATTGTGATGTTGTTTGAATCATAAATTATTACTAAATTATCAAGCTTGTGAAATCCTGCTAAGGCACATGCTTCATAACTAATACCCTCTTCTAAATCCCCATCCCCACAAAAACAATAAACTTTATGGTCAATTACTTTTGTTTTTTCATCATTTAATAAATTTGCAGCATATTTACTAGCAAGTGCAAAACCAACTGCGTTTGCAATACCTTGTCCAAGTGGTCCTGTTGCTATCTCAACTCCATTTGTAGTAATTTCTGGGTGACCTGGAGTGCGTGAGTGAAGTTGTCTAAAATTTTTAAGATCATCAAGACTTAAGTCATATCCGCTTAAATATAAATAGCTATAAACTAAAGCACTAGCATGTCCGCCTGAAAAAACAAGCCTATCTCTATTTAGCCATTTTGGATTTTTTGGGTTGTGCTTTATAAATTTCATTAACACGCTCATAATGTCGCTAAGCCCCATAGGAGCACCAGGATGTCCTGAGTTTGCTTTTTGAACCATATCGGCACTTAAAAACTTAATCGTATTTGAAATTTTTGTATTCATAACTATCCTTTTAGGTATTTTTGTATTAAAAAATTTAATAATTCTTTGATTTTTAAATCATTTACTTGATTTAAAATTTTATTTGCTAAATCATCTCTAAATTCTCTTGATTTATTAACTCCAAGCAAATTTACAAATGAGTTTTTAACCTCGTCGTGATTTGTTGGCTTTCCAGCTTCTTCTTCGGTTTTAACAGCATCTATTATGTCATCATTAATTTGAAATAAAAGCCCTAAATCAACTCCTATTTTATAAAACTCATCACATTTTTTATCATCCAAGCCAGCAATTATTGCTCCCATTTTAAAGCTTGCTGCTATTAATGCTCCGGTTTTATGGTTATGTAAAAAAATAAGTTCATCAAGATCTAGCTTCTTTTTTTCAAAATAGCAATCAAGTGCTTGCCCTAAAACCATATCGCAAGCACTTTTTGATAAAGTTTGAGAGCATTTTACTTTTATTGTATCGGCCAAATTTGCATTTGAAATTTCATAAAAAGCTTGTGAGTTTAGTGCATCTCCAACTAATAAAGCTGTAACTTCATCAAATTTTTTATGAGTTGTAATAACACCGCGCCTTAAATCAGAATCATCCATAATAGGCAAATCATCGTGAATTAGCGAGTAAGTATGTATCATTTCAATTGCTAAAGCAACTCTAAATGCATCTTTTAATTTTTCTTCATTTAAGGCTTTTACAACGCCTAAAAGAAGTTGTGAGCGAAAGTATTTACCACCATTTGAAAGCATATAATTAAGTGCTTTTTCATAGTATGGATGATAGCTTTTTGCTTTAATCAAATTTGATTTTAAGAAATTTTCAAATTCGTTTTTTAAGCCACTCATCACAAGCTCATTCACGAATTTTCTCCACCTAAATTTCCAAATCCACCAAAGCCACCAAGCATCTTAGAAGCTAGGTTTTTTTTCTCATTTTCTATAAGTTTTACAGCATCATTCATAGCTGAAATAAGTAAAATTTGAAGGCTTTCTTTATCTTCAAATAATTCATCATCTATATTTAAATCAAGAATTTCGCCTTTGCCATTTATCTTTATCTCAACCATTCCACCGCCACTTTTTACGCTAAATTCTTTATTGTCATTTTCAGCTTCAATTTCTTTTACTTTTTTTTGCATCTCTTCAACTAAAGAGCCCATTTTTGAAAAATCAATTCCCTCAAACATATTTTTCCTTTAATTAATTATTTCATTTTTAGAATTTACTTGCACGATTGTTGGCTTATGTGTATTTGCCTCTTCATCACTCATCAAGGCATAACTTACAATTATTACAATATCTCCAACACATACTTTTCTAGCTGCAGCACCATTTAAGCAAATTTCACCTTTTTTAGAGCCTTTTATAATATAAGTTGCAAATCTTTCACCATTATTTACATCTAAAATTTCAACTTTTTGAAATTCTTTTAAATTAGCAGCTTTTATCAAATTCTCATCAATTGTAATTGATCCAACATAGTTTAAGTTTGCATCTGTTACGGTTGCTCTGTGAATTTTACTTTGTAACATTTGTATTTGCATATTTTACCTTTTTATTACTCTTTGATTTTTAAAATTTCTTTTACTACAAGCTCATCTGAAAATGGATGTTTTATACCATTTATCTCTTGATAAGTCTCATCACCTTTTCCTAAAATCACAACCATTTCACCATTTTTGGCTAAATCTAGAGCTTTTTTTATAGCTTTTTTTCTATCAGGCTCAACGATAGCGCGCTCTTTATTTTCCATGCCTTTTAAAATATCGTCTATGATATCATTTGGATTTTCACTTCTTGGGTTATCGCTTGTAACAATGCAAATTTTTGCAAAATGTTCTACCATAGCTCCCATTAAGGGGCGTTTTGTATGATCTCTATCTCCACCTGCTCCAAAAACTACTATAAGCTCATTGTTTTTTAAAGCGTTTAAAACTTTTTCAATTCCATCAGGTGTATGAGCAAAATCAACTATAACTTTTGGATTATCATTTACAACCTCAACTCTGCCTTTTACACCTGCAAAATTTGATAAAGCTTTTGAAATTTCATCTAAATTTTTATTAGTTAAAATCTCAACAGCACTAAAAGCAGCAAGTAGGTTGTAAAGGTTGAACTCACCAACCAAATCGCTTGAAATTTTTACCTCTTTTTTTGGTGTTTTTATAATAGCTTCTATGCCATCTTTTATGGAATATGCCAAAATACTAAAAGTTGCTGGAGATTTTAAAGCATAAGTATAGGCGTTTTTATAATTAAATTTTATATGAGAATCATCTTTATTAATCAGTTTTGGGGTCTCATCAGCAAAAAAACTACTTTTTACTCTTGCATATTCCTCCATAGTTTTATGATAATCAAGATGATCAACTGATAAATTTGTAAAAATTTTAAGAGCAAATTTTAAATCTTCGATTCTATTTTGAGCAATTGCATGAGAGCTTACCTCCATAACAAAAAAATCACATTTTTGCTTTGTGGCAGTAAGCAAATAGCTTAATGTTTTCATAGGTGAACTTGTCGTAAGGCCTTTTTCATCAACCATTTTCTCATTTACAAACGCTCCTCTTGTGCCACTTAAAAATACGCTATATCCCAAATCAAGCAACATTGAATAAATTGCAGCGGCGGTTGTAGTTTTACCGTTTGTACCTGTAATGCCCACTATTTTAATATTTTCATCAACATTTAAAAGTTCTTTTGCTTCTTTTAAAGTTATTAGATTGGCGCCTTTTGCTTTTGCATCTTCCCAAAATTTAGCATTAAAATCACACTTTAAAAAGTAGCAATTTTTAATGCATTCATTTGAATTATCTGTAATAAAATTATTTTTTAGATCTATTTTCATAATCTTTTATCTTCTGTGCTATAAATTTGGCTTTTGGATATGCTGAACCATTAATCTGTAAAAAGCTTTCAAAATATTCAACACCTGTGCTTTCAAGCCCATTATCAAGTAAATGTTCTATAAAGTCCAAAAAACTTTGAGTGTTTTGAATAATAAGCTTAGTTGATACCATAACACCTTCTAAGCCATCTTTAAAATTAACTTTTTTTAAAACTATGTTTTTAAACTCATCATAAGTTACAGCATCTTCTGATTTTATGATATTGTCAATACTCTCTTCAAAAGAGGTATGCTCTATTTCATCGAAAATAGAATTCAACTCTTCTAGGTTAAGCTCATCTTTTGAAAACATATAAAAATCAAATAACATACGCGCTTCTTTATTTTGACTCTTTGCAAGTTCGCATAAATTTATTAAAAAGTATATTTCTTCTTTGTTTGTTTTATTGATTGCAAGCGAGAAGTAGAGTTTTGCATTTTCAAAATCTAAAGCTTTGAAAGCACTGTATCCTAAATCTTTATAATTTATCAATATTAAAATCCTCGCCAATTGGTATATTTACTACACTTAAATCTGGATGAATGTCTATTTTAAGCTGTCTTTCTATAGCATATTTTAGTGTTTGATCGCTTGCTGGACAGCCATGACAATGTCCTGTAAGTCTCACATATACGACTCCATCTTTAATGCCTAAAAGCTTTAGTCCGCCACCATCTCTTTCAAGCATTGGAGTAACAACTTGTAAGCTTTCTAAAACAGGGTCAATTAACTCTTCATCACTAAATGGAAGCATTTCATATCCTTAAGTTTTTTAACCATTTTAGCGTAAATTTGATAAATTATAAATTTAAATTTTGTAAATGAGCTGAAAAATTCAGCTCAAAAGATTTTTAAATAAGCTCTATATAAGCCATTTGTGCCGCGTCACCGCGTCTAAGTCTAGTTTTTACTATCCTTGTATAACCACCGTTTTGGTCTTTGTATTTTGGAGCAATCTCTTCAACAAGTTTTTTTGTAGCAACTTTATCTTGAATACTAGCAAAAACAACTCTATGAGCATTGAAATCTCCAACTTTTGCTTTTGTTATAAGTTTTTCAACATAACTTCTAACTTCTTTTGCCTTTGGAAGTGTTGTTTCTATTTTGCCATTTTTTGTAATGGCTATGGTTAAATTTTTTAGCGTTGCGGCGCGGTGGCTTGACGATTTGCCAAGTTTTCTATAACCATGTCCGTGTCTCATATTTTATCCTTCATTCTTTTCATTTTTTAATTCTTGTATTTTTTCATTTAATTGCTTTTTATGACTTTGAAGCTCAGGTGCATCAACTGGATAGCCTATTTCTTCCATCACAGCTTTAATCTCTTCAAGAGATTTTTTACCTAAATTTTTAATATCTTTTAAAATACTTTCTTCCATTAAAGCAAGCTCGCCGATAAATTTAATACCAGCTTTATCTAAACAATTAAAGCTTCTTGCACTTAAATTTAGATTTTCAATACTTTCAAAAAGCTTTGCATATTCTGAATTTTGAGAAGATGAAGATTTGCCAACAGGTTTTTCAACATCAACTATGTTTTCAAAAACGCCAAGTTGTCTATGCATTGTTTGAAGTGCATTTTGGAAAGCCTCAATAGGTGTAACTTGACCATTTGTTGTAATTGTAAAAACTATTTTCTCATAGTCAGGGTTATCATCAACTAAGGTATTTTCTATATCGTAAATCGCTCTTTTTACTGGTGTAAAAAATGCATCTAATGCCATAAAATCGCTACTAATATAGTCTTTTAACTCTTCGCTTGGGATATAGCCTATGCCTTTTTCTACAATAATAGTAAATTTTAAATCTGCATCTTCATTTAAAGTAGCAACATGTTGGTCAGGATTTACGATATCAACTATATCATTTATTAAATCACTTCCCTTTAAATCTTTTGGTCCTTTAAATTCATACTCTACTATCTCTCTTGCTGAGTTGTTTTTTAATTTAAATCTCAAATTTTTAAGATTCATAATAAAAATAGCAACATCTTCAAGCATTCCGGCAATGCTATCAAACTCGTGTGCCACGCCATTGATTTTAACACCTGTTGGTGCAAAGCCAATACTACTTGTATATAAAAGTCTTCTAAGTGGGTGAGCAACTGTTACAGCATATCCAGTTTCAAATGGATATGCTATTATTTTAGCTACATTTTCACTTACTTTTTCAACTCTTATCTCAGTTGGCGTATGGGCTGAAGTTGTGATTGTTTTCATTAATATCCCCCTTATTATTTTGAGTAAAGCTCTACGATAAATCTCTCTTCGATTGGGATTTGAATTTCTTCTCTTTCAGGAATTCTTGTAAATAATCCAAATTTTTTATCTTTTTCAACATCTACCCAAGGAGCCAAACCTGTTTGCGCTGTTAAATCAACTGCTCTAGTGATTTGTGGGTTTTCTTTACTTTTTTCTATAATTTCTACTTTTTGTCCTGGAAATACTCTATATGATGGAATATCAACTCTTTTTCCATCTACTAAAATATGTCCGTGGCTAACAAGCTGTCTTGCAAAGCGTCTAGTTGTTGCAAAGCCCATTCTATAAACAACATTATCAAGTCTTTGCTCTAATAATTGAACAAAAATAGAACCTGTGTTTCCATCTTTTCTTGATGCTTCCTTAAACAAATTTCTAAATTGTTTTTCGTTTAATCCATACATAAATTTAGCTTTTTGTTTTTCACGAAGTTGTAGTCCATACTCGCTTATTTTAGCTCTTCTTTGTCCATGCTGTCCTGGTGCAAAAGGTCTTTTACTAAGTGCATCTTTTCCTGCTAATCTTCTTTCACCTTTTAAACCTAAATCAGCCCCTAATCTTCTTTCTAATTTTTCAACTGGTCCTGTATATCTTGCCATATTCTACTCCTTACACTCTTCTTCTTTTAGGAGGTCTGCAACCATTATGAGGAAGTGGAGTTATATCTTTAAAATATGTTACTTTAATGCCCTCGATCGCACCAACACTTTTTACAGCTGTTTCACGACCACTTCCAGGTCCTTGAACCTTAATACCAACTTCTTTTATACCATGTTCTTTTGCTTTATTAATAGCATCTTCAACTGCTTGCTGAGCTGCATAAGGAGTTGATTTTTTACTACCTTTAAAGCCAAGTGCACCTGCACTACTCCAAGATATTACATTTCCCATTTCATCAGTTACAGTTATCATAGTATTATTAAACGAAGCACTGATAAAAACAATTCCTTTAGCTATACTTTTTTTAGCTACTTTTTTTCTAATTACTTTTCTTTTTGCCATTATCTAACTCCTACTACTTTGCAGCTGCACCGACAGTTTTACGCTTACCTTTTCTAGTTCTAGCGTTTGTCTTTGTTTTTTGACCTCTTACAGTAAGACCTTTTCTATGTCTTAAACCTCTGTAACTTCCTAAATCCATAAGTGCTTTGATATCCATCGCAACACTTTTTCTAAGATCACCTTCAACCATATAGTGTTCTTGGATCTCTTTTCTAATTGCTGCTGCTTCATCTTCGCTTAGCTCATGAACTCTTTTATCGTAAGAAATTCCAACTGCGTCAAGGATTTTTCTTGATGAAAAAAGCCCTATGCCATAAATGTAGGTTAGACCATACTCGATTCTTTTTTTCTTTGGTAAATCAACACCTGCAATACGAGCCATATTTTATCCTTGTCTTTGCTTATGTCTTGGGTTATCGCATATAACGAAAACTATGCCTTTGCGTTTAACAATTTTGCAATTGTCACATATCTTCTTTACAGAAGGACGAACTTTCATATCTGTCTCCAAAAAAATTATTCCACTTTTTTGCTATGACTGCACTTAGGCTAAAAGATGTCCTAAATTTAGGCGAATTTATTTTAGCCAACTGTTTTTAAAACAGTGGTAATTTTAAAAACACTTCTTCACACAGTTTGTTGCAAGCCGTTATTTTATCTAAAAAAGCTTTAAATTTACTTATACCTATAAGTAATCCTGCCTTTATCAAGGCTATAAGGTGTAAGCTCAACTTTTACTCTATCACCAGGCATAATTTTTATATAGTGCATTCTCATCTTGCCTGCGATATGACATAAAATAACATGCTTATTATCAAGTTCTACTTTAAAAGTAGCGTTTGGTAAAGCTTCTATAACATTACCATCTATTTCAATAACATCATCTTTTGCCATCTTTTCTCCTTTCTTAAAAATTTAATAAAAGTTTTATTATATCATATATTTACTTTATATTTCGTTAAATTTTATTAATAGTAAATTTATAGCTATTATAAAATTTATTTTTATAATAGCTTTTTTTATTGATTAAGTCCTTTGTTTTTTTGATGATTAAGGTTTTGAAAAATAGATCTAAACAACTTCTGAAAATTCTAATCTCAGTAAATTTTTAGTTGTATTGTAAATAATTGATTTGTCTAAAATCTTATAGCAAAGAGTTTTTAAGTTATTGAAATTTAACTCTGAATAAATATAAATTTTAAGTTCAATCTTGCTAATTTTTGGGGGATTTTCACAACCTTTAACATCCAAATAGTTAAGTGGATTTTCTAAAAAAACTTTTGAACTAATTTCTAAATCATCAAATTTAAAGCCTTTTTTTGTAAGTCCTTTTGAAATAGATAAAATAATCCCACTCATAATCCCTGAAATAAAAAAATCTACCGAAGTGTTTTGAGAAAACTCACTATCAAAGCTTAATTCGTCATAAATTTCAAGCTTATCTTTATTTGTAAAAAATTTAACAATTTTATCAGTGTAAATTGCTCTAAAACTTAGAATTTCATCCATTTAAAAACTCTTTTGTAGTGATTTTTTGGCTAAATTTAAAATATTTAGTTTTTTTTCAATGATTTCAAAACTATTTACTGGCCTGTTTGCAAAAGTAGCAAATCCACAATCAGGATTTAACCAAAGCTTTTCTTTAGGAATAAATTTTAAAGCTTTTTTAGCTAAATTTAGTATAAATTCTACACTTTCAATCTCATTATTTCTAGGATTTATAACGCCTAGCCCTAAAATACAATTTTGTGAAATTTTAGTACTTTGCAAAAGAGTTTTTATCTCTCCTGCTCTTGGCGTTGAAAACTCCAAAAACAAAATATCGGGTAAAACTTCTTCAAAAAGCTCGATTAATGGCAAATACGAGCCTTTTAATAAAATACTTTCATCCTTGCTCCAATTTCCCCTACAAACATGAAGACCGATTTTTAACCCAAGATCTTTACCAAAATCAGTTATTTCTTTTATCAAATTTGAAGCAAACTCTAGTTCTGGAGCGGTATCTTTTCTAGCTGAAAGAGCAGCACACATAAACGACCTAGTTTCGCCTTTTAAGAAAACTACTTCACTTAAAACTGGCTCATCAAACTGCACAATACTAACACCTAAATTTGCTAATTCTTTAAGCTCATCTTTTAAAACTTTTAAAATATCTTTTGATAAATCAGTTTTATTTTTATAAAATTTTGAACTAAGTCCTTCAAGCCATAAAGATCTTGTTAAAAGATAAGCTCCTGGCAAAGTTGCCTTCAATGGTTTTGTTGAGTGGGTTTTTAAAAATTTCATCTCATCAGCCACAAGACTTGTATTTCTTGAGATTTTTCCAGTACAAATTGCATTTTTAATGCTTAGAGATGGCACATCTAAAATTTGTAAAGTTTTTTCAAAAGCTTTTTTATTTGACATAAATTCTATTAAATCTGCCATATTTAGCTTGGTTACGCCATTTAATTTACTGGCAACAAAACTCACATAATTATCCCTATCAAACTCCCCGCTTGTTAAAATATCAATTTCACATCTTTCTTGCAAATTTAAAGCTTGCAAATACTCTTTTTTTAGCTCATCTTGATACTTAGGCAAAAACGAGTTATCGTTTTTAAGTTCTCTTTTTAAAGCCATAAGATCTTTGCTTCTTGGCAAAGACCCCATTAATGAAGTTAAAAAAGGTTTCATTTGTTAAAATTTGCTAAGAAATTTAGATATTCGTTTGCTTTTGTTATTTGAGCAAAACCACTAGTTCTAGGACCTACCCACTTTTTAAGTCCTTCCATATCCATCATCTCTTTATGTTTTGGATTGTTATAATCCATCAAATTTAAAACTTCGTTAAATTTATCAAATTTTTCTTTTTCAAGTCCTACACGAGAACTAAAAATACAATGATCAAAATTTGGCGTTTTATATAAAATTTTAACATTTTCAAGTGTGCCATCGCTTTTCCAGCGATTGTAGTTAAAATCAAGCATCCAAGCCGCATCAATTTCGCCATCCATTAAAGCTTTTGCCGCATCAGTTTCACCACCAGTATGATCACCGTGTAGCCCAACTCCAACATCAAATCTAACTTCTTTATAGTCTTTTTTGAACTCTAAGCCATTTTTAAATAGATTGTAAATTGGTATTAATCTTGCTTGTGGAGAATCAATTGCTCCAAAACCTATTTTTTTACCTTTTAAATCACTAATTTGCTTAAAATCATCTTTTACAACCAAAAAGCTTTGTCTATCTCTGTCAGTATCACGCATTGAGCCATTTAGGCTTTTACCACCACTTCTTAAATTTGCGTCTAACCATGCAAGTGGTGAGTTCCACGCGATGTCGATTTCACCGCTCATTAGCGCATCAACTTGCATTTTATAATCTTTAAAAAAAACTGGTTCTAAGTCAAAATTATTTTCTTTGAAAAAATCCGCTATTATCCCCCAAATAATTGTTATTTGAGGACTATAAATAACTGCTCCTAATCTCATTTTGTCTCCTTATGGAATTTGTTGATTTGTAATAGCTTTTCCAAGCCAAACTTTAAGCACATCTACACTTGGTGCCATAATCTGTCCTGCAAAAGAGTCTCTTAAAAGACGCTCAATTATGCCCTCTTTGTTATAGGCTTTCCCTCCGCCTATTTTCATTGCAATTGTAGAAAGTTCAATGGCACTAAGAGAAGCTTTTATCCTTGCAGCTAAAATTTTAGCTAATGCATCCATCTCGCCGTTCTTAGCTGAATTTGCTGCACTTTGTGTTAGTGCAACAGCTGCAGCTGTGTCAGCGTAAATTTGCGAAAGATGAATTTTAACTGTTTCAATACTAGATAAATTTGAACCATCTGGGTATTTTCTTGAAGTTGATTTTTCTACTGCGTAGTTAAGCACATTTTGACAAAGTCCGCTATAAACACTTGCAAGACCTATTACAAAATACGGAGCAACTGTTTCAAAAACTTGAGTTGCACCACTTCCACTTTTTCCTATTCTATAAAATTTATCAAGAGTAACATTGTCTATGCTCATTGGACACGAAACATTTCCTCTCATTCCAAGCCCGTTCCAAGAATTCGTTTTAAATTTAATCCCACTATCAAGTGGAAAAAGCCAATTGTCAATTCCCTCTTTTTCAGAAGGTGCTAAAACTGCATAATAACTAGCATGAGTTGCTGAAGTTACCATGCTTTTTTGTCCGTTAAATTTAACTTTATCACCGTTAAATTCAGCTTTTATTTCAGGTTTATAAAAGTGTGTTCCTGTTCCAAACTCACTATATGCTAAAGCTAGAAAAATTTCATCCTCAACCACTTCTTTACAAATTTTTTCTTTTAGTTCTTTTGAGCCGTAGTTTAATACACACATCAAAGCAACATTGTGCATCATATAGCAAAGCCCAGCAGTAGCACAACTTGAAGCAAATGCCATAACCACGTCACTATGGTCTTTTATGTTTCCACCAAGTCCGCCAAGTTCTTTTGGGATAAGTAGTTTAAAATATCCATTTTTTCCCATCTGCTTAAAGGATTCTTCTGGAAAAATCGCCTTTTCATCTATTTCTTTTGCGTATGGCAATATATAATCCACAGCAAATTTTTTTGACTTCTCATAAATTCCATTCATGAGTTCTCCTTGTAAAAATAAAATTGCTGTATTTAAATTTGAAGTTTTTAAATACCGTTTATCTAAAACTTAGATCTGATTTTGTTATGTTATCTTACTTTAACTTTATAAGAAATTAATTTTTTTATTTAATTTTTTATGATTGTGTTAGTTTTATATCTGGAGTAATGTATAAATTAAATTTAATGAAGTTGGTATGAATATAAAATTTAGAGAATTACTCTCTAAATTTTATGCCAAGCTTAAAATTTCAGCTTTTCCATTTACTACTGCGATGCAGTGTTCGTAGTGACTTGTTCTAAGACCATCTTTGCTAGTTACTGCCCAACCATCACTTGCTACAACAGCTTCGCCACTTTTTTGACAAATCATAGGTTCAATGCAAAACACCATTCCATTTTTTATTTTTGGACCTTGTTTTGGATTTTTTCCTGTTAAATAATTTGGAATTTCTGGCTCTTCGTGAGGCTTTTTACCAATGCCATGACCACAATATCCCTCAAGTGGAACATATCCCCTATCAAGAATGAAATTTTCTATTAAAAAGCTAAGTTCTTTAAAATGCATCCCTACTTTTATATTCTTAATAGCAAAATAAAGTGCATCTTTACTACAATTAATTAAATCCTCATCGCTTTTTGAAATTTCACCAATCCCAAAAGTTCTAGCGCTGTCACCGTAATATCCATTAAGCCTTGTTCCAATATCTACACCTAAAATATCACCTTCTTTTAAAATAGTGTTATCTGGAATACCATGGATACATACTTCATTTAGTGATAAACAAGCTGCATTTGGAAAATTATAAAGTCCTTTAAATGCTGGATAAGCTCCATTTTTAGTTATAAAATCATCTATTTTTTTATCAACTTCTAAAAGCGTCATACCAGCTTTTAAAAACTCTTTTGTATAATCAAGTGTTTGAGCGACAAGTTTGTTTGCCGCTCTTAAGTGTTTAATATCATCAACACTTTTTAATGAAATTGCCATTTTTAAAGTCCTACTGCACTTAAAGTTTGGAATTTATTCATATAAATTTGTGCTTCAATTTTTCTCATAGTGTCTAATGCAACTGAAACAACAATCAAAACTGAAGTTCCTCCAAAAGCAAAAGGCACACCTAAAAATTTAACCAAAAGCCAAGGAAGCGTTGATATAAGTCCTAGATAAATAGCACCCCAAAAAGTAAGTCTTCCAGCAACATCGTTTAAAAAAGTAGCAGTATTTTCACCAGGTCTAACTCCTGGAATAAATCCACCTTGTTTTTTCAAATTCTCGCTAATATCTTTTGAATTAAATGCAATTGTTGCATAAAAATATGCAAAAAATACAACACATAAAAACATTAAAATTTGAAACATATAGCCGTTCGGACTAAAAAAGTCATTTATTTTTAGCATTATAGGATTTGAACTTGCTTGGAACATAGTAAGTGGAAACATTAAAACAGCACTAGCAAAAATTGCAGGAATTACTCCACTTAAATTCACTTTTACCGGAATATAGTTCATTATCCTTTTATGTTGATTTTGCATCATAACTTTTCTTGAATAAGAAATTGGAATTCTTCTTTCTCCAAGTTCCACAAAAATAACAAAGCCAATAGTAAGAAGGACTATTAATACTATTAGAATAAGTACTAAGAAATTCATCTCGCCTGTATTTACTAAATTTACAGCGCCAACTATTGCTGAAGGAAGCCCACTTACAATACCTGCAAAGATAATTAAACTTATTCCATTTCCTATACCTTTTTGAGTGATTTGTTCACCTATCCACATTAAAAGCATAGTTCCTGTTAGCATAGACACGCATGAAATTGCTATAAATAAATTTTGATCTATTAATACAGCCTCAGATCCCATGTGTTTAAGTCCTATACTTACTCCAATGGCTTGAACTACTGTTATTAAAACAGTTGCATATCGGATGATTTGCATATATTTTTGCATACCATCTCTTTCTTTTTTTAGTTGTCCAAGCTTTGGAAAAGTTGCTGCTAAAAGCTCCATAATAATAGAAGCTGTAATATAAGGCATAATACCAAGTGAAATTATACTAAGTCTTTCAGCGGCTTTACCACTAAACATATTAAACATACCGAATGCATTATCACTATTTGTTGTAAAAAAGTCTCTAATAACATCGGCATTTACACCAGGAACTGGCACATAGGCCAGTATTCTATAGACAAACAAAAATCCAAAAGTTATCAAGATTTTATTACGAAGTGACTTACTCATTAGTTTTGTCCGCTAGTTCTTATATTTTCATCTTTTATTTTTGAAATAAGATCTTTGGCACTTGCACCAATTAATTTTATTTTTGAAATTTTGTTTGAAAATTTATGTACTGATCTTATGCTTTCAAAAGTAATCTCATCTAAATTTTTGATAGCTGAAATTTTTTCTACATTGATAACATAAGGTTTTTCTACTCTAGAAGTAAAACCAACTTTTGGAAGTCTTCTTTGAAGTGGTTGTTGTCCACCTTCAAAACCTCTTTTTTCATTAAAGCCAGTTCTAGCTCTTTGACCTTTCATTCCTTTTCCAGCTGTTTTTCCCCAGCCTGTTCCTCTGCCTCTTCCAATTCTTTTTTTAGAAGAAGTTGAGCCAACTGCTTTTTGTAAATTTTCTAATCCCATATATTATCCTTTCATCATACTAAGAGCTTTAATAGTTGCTCTTACAACATTTGATGAGTTGTTAGAACCTAAAGACTTAGTTAAGATATCTTGAATTCCAGCAAGTTCTAAAACAGGACGAGTTGAACCACCAGCGATAACTCCAGTTCCTTCGCTAGCAGGTTTTAGTAAAATTTTACTAGCGTTAAATTTAGCTTCAACATCATGAGGAACTGTTGTTCCGCTTAATTTTACTTTAATGATATTTTTAAATGCATCATCAACTGCTTTTTTAATAGCATCAGGAACTTCTTTGCTCTTTCCAAAACCATATCCCACTAAGCCTTTTTTATTGCCTATAACAACTAAAGCTGTAAATCTAAATCTTCTACCACCTTTAACAACTTTAGCTACTCTACTGATATCAACGATTACTTCTTCAAATTCTTCTTTATTGTAATTTTCCATTTTCTATCCTTAGGGCTACAGCTTAATGCCATTTTCTCTTAATGCATCAGCAAATGACGCAATAACACCATGATATAAATATCCGTTTCTATCAAAAACCACCTGATCTATCCCTTTTTCTTTTAACTTATCTGCCATATCTTTTCCTAAAGCTATAGCACCATCTTTATTAGCTTTTAATTTTAAAACACTACCACTACTTGCACAAATTGTTTGTGAAGCTACATCATCAATTGCTTGTGCATAAACAGTTTTGTTTGATTTAAAAATAGAAATTCTAGGGCAAGCAGCTACACCTGAAATTTTAGCTCTAACTCTTTTTTTTCTTTTTATTCTTAGAGATAATTTTTTCTTTAAAATATTTGCTTTCATTTTTTACCCTTATTTCTTAGATGTTTTTCCGGCTTTGCGGATAATTCGCTCATCTACATATTTAATACCCTTACCTTTGTATGGCTCAGGTGGTCTAAACTCGCGAACTTCAGCTGCTACTTGACCAACATTTTGTTTATTATAGCCAGATATTGTTATTATATTTTTTTCAATACTAGCTTGAACACCTTCTGGTAGCTTATAGTTAATAGAGTGTGAAAAACCTAAATTTAATTCTAATACATTGCCTTTAACAGCAGCTCTATAACCAACACCATTTACTTCAAGTTTTTTTGAAAAACCATCAGTTAAACCAACTACTATATTGTGTGCTAATGATCTATAAGTTCCCCAAAAAGCTCTACTTTGTCTATCTTCGCCTTTCGGTGAAAAAACTATTGAGCCATCTTTTAACTCAACATTTACAAAGCCTTTTGTATCTAGCTCTTGAGTAATATTACCTTTTTTAAAACTCAAAACAGTTGAGTTTAGACTTACATCTATACCTTTTGGAATAGATATCGGTTGTTTGCCTATTCTTGACATTTTTTTCCTTTTTACTTGTCTAGGGTATGTCTACTTTTAAGAATGGATACCACAATACCATAAAAAGCAGATTTAAAAAGTTCTTACCAAACTGTGCAAAGAACTTCGCCGCCAATTCCTCTTTTGCTAGCTTCTATACCAGCCATAATACCTTGGCTTGTTGAAACTATAACTGTTCCATAACCATTTTTAAATCTTTTTATCTCATCTTTACCTTGGTAAAGTCTTCTACTTGGCTTTGAAACTCTAGTTAGCTCATTTATAACGCTTCTACCATTTTCATCATATTTTAAAACAACATTTATAAATTTTTTATTGTCTTCTTCTACAACATTATAACTTTCAAGATACTCTTTCTCTGTTAAAATTCTAGCTATTGCCTCAACTGATTTAGAGTGTAGAAGTTTTGTTGTATCAAGTCTTCTTAAGCTAGCGTTCCTAATTCTTGTTAAAGCATCTGATATTAAATCATTCAACATAACTCTTCCTTACCAACTTGATTTTTTAAGGCCTGGAATTAGACCTTCATTAGCCATTTTTCTAAGACAAACTCTACAAAGTCCAAAGTCTCTATAAACAGACTTTGATCTTCCGCAAATTTTACATCTTGTGTATTTTCTAGAGCTAAATTTAGCCTCTCTACTTGCCTTAGCTATCATTGATTTTTTTGCCATATTAATTTCCTTTTGAAAAAGGCATACCTAAAACTTCTAAAAGTCTGTAAGCCTCTTTATCGCTATTTGTTGTTGTAACTATAGTGATGTTCATACCGTGAGTTCTTAAAATTTTATCATACTCAACTTCTGGGAACATTAACTGCTCATCCAAACCAAAGTTATAGTTTCCTCTTCCATCAAAACCATTTTTTGGAAGACCTCTAAAATCTTTTACTCTTGGAAGTGCAACAGAGATAAGCTTATCTAAAAAGACAAACATATTATCTTTTCTTAAAGTTACTTTTATTCCTACAGGGTAACCCTCTCTTACTTTAAAGCTTGCAACTGATTTTTTAGCATTTACGCCAAGTGCTTTTTGTCCAGCTATTAAAGAGATTGTATCTATCATATTTTGAAATACTTTTTGATCTCTTGCAGCATCGCCAGCACCAACGCTAATAACTATTTTTTCAATAGCAGGAATTAACATAGGATTTTTTATATCAAATTCTTTTATAAGCTCAGGTCTTACTTGGTCATTATATTTAGTTCTAAGTCTATTCATAAATTACTCCTCAACCTTTGCAACATTTGAAATATCCATAGGCATTTCCTCACCTACAAAACCGCCATTAGGAAATTTTTCACTAGGCTTAACAGCCTTTTTAGCTACTTTGCAACCCTCGACAATAACTTTTCCTTCTTTTGCAAAAACACTTTTTACAATTCCGGTCTTGCCTTTGTCATCACCAGCAATTATCTTAACACTGTCGCCTTTTTTAATTTTATATTTTGTTATCATTATAAAACCTCCGGTGCAAGTGAAACTATTTTCATAAATCCACCATATCTTACTTCTCTACCAACTGGTCCAAAAATACGAGTTCCAACTGGCTCTTTTTTTGCATCAAGAATAACAGCCGCATTGTCATCAAATCTAATTAAAGACCCATCAAGCCTTTGAATTTCTTTTTTAGTTCTAACAACAACAGCTTTAACAACTTGACCTTTTTTCATTTTTCCGTTAGGTAGAGCTTTTTTAACTGAACAAACAATGATATCACCAACTGTTGCATATCTTCTTTTGCTTCCACCTAAAACTTTTATGCACATTAATTCTTTAGCACCGCTATTATCAGCTACTGAAAGTCTTGTAAAGCTTTGAATCATTACTCAACTCCTTTTTTTACAACTTTATATAAGCGAAATGCTTTATTTTTGCTAAGCGGTCTGCACTCAATTGCTGAGATAACATCGCCTATTTGTGTTTGATTTGCTTCATCATGCACTAAATATTTTTTAAATCTTTTAACAAATTTTCTATATCTAGGATGCATAACTTTTCTCTCAACTAAAACAGTTGCAGTTTTATCTCCTGCTTTTTTAAGTACAACGCCTTGAATAACTCTTTTTGATGTTGTCATTTATGCTCCCTTATTAACTGCTGTAATGGCAGTTTTAACTCTAGCAATATCTTTTTTAACCTCACGAATTTCATTAGGGTTTGTAAGTTGCATAGTTTTTAGCTTTCTTTTTAATTCAAAAAGCAACTTTTTCTTCTCTATTAGCATAGTGTTTAACTCAGCTACACTTTTATCTTTTATCTCAGTATAGTTCATTTTCACTCTCTCTTGTTACTATTTTTGATTTAAATGGCAACTTATGCATTGATAGAGTAAGTGCTGATCTTGAAAGCTTCTCACTTGGCCCTGCCATTTCAAATATGATTCTACCAGGTTTTATATTCATAACCCACTCTTCAACACCGCCTTTACCTTTACCCATACGAGTTTCTAAAGGTTTTTTAGTTAAAGGTTTATCAGGGAAAACACAAATCCAAATTTTAGCTTGTCTTTGTACATGTCTTGTCATTGCAATACGAGCCGCTTCAATTTGGCGTGAGTTTATTCTACCTGCCTCAACAGCCTTTATACCAATGGTACCATAAGTAAGTTGAGTTCCTCTGGTAGCATAACCTCGGTTTCTGCCCTTCATCATTTTTCTATATTTAGTCTTTTTTGGCATTAACATAATTATCTACCTCTTCTTGTTCTTCTTGATCTTTTTGGTGCGTTTTCTTCTGTTTTTTCAGGCTCAAGTCCTTTATGTAAAACCTCACCTTTAAATATCCAAACTTTTACGCCGATATTTCCATAAGTAGTGTGAGCTTCTGCAAATCCATAATCTATCTTGGCTCTAAAAGTATGTAGTGGAACTCTACCTTCCAAATACCACTCTGTTCTTGCCATTTCAGCACCACCAAGTCTTCCAGATACTACAACTTTTATACCTTTTGCACCTGATTTTTGTGCATTTTGGATAACTTTTTTCATTGCTCTTCTAAAAGCAACTCTTCTTTCAAGCTGCATAGCAACATTTTCAGCAGCAAGTTGAGCAGATGAACCTGATTTTCTCTCTTCTTTTATGTTAATATTAACATCTTTACCAATAAGTTTTACAACATCTTGTTTTAAAACTTCAACTTCGCTACCTTTTTTACCGATAATAATTCCAGGTCTTGCAGCAACAATAGTTATTCTAATTTTTTTTGCTGTTCTTTCTATAATGATTTGAGCTATACCTGCATAATATAATTTTGATTTTAAAAATTTTCTAATTTTATAATCTTCAGAAATATTTACAGGCAAATTCTCCTTTGAAGGAAACCATCTAGACTCCCAGTTTTTATTAATTCCCAGTCTTAGTCCTATTGGATTGGCTTTTTGTCCCATTTTACGCTTCCTTCTTTTGTAATTTTGAAACTTCTACCATTATATGAGAAGTAGGTTTTCTAATCTTGCTAGCTGATCCTCTTGCTCTAGGTCTAAATCTTTTTAGAACAGGACCTGCATCTACTCTGCATGAACTAACTATAACTTCTTCTGGCTCATATCCACCATTTGCAACGGCACTTGATATAGCATTAGCAATATATTTTGCGCCACGATTTGGTGTAAATTCCAATGTTGCAAGAGCAAATTCCGCATTCATACCTTGAATTTGTTTTGCTATAAGTCTAGTCTTTGTCGGAGAAATACGAACAAATTTAATAATTGATTTACTCATACCCTACTCCTATTTACCGATTTTCTTTTGAACTGAGCCACGGTGGCCTTTAAAAGTTCTTGTTGGAGCAAACTCACCTAATTTATAACCTATATGATGCTCTGTAATATACACAGGTATAAAACTTTTACCGTTATGAACATTAAATGTAAGTCCAATCATTTCAGGTACAATCGTGCTTCTTCTTGACCAAGTTTTAATCGGCTTATTATCTTTTGCTTTTTTAGCAACTTCTACCTTTTTCATTACATGATCATCAACGAAAGGACCTTTTTTGAGTGATCTAGCCATCTCTATTTTCCTTTCCTTCTTGAAATTATAAGTTTATCACTAGCTTTTTTGCGTCTAGTCTTAAGACCCTTGGTTGGTTGTCCCCATGGAGTAACTGGATGACGACCTGAGTTCTTCTTACCTTCACCACCGCCGTGTGGGTGATCAACAGGGTTCATCGCACTACCTCTTGTTTGAGGGCGAATTCCTAAATGTCTATTTCTACCAGCTTTACCGATAACAACATTTGCCCATTCTTCATTTCCAACTTCACCAATAGTTGCCATACACTCAGCTAAAACTCTTCTCATTTCACCGCTTGGCAATCTTAATACAACATATTTTTCTTCTTTACCCATAAGTTGAGCATATCCACCAGCACTTCTTGCCATTTGTGCACCTTTTCCAGGTTTTAGCTCAATATTATGTAAAATTGTTCCAAGAGGGATGCTTTTTAGTTTCATAGCATTGCCTGGTTTTATATCAAGACCACTTTCAGCAGAAGCGATAACATCGCCAACTTTTAAGCCATTTGGTTGAATAATATATCTTTTTTCACCATCTTTGTAGCTAATTAATGCAATTCTACAATTTCTATTTGGATCGTACTCAATAGCCTCTACTTTGCCCTCAATGCCAAATTTACTTCTTTTAAAATCAATAATTCTATAAAGTTTTTTAGCTCCGGCTTGTTTATGTCTTGAAGTTATTCTTCCATTGTGGTTTCTTCCAGCAGTTGCAGGAACTTTTTTAAGAAGTGATCTTACACTTGCTTTTGCAGTTATATCATCACTGCTTAAACCACTCATAAATCTTCTACTTGGAGTATATGGTTTATAATGTTTTACTGACATCTTATGCTCCTATACTTTCTAGGCTTGCACCTTCAGGAAGTTTAACATAGAATTTTTTATAACTATTTCTTGTGCCAATTCTTCCTCTAAATCTTTTAACTTTACCATCCATTTTTAATGAATTTATCTTTAAAGGTGTGATTCCAAAATACTCTTTTAATATAGCTTTTAGTTTATTTTTAGTTACATCTGTTGATGTTTGAATAACAACCACACCACTTTCTTGAAGGTCTAAAGTTTTTTCTGTATAAAGAATCGTTTTTATATCTGTTATATCTGCCATTTTAACCCTCTTTTATTATCTTATCAAGTGCCGATTTTTCAATAATAACCGCACTATATACTTTTACTAAATAAGCATTTATTTCACTTACATCAATAGCATAGCAATTTGTTAAATTTCTATATGCTAAGAATGTATTTTGAATTCTTTTTGCACTTTCTAAACTATCAACAGATGATAAGTCTCCAACAATTAAAGCATCTCTAACTTTAAAGTTATTGATGAAACTATTAGCATCTTTTGTTTTGCCTGACTCTATGTCAATACTTTCAACAGCAAAAATTCTACCTTGCTCGGCTCTTTCAAAAAGTGCTCTTTCAAGTGCAAGTCTTTTTTGTTTTTTATTGATTTTTTGAGTGTAGTTTCTTTCATTGCTTGGTCCAAAAGATACTGCACCACCAACCCAAACATTTGTTCTAGTTGAGCCAGCTCTCGCACCGCCACGACCTTTTTGGCGCCATGGTTTTTTACCACCACCACTTACTTCAGATCTTGTTTTAGTATGAGCTGTATTTGATCTAACAGCTGCAAGGTATGATTTTACATATAAATATAAGTTGTGTGGATTTACTTCGCTATATTTTACAGGAAGTTCTATCTCGCCTGCATTTTCAAGCTTTTCATTAAATACTGCTACTTTACTCATTTTACTATCCTTATTCTACCCATTGCACCATTAAATCCAGGAACAGAACCTTTTACAACTAAAACACCATTGTCTTTATCAAAGCTAACAACTTCGTTTTTAACTGTAACTTTTACATTTCCTGTTTGTCCAGGCATTTTTCTACCAGGCTGAACGCGTCCTGGCCACTCACAGTTACCAATTGATCCCGATCTTCTGTGAAATCTACTTCCGTGAGATTTTGGACCACCTGCAAAACCATGTCTTTTCATAACACCTTGATAACCTTTACCTTTGGTATTAAAGCTTGCTTTTATAACTTTTGCCTCATCTAAAGGAGTCATATCTTGGTCGCCTATTTCACTATTTGCTACTTCTAAGCTAGCAAATTTATTGAACTCTTTACTTAGACTATATTTTTTTTGTTGTCCTGCTATAGTTTTATTATTAGATTTACCACTTGCATAAGCAACGATGGCTTTATTATTTTCACCAACTTCACAAACCTTGGTGCTTATAACTCTTAGCAGACTAACTGGTAGGCTAACTCTATCAACGGTTCTGCTCATACCTATCTTTTCTACTATATATTCCATAAATTTACCCCTTATTACCCATTGCACGAACTTCAACATTAACTTCTGGTGCAAGATCCAATTTTGTAAGTGAATCTACAGTCTCAGGAGTTGCTGCAACGATATCAAGCATACGGGTGTGAATTCTTATCTCAAACTGCTCTCTTGAATCTTTATTTACGTGTGGAGATTTTAAGACTGTATAGCGTTTGATCTTTGTAGGCATAGGCACTGGACCTCTGACATCCGCACCTGTTCTTTTGACAGCTTCTACTATTGCTGTAACTGTTCTATCTAAAACTCTATGGTCGTAAGCTTTTAACTTTAACCTAATTCTTTCCATAGTTTTTTTCCTTCATAAAGAACTTGTCGCAAAAAAATGCGACCTTTTTTGATTTAAAAAGATTGTGATTATATAAGAATTATTTTTCAAAGTCAATATTTTACGGCATTTTATCTGAAATTTATATTTTTTATTTCCTTGTTAAAAGGAAAGTTTATATTTTATTGAAAATCCTTAAAATTTTAAAATTAAGTTAAATTTGCTATAATTTTTCTATGGAAATTTTAAATTATCTTTATGAAAACCCGCCAATTTTTCAAAACAAAATTGCTAGAAAAATTAAAATTAATAGTAGCAAGGCTTTAATTTGCGGTCAACTAAACTCAGGCAAAAGTCAAATTTTATTAAATCTGCTTTTTAAAAATCAAAAAGATGAAATTTTATACATAAATCTTGATGATTTGCGTCTAAATTTTGATGAAACTGATTTTTTAAAATTTTTAAATTTAAATAAAAAAATCAAATTTATTGGAATTGACAATCTAAAAACCAATGATTCAAAACTCTTAAAAATAATTGAAAACCTAAGCTCTAGCAATACAAACATAGAAAATATTTATCTTACAACAAGACAAAAATCATTAAATTTAAATGGTTTTAAAACATACAACTTAAATATGCTTGATTTCGAAGAATTTATTGCACTTGAAGGAAAAACTAATGATCTTGGGGCAATATTTAGCGAATTTTTAACAAGAGGAAATAGCATAAATGATAAAATTTCAATTCAAAATAATCTTAAAGCAAATTATAATGAAAATGAACTTTTAGTACTTTTAGAATGTGCTAAATTTGTAAATCAAAATTTTAGTACAAACAAAATTTATACAAATCTAAAAGAATTTTATAAAATTTCAAAAGATAAAGTTTATGAGGCTGTTTTTAGGCTCGAGGATGAGGGGATTATCAAATTTGTACCAAAATTTCAATCCACCTCTAAAAGAATTTATTTTGGAGATTTTGCTTTTATGGATAATTTAAGCTACAAAAAACATTTTATTAAAAAACTTCAAAATGCCCTATTGTGTGAACTTTTAACGCTCAATAAAGAAATTTATTTTACGGATGATTTTGACTTTTACTTGCCAAATGAAAATTTGCAAAATCAAAATTTAGCTTTTTTAATCATCCCTTTTACAACAAGCGAGTTTATATATTTAAAATTTAAAAAACTTTTTGAAAAACTAAAAAAAATGAGAATTTCAAAACTTTATGCAATAACAATGGGAAATGAGGAAAGTTTTACAATAGAGGGCATAAAGTGTGAAATAACACCATTTTGGCAATATGCTTTAAGCATTTAGGAGATTTATGAAAATTTGTGGTATTGATGAAGCTGGGCGTGGATGCTTGGCAGGTGATTTATGTATAGCTGGAGTTGTTTTAGATAAAGAGATAGATGGTCTAAAAGATAGCAAAAAAATAAGCGAGAAAAAAAGAGTAGTTCTTTTTAATGAAATTTGTAAAAATGCAAAATTTAAAATTGTTACTTTTACAAGCCAAGATGTTGATAGAATAGGACTTTCAGAGTGTTTAAAAAATGGGCTTTTAGAAATTTTGAACTATTTTGGAGATGAGTTTGAATATATTTATGATGGAAATACAAATTTTAAAGTCCAAAAAATAAAAACTATGATAAAAGCTGATGCACTAATAAAAGAGGTAAGTGCAGCAAGTATTTTAGCTAAAGTTACAAGAGATGAAAATTTAAAAACAGCTGATAAAAAATACCCAGAATATGGTTTTTTAAAACATAAAGGATACGCTACAAAAGCACATATTGAAGCTGTTTTAAAATACGGATATACAAATTTTCACAGGCTTACTTATGAAGTAAAAGCATTAAAAAATGTAAGCAAAAATAAATTTTAATTTTGGTAAAATCACGCAAATTTTAAGGAGATCAAATGGTAAGAAAAGCAAAGCCAAGCGATGCAAAAAAATGCGCCAAAATACTTGATTTAGCGATGGATGACATTAGCGGAGTGATTTTAAATGAAACAGACTATGATAAAAAAATGGAAAAATTTGAAATTTTTTTTAGGGCTAAAAACAATCGCCTGTCATACGAAAATACAATAGTGTATGAAGATGAGAACGGAAATATCTGTGGGGCTATGATATTTTACAAAGGATATGAAAGTGACTTTTTAGACGCAGTTTTCAATGAAAGATTAAAACAACTTGGCTCTAAAAATTTGACAAAAAAAGAGTGTGAGGATGATGAGTTTTATATAGATAGTGTTGCAGTTGATCCAAAATTTAGAGGCAAAGGATATTTTAAAGCCTTAATGAATGAAGCTATAAAAATAGCTAAAAACTCTGATCTTAAAAAAATGAGTTTAGTTACTCACACTCCTGAACTTTATACGCAATTTGGTTTTAAATTTCATGATAATTTAGATATCTATGGAGAAGTTTATCAAAAAATGATTAAGGTGCTTTAAAGCCTTAATCAACTTTTGCTTGCAAATTATCACGCCTGTTTTTATAAACCGAACTTAAAAAAGCTAAAAAAATGAATAAAAATCCTATAGTTCCAGTTATAATTTCACTAACCTCGTAAAAAACTTGTATAAACATTATAATAGAAAGTGCAAATATCGCATAATGTGCGCCGTGGTCTAAATATGCAAATTTTAAAAGCGTTTTTTTCTCAACCAAGTATATTGTTATGCTTCTTACAAACATCGCACCAATTCCAAGTCCTATCATAATAATAAAGATATTTTCACTTAATGCAAATGCTCCAATTACACCATCAAAACTAAAACTCGCATCTAAAACTTCCAAATATAAAAATCCAATAATTCCATTTCTAACACTTCCTGAGCTAAAAGTTTCATTTAAAGACGATATTAACAAATGTATAAAAATGGCAGAAAAAAAGCAAAGTCCATAAGTTAAATTTGAAGTTTTTTGCATAAAAATAAGTCCTAAAAAAATCGCTAAAATCAAATTTATATTTGCAAATTTCTTAAAAAATTCGATAATTTTATTATTTTCTATCAATTCTAACCAATGTGTTTTTCTCTGATTATCAAAGAAAAAATCAAAAAATACCATCATTAAAAATGCTCCACCAAAAATATAGATTTCATCTTTATTTTGACTTAAAGCCTCATGGTATAATTCAGGTGAGTTAATAGCAAAATTTAGAGTTTGAAGCATTGAATATCCTGAAAAAATAGAAACTATAAGAAGTGGAAATAAAAATCTCATTCCAAAAACAGCAATTGGAATACCAAAGATAATAAATCTCCTTCTCCACACTTTATTCATTTGATTTAAGATTTTTGCATTTACAACCGCATTATCAAAACTAAGACTAACTTCCAAAATGGCTAGTAAGAAACATATATAAACAGCCTTTAAATTTCCTATAAAAAAACTTATTAAAAGTCCAAAAATCATCACTATAAATGATGAATAAAATATTTTCATATTATCTCCTAAATCAAAATTATACTATTTTTTTAAAAAAAATTTATTGGGATAAAAACTCAATTTAGTTTATTTTTTTTAACATAATATTAAAATATTTACTATATAATAAACTAAATTATTACTATAATGCCTAATATGTCTATTAGTCTATTAGTCTATTTTATAATAAAGATTTATTACACAAAAAACTATTTAATTTTAAAATTATTTTTTTATACCATCAATAATGTTTAAGATAATTTAAAAATATAAAACAATCTAGATATAAAAAATTTAATTTACATATCCTCGTAAAAACAAAGACAAAATGCAAACAAAAATACACTTATTCTTTAGTCTATCTATATAAATAAAACTTATACTAATTATATCAATTATGACTAACACTACTAACAAACAAGACTAAATAATTTCTCATTAAAGCATGCTAAATACAAACTAACATTAACTAACAAGTTATAACTATATTTTAAAAACTTATTTTTAATTTATGTTTTTTAAATATTAACTAAAAATTTGATACTATTTTTTCTAAAAACAAAAGGAAAAAAAATGAGAAAAATTTTAATCTTTATATTTTTAATAAATTTTTTATGGAGCGTGGATATGAATAAAAGTGAAATTTATTTAGCTGGAGGGTGTTTTTGGGGAATGCAAGGGTATTTTGACAAAATTAATGGAGTTATAAAAACCGATGTTGGTTATGCAAATGGAAAAAGCACAAACACAACCTATAAAGAACTTCACAAATCAATGCATGCTGAGACACTTCACCTAATTTATGATAAAAATAAAATTAGTTTAAATGAAATTTTAAGACATTTTATAAGAGTGATCGACCCAACTTCACTAAACAGACAAGGAAATGATGTTGGCACTCAGTATAGAAGTGGAATTTACTATGTTGATATAGAAAGTGGCAATGAGGCAATTTCATTTATAAAAGAGATCTCTAAATTTTATGAAAAACCAATTGTTGTTGAAGTAGAGCCACTTAGAAACTATACTTTAGCTGAGAATTATCATCAAAAATATTTAGAGAAAAACCCAAATGGATATTGTCATATTGATTTAAGTTTGGCAAAAACTCCACTAGAAAAAGTTTATAACAAACCAAATGATGATGAAATAAGAAAAAATTTAAGTGAAATTTCATATCAAGTAACGCAAGAAAATGCCACTGAAATGCCATTTTCAAGCAAATATGATGATTTTTATGAAAAAGGAATTTATGTTGATATCGTAAGCAAAGAGCCACTTTTTAGCTCATCTGATAAATTCAACGCAGGATGTGGATGGCCAAGCTTCTCAAAACCAATTGGCAAAATTAATGAAAAAAAAGACTTTTCACATGGCATGATAAGAACCGAAGTAAGATCCAAATTTGCAAACTCTCACTTAGGGCATGTTTTTAATGACGGACCAAAAAGCAAAGGTGGGCTAAGATACTGTATAAATGGTGCTGCTTTGGAGTTTATCCCACTTAAAGAGATGGAAGAAAAAGGGTATAAAGATTATATTAAATTTGTGAAGTAATTTAGGTTTTATAAACTATTGACTTTCTTTTTAGCGTAAAATTTGAATTAAAATATTACTATTATATAATTTTTATTTATTAAAGATGTTTATTAAATAAAAATAATTTAAAATAATGTATATTATAATATACATTATTTTAAAAAGAAAAAAGCTATGCGAATACAAAAACCAACTCCAATTGATGAGAAGATAGAACTTGACCATGAAAGATATTTTATATCAAGTACTGATTTAAAAGGGATTATAACTTCGGTAAATATTTATTTTTCAAAAATTTCAGGCTATAGCGAAAAAGAACTTGTAAAAACATCGTAAGGTACCCAGATATGCCAAGAATAATTTTTAAAACTATGTGGGATAAATCATATGTGTGCTGTAATAAAAGCAAAGATGGCAGATACTACTGGGTTGTAACTGATTTTAAAATTTTAAAAGATGATAGTGGGGAGTCAATAGGATATAGGGTTTTTAGAAGAGCGGCAAAAGATGAAACCATAAAAACAGTTGAGCCAATTTATAATAGACTTTTGGAAGCTGAAAAAGAAAGTTGGATTTTGGCAAGTAAAGACGAGCTTAATAAAATTTTAAAAGAAAAAAATATGAGCTATGACGATTTTATAAACAATGAAATTAAAAAAAGTGGTCTGAAAGGTGCTTTTGGTAAATTACTACAAAGATTTGGGTTTTAAATTTCTATCTATTTAATTTTCATAAATATAAAATTTGTGGGAATTAGAAATATATTTAACAAATGCTAGTCTTCATATTTTTGAGCAATTTTTCTAAACTCAAATTTTAAATCTATAAAAGCCTTTATTAAAGTTGGATCAAAATGTGTCCCACTTTCGCTTATTATCATATTTTCAGCTTTTTCGTAGCTAAATTTTTCCTTATAAGTCCTTTTTGAAGTTAGTGCGTCATAAACATCTGCTATAGCCATCAAGCGTCCTTCAATTGGTATTTCATCCTCTTTTAAGCCTTGTGGATAGCCACTTCCATCCCACTTTTCATGATGAGTATAGGCTATATTTATAGCGGCATTTAAAAAAAGATTTTTTCCGCTTGACTTTTCCCCTGCTTTTTGAATAATTTCTTTTCCGTAAATTACATGTTTTTTCATTATCTCCCACTCTTTTTCATCAAGACTTCCATTTTTATTTAAAATATTATCAGGAATTGCAACTTTTCCAATATCATGTAGCGGGACAGCTTGGCATAAAACTTTTATAAAATTTGGATTAAAATCATAAATTCCTTTTTTACTTAAATATTGCGCTAAAACTCTAACATACTCTCTAGTTCTTAAAATATGCCCACCAGTTTCTTTATCTTTTCCCTCAATAACTGTTATCATGCTATCTATAGCTGAACTGTGCGCTTCTTCAAGCTCTTTTAAAAAATTCTTTTTTTCCCAAAAACTATAAAAAGCCATAAATAAAGTAAAAAATATAAAAATTATAAAAACTGGAATTATAATATATCCAATAGAAATATAAACTCCACTTTTTAGTTTAATGTCTGCACTAACAAAAGCAATAACAGTTAGTAAAATAAAAACAAAAAAAGAAGACAAATAGCCATATCTAACTATCACAAAAGCAAGTAACACTAACACTAACACGCCTAAATAAAAATTTAAATCTTTATAGAAATTTGGCTGACTAACAAGTGAGTTAGTTAAAAAATTTTCTATTAAAGATGCATGGTAAAAAATACCTGATCTTATCTTTCCTCCAGAGCTTACAAAGTGATCATTCAAGCCAAGTGCAGTTGCACCAAATAAAACAAATTTTCCACTAAATTCACTCTTATCTACTCTATCTAAAAGCACATCGGAAGCCGAAAATGTTTTAAATTTATTTTTTGGATAAATTTCATTTAAAGCCTTTGCTTCGTCATTTAGTTTAACTTCTTTTTCTAAAAATTTGACTTTTAAACCCCTATTTTTCTCATCTTTTAAAAGAGTCAAATTTGGATCAACTTGCATAAGCATAGCAAGACTAAAAGATGGAATAAGGCTGTTTTTATAGTAAAAAAATAGATTTGTATAACGCAATACTCCATCACTAAAGGCTCTCGCATTTATAAAGCCATTTGCCTTAGCAAGAGTATTTAAAGGCTCATAACTGCAAATTAAATCATCTATTTTATCTATGCTCTCAAAGGTTGAGCTTGATTTTATCGTAGTTAATTTATTACAAGTTTTATTTCTTGGCATGTTTGATGCAAAAACGGCTAAAACACTGTTTCCAGCTTCCAAAGAAGTTGCTAAAATTTTATCATTATCCAACAACGGAGTTGGAATTTTACTTGTATTTAAATCCAAATTTAATGAATCTTTATAAAAATTTTTAATTTCATCTAAGGAAGTTCTATCTTTTTCTGAAAATATAACATCCATTCCAAAAGCTGCAGGTTTTGAAAGTAGTATCTCTTGTGCAAGTTTTGCAACTAAAATTCTACTCCAAGGCCACTGACCAAATATTTCTAAGCTTTTTTCATCAATTTCAACAACGACAACTGAGTTTGATTTGTCTAAATTTAACTCTGGCTTTATAAGATCATAAATTTGATAATCAAGCAAAGGTAAGAAACTACTATTTCTTATAAAAAATCCGCAAATTATAGAAAAAAATATAAAAAATATAAAAATTTTTTTCATCTATCTTATTTGAATTTCAACTCTTCTATTTTTTGGCTCAATAACACCATCTTTTGTCTTAATCAAAAGATTTTTTTCTCCAAAAGAAACTATTTCGAGTTTTGAGATATTTAAATCTTTAAAATTTTTAGAAATACTTTGTGCTCTATCGAGCGATACTTTTTCATTGATTTTATCACTTCCATAAGTATCTGCATGTCCGATAATTGAAACATTGCAAGGTGTTCTGTCTTTAATAGTTTGTCTTATTTCATCTATTTTTTTAGCTGAGCTTTCAGTTAAATTTGAGCCATCTGTAAAATACAAAATATATGACTTTGGTGGTATAACACCATCTTTTAGCAAAGTATAGTATCTTTTTTTTACCTCATCTTCTTTAAGGGTTTTTTTCTTGCTTTCAAATGCTTTAACATTTGAAATTTCCATATATGAATTTGCAGAATTTAAAGTTGTATTTTTATCTTTTGATTGAATGATTATAGCTGATGGCTTACCACTATCTAAAAGTAAAATCTCACTTTTTTCAACTCCTATGGTAAGACCAAAAATAACTACAACCATTCCTAGGAAAACTTCCATTTTGTTTCCTTATTTTAGTTCTATTATAAATTTAGTTCCTCTTATGCCGATAATTCCATCAGGAATTTTAAACTCAAAACTCTCAGGTGAAATTTCGCTTACTTTGCCTGATTCAAACATAGCTTTTCCCTTATCAAGCTTCAAAGAAAATTTATAAATTTCTTCAATTGGTTTAAATTTAAACTCTTCAATATTTAAATAGCTAGATTCACCTAAAGTAAGGCTACTTCCATCATCAAAGATAACACCTACTTTTGAATTTGCATCCGTTATTAAAATATCATTATTTAACAATTCATCACCAACTTTTAAATTTATTATCTTATCATCTCTTTTAACAACTGGATTACCTTTTGCTATTTTAACTATTGCAATACCTTGAGCAAATAAAAAATTTGCAAAAATAAAGAAAGTAAAAAATATTTTTTTCAAAACAACTCCTTTATTATAAAAAGTTAAATGTCATTATAACATATAAATTAATAATTTTAAAATTAAACTATTAATTAAATTTGATAAAAATAATTTACTATTTTTAAATTTTATTTTATTTTAAAGTATCAAATTAAAATATAAGCTATTAAAATACCTAATTTTAGGCTTATCTATAAATTATGCATCATAATAAATTTTAATTTTAGATAAAATAAAAAGTAAATTTAATTTGACTTTTATAAAATTTTATTGTAGAATTGTCAGTGATATTTTATTTAAAAAGGATTAAAAGTATGAAAAAAATTCTTAGTTCGGTTTTAGTTGCTGGATTGCTTGTATCAGCTGGAGTGACAACTTCATTTGCAATTGGCGGAGCAAGTGGTGCTGCGACTGATTATGTAGTTCAAGGAAAGATTGGTGAGTTAGTTGTAAATCCTTACGATATAGCTCCACTAACAGCTGTTATTAAAAATGGCGGATATACAATAAAAGATGTAACCGTTAGAATCGTGCCAAAAAAAGATGGTCAAGAAATTAAATATAAAGTAGCAGATGGTGAGCTTAAAACTCACGGTGGAATTCCTGTTTTTGGACTTTATCCTGACTATGTAAATACAGTTGAAGTTGAATACACAAGAACATATAAGGGTGCCGATGAGAAGATAAAAGAGGATTATAAAATTTATACCGCTCCTGTTTTCGGTGATGTTAGTGGTATGAGAGGTCAAAAAGGTGTATTTTTTGATGAGATCAAAGTTACAAAACCTGCAACTGAGAAATTTAAAGATAGACTTTATTTTGTAAATAACTTCCAACCAAAGACTGGAAAAGGCACAAAAGTTGTATGGAATAACCCAACAGGTGGAGCGCTAGAGTGGAACTATACTCCTCAAATTTTTATCCTTGATACAAAAGGTGAAATTAGATGGTATATGGAGCCAAGCAAAATTTACAACCTCAAATCAGCATTCCACGCTGGCGTTATGATGGGCTTTAAGCAAAATGATGATGGTGATATAACTTGGGGTTATGGTCAAAGATATGCGAAATATGACATTATGGGAAGAGAGATATTTAACAGAGAGCTTCCTGCTGGATATGTTGATTTTTCACACTCAATGGATGATAGCCCAAATGGCCACTACTTCCTAAGAGTTGCTAATGCAAACCTAAAAAGAAATGATGGCAAAAATGTTAGAACTGTAAGAGATGTTATAGTTGAAGTTGATCAAAATGGTCAAGTTGTTGATGACTGGAAACTTTATGAAATTCTTGATCCTTATAGAGACAATGTCCTAAAAGTGCTTGATCAAGGTGCGGTTTGTCTAAATATAGATGCAAAAGCTGGTGGTCATACATTAAGTGATGAAGAGCTAGCAAAACTTGATGACAATGATAAATTTGGCGATGTAGTAGGAAGCGGACCAGGAAGAAACTGGGCACATGTAAACTCAGTTGATCACGATGCTGAAGATGATAGTATCATTATCTCATCACGTCACCAAAATGCAATTATCAAGATAGGTAGAGACAAACAAGTTAAGTGGATTTTAGGAAACCCAGTTGGCTGGAAAGATAAATTTAAAGATAAGCTTTTAACTCCAGTTGACAGCAAAGGTAATAAAATTTCTTGTGGTGATGATGGTGCAAAATGTCCTGGATATGAAAGCGATAAAGGTGGCTTTGACTACACTTGGACACAACACACTGCATTTAAAATCGATGAGAAAAGCAAAGGCGATATCATCTATGTAAGTGCTTTTGATAACGGAGATAGCCGTGGTATGGAACAACCTGCACTTCCAACTATGAAATACTCACGCTCAGTAATCTATAAAATAGATCAAAAGAAAAAGACAGTTGAGCAAGTTTGGGAATATGGAAAAGATAGAGGATTCGATTGGTATAGTTCAGTTACAAGCTTAACAGAGTATCAAGCTGACAAAAACTCAGTTATGGTTTATTCAGCAGTTGCTGGAATGCAGTTTGACATCGCAACAGGAAATCCAACAGGTCTTCCAAGCCCACACATTAACGAGTTTGAATGGGGTGCAAAAGAGCCAGGAATTGAGATAGTTATGACAAATGCTATGGGCTATCAAGCATGGCCATTTAGCATTGAAAAGGCATTGAGCAAATAACTCAAATTTAGGGGGAATTTTCTCCCTAAATTTATCTCTCTTTAAAAATCTAGACAAAAGTTTCAGATGATGAGATTTTTATCTAAATTTAAAAAGGAGAGAATATGAAGAAAATTCTTAGTTCAGTTTTAGTTGCTGGTATGCTTTTAGGCGTTGGAGCAACTCAGGCTTTGGCGATGGGCGGGCCAAGTGGTCCAAAAACAGATTATCCAAATCCTGGAAAAATAGGTGAAGTTATAGTAAATCCTTATAAAATCGCCCCACTTACAGCAATTATTAGAAATGGTGGTTATGAATTAAAAGATATAAAAGTAACCATAGTCCCAAAAGAAAATGGACAAACACTTAGCTATCAAGTAAGTGATGCAAAAGCAAAGGGATATGGTGGAATTCCTATTTGGGGACTTTATCCTGATTATTACAACACGATAAATGTAGAATATACTAAAATTCACGGCTCAAAACAAGAAAAGATAAAAGAGACTTATCACATTTATGCAGCACCAATATACACAGAAGTATCTGGCACACCAGATCAAAAAGGTTCAATGTTTAGCAAAATCGAAGTTAAAAAAGTAGCCGATAAATACAAAGATAGACTTTATTTAATCAATCATGTCACAAACAAAAGTGGACAAGGTACTAGAGTTGTATGGAACAACCCAATGGGTGGAGCAATAGAGTGGAACTTTTATCCTCAAAATTTCATCATCGATACAGCAGGAGATGTAAGATGGTATATCTTTGCAAATCCAATATATGACTTTGATAAGGTTTATGGAGCAGGCGTTATGATGGGCTTTAAACAAAACCCTGATGGTCAGCTTACTTTTGGATACGGACAAAGATATGCTAAATATGATTTAATGGGAAAAGAGAGCTTTAACCGTCAACTTCCACTTGGATATAATGATTTTTCACACTCATTTGATGTATCACCAAAAGGAAACTACTTCTTAAGAGTTGGTAGCTCAAATACAAAAAGACTTGATGGCAAAAATGTCCGCACTGTTAGAGATGTTATTATCGAAGTAGATCCAACAACTGGTGATGTTGTTGATGATTGGAGATTGTATGAGATACTAGATCCTTATAGAGATGTTGTTTTTAAAACTCTTGATCAAGGTGCAGTTTGCCTAAACATAGATGCGAATTTAGCAGGTCAAACTCTAAGCGATGAGGATTTGGCAAAACTTGATGACAATGATAAATTTGGAGATATCATAGGAAGTGGAGCTGGTAGAAACTGGGCGCATGTAAACTCAGTAGATCACGACGCAGAAGATGATAGTATTATCCTTTCAAGCCGCCATCAAAGCGCTATTATTAAGATAGGAAGAGATAAACAGGTAAAGTGGATTTTAGGCTCACCTGAGGGGTGGAGTGATAAATTTAAAGATAAGCTTTTAACTCCAGTAGATAATAAAGGAAATAAAATAGTTTGTGAAGCTAACGGTTCAAAATGTCCAGGATATCTAAACGAAAAAGGTGGATTTGACTACACTTGGACACAACATACTGCATTTAAAATAGATGCAAAAAGCAAAGGCGATATCTTATATGTAACAGCTTTTGACAATGGCGATGGTAGAGGCATGGAACAACCAGCACTTCCATCAATGAAATATAGCCGTGGAGTAATTTACAAAGTAGATCAAAAGAAGATGACTGTTGAGCAAGTTTGGGAGTATGGTAAAAATAGAGGTCATGACTTCTACTCTCCGGTTACATCAATTACAGAATATCACGCTGATAAAGATTCTATTTTAATGTATTCGGCAACAGCTGGTGGAGCGTTTGATTTTGATACTGGAGCGTTTGCTTCACTTCCAAATCCAACTCTTTTGGAATTTGATTATCTAGCAAAAGAACCATCAGTTGAAATCCAGATTTTTGATACAAATGGATATCAAGCTATTCCTATAAATTTACAAAAAGCTTTTAAGTAGTTTTTAGCCCTTAAATTTAAGGGCTTTTTCTAAATTTAGATAGAAGTCTCAAATTTGAGATTTCTATCTAAATTTTTTAAAAAAGGAGAGAATATGAAGAAAATTCTTAGTTCAGTTTTAGTGGCTGGCATGCTTGCATCAGTAGGAGTTACAACATCTTTGGCAATGGGTGGTCCAAGTGGTCCAAAGACCGATTGGCAAATACAGGGAAAAATAGGAAGTGTTAAACTAAATCCTTATGACCTAACCCCATTAACTGCTGTTATTATGAACGGCGGGTATAATCTAAGCGATATTGAAGTTACAATTGTCCCAAAAGAAAACGGACAGACAATAAAGTATAAAGTTGATGAAAATAGAGCTAAAACATACGGCGGAATTCCAATTTTTGGGCTTTATCCAAGCTACTTAAATACCGTAAAAGTAAGCTATACAAAAGAAAGTTTTGGCAAAACTGAAAAAGTAAAAGATGAAGAGTATAAAATTTTAACCTCTGGCATAAGCTTGCAGCCTACTGGCTATACATCACAAAGAGGCGTTCCTTTTGAAAAAGTTAATGTTTTAAAAGTAGAAGATGGATTTAAAGATAGACTTTATTTGGTAAATAACGCTCCAGGAAAAAGCATTGGAAAAAGCTCAAATTCAGTATAGAACAACCCAATGGGCGGAGCTATGGAATGGGATGAAGAATCAAGTGCGTTTATCGTAGATACAAAAGGCGAGATTAGATGGTTTTTTGATAATGCCAAACTAATGGACTGGCATAATATCTACAATCGGGGGCTTATGATGGGCTTTCATCAAAACAATGATGGCTCACTTACTTGGGGATTTGGACAAAGATATGTAAAGTATGACTTAATGGGAAAAGAGAGCTTTAACCGCCAACTACCACTTGGCTACATCGACTTTTCACACGCCATGGATGATATGCAAAATGGAAACTATCTCTTAAGAGTAGCTTCAGCAAACACACTCCGCCCTGATGGCAAAAATGTTCGAACAGTAAGAGATGTTATAATTGAAGTAAATCAAGATGGTGATGTTGTTGATGAGTGGAAGTTATTTGAAATACTAGATCCATATAGAAGCGATGTTATAAAAGCTCTAGATCAAGGTGCGGTTTGTCTAAATATCGATGCAAGTATGGCAGGAAAAACACTAAGCGATGAAGATCTGGCAAAAATGGATGAAAGTAATAATTTTGGTGATATTGCCGGAACTGGAATTGGTAGAAACTGGGCGCATGTAAACTCAGTCGATTATGATCCAACAGATGATAGCATTATACTTTCAAGCCGCCACCAAAGTGCAATGATAAAGATTGGTCGCGATAAAAAAGTAAAATGGATAGCTGGAGCACACAAAGGCTGGAATGATAAATTTAAAGACAAGCTTTTACAACCAATTGACAGCAAAGGAAATAAAATTGTTTGTGAAGATGGATATTCAAAATGCCCTGGATATCTCAATGAAAATGGTGGATTTGACTGGACTTGGACACAACATACTGCTTGGAGAATAGATGAAAAGTCAGATAAAAGATATATTTATATGAGTGTTTTTGACAATGGAGACGCAAGAGGTATCGAGCAACCTGCACTTCCAACTATGAAATATAGCCGCGCGGTAGTTTATAAAATAGATCAAGAAAAAATGACAATCGAACAAATTTGGGAATATGGTAAAAATCGTGGTAACGAGTGGTTTAGCCCAGTTACTAGCCTAACAGAATATCACGCCGATAAAGACAGCATTGTTGTTTATAGTGCAACTGCTGGAATGAGTTTTGATTTAAATTCAGGAGTTAGCGTTGGAGAGCCAAAACCTGAAATTGATGAGTTTAAATGGGGTGCAAAAGAGCCTTCTGTTCAGATTCAATTTATTGGAACAGATGCTGGCTACCAAGCAATGCCAATTAGTCTCGAAAAGGCGTTTGGTAAAACAAAATAAATTAATTTAAATTTAAAGCCCTAATTTTAGGGCTTTTGTTTTTATATTTTTTAAAATTTATATAAAAGTTTCAAATTTGAGATTTCTATATAAATTTAAAAAAAAGGAGAGAATGTGAAAAAAATTCTTAGCTCAGTTTTAGTTGCTGGAATGCTTCTTAGTATTGGAGTGGTAAATGCTACAGCAGCAGGTGGCGCAAGTGGCCCAAAAAGCTACAATGCAGTTGGTAAAATAGGTGCAGTTGTTATGAATCCTTACGGCGTAGCCCCACTAACTGCCATTATAAATGATGGTGGATATGCCATAAAAAATGCTAAAGTCACTATCAAAGGAAAAGGTGAAAAAGGCATTGATATAAGTTATGATGTAAGCGATGTAAAAGTTCTTCAGCACGGTGGAATTCCAGTTTTTGGCCTCTATCCTGACTATATAAATAAAGTTGAAGTAAGCTATAAAAGAGAGGTTCCAAGTGCTAATGGCATAAAAAGTGAAGACATAAAAGAAACCTATTCAATTTATGCTCCACCAATTACAACTTATGGCTCAGGAACAGCACAAAAAATGGCCCTGCCAAAAGCTGAAGTTGTCGTTCCTGCAACTGAAAAAGTAAAAAATAATCTTTATTTGATGAACCATTTAAGCTCAACTATGCCAAATGCCTCACAAGTTGTTTGGAATTTTCCAGCTGGTGGAGCTTTGGAGTGGGATTATGAAAGTTATGTTTGGATGATAGATACAAACGGCGATATTAGGTGGCAACTTGATGTTAGCAAATTTAGAGATACCTATGATGTTCGTAAAAAAGGAAATCTAATGGGCTTTGACCAAACAAAAGATGGCAATATCATGTGGGGTCAAGGACAAACTTATAAAAAATACGATTTAATGGGTAGAAAAATATTTGATAGAATGCTTCCAAGAAGCTATATTGACTTTTCTCACCATGCAGAAGAGACAATTAAAGGAACATATCTTTTAAGAGTTGCAAACTCAGATCTAAAAAGAAGAGATGGTAAAAATGTCCGAACAGTAAGAGATGTTATAGTTGAGCTTGATAAAGAGGGAAATGTACTTAACCAGTGGGATTTAAGTGCAATTTTAGATCCATATAGAGACAACAATATTTTAGCAATGGATCAAGGTGCAGTTTGTCTAAACATTGATGCTGATAAAGCTGGAAAAACTATAGCAAAAGAAGATCTTGAGGATGACTCAATGCCATTTGGCGATGTTGCTGGAGTTGGGGCTGGAAGAAACTGGGCACATGTAAATAGTGTAAATTATGACCCTTATGATGATAGCATTATAATTTCATCACGCCACCAAAGCGCGGTAGTTAAAATTGGAAGAGATAAAAAAATCAAATGGATTTTAAGTTCACCTGAGGGTTGGGATGATAAATTTAAAAAATATCTCTTAAAACCAATTGATAACAATGGCAAAGAGATAGTTTGCGAAGCAAATGGTTCAAAATGCCCTGGATACCTAAACGAAAAAGGTGGATTTGATTGGTCTTGGACACAACATACTGCTTATGTAATTCCTGAAAAATCAAAAGATCATATCCGCCATGTAAGCACATTTGATAATGGCGATAGCCGTGGTATGGAACAACCTGCGCTTGTTTCTATGAAATACTCACGAGCGGTTGAATACGAAGTCGATGAGAAAAATATGACCGTTAAGCAAGTTTGGGAATTTGGAAAAGAAAGAGGACTTGAGTGGTATAGCCCAATAACCTCAGTAACAGAATATCAGCCAAAAACTGACACAATGATGGTTTATAGTGCAACTGCTGGAATGGGAGATTTAGTAGCATTTAGGGCAGGCACAGCACAACTTACTCCATATCTTCATGAGTTTAAATATGGCACAAAAGAGCCTGAACTTGAAATAAAAATGGTTGGTGGAAACATCATAGGCTATAGAGCTTTAGTAATTGACTATAAAGACTCTTTTAAATAGTTTTATAAACTCAGGAAGTGTAAATTTGCACTTCCTTTTTATAATGGTTTTTTATAAATTAAATTCTTATTTCAAACTAAAACTAAAAATCTCTTTTAATTTTTTAGTTTTAACTCCAATAAAATAGACCTACTCTTGTGGTAAATAAGTTAAAATTTGACACGCTCTTTTACTACCCAAATCACAAGCCTTTAAAAGCGTTGTAGTTGACTCCTCAAAGCTGTGTGAAGTGCCTTTTCCCTCCAAATAATGAACCGAAGCCTCATAACAACTCTCACTTACATTATTTTCACAACCTTTGTTAAAAATCTCAAACGCTCTTACAACATCCTTTTCTACGCCAAGCCCTCTTTGAAGCATATCAGCAAATAAAAAGCATTTTGCTTCGCTTCCGTTCTCGCACTCTTTTTCCAAATAAGATGATAAGTTTAAACACGATTTTTCATCGCTTTTTACAATGCAGCCATCAAGTGCTTTGTCAAAATCCAAGCTAAATCCAACATTAAAAACCAAAATCAAACATAAAATAACTTTTCTCATAAACTCTCCTAATAAAAAATTATATGATTTTAGCTTTTTATATTAAATAAATTTAAACTAAAATATACAGTATTAAAAATTTAAAATATAAAATTTGAAGTAGTTGTTTTAAATTAATTTCTTAAATCTTTTAAAGGGGAAAAATCCCCTTTTTTATTTTAAGTTCTACTCTTTTAAATAATCTTGAATGCTTTTGACTTCTAAATATGAACCATCTTTCATTGACGGTATTGAATTTGCTGCCATTAAAGCTGCTTTTGTGGTTGTGAAATATGGCACTTTAAACCTTAAAACAAGTTGGCGGATTTTGATACCATCATCGTCATAGCTTTTATTATCACTTGTATTTACAACCAAATTTATCTCATTATTTTTTAATTTATCGGCGATGTTTGGGCGGCCTTCGCTTATCTTGTGAACAAACTCACTTTCTATACCATGCTCTTTTAAGGCGTTGTGAGTTCCACTTGTTGCAACTATCTTAAAGCCCTCTTTTATAAATTTCTTAGCTAGCTCTATACCGCTTTTTTTATCATCATCGGCCAAACTTAAAAATAAAGTTCCACTTGATGAAAAGACATTACTTGCTGAAATTTGACTTTTTATAAAACTTTTTGCAAAACTATCACTTATACCCATAACTTCACCTGTTGATTTCATTTCAGGTCCAAGAATAAAATCAGCCCCAACTAATTTATTAAATGGAAATACACTTTCTTTAACACAAACATGATTTTTTGGAGTAGCTGTATAGATATCTCCTACTTTTATTAAGTTTTTATAACTATCATAAAAATTTAATGCCTCTTTTAAATCCCCTTGCCACATAACCCTAGTTGCGACTTTCGCCATAGGAATTCCTGTTGCTTTACTTACAAAAGGCACAGTTCTACTTGCTCTTGGATTTACTTCTATCATATAAATTTCATCTTCAAAAATGGCAAATTGTATGTTTAAAAGCCCTATAACGCCTAAATTTATAGCGATTTCTTTTGTATTTTTATAAACTTTACCAATTATTTCTTTGCTTAGGCTTTGTGGTGGCATAACACTTATACTATCGCCTGAGTGAATTCCAGCTTCTTCAATATGCTCTAAAATAGCTCCCACAAAAACATCTTTTCCATCACTTATAGCATCAACATCAAGCTCAGTAGCATTTTTTAGAAATTTATCTATTAGAACTGGAGAGTGGTTGCTAACACTTACTGCTTCGCCCATATATTCTAAAAGCTCACTTTCACAACTAACTTTTTTCATTGCTCTTCCGCCTAAAACATAGCTTGGTCTAACAAGCACTGGATAGCCAATTTCTTTTGCTTTTAAAACCGCTTCTTCTACGCTTGTTGCTGTTGCATTGTTAGGCTGTTTAATACCTAATTTTGATATAAACTCGCTAAATTTCTTCCTATCTTCTGCCATATCTATAACTCTTGGGCTTGTTCCTATTACATTAGCCCCAACAATTGCTAGTCTTTTTGCAAATTTAAGTGGGGTTTGACCTCCAAAATGAATTATTACACCATCAGGATTTTCTCTTTCAATAACGCTTCTTAAATGCTCAAAATCAATTGGTTCAAAATAAAGTGTATCACTTGTGTCATAATCCGTGCTTACAGTTTCAGGATTGCAATTATACATTATACTTTTTATACCAAGATCTTTTAGCGCATAACTTGCATGGACACAACAATAATCAAACTCGATTCCTTGTCCTATTCTATTTGGTCCACCACCTATTATTAAAACTTTTTTATCTTTATTGTCAGATGAGATATTTTCACATTTTTTAAATGTTGAATAAAGATAAGTAAAGTTATCGTTTCTGCCTTTTGTTCCAGCCTTTTGATAAATTTGAGCTATATTAAATTTATTTCTTGCAAAATAAATATCGTTTTGACTAAGCTCTAGGTTGTCTTTTAAATTTATAAGATAAGCTAGCTTTTTATCAGAAAATCCCATAATTTTAGCTTCTTGTAGTTTTTTAGGATCGTTTAAAATATCCATATCCACGCTTTTTTCAAACTCTACTATTTCATAAATTTCATTTAAAAAATACTTATCTATTTTAGTTAGTTCATAAACTTTTTCTATATCATAGCCCTCTCTAAAAGCTTGTGCAACATATAATATTCTCTTATCATCAGCATGTCTTAGCTTATAAACTAAATCTTTGCTTGAAATTTCATCAAATCCTGATAATCCACTTTCCATAGAACAAAGTGCTTTTTGCAAAGCTTCTTTTAAGTTTTTACCAAGACTCATTACCTCTCCAACGCTCTTCATTGCAGTTCCAAGCAAAGTATTTGCTCCTTTAAATTTTTCAAAAGCAAATTTAGGAACTTTTACAACTATATAGTCAATTTCTGGTTCATAAAAACCATCTTTTATCTCATCAAGCGTATAACCCACTGCTAAAAGAGTTGAAATTTTAGCTATAGGATATCCAGTTGCTTTACTTGCAAGTGCTGAACTTCTAGAAACTCGTGGATTCATCTCAATTACTACAGTTCTTCCATCTTTTGGATTCATGGCAAATTGAATATTACTACCACCTGCATCAACTCCAATAGCCTCAACTATTTCAAAACTTAGTTTTTTTATTTTTTCTATCTCATCATCACTTAGTGTAAGAGTTGGAGCTATTGTTATACTATCGCCTGTGTGAATTCCCATAGGATCTATATTTTCTATACCACACACTAAAACACACTGCCCTTTTTTATCCCTTATAACTTCAGATTCTATCTCTTTCCAACCAAGCAAACTTTCTTCTATTAAAATTTCATTTATTGGGCTTGCCTCAATTCCATTTTGAGCAATTTCTTTAAACTCATCTATGTTATAAGCCACACCACTTCCTGCTCCACCAAGAGTGTAACTTGCTCTTATTATTAAAGGAAAACCAATTTGGCTAGCTGCTTGTAATGCTTCATCAAGTGTATAAGCATAGCAAGACTTTGGAAGATCCATATTTATGCTTTGCATGGTTTCTTTAAACAAAAGTCTGTCCTCACCTTTTTTTATTGCATCAGGGTTTATGCCTATAAATTTAACATTTTTTAATTTTTTAAACTCATCGCTTTCATAAACTTCCATTCCAGCATTTAAAGCAACCTGCCCACCAAGTGTTGGAAGTATTGCATCAACATTTTCTTTTTTTATAATTCTTAAAATACTCTCTTTTGTAATCGGCTCTAAATATGAAGCATCAGCGAAATCAGGATCTGTCATAATAGTAGCTGGATTTGAGTTAATCAAAACTACTCTATACCCAAGACTTTTTAATGTTTTTATGGCTTGTGTGCCACTATAGTCAAACTCACATGCTTGACCTATAACAATCGGACCACTTCCGATAACTAAAACTGTTTTGAAATCATCTCTTTTTGGCATTTATCTCTCCTTTGTGACGACATATAGAAATGCTGGTGTAACCTCATTAAAATAAGGTTTTATAACAGCACTTTTATATAAATCTTCATCTATAATTTCTTCTATAACCCCAACAGGAACTCCTGCAAAAAATACTTCATCAAGCCCACTTGTATAAACCTCATCGCCAATTTTTGGATTTAGCCATCTTGGAATAAATTTTGCTATAACTCTCATTCCATCTCCATTTATTATGGCTGGAATTTTTTCATCACCAATATAAACTGAAAATGAAGAAAGCTCATCATTTTGAAGTATTAACATAAAATTTGAATCTTTTGAGATTATAATTCCAGCTGTATGTGCATTAGAAATAGCTCCATAAATTTTATTTTTATTGCTACCATTAAAATCAATCCAAAATTTATTATAATCTCCAATTTTAGCATAAGATAAAGTTCTTATAAGTTTAATATTTGGAGCAAATTTAGTAGAATTTGTATCTTTTAAAATTTGGTTTAACTCATAAGCATAAGTATTTAATAAAACGGCTTTTTTTTTAAGTTCCTCATTTTCTAAATACAAAGTTTTAATCTGTGAAGACTGATTAAAATGAGTTTTTACTTTTTGAGTTAAATTTGTATTTATATTTTTAAAAAAACTAATAACATCGTTAGTTAAGCTTATACTTTGACCCTTTATATAAGAGCCAAAATATATAGAAAGTAGTAAAAAAACAAGTATAAAAAAAATTTGTTTGATTTTACTCATTTATTTATTCGCTTGATAATTGTCTTAAAATACTTATTTCTTCTAATGCTTTACCTGTTCCTTTTGCAACGGCTAAAAGTGGCTCATCAGCAACATAAACAGGAAGTTTTACAATGTCGCTTAAATACTTATCAATTCCTCTAATCAATGCACCACCACCTGATAAAACAATACCATTTTCAACTATATCAGAAGCAAGATCAGGTGGCATCATCTCTAAAACTGATTTTAGATTATCGGCAATTTGTTTTAATGTCTCTCTCATAGCCTCTCTAGCATCTTCACTAGTTAATTCAATCCTGCTTAAAAGACCACTTATTTGATCTCTTCCTTTTACAGTAGCAACAAGCTCTTTTGGAAGCTGAACTGCGGTTCCTACTTTTATTTTTATCTCTTCGCCGGTTCTTTCACCTATTAAAAGATTATACTTTTCTTTGACATAACTAATTATTGCTTCGTTAAATTTATCCCCAGCTGCTCTAATTGATTTGCTTATTACAAGTCCTCCAAGAGAAATAACCCCTATCTCAGTAGTTCCTCCACCAATATCAACAACTAAGCTTCCTTTTGGTTCTTGTATAGGAAGTCCGGCTCCAATAGCTGCCGCCATAGGCTCTTCGATTAAAAAAACTTCTCTTGCTCCTGCCATTAAAGCACTATCTCTAACTGCTTTTCTTTCAACTTGAGTTAAGCCATAAGGAACTGAAATTATAACTCTTGGACTTATAAAATTTCGTCTTTTGTGGGTTTTTTCTATAAAATATCTTATCATTCTTTCAGTCATATCAAAGTCAGCTATAACACCATCTTTCATTGGTCTGATAGCTTGAATATCACCTGGAGTTTTTCCTACCATATCTTTTGCTTGGTGACCTACAGCTAAGATTTTTTGTTTTCCAAATTTTGTATTTTCAACAGCAACAACGCTTGGTTCATTTATAACAATTCCTTTATCCTTTACCAAAACAAGGGTATTTGCAGTTCCTAAATCTATCCCCATATCACTTGAAAAAAATCCTAAAATTTTATCAATTATCATTTTTATCCTTTTTGCTTCTTAGTTGTTTTTAAGCACTTAAAATATCTTGCTTTACAAGAATTGGCTTTTCTTTGCCTAAAACAACATCTTTTGAAATTACCACCTCATATCCTTTTAACTCTGGCAAATTAAACATAATATCAAGCATAACTCCCTCCATTATGCTTCTTAGGCCTCTTGCACCAGTTTTTCTTTTTATAGCTAAATTTGCAACCTCTAAAAGTGCTTCATCATCAAATTTTAAACTCGCTCCATCTATTGCAAATATTTTTTTATATTGACTTAAAATTGCATTTTTAGGCTCTGTTAAAATTCTCACCATATCTTTTTCATCAAGCTCATTTAAAGTTGCTACAATATGAAGTCTTCCTATTAACTCAGGGATTATGCCATAATGAACTAAATCATCAGACTCAACTAAATGTATCAAATTTTCATTTTCTTTTTTTGTTCTTTTTTCTTGACCAAAGCCTAAAATATTTTCACCAATTCTTCTACTTATAATATCATTTAATCCATCAAAAGCCCCACCACAAATAAATAAAATATTTTTTGTATCTATTTGAATAAAGTCTTGATTTGGATGTTTTCTACCACCTTTTGGTGGGATATTTACAACACTTCCTTCAATAATTTTAAGAAGAGCTTGCTGCACGCCCTCACCGCTTACATCTCTTGTTATGGATCTATTCTCGCTCATTCTAGCGATTTTATCCATTTCATCAACAAAAACGATTCCTTGTTCTGCTTTTTTTATATCACCATTTGCAGCTTGTAAAAGCCTTGTTAATATGTTTTCAACATCTTCTCCAACATATCCAGCCTCTGTTAAGCTTGTAGCATCACAAATTGCAATTGGTACATCAAGATGCTTTGCTAAGGTTTGAGCCATTAATGTTTTTCCACTTCCTGTTGGTCCAATAAGTAAAATATTTGATTTTGAAATTTCAGTATCATCATCTACCATATCTTGCTTAAAAAGCCTTTTATAGTGATTATAAACCCCAACACTAAAAGCCTTTTTGGCCATATCTTGTCCAATAACATAACTATCTAAAATTTCCTTTAGTTTCTTTGGTGTAATATCTTTTATGGTTTTATTTTCTTCTTTTTTTTCAACTTCGCCACCATGAATAACTTCATAAGCTGCATCTATACAAAACTCACATATAAAAGCATCACTATTTTCATTTGGAAAAATTCTTCTATCTTTATCTTCTAACCCACCACAAAAACTACACTTTCTAGCCATTCTTTTCCTTTTTTAGAGGAATTCCTCTTTTTGTATTTATGATAAATTCACACATTTTTTTAACATTTAAATTTTGTGATTTCTCAAGTAACTCTAAGGCTTGATCTTTTATACTAGTGCCTTTGTTAAAGATAAATTTATAAGCCTTATTTATCTCTTCTACCTCATCTTTTTCAAATCTTCTTCTAAGCCCTATTAAATTCAGACCCCTTATATAGGCTCTATTTCCCTCAGCTAAACAAAAATGAGGGACATCTTGACTTAATGCAGATGCTCCTGCTATCATACAGCTTTCTCCGATTTTAACAAATTGATGAACTGGAGTAAGACCACCAATAACAGCATAATCACCCATTTCAACATGTCCTGCTAAGGTTGCATTATTTGCCAATATTACATTATTTCCAATAATACAATCATGTGCAATATGACAATAAGCCATTATAAAAGCATTATCTCCTATTCTTGTAAAGCCATCACCTTTATGTGAGCCTGAATTTATCGTACAAAACTCATGAATTGTAGCATTTTTGCCAATTATAAGACCTGTTTTTTCACCAACTTCAAAACTCATATCTTGTGGGATATCACCAACTACAGCATAACTAAAAATTTTACTTTTATCGCCAATTGTTGTATTTCCAACTATCCTTGCACCCTGTTTTATGATAACTTCATTTCCAATTTTTGCATCTTTGCTAACAAAGGCATAGGCTTCTATTTTTACATCATCGCCTAAAATAGCACCATCTTCTATGATGGCAGTTTTATGAATATTCATATTAAATCCGTTACTATTTATCCATTATCATAGCTTGAAGTTCGGCCTCAGCAGCTAAACCATCATCAGTATGAGCCTCGCCTTTTAAGACCCAAATTTTGCCACGATGTTTTATAGTTGAAATTTTATAAATTATCCTATCTCCTGGTCTAATTGGTTTTCTAAATTTAGCCTTATCAATACTCATAAAATATACAACTTTATCTTTTAAATCATCTGGATTATCTTTTTCCATACTTCTAAAAGCCAAAACTCCACCAGCTTGTGCCATTCCTTCAATTATCATAACTCCTGGATAAATAGGATGCCCAGGGAAATGCCCCTCAAAAATAGGTTCACCTATGGTTACATTTTTATACGCTTCAATACTTTCATTAAGTACCAAATTTGTAACCTTGTCAATCAACAAAAAAGGATATCTATGTGGTAAAATTTGCATTATTTGATTTATATCTAACATGTTATTCAGCCTTAAATTTTATTTAACTTCACATTTTATCAAAAAGTTACTAAAATTTCCCTAACATCTAAATATATTTTTGAAAAAGCTTCGATTTTTACCTTTGCTGGAACTATTTTCTCAACTATGATAATTGGCGAAAAGCTACCTTTTTCACAAATTTTTTCTCTTAAATTTAGCTCTTCATTAACGCTTAGAGGATTTTTTAAAAACTCATCAAAGCTTTTAAATTTCACCCCTAAAAGCTCTTTAAATTTATCAAAGCTAAAAATTATTATATTGTTTTTTACAAACTCATCACACTCATAATTTATGCTAAATTTCACTAAATTTCTCTCAAAATGAGAGTTAAACAAAAAATAGCTTTTTACCACTTTTTCATCAAATTTAACTAACCCTCTTAAAAGCCTATAATTTATAAAACTATCTTTTTGAATCCCAAATTTAACGCCTTTTTGCTCTTCCAAAACTCTTAAATTCCTATAAAATAGAGCTCTATCTTCTGGTGAATTTGGCTGAATTTGGTGGTTTATAGAACTCATTAGTTCAAATTCCAAACTTGCTTTATTTTGCATTTTCATAGCAAACATACAGCCACAATAATTTTGATGATATAAGTTATCTTTTTTTGCTAAATCAAACTGAGCTTTGCTTCCACCATTTTTTCTAAAATCAGGTGCGATAAAATCAAGGTTAAATTTAGCACAAATTTCTGATAAAGACTTTTCAAGCTGGCTGTGAGATTTTTTAGGACTCATTAAAAGCGTTGTGGTTATTGAGCTTTCACCTAATTTTTTGGCCAAAATAGCTGTTTTTTCCATTCTAAAATCAAAGCATTTTTGACAACGCTCACCTTTTTCAGGCTCATCTTCAAGCCCTTTTACAAACCTAAACCACTCATCAAGTTCATAATCGCCCAAAACAACTTCAATCCCAAGAGTTTTTGCACTTTTTTTAACATCGTCATAGCGAAGCAAAAACTCGCTATATGGATGGATATTTGGATCATAAAAATAGCCAATTATTCTAACACCCGGATAAATCTCTTTTAACTTTCTTAAAAAATAGTGACTATCAACACTACAGCAAATTTGAACTAACAAATTTAGCCTAAATTTGAAGTTAAATCAGCTAAAACTTTTGCTGCGTGATCTTTTGCTTTTACGCTTTTATAAACCTTTAAAATATCGCCTTTTTTATCAATCACAAAAGTTGTTCTAACTATACCTAAATACTCTCTACCATAGTTTTTTCTAACTTGCCAAACACCATAAAGCCTGCTAACATTTTTATCTTCATCACTTAGTAAAATGTGTTTTAAGTCATGTTTTTTTATAAAGTTTTCGTGGCTTTTTACAGAATCTGGGCTAACGCCAATGATCACACTATCATTTGCTATAAAATCATCATAATTTTGACTAAACTCGCAAGCTTCTGTTGTGCAACCTGGAGTATTGTCTTTTGGATAAAAATATAAAATTACATTTTTACCTACAAAATCATTTAAATTTATCTCAACTCCATCTTGATTTTTAAGGCTAAAATTTGGAGCTTTATCTCCTTTTTGTAAAGTTACTTTTCTCTCTCTGTCTTCTTTTAAAAAATCACTCATTTTTTACCCTTTTTATTGAAATTTATACGGCGATTATACACAATTTTGTTAAACTAAATAAAAAGTTAAATAAATTTAGCTATAATCAAGCCCTATATTTTTATTAAAGGTAAAATTTATGGCAAAAGTAAAAGAGGCAAAAAATATCTGGCTAGATGGAAAATTAATCCCTTGGAGTGAAGCAAATGTTCATATCTTATCACACTCACTTCACTATGGAAATGCTGTTTTTGAAGGAGTTAGAGCCTATCAAACAAAAAAAGGCTTGGCAGTTTTTAGACTAGCTGAACATACAAAAAGACTACTTGATTCAGCAAAAGCTTGCCTTATAAATGTGCCTTATAGCTATGACGAACTTTTTAAAGCTCAAATTGAGCTTTTAAAATCAAATGATTTTAAAGATACTGTTTATTTAAGACCGATTGTATTTTTAGGCTATGGTTCTATGGGTGTTTCACATCTTGGTTCACCTGTTCAAGTTGCACTTGCTGCTTGGGAATGGGGTGCTTATATGGGTGAAGATGCCATAGAAAAAGGCATAAAAGTTCAAATTTCATCTTGGGCTAAAAACTCACCAAATTCAATGATGAGCAAAGCAAAAGCAAGCGCAAACTACTTCAACTCACAAATGGCAAACCATGATGCTGTAACTTCAGGATATGATGAGGCTTTACTTTTAGATCAACAAGGTTTTATTGCCGAAGGTAGTGGAGAGTGCTTTTTTATAGTTAGAAATGGTGTTATTATAACCCCACCAAATGACACAAGCCTAGAAAGTATTACTCAAAATACAGTTATTGAAATAGCTAAAGACTTAGGATATGAGGTAAAAAGAGAGAGAATTACAAGAGATGAGGTCTATATAGCAGATGAAGCATTTTTTACAGGAACTGCAGCCGAAGTTACACCAATTACAAATGTAGATGGCAGGATTATAGGAAATGGTAAAATGGGAGCCATTACAAAAAAACTTCAAAAAACTTATTTTGCCGCAGTTAGAGGTGAAAATGAGAAATATGAAAAATATCTAACATACATTAATTAAGGAAAAATATGCCAGCAGATTTAAACGACTATTTTAACAAAAGAAAGAAAAATGACGACAACCAAGGCGGTGGAAATAAGCCAAATTTTGACTTTAAAATGCCTGATTTTAAAGGATTTGGAAAGTTTTCGCCATTTATTTATGTAGGCTTAGCCATTATATTTATTTTAGTTTTAGCAAGACCTTTTGTAGCTATAAGCTCTGGCCATGTCGGAATTCGCTCAACTCTTGGAAAATACGATTTAAAGCCGCTTGATCCAGGGTTTCATTTTTTTATGCCAGGACTTCAAAAGGTTTTTGTAGTTGATACAAGAGTTAGGATTATAAACTATACAAGCGGAGAAGATAGAGGCGAAGTTGCAAATGCTGCAAATTCTGGCATTATAAGAAAAAACTCAATCTCAGTTTTAGATGCTAGAAATTTACCAGTTAGTATTGATATTACAGTTCAATACAAACTAAACCAATCAACCGCTCCAACAACTATCGCAACTTATGGCTTTGCGTGGGAAAATAAAATAATTGACCCTGTTGTTAGGGATGTTGTAAGAAGTGTCACAGGTCAATATACAGCAGAAGAATTACCTATAAAAAGAAATGAGATAGCTTCATCAATTGCAAATCAAATAAGAGAAGATATAGAATCGATCAAAGGTCGCCCGGTTGATTTGCTAGCTGTGCAGCTTAGGGAAATAATCTTACCTGATAAAATAAAAGATCAAATAGAAAGAGTCCAAATTGCAAAGCAAGAGGCTGAAAGAACAAAATATGAAGTTGAAAGAGCAAATCAAGAAGCTCTTAAAAAAGCTGCTCTTGCAGAAGGAACAGCAAAAGCCATTATTATTGAAGCACAAGGTAGAGCAGATGCTGTAAAAGTTGAAGCTGATGCAGAAGCTTACGCAAATAAAGAAATTGCAAAAAGTCTTGATTCAAATGTATTGAGCCTAAAGCAAATTCAGACTCAAGCTAAATTTAACGAAGCACTTAAAGAAAATAAAGATGCTAAAATTTTCTTAACTCCTGGCGGAGCAGTACCAAACATTTGGGTTGATACAAAAGACAAAGCAAAGCAAAGCGCTATATCAGAGTAACAAATGGATATTAAAAATATAAACTGGCAAAAATGCGGGGGGCTTATCCCCGCAATCACACAAGACTTTGAGACAAGTGAAGTTTTAATGCTTGGATATATGAGTGAAGAATCTTTGGATTTAAGCCTTAAAACAGGTCTTGCACACTATTTTTCACGCTCAAGAAATAGAATTTGGCAAAAAGGTGAAACTAGTGGAAACACACAAGAAATAAAAGAAATTCTTCTTGATTGTGATGGCGATACAATTTTATTAAAAGTAAAACAAAACGGAGTAGCTTGTCATACAGGCGAAAAAAGCTGTTTTTTTACAAAATTTGAAGGATTAAATTTAGTAAAGCAACTTTCTAATAACACTCAAAAACCAAAATATGATATTCTAGATGAGCTTTATCACACAATTGAAGATAGAAAACTAAATGCAAATCCAGAAAACTCTCATGTTGCAAGACTTTTTGCAAAAGGTGAAAATGCCATACTAAAAAAAATATGTGAAGAAGCTGGCGAAGTTGTACTCGCCTGTAAAGATCAAAGCAAATTTGAAAAATATAAACATTTAAATTTAGAGGAATTTGGTGAACATAAACCAGGAGATCCTAAATTTGACATAATTTATGAGGCAAGTGATTTGGTGTTTCACCTGCTCGTTGCTTTAAATGCCCACAATATCCATCCTCAAGCTATTTTAGATGAGCTTGCAAGACGCAATGGAATAAGTGGGATCGATGAAAAAAAATCAAGAAAAGATAAATTTTAATAAAATTAAGCTAAATTCAAAGTTTTTATGATAAAATCAAAGCTTATCTTTAAATTTTAAAGGATTAGTATGCCAAAAATGAAATCAGTCAGAGGTGCATCTAAGCGTTTTAAAGTTGGAAAAAACAAGATAAAAAGAGGCTCTGCTTTTAGAAGCCACATCTTGACTAAAAAGTCTCCAAAACGCAAAAGAAGCGCAAGACAAGAACATTTTGTTCATAAAGCTGATGAAAAAGCTGTAAGAGGTATGCTTTGCAAATAAAATTTGTATAAAGCATTTTGTTTTTGATTTTAAATCATTTAAAAAACTCCCCTAAATTTATAGAGATTTAAGGGCAAGATCCATTTTGGACGCCAATTTGTGAAAGGATAAATATGGCAAGAGTAAAAACAGGCGTAATTAGAAGAAGACGCCATAAAAAAGTTTTAAAAGAAGCTCGTGGTTTTTATAGTGGAAGAAGAAAACACTTTAGAAAAGCAAAAGAGCAACTTGAAAGAAGTTTATGCTACGCATATAGAGATAGAAGAGCTAAAAAGAGAGATTTTAGACGTCTTTGGATAGTTAGAATAAATGCTGCTTGCAGACTAAACGATATAAGCTATTCACAATTTATTCACGGTCTTAAAAATGCAGGCATTGAGCTTGATAGAAAAATATTAGCAGATATGGCGATGAACGATGCACAAGCTTTCGCAAACATCGCAGCAAAAGCAAAACAAGCTTTATAATTATATAAAAAGATACTCTTTTTGGAGTATCTTTTATCTTTTAAATAAATTCAACTTTTTTATCACCGCTTTTTATAACACCAATCTCATAAGCATCACTGTTAGAAACTATATTCTTAGCATTTTCCTTGCTGGCTATTATTATCATTCCAACACCGATATTAAATGTCCTTAACATCTCATTTTTGCTTACATATTTTGAAATAAATTTAAATATTTCAGGTGTTTTTATTTTTTCTAAATTTATGCAAGCTTTTAAGTTTTCAGGCAATACCCTTGGTAAGTTTTCAACTATTCCTCCGCCTGTTATATGTGCTAAAGCATTTATATCATTTTTAAATTTTAAAAACTCGCTAACATAAATTCTTGTTGGCTCAAGTAAAATATCTATTAAATTTTTATCACCAACCTTATCATCAAATTTCATATTCAATTCTTCGAAAAATAGTTTTCTAACCAAAGAGTATCCATTTGAATGAATTCCGCTACTTGGAAGTGCCAAAACTAAATCGCCATCTTTTACAAACTTAGTTCTATCTATTTCATCTTCTTCTGCCATACCAACGGCAAATCCAGCTAAATCGAAATCATTTTTTTGATAAATTCCAGGCATTTCAGCTGTTTCGCCACCAATTAGAGCTGAATGTGAAATTTCGCAACCCTTAGCAATTCCCTCAACAACTCTAACAGCAACTTCTCTTTTAAGTTTTGATGAGGCGTAATAATCAAGAAAAAATAGAGGTTTTGCAAAATTACAAATAAGATCATTTACACACATTGCAACTAAATCAATGCCAATAGTGTCATATTTTTTAGCATCTATTGCAAGCCTTAATTTTGTACCAACACCATCTGTTGCACCTAAAAGCACAGGTTTTTTATATCCTGTTGGAAGTCTAAAAGCTCCTGAAAACGAACCTATTCCGCCAAGCACAAATTCATTGTGAGTTTTTTTTACAAATGGTTTTATATCATCAACGAATTTATTTCCGGCCTCTATATCAACGCCTGAGTCTTTGTAGCTTATCATATTTATCCCTTAAACAATTGAAATAAGTTACTATTTTAACCAAATTTAGCTAAAATAACACTCAATATGGGGAAAAAATGAAATTTAAAAATGCTATTGTAATAACTGGCGGCATTGCAACTGGAAAAAGTTTGGTTTGTGATATTTTAAAATCTAAAAATTTTAAAACAATTGATGCTGATGAGATAAGTCATCAAATTTTAGATACCCTAACAGATGAAATTTCAAAAATTTTTGGAAACGAGTTTATAAAAGATGGCAAAGTTGATAGAAAAAAACTCGGGAATTTGGTATTTAATGACAAATCAAAACTTAAAACTCTTGAGAGCCTACTTCATCCAAAAATTAAAAATAAAATTTTAGAAAAAGCTGAAATTTTAGAAAAAGAAAAAAAACTTTATTTTGTGGATATTCCGCTATATTTTGAAAGTAAAAACTACTTTGAATTTGATAAAGTTTTACTAATTTATGCACCAAAAAATATGACATTAAAAAGACTTATGAAAAGGAATAGCCTAACAGAAAATGAAGCGTTAGTTAGAATAAACTCTCAGATGCAAATTGAAAAAAAGAGAGATTTAGCAAATTTCATAATTGACAATAGCTCAAATTTAGATAATTTAAATAGCCAAATTGATGAATTTTTAAAAACTTTAAAGGAGTAAAATGAAAATTTCAAAATATTGCGCAAGCGGAAATGATTTTGTGATAATAACTGCTTTTTCTAACAAAGATAGAAGCTTGTTAGCTAAAAAACTTTGCGATAGATTTAATGGTGTTGGAGCAGATGGGCTAATTATAATTTTACCGGATACTAATAATGACTTTAAATGGGAATTTTACAATAGTGATGGAAGTGTTGCAAAAATGTGTGGAAATGGTGCAAGAGCTGCTTTTATGTATGCTTATGAAAACAATCTAATTTCTAAAAAGGCTAAATTTTTAAGTGGTGCTGGAGTTATAGATGGCGAGATATGCAGTTTTAAAAACAAAAATGCTGAAGTAAAAATCAAACTAACAAAACCTAAAGTTTGTTTGCCAAAATTTAATGAACTTGACCTAGAGTGGTGCTTTTATGATACAGGAGTTCCACATCTTGTTAGTTTTGTTAGCGATGTTTCAAAATTTAATTTAGATATTTGTAAAGTTATGCGAAAAAAATACAATGCAAATGTAAATTTTGCACAAATTTTAGATGATAAGATTTTAGTAAGAACCTTTGAAAGAGGTGTTGAAGCTGAAACTTTAGCTTGTGGAACAGGTATGGCAGCTTCATTTTATGCAGCCTTCAAAGAGGGTAAAATTCCTCCACAAATAAGCGTTTACCCAACAAGTGGTGAAAGATTAGAACTTAGTTTAAAAGATGGAGAAATTTACTTTAAAGGCATTGTAAAACATAGTTTTGATGCTATTTTTTATGAATAAAAATTTGAATTAACATTATAAAAACAGCTAAGTTTATCATAACATCAGCAAAGTTAAATACAGCAAATTCAAAGTATTTATGCCAAAATACATAATCTACTACACCACCATGAATAAACCTGTCGATTAAATTTGAAACCCCACCGCCAAAAAGCAAAGCAAAAGGCAAAGTGTGGGCTTTCAAAAGTTTTTTTTCATATAGCAAATATCCAAACAATGCAATTAATAAAATAGCCTGCAACGCTTTTAAATGCTCACCTAAAAAAGCAAACATAGAAAAAGCAACACCCTTATTAAAGGTTAAAATGAGTGAGAAAAACTCTCCATCCCATCTAAAGCCACTCAAAAAAACTTGTTTAATAGCCTGATCTATAATAACTATAGCTAAAAATATAGCTATAAATTTTACCCACAACCTACTCATTTAAAGCTTTTATAAAGAAATTTTCAACCTCATCCATTTTTTCTTTTAATATCTTTTTATCTTTACCTTCTATTAAAAGCCTTATGACTTTTTCAGTTCCTGAATATCTAAAAAGTGTTCTAATGCCACTATCCTCAAGGCTTTTTTTAAGTTCATTTAATCCTACAATTTCATTTAAAGGCTTTTTTTCTTTTATTTTTAAATTTTTTAAAATTTGCGGACATGGAATAAAAGTTTTATTAAGCTCATTTGAAGTTTTATTTAAACTTAGCATGCAAGCACTAAACTGCAATGCACTTGTTATGCCATCACCTGTTTTTGTATAATCACTAAAAATTATATGCCCACTTTGCTCACCGCCAAAATTAGAGCCACTTTCTTTCATCATTTCTAGAACAAATTTATCTCCAACATTACTTCTTAACAGCTTAATATTATTAGCTTTTAAAAGCTCATCAAGACCTTGATTACTCATAGAAGTTGCCACTATTTTATTATTTGCAAGTTTTTTTTGATTTTTTAGAAAAATTGCTAAAATTCCTATTAATGCATCGCCATGAACTACATTTCCCTCATTATCTACAACTACAACCCTATCAGCATCGCCATCAAAAGCAAATCCAACATCTGCTCTAAGTCTTACAACTTCACTTGCAAGTTTTGCAGGATACAAGGCACCACAATTTTCGTTTATGTTTTGACCATTTGGTTCGTTATTTATAACAAAAATTTCAGCTCCAAGTTCTGAAAAAATTGTCGGAGCAACTTTATAGCTTGCACCATTTGCAGTGTCTAAAACTATTCTTAAAGAGCGTAAATTTAAACCTTTTGGAAAAGAGTTTTTTATGTGAACTATATATCTTCCTATAACATCGTCTACTCTTTTTGCAGCCCCTATTTCCATACACTGTTTTCTAGCCGCATGTATAAGCTCATCACTGTTTAAAATTTCTTCTATTTTTCTTTCTTCGCTCTCATCAAGTTTAAAACCTTGTGCATCAAAAAATTTAATTCCATTATCATAATAAGGATTATGTGAGGCACTTATCATAATTCCAGCATCACATCTCATATCTTCTGTTAAAAAAGCAATAGCAGGTGTTGGCATAGGACCAACTTGTCTAACATTATAACCAATAGACGTAAGTCCTGCTACAATTGCTGTTTCTATCATATAGCCACTTCTTCTTGTATCTTTTCCAAGAAGTATCATATTTGTTTGGGAATTTTTTCTAAAGTAAATTCCTGCAGCCATTGCTATTTTCATAGCAAGCTCTGCTGTCAATTCCTCTCCAGCCTTTCCCCTAACTCCATCAGTTCCAAAATATTTCATAAAATAGCCTTAAATTCTTAAATTTTAAAAGCTCATTTTAGCATATATTTGTTATAAATTATCTTAGAATTAAAAAGTGCTTAAATTAAGTCTAAATTAAAGATTTTTTTGTATAATGCAACACTTAATTATATTGAATTTAAAAGGTATATAAAATGGCAAATCATAAATCTGCTGAAAAAAGAGCAAGACAAACTGTTAAAAAAACAGAGAGAAATAGATTTTACCGCACAAGACTTAAAAACATTTCAAGAGCGGTAAGACAGGCTGTTGAAGCAAACGACAAAGAAGCTGCAAGTGCTGCTTTTAAAGTTGCAAATCAAGACATTCATAGTTTTGTAAGTAGAGGTTTTCTTAAAAAACAAACTGCTTCAAGAAGAGTTAGTCGCCTTGCAAAACTTGTAAATTCTATGGATAAAGCTGAATAACTTATGCTTGCTGATAAGCTTGAAAATTTTATAAAAAGATATGACGAGATCTCAAATTTGCTCGTCAGTCAAGATATTATCAGCAATGTAGATGAAATGACTAAGCTTGCTAAAGAGCAAAGCAGTATTGAAGAAATTTACAAAGCATCAAAAGAATACTTTAGCACAATCCAAGGCATCGAAGATAACAAAAATTTATTAGAAGATCCGGAACTTGGTGAGCTCGCAAAAGAGGAATTAAAACTTTTAGAAGACAAAAAATTATCTCTTGAAAACGAGATAAAGATACTTCTCATCCCAAAAGATCCAAACGATGATAGAAACATATTTCTAGAGCTTCGTGCTGGAACAGGTGGAGATGAGGCTGCACTTTTTGTTGGAGATTTAGTAAACGCGTACTTAAGATATGCTGAAATTAAAGGCTATAAAACTGAAATCGTTTCTCAAAGCGAAGGAAGTGCTGGAGGCTTTAAAGAAATTATTCTACTTGTAAAAGGAAAAGGTGCTTACTCAAGACTTAAATTTGAAGGTGGAACTCACAGAGTTCAAAGAGTTCCTGAAACTGAAAGCCAAGGAAGAGTTCACACTAGTGCAATAACTGTTGCTATTATGCCAGAAGTTGATGATAATGATATAATCATTAATCCAAATGATCTTAAAATAGATGTTATGAGAAGCTCAGGACATGGTGGACAAAGTGTAAATACAACTGATAGCGCCGTTAGAGTTACTCATATACCAACTGGACTTGTTGTAGTAAATCAAGATGGAAAAAGCCAACATAAAAATAAAGATGCTGCTTTAAAGGTTTTAAAAGCAAGACTTTATGAGATGCAAGAAGCTAAACGCCTTGAGGAAGAGAGAGAAAAAAGAAAAGAACAAGTTGGAACTGGCGATAGAAGTGGCAGGATAAGAACCTACAACTATCCACAAAACAGAATCTCTGATCATCGTATAAATTTAACTCTTTATAGACTAGAAGCAATTATGTCAGCTGGACTTTTTGATGAGATAATAGATCCATTAATTGCCTATTATCAAGCAAAAGCAGTCTCAGGCGAAGAAGAGTAATTTACATTTCTAAAATAAAACCACATTAAGATTAAAAATTAAACTTACTTTTGCTATAATTAGCAAAATATAGCAAAAGGAGTAGGCTGTGAAAAAAATATTAGTTTGTGTTGATAATAATCCTTTAAATGAAGCTGTATGTAGTTATGGCTTAGAGATGGCAAAAAAGCTAAACTTAGAAGTTATTTTTTTACATGTTATAAAAACCCCACTTTTTACACCGAATTTTTTAGGCTTAGCAGCTGGCGGACTTGTAGTAACCCAAGGAAGCGATATGGTTTATGACCCAGAAGAGCTTAAACCTACAAAAGAGCAGATTGATGAAGCTGAAGATATGCTAAAAAAAGCTAAAAAAATGGCTGATGAGGCAGACATTAAATCAAGTAGCGATTTACAATGTGGTGATATAATAGAAATTTTAATAAACTATAATGATATTGCCGCAATAGTTGTATCAATAAAAGATGAAACTGAAGATATTCAAAACAACATAATTGCACTTACAAGAGAGTCAAAAACACCAATTTTATTTGTAAATAAGGAGTTTTCTGAGATTAAATCAGCTCTTGTTGCATTTGATGGTGGCGATGCGGCTATAAAAACTCTACATAGCATAAAAGATAGTAAAATTTTTGGTCAAGACTTAGAATATCATGTGCTAAACATAAATAAAGATGAAAAAAAATCAAAAGAAATTTTAGATATAGCAAGAGATATTTTAAAAAATGAAAATGCAAAATTTGTAAGTTTAAGTGGCGAAGTTGCAGATGAGCTAATATCATATAGAAGAGCAAATAACTTAGATCTTTTTGTAATGGGAAGCTTTAGCAAAGGTATTTTTGCTACACTATTTTTTGGAAGCACATCTAAAAATGTTGTTGAAAAAGCATTAGTTCCTGTTTTTGTTGCACAGTGAGTAATATAAACTCGCTTGAAATCTATAAAAAAATTTTAGGCGATAAAAAGGTTAGCGTTATAGAGTTTTTGGCTAAAAACCATGATAAAAATGGCTTTATAACGCTAAGCATTAATGAGATTTGCACTCTTACAAACACAAGTAAGCCAACGGTTATCCAAACCTTAAAACTACTTGATGAAAAATTTGTTTTAAAAAAAATTAAAAATGGGGTTTATAAACTAAATTTATAAAACTCCTAAATGAGTAAGCAAAATTCTAGTACCTATAAAAATAAGTATTACTCCACCTAAAATCATAGCTTTACTTTCTAAATACTCCCCTACTTTTTTTCCGATAAAACAGGCTAACAAACAAAGAATAAAACAAAGCGTAAAAATAACAAAAGTTGAATAACTCAAACTAACATAACTTAAACCAAATGTTACACCAATAGCCATAGCATCAATACTCGTAGCAACTCCACCAAATACTAACTCTTTGTTAGTTAAACTAACTACCTTTTCATCATTTGCCTCTTTTATCATTTTTCCTCCTAAAAAAAGAAGTATGAAAAACGCTATAAAATGATCAATTTCACTTATAAATTTAGCAAAGCCAATGCCTAAAATATAACCCAAAACACACATTAATCCTTGAAAAAATGCATAAACAAAAGCTATTTTTAAGGCTATTAAAAACTTTAAATTTGGATATTTCGCACCATTTGCTATGCTTAAAGCCACACTATCCATACTAAGACCAAAAGCTATTAAAAAAACTTCCATTAAAATCCTTTTATTTTGAAGCACAATTATAACTAATTATGATAAAATACTAAAATTTTAAAGGCAGATTATGACAAACACTCAAATAGCAAAAATTTCACTCATTACCATAGCAATTGCCTGGGGGGCGACATTTTTACCAATACAATATATGCTTAAAAATATAAATGTCCCAAGCTTTTTATTTTTTAGGTTTTTAATTTCTGCTATTTTACTTTGGATAATCTCGTTTAAAATAGGTATAAAATTTGACAAAACCTCAACTAAATTTGGTGTTATTTTAGGTATTTTTATGTTTTTAGACTTTATGTTTCAAACTTACGCTCTAAACTATACTTTTAGCTCAACTGTTGCTTTTATAATAGGATTAAATGTTGTAATAGTGCCATTTTTAATGTATTTTATCTTTAAAATACACCTTAGCTTTAATGCAATTTTAGGAGCCGTAATGGCAGTTTTGGGACTGTTTTTGCTAAGTGGAACAAGTGGTTTAAGGCTTGGATTTGGCGAAGTATTAAGCCTTATTTCAGCTTTTGCTTATGCTCTTCATGTTGTTTACACAGGTAGGTTTGCTAGAGCTTGTAACATTTATATACTCCTAATAACTCAATTTTTTACAATGAGCTTTTTAACACTTATTTATGCTCTATTTTTTGCAACTCCTAGCAAAAACTCTTTAAATATATTTGGAGGGTTTGAAATTTGGTTAAGTATAAATTTTGTGTACATGATAATATTTACTGCTGTTTTTGCTACAGTAATTGCCTTTTTTGTACAAACAAAAGCTCAAATTTATCTAACCCCAGAACAAACTTCACTAATTTTAATTTTGGAGCCAGTAAGCGCAGGATTTATTGGATACTTTATAGGAAATGAGCTTTTAAGCAAAGCTCAAATTTTTGGAGCAATTCTCATAATAACTGCAATTTTAATAAATGAGCTTAATCTAACCAAATTCATAAGAAAGTTCACTAGACGAATTTTTTAAGATATTTTAGCTATTTTTTTATAAATTGCTACACAAAAAAACACTAAAGATGCAATTATTATAATACTTGCACCACTTGTTAAATTAAATTTATAACTAATTATTAGACCCATTGTGCATAGTAAGGATGAAATAATACTTGAAAATAGCATCATCTCACCTAATCTTTTTGAAAAATTTTCAGCAATATATGGAGGAATTGTAAGAAGTGCAATAACCAAGATAAGTCCCACAACCTGAATAGTAGAAACAACACAAAGCGTCATTAAAACAACTAAAAGATAATAAATTAATTTTGTTTTAACGCCCCTAAGTCCTGCAAATTCCATATCAAAACTTATCGCACAAAATTGCCTATAAAAAAGCACTATGCAAAACAGAATTACTAAATTTACAAATCCTATAAAAATTAAAGTATTTTTATCAATTGCCAAAATAGAGCCAAACAAATAACCCATTAAATCGACATTGTATCCTGGAGTTAAATCAATCAATATAATACCTACAGCCATTCCAAATGCCCAAATAGCACCAATTATTGAATCAAATCTCTCTTTATCTTTTAAGCTCATAAAAGCAACTATTAAAGCTAAAACAATGCTAAATAATGTTGCCCCAAGAAGTGGTGAAAAGCCTAGAAAAAAAGCTAGTCCAATGCCACCGTATGCACCATGAGAAATTCCACCTGCTATAAAAGTCATTTTATTTATAACAACAAGTGAGCCAATTATTCCACATGCTATACTTACTAAAATTCCTCCTAAAAATGCGTTTTGCATAAAAGTTAAACTTAACATTTCTTGCATGAACACTCCTTTAAAATCAGCTCAACATCACAAAAATGACTATGATTTTGCTCTAAATGTTCTAAAAAGTTATTTCGTTTATCTGTACTTATATCATGCATTATGAGTTTTTTATTTACATAGGCTACCCTGTTTGCGTAATTTATAGAAGTATTTAAATCATGGCTTATCATCAAAACTCCAACTCCATTTTCATGTATTTTTTTTAGAATTTCATAAATTTCGATTTGCCCTCTTATATCAATACTTGCAGTTGGCTCATCTAAAAATAACATTTTAGCACCACTTACCAAAGCTCTTGCGATATAAACTCTTTGTCTTTGCCCACCGCTTAGTGCAAAAATTTTCTTTTTATAAAAATCTTGCATACCAACTATTTCAAGTGCTTTCAAGGCTTTTTCTTTATCGTCTTTTGAATAGAAGAAAAATTTTTTCTTATCTATTCTTCCCATTAAAACTACTTCTAAAACGCTTATTGGAAAAGATTTATTAAGTGGGATTAGTTGAGGAACATAGCCAATTTGTTTTGAAACCTCATTTGGATTTTTATCAAAAATTTTTATCTCGCCAGAGTTTGGTTTTAAAAGCCCCAAAAGAAGCTTTAATAATGTGCTTTTCCCACCACCATTTGGACCAATTATACATAAAAAATCTTTCTCATTATATGTAAAATTAATATTTTCTAAAACTAAATTTTCATCATAGCCAAAATTTAAATTTTCAACCTTTATCATAAAGACTCCAAGCTTCCAGCTATTAAAAACATAAAAACACCAATAATTAACATAAAAGCTAAACCTAAAAACTCGATATAAATTTTCAAATTTTCAAATTTTGAACTTGTAAATTTGTTTATTCCAGCTCCGAAAATAGCTGCTAAAAAAATAATAAAACTCATGCCAAATCCCATAAAAAAAGCACTTAAAAAAGCCACCCCGTAACTTCCAACATTAAAGGCTAATAAAAAAACTAAAATTGTGCCAGGACATGGAATAATAGCTGAACTAAGTGCGATTAACCACTCTTCTTTTTTTGATTTTTTATTTTTTTTAAAATCTATTGGGTGAAATTTTAGAGTTGATATGTTTGAGTTGTTCAAATTTAAAGTGTTTAGATTAGAATTAAAAATTTCACTTTTTTTTGTGTTTGCGCTTTTACAACTTATACATCCACATTCTTTTGGGTGATTATTGTTTGCAAGAAATTTTATTTTTTGTATAAACATATAAATTGCAATTAAAATTATCATTAAAGATGAAATTTGTGTTGTTAGCTTAATAGTATTTGACGATATGCTTCCTGCAACTATGTCTATTACAAACACAGTTATTAAAACGATTAAAAAAGCTCCAATTACATGAAAAAAACCTATTTTTAGAGCAAATTTAAAGCTTTTTAAATAATTTCCTCCATTTGCTAAAAAATAGCTAGTTGTTAAAACCTTTGCATGTCCTGGACCTGCTGCGTGAAAAAAGCCATACAAAAACGATATAAAAATCACACTAATTATGAGCTTTAAGCTTAAATCATTTGTACTTTTTGTAAAAATAGCCTTTAATTTTTCAAGTGAATTTATAGCAGTTTTATCTATAAAATTTAATTTTTTTGTATTGTTATCTATTCCACTATTATTAACAAGATCTTTTAAATTTTTTTGAATTTTTACAGGGACTTTTCCACTTTCAAAAAGAGCAAAATTTGCCCCTAAATTTGAGTTAAATTCAATATGCAAATCATCATTTACTCTAACTGCATCGCTATTTAAAAAAGTAAAGTTAAAATAACCATTTTCATCATAAGCTGTTGTTTTAAAAACTCTATTTTTTTGAATTTTAACACCTATATTTTGCTTAAATTTAAAAACAATTCTTCCATCCTCCATTACAGTTTTTGCATCACTAAAATTACCTTCTATTAAATTTGATTCACCGTTTGGCATATCATACCACTGAAAATTCATCAAAAAGTTTTTATCGCCTATATAGTTAAGCATTGCAAAATTTACTTCATCGAGTTCATTTTTTTCAAGTTTTGAATTTGCGTTAAAGTCATATCCCTGAAGTGTAAGATCTGTAAAATTTTGAGAAAATATCCATGAAATTTCAATATTTTTAAGAGTGTCTTCTTTGGTATTAAAATTTAAAAAAACATGTGCAGTTGGTGTCATTAAAGCACACAACGCACAAGCTAGAATTTGCGTCTTAACAAAAATTAAAAGTATTACAAATATCCTCATTTTAAACCTTTTGTTTTACGCATATTTTAGGTTTTTATTTTAAATTTATTTTAAAAATTTGGCAAAAATATCTACTGTTTTTTGCATTTCGCTAAGCCAATTTTCAGGCAATTGGTCTATTTCAACAACTTTTGCTCCGGTTTGTTTTGCTACCATATTTGCTGCTTTTTTAGAAAACTGAGGAGCAACAAAAATAACTTTTATTTTCTCATCTTTTGCTTTATTTATAAGCTCTTTTAAATCAGCTGGCTTTGGCTCTTTTCCCTCTATTTCTATAGGAATTTGAACTAGACCATAACGAGCTGCAAAATACCCCCAAGATGGGTGATAAACCATAAACTTATTTGATTTTAAATTTTTTAATTTCTCAGCTGTATTTTTATCAAAACTATCTAAATTTTTGTTAAATTTATTTAAATTTGATTCAAAAAGCTCTTTGTTTTCAGGATATTTTTTAATTAATGCATTTGCAATATTTTGAGCTTGTTTTTTTACAAGTGATGGATCTAGCCAAATATGTGGATCAACTCCACCGTGATCGCAATGATGATGTTCGTGATTTGCATCTTCATGGTGATGCTCATCACTGTGTTTTACTTCGTGATTTTCGTGCTCATGAATTGCATCGTTATTATCATCATGGTGATTATGATCAGCATGACTTTCATGCTCGTGTGAATCATGATCATGATGATGATGATGAGCCATCATAGGAATTTTTTTTATATTTTCATCTGTATTTATAACAACCAAATTTGGAAATTGTTTTTGTAGTCTTGGAAGCCAAATTTCATCAAATTCCATTCCTACAGCAAAATGAAGTTCGCTCTTTTCAACACTTTTCATTTGATTTGGTTTTGGCTCGTAAGTATGTGGGTCAGCACCTTTTTCTACCAAACTTACAACTTCTAAACTATCTCCTGCGATACGCTCAACAAAATATTTTGTAGGCAAAATCGTAGTTGTAACTAAAGGCTTTGCAAAAGCTCCTAAGCAACTGATTAAAGTGAAAAAAAATAGTTTTTTCATACTTTATTCTCTCCTTGTTAAAAAAATTTGAAAAAGTATATCAAACACAACTTAGTTGCAACTTAATTTTAAGCAACTAGGTTGCATTTTTTACTATTGTTTTATTAATTTTATGATATCATTATCATATTTAAGGACTTTAAAATGGATGTAAAAAAATTTTTATTGAACCACGATATAAAACCAACAGCTTTTAGAAATTCTCTTGTAAAAATTTTAAAAACCGCTAACAAACCTGTTAGTTATGACGAGATAGTAGATCTTACAAATGCTAATAAAACCACAGTTTATAGGAACTTAGACTTACTTGAAGAAAAAGGAATTTTAATTTCAAGTATGGCTAACAACAAAAATTTTTATGAGTTAGCAGATCATGCGAAAGCTTATTTTGTTTGTGAAAAATGTCATAAGATGGAAGAAATATCAATGCCAAATTTAGAACTTAAGAATATAAAAAGCGTAGTTGTAAAAGGAACTTGTGATGAATGTTCAAAATAAAAATAGCAATATAAAAAATAGTGAAATTTGGGATAAAAAAGCTAAAAGTTATAGTAAATTTGATGGAAATTTGAACGAATTCCAAATAAGATTTTTTAAGATTTTAAAAGATTTTGATGTTAGCTTTAAAGATAAAACCTTAGTTGATATAGGATGTGGAACTGGGATTTATTCACTTTATTTAGCCGGAATTTGCAAAATGGTTTTAGGTGTAGATAGCTCAACAAAAATGCTCGAGGAGTTAAATTTAAAAAAAGCTGAGTTTAAAATAAATAACCTTCAAACAATAAACTCTGATTTTAAAAATTTCCAAACCGCTGATAAATTTGATATCGCATTTTTAACTATGAGTCCAGCTTTACAAAATGAGGATGATTTTAATAAATTTATGGATCTAGGGAATTTAAGAATTTATCTAAATTGGGAAGAGCCAAAAAACTCATCTATGCTTGATCCATTTTATAAAATTTATAAAAGAAATGATAAAAATAAAAACACCGCTTCAAATTTACAAAATTTTCTTATAAAAAATAATATTTCTTATAAAACAGAAGTTTTGAGAGAAATAAGATCAGCTAATAGAAGTCTTAATGAAGCTTTTGAAAATACAATCTGGCATCTAGAAATAAATGGTATAAAGTATGATGAGGACGAAATAAAAAACACTCTTTTAAAAATGCAAAAAGATGGCTTTATAGAAGATGTGATAAAAAGCAAAATGAGGGTTTTAGTGTTTTAAATGAACGAAATAATCTTTATAGACACAGAAATTGGTAAAAATGACAAGAAGCTGTATGAATTTGGTGCTGTCTTTAAAGATGATTCTATAAAAACAAATGAGATTTTAGAAGCTGATTTTTTCTTAAAAAAGCATAGTTTTAATTTTATTTGTGGGCATAATTTTATAGATCATGATGGAATTTATTTATCGTCAACTATTTTAAATGATAATTTAAAAGATAAAAATATCATTGATACACTTTTTCTTTCCATGCTTCTTTTTCCAAATAAAAAAACTCATAAATTATTAAAGCCGTACAAAACCACATTAAACATACAAAATAACCCACTTGGAGATGCTTTTCAAACAAAGGCTCTTTTTGAACTATTAGATGCCAAATTCAATAGTCTAAACAATGAAATAAAACAAGTTTTTGTAGACTTGCTCTATGAAAATAAATATTTTAATGGATATTTTGTATATAAAAATTTAAAGCCTAAAAAGAATGACTTCTCTAAAATTATACCAAATGATATAAAATACGAAGAAGATGATATTTTACTTCTTGCAAACACAATGCCTATTGAGCTTGCTTTTATAATTTCATTTTTATATACGGATAGAAAAGCTGCAATTTCACATATCATAATAAATAAATTTCCAAACATTTCTTGGATCATAAAAAATATATGTTTTGATTTAAAAAGCACAAATATTTCTAAATTTGCACTCAATGAGTTTGGTTTTAATACTTTTAAAGAGTTTGAAAATATTAATGAAGGATTATTTAAAATTTCACAAAAAGACATTATAAATTCTGCTTTAAATGACAATTCTATTCTTGCAATTCTTCCAACAGGTGGTGGAAAAACTTTTACTTTTCAACTTCCAGCTCTTATTAAAGCACAAGCTTACAATGCCTTAACTGTTGTTATTTCACCACTTCAGGCTTTGATGAAGAATCATGTTGATAGCTTTAAAGAAAAAAATCAAAAACTTTAGCGTAAAAGCAATAAGTGGCTATTTAAGCCCGGTTGAAAGATCTGATATAATAACTCAAATTTCAAACGGCACAGTTGATATTTTGTATTTAGCACCAGAAGCATTAAGATCAAATTCTATTTTCAATGCATTAAAGTGTAGAATGATAGATAGATTTGTTATTGATGAGGCACACTGCTTTTCATCTTGGGGGCACGATTTTAGACACGATTATCACTATATCGCAACTTTCATAAATGAATTAAATCAAAGCTCAAATATGCAAGAAAATATACCCGTTTCTTGTTTTACAGCCACCGCTAAACCAGAGGTTATAAATGATATAAAAGAATATTTTTTCAAAAATATGAAAATAGAATTTGATGAGTTTTTAGCTTCTTCAAAAAGAGAGAATTTAGAATATGAGGCAATAGAGGTAAAAGATGAGAATGAAAAATATGAAAAATTAATAAAAACAATTCAAAATTTAGGGAAAATACCAACAATAATCTATCTCCCACAAAATGCAAAAGGCTGCAAAGAGTTAAGTCAAAAACTAACAGAAGATGCAAGACTTGAGTATTTAAATTTAAGCATTGAACCATTTTATGCAAAAATTGATGAAGAAATAGAACTAAAAACCAGAAAGGGAAGAAACAAAAGCGAAATTTTAAAGGATTTTATAGATGATAAAATAGACATAGTGGTTGCAACAACAGCTTTTGGAATGGGGATTGATAAACCGAATATAAAAGCTGTAATTCATTATAGTCAATCAGATAGCCTTGAAGCATATTTACAAGAATCAGGTCGTGGTGCAAGAAGTAGTGATATTGTAGCCAAATGCATAATCCTATATCAAAGAGATGATTTTGATAAAATTTTTCAAAAATTAAATTCAAATAAAATTGATGCTGAAGAAATTCAATCAATAGTTAAAACTCTAAAAAATAAAAAAATAAATCCGGTTTACATATCACCAAAAACACTTGCTAAAAACTCAGGAATAAATTTAGAACTTGATTATGAAAATATTGTAAAAACTGCACTTTTAGAGCTTGAAAGATGTGAAATTTTAAAACGAGACAGGGATAAATATACAATTTGTGGTTCATCTTTAATAGATAAAGAAAAAAGAAACATGAATTATATAAGAAATTTACTAGAAAGCAAAAAAGAAAAATATTTAACAATTTTTAATTATATGATTATGATAATGCAAAATATCATCCAAAAAAGCAAGACCGAGCCAGTAGAAATAGACACATTGTCAAGCAATATTGGAATTAGCAATAAAGATACTTTTGAAGCAATTTATACACTTCAAAAAGAGAATTTAATAAATTATGATAACGATATTTCAGTATTAATAAATAAAAAAGTAAAAAATGAATTTTTCAATCATTTAAATCTTGAAAATAAAATTCTTGATTACATACTGGAAAAGAAAAAATTTGATATTCGAGACATTGAAAATAAAGATACCAAAAAAATTACAAAAATCAAAAAAATTATCCAAAGTTTTTCATCTTTATCAAAAATTCATAACCAAACTCTAAATGTTTATTTTTATAACTTTTTTACTACTATAGAACTAAAAGATGAAAAATCTTTTAAAATTTTATTAAAACAAAGACAAGAAATTTGTAAAACTATACTTTTTGAAATTTTAAATCTCTTAAAAGAAGATGAAAAAGAGATAGAGTTTGCATCTATGAAGCTTCAAAGCAAACTCGGTATAAGAACTGAATTTTTCCATCACTGTCTTGTTTATTTACATCAGATTTTAAAAAATTTCGAACTTAGAAAAGGAAGATTAATTTATTATAAGGCTTATAAAATAGAGCTTTTAGACAAAATAAATGAAAATACACCATATCAAAAAAGAAGAGATTATAATCAAACTTTAGCAAAATATTATGAAAGAAAAATAGAAGCTGTGCACATACAGGCTAAATTTTTAGAGCTTTTAACTAACAAAGATAAAAATGTTAGCAAATTTATAAAAGATTATTTTAGCCTAGAGTATGAAAAATTTAAAAAAATATATAATTTTGATAAAAATATAAAACTTCCAATTACCAAAACTAAGTTAAATAAAATTTTATCATCTTTAAGCACTGAACAAAAAGCAGTATTTGAAGATGATAAAAACAATTCTATTATGGTTTTGGCAGGCCCTGGAAGTGGAAAGACTAAAACATTGGTTCATAAAATTGCTTCATTAATAACAAAGGAAGGCTTTAAGGCAGAATATTTTTTAATGCTTGCACACTCAAGAACTGCTGTTAGTGAATTTAAAACTAGGCTTAAAAATCTAATTGGCAATCAAATTTACAAGGTTAAAATTTATACTTTTCATGCGTTTGCCTTAAATTTATTATCTTGCAAATACAGCAGTGAGGATGAATTAAAAAATGCCATTCCTAACGCTACAAAAGCCCTACAAAATGGAGATGTAGAGCTTCCTTTAATCCAGATGTTGGTTCTTGATGAGTATCAAGACATAGGGCTTAAAAGTTATGAGTTCATAAAAGAAATTTATAAAAACATGCCAAATGATAAAAAAATAATTGCAGTTGGAGATGATGATCAATGTATTATGGATTTTGGTGATAATAAAGCTGATATTAAATTTATTAAAGAGTTCAAAAATGATTTTTCTATAAATTATAAAGCTTACAATCTACTAACAAATTATCGAAGTTGTTATAATTTAGTTAGTTTTTTTAATGCTTTCAGAAACGAGTTTAAAGAAAAATTAAAATATGAAAATTTAATCTCAAACTCTAATAATATGGGAGATATTGTATTATTACAAACAAATGATTATATAACTAACATACTAACTAATTTGGATACTAACAAACAAAATGCAATCATAGCAAAAACAAATAAAGAAGTGCTTGATATTTACTCTTTTTTACTCCAAAAAAATATAAAAGCAAAACTTTTAACAGATAAAAATGGCTTTAGACTCGGAAATTTGATAGAATTGAGAGCTTTTTTAGAGTATTTTTATGAATCCAGTTTCAATACTGCTCTTGACAGATTTATAAAAAATTTTAATAATTCTTCAAATCTAGCACTTGCACTTGAAGTAATAGAAAAGTTTCAAAATGAATATGATATGAGTGAAAATGAAAAATATCTTAAAAAAGCTTTTAAAGAATTTATAGAAATTATCGATTTTGATGAGTTTGAAAATACAAAATCAAATGTGATAATCTCTACTATGCATAAGGCCAAAGGTAAAGAATTTGATAATGTTCATCTTTGTTTTAAAGATAAAATAGACAATGAATACGATAAAAGGCTTTTGTATGTTGCAATAACAAGAGCAAAAAAATCACTTTTTATCTATTCTAAAAATGAAATTTTTCTAAAATACAAAAGCTATTTTACTAAAATATTAGATTTTAAAAATAGCTTTTATACTCCTAAAAATATAACTTTAACAATGGGGTTAAGTGATGTTAATCTATCACGATATGATTTATTCTTAACAACCAAAAAATTAAATTTACAAGCTGGTCAAGAAGTTAGAGTAAATACTCAAGGAATTTTTAGTGAAAATTTTTGTATTGGAAAGTTTTCAAAAAAATTTAAAAAAGAGATAGAAAAATATGAAACTCAAGGATATAAATTAAATCAAAAATCTAAACTAAAATATATTGTAGTTTGGTATAGTAAAGAAAAAAATAGCGAATTTAGAATAGCTTTATGTGAAATAAAAATGAATTTATAAAATTTTAACGAATTTTTACGGGTGGAATAAAGTATTAATTATTCTATTGAAAGGATTTTAAATTGCCTAGTTATTCTAAAAAGATGTTTTCAAACCTGATCAAGCTTAAGAAAACTTGCTATTTTTTTAATTGTAATAAAGCTATAATAACATAGAAAGCCATACAAAAGCTGATGGGACGTTTTTTAATAGAGAAGATGTTGTAAAATCATTTTAGTTAGCCTTGACCTAGATTTTCCTGAACCTATATTCTAATCTAGTCCTATAATACTATAATTTTTGTTATATTTTAATTTATATCTTGCATATGCTATAGAGCACAATATTATCTTAAAAATTTACAAAAGCGCTTGATAAAGAAAATGATGAAACTCTTTTTTAAAAAAGTGGTAAAATAATTTTTAAGTATAATTGTTTTTTTATAATATTTTTTATTATTACTGGAAATTAAAGGCGGAAAATTCCGCCTTTTTATCTTAGTACTCTTTGAAGTATTTTTGAATTTTATCTTTATCGCTTGTTTTTGTTAAAGCAACCATTAATAAAACTCTAGCTTTTGCAACATTTAAGTTATCAGCTGTTAAAAAGCCATATTTAGCATCATCAACCTCAGCACCAACGCTAGTTGAACCACTTCCTACTCTGCTTCCTCTAACAACTACAACGCCTTGTTTTACAGCATCTGCTAAAGCTTTTTCAACACTTGGATAAGGGTTTCCATTTCCCATACCAGCTAGAATTATACCTTTTGCACCGTTTTTAACAGCAGTTTCTACAAAATCAGGAGTATCTTGTGTATGTCCATATACTATGTCAACTCTTGGTAGACTTTCAAGACCTTTTACACTAAATTCTGAATTTACAGTGTGTTTTCTAACTGGAGCAAGATAGTAATTTACTATACCATAATTTACAGTTCCGATATTTCCTGTATTTACTGATTTAAAAGTATCAACTGCAGTTGTGTTTGTTTTAGTAACTTCTCTAGCAGCATGAATTTTATCGTTCATTACAACTAAAACACCTTTTCCAACACTGTTTTTATCCATAGCAACATTTACAGCATTATAGATGTTTAAAGGACCGTCTGCACTCATTGAAGTTCCACTTCTCATAGCACCTACAAAAACAACTGGTTTTTTACTTTTTGTAACCAAGTTTAGGAAATAAGAACTTTCCTCCATTGTGTCAGTTCCGTGAGTTATAACTATACCATCAACGCTCTTATCTGCTAAAAGCTCATTTACTCTATTAGCAAGTTTTAACCAAACTTCATTATTCATCTCTTGTGAGCCGATATTTGAAATTTGCTCGCCTTTAATAGTAGCAATTTCATTGATTTGTGGAACTGCAGCAATTAACTTATCAACTGTAACTGTTCCTGAAGTATAACTTCCACTTAACGCACTATCACCAGCTCCAGCGATAGTTCCACCTGTTGCTAAAATGTAAATAGTTGGCTTTGCAAAAAGCATAGTTGTTCCTAACAGCATAAAAAATGCTAATTTTTTTAAAATCTTCATTTTTACCTCCTTATAAAGATTTCTTTGTGAATTTTATCCAAAAATTTTATAAATGTCTTCTAATAAGAAATATTTTGCCTCAACCTCATTTTTATAAAATGGAACAAAAGTTTCATTAAATACCTTTCTAAAAAATCCTTGTTTGCTGAGTTTTATCATTTCATTATTTACAGCATTTAAAAGCTCATCATTTCCTTTTTTAACACCAATACCTAAAAAACTATTAAAGCCTAAATTTCTCATTCCTTTTGGGACAATATAACCTCTATCAACTATGCCATATGCCATAACGACTAAATTATCATCTATATAAGCATCAGCTTTATTGTCTTTTAATGTCCTATATGCCTCAATAGAACCTTTTGTTTTTATAACTTTTGCTCCAGGAATTTTTTTAACATAGTCTTCCATCGTGGTTCCCTCTTGGATAACTATGGTTTTATAGTTTAAATCTTTTTCGGAATTTAAAGGTCTATCTTTACTGCTTATCGCACCCATTGCTACGGCAAAATATGGAAGTGAAAAGCTAACTTTTTTCTTTCTTTCATCTGTTTCGGTAAAACTTGCTATTACAATATCAGCTTTGTCATCTTGTAAGAATTTAATTCTTTCGCCTCCGCTATCAATACCAACTAAAGTTACTTTTCCACCATTTCCAATAATACTTGAACCGATGGCTTTTGCCATATCAACCTCAAATCCTTCGAATTCACCATTCTCCAAACTTGAATAAGGTGGTTGATTTGTCCAAACACCAACTTTGATTTCACCATTTTTGCGAATCTCATCTAGGCTACTGCCAAAAGCAAACGCTATTACAAGTAAAGATAAAAATGCTATTTTTTTCATATTTCTTCTTTCTGTACTTTTAAAAACATACATTGATAAAAGCATATATGTTTAATATGCTAAGACTAATAAACTATTTCGAATCGAATTATACTAATTTTTTAAGAATTTAGCAAGATTATAAGTGACTAATTAGAAAAAATATTATTGTTATTTTTAATCTATAGAGGTAATTATTAAATATTATAATTTTATCCATATTAAAATTTATAATATTTTATTTTTAAAAAATGCGATTCAAAAAAATACAAACAAAACTAAAAATTTAGCATGTTAAAATAATACTGAATGTTTTGACAAGATTTTGCTATTTAGATTTTTTTGAAAAAATACTTAAAAATGTAGGCATAATAAATTTTTTATCAATAAAACTTACTAGTGCTAATGCAATTCTGCCTTTATTTATGAGCCGTAGTTCTTCAGAAATTTCCAAACCTGGATCGGATTTTAAAAGTTTTAATTTTGCCATTTCAACTCTTAATTTAGTATCTTTTTCATCTATTATTAAGCTTTTTCCATCAAGCATAGCAACTACTTCATTTAGTTTTTTTCTTACTTTTTTGTTTTCCATAAATACACCATGTAAATAATAAATGACAATAAAAAAGCCACTCCGGATGTTAAAAAATAAGCTCCAAGTTTGCCAACCCATGTTTGAAAAGCTAAATTTAAACCAAGAAGTAAGAAAATAAAACCTACAACTGCAATTATTGCAACGACGCACAAGGCTATGATATTTCCAGCACTTTTTACAAAAGAAGCCTTTATATCATCGGCTTGTGCCTCTACCAGTTCGACAACTGAGATTAAAAACTCAGAAATGCTAAAACCAGCCATTATTTCCTAAACAACCAACCGAGTACAAAACCAACAGCAAGGGTAATACCAACACTTTTTAAAGGTTCATCTTTAATGTTTTTACTAACATAATCAACTCCATCTTTTCCCTTGCTTTTTAGCTCATCAATTGCTTTTTCAATATCTTCGATTGACATACTGCCATCAATTTTATCTTTTGCATCTTTTAGTGCTCCTTTACCAGAATCTTTAATTAATTTTGCCATATCTTTTAACTCTTGCTTTAAACTATCAATTTCTTTTTTAATAGCATTAACATCTACTGTTTCTTGTGCTGCCATTTTTTACTCCTTATAAAATATATCTATTGAATTACTTGACATTATAGGACTTAATAGTAAATTATTATAAAACAAAAATATTAGTATCTAACACCATTTTGTTTTAGAAAATCTCTTAAATCATCATATTCTGAACTTGTTAGATATCTCCATTTCCCAGGCTTTAACATTCCCAAATCAACCCTTCCAAAACTAACTCTTTTTAGTTCCATAACTTCTAGATCAAAGCACCCAAAAAAGCGTCTTAGCTCTCTATTTTGACCCTCATTTATAATGACTTTTAGTTTTGTATAGCCACCACTTGATCCAAGCACTGAATAGGCCAAAAAAGGCTTAAATTCCATGGATTTAATCTGTGTTTTTTCATGTGCTCCTTTTGTAGCATCCTTGGCAAAAAACCCTTCTCTCATCGCTGTTATAACATCATCGCTTACCTCGCCTCTTACCTTTAGATAATACATTCTTTCAATATCGCTTCTCATTAAAGCCTCAGCTATGGCAGGTGCGTCAGTAAGCAGCAAAAGTCCTTCACTAGCAAAGTCAAGTCTTCCAACACTTATAAACTTACTAAAACCTTTCGGCAAAGTATCGAATATTGTTTTTCTACCTCTATCGTCACGCTTTGTAACTAACTCACCTTTTTGTTTGTTATAAACAATAACTGAAAACTCAGTTTTTTTCTTAACTAAACGCCCATTTATCTTGATTTTATCATCATAACTAACTTCTACAAAATCACTAACAACTCTTCCATTTACACTAACTTTTCCACTTTTTATAAGCTCATCTGCTTCACGACGTGAATAGTTAGTGTTATGTGAAATAAATTTATTAATTCTCATTTTTTCCATTTATAATCCTAAATTTGTCAAATCATGAATGTGTAAAATTCCAATTGGAATTTTTTTATCATTGACAATTACAAGCAATTGAATTTTATATTTTTCTATTATTTTAAGAGCAGTTGATGCTAAAATTTCATCATCATCTATAATTTTTGGCTCTTTTGTTGCATAGTTTAGGGCTTTATCATTTATATCAAAATCGTCCCTTTGTAGTGCTCTTCTTAAATCCCCATCACTTAAAATCGCCACTAACTTACCATTTTTATCTGTTAGTAAAACGGCTCCAAGTTTTCCATGGGTCATCGTATCTATAGCGACTTTAAGACTAACATCATAACTAACAATTGGCAATTCATTAGTTTTCATAACGTCTTTTACTTTTAAAAACAGTCTTTTTCCAAGACTACCACCTGGATGAAAATTTGCAAAATCTTCAACTTTGAAATTTCTCATCTTCATAAGACAAATTGCCAAGGCATCGCCCAAAGCTAAAGTTAACGTAGTAGAAACTGTTGGCGCAGCACCTAATGGACAAGCCTCTTTTATTATATCAAGACTTATTATTTCATCGCTAAATTTAGCTAAGGAACTGCTGAATTTAGCAGTCATTGATATAATTTGAACACCAAATCTTTTAAGGTGAGGCATTATTTTTATAAGCTCATCACTTTCACCGCTAAAACTTATCGCTAGTATCACATCGTTTTTTTGCACCATTCCAAGATCTCCGTGCAAAGCCTCGGTTGGATGTAGAAAAAAGCTAGGAGTGCCGGTACTAGCCATTGTAGCTGCTATCTTTGCGCCTATATGACCGCTTTTTCCAACGCCTGTTACGATAACTTTTCCTTTGCAAGAATAAAGCATTTTTAAAGCATTTTCAAATTTATCATCAAGCAGATTTGAGTGCCTTAAAAGCTCATTTCCCTCAAGCTCTAAAACTCTTTTACCAACTTCTAAAATTTCGCTCATTTTATGCCTCACACTAGGTAAATTACAGGAACAATTGTAGGATACTTTTTAAGACGTCTAAAGATATGCTTTCTTATGGCTTGTCTTATTTGATTTTCTAAAGCCCTTTGATCTCCTAAAAGCTCATTTTTTAAATTACTTAGAAATTGTGTTAAAACAAGCTCCATATCTTTTGCAAAGGCTCTTTGCTCTTTTGCATTAACAACTCCATAAGTTATAACTCTTGTTTTTACAAGTTTTTTATTTGCTTGATCAACTTGAGCGATAACCATTACAACACCAGCATCCGCTAAATTTTGACGATGTTTTACCATATCATCTGAGATTTCTTTGTTTATCTGATTGTCGACAAAAATTTTGCCAGTTTTTACAGTTTTTACTCTTTTTATATATCCACTTGTAACTTCAACTTGATCACCATCACTCATCAAATAGATATTTCTCTCATCAACACCGCACTCAATGGCTGTTTTAGAGTGCTTTTCTATATGGTTATACTCCCCATGAACAGGCAAGAAAAACTTAGGTTTTGTAAGGCGAAGCATAAGCTTTTGCTCCTCTTGTGCAGCGTGACCTGAGACATGAATCTCACTAAAATCTTGATACGCAACTTTTGCGCCACTTTTTAAAAGATAGTTTAAGATATTTGAAACACTTGCCTCATTTCCAGGGATTGCTTTGGCTGAGATAATAATTTGATCGCTTGGCTTTATCTTGATATATTTATGCTCATCCGTTGCCATTCTATACAGTGCGCTCATAGTCTCGCCCTGACTTCCTGTTGTTACTATCAAAACTTCGTTATCAGGGTATTTTCCAACCTCGTTAGCATCTATAAAAATTTCCTTTGAAAGATCAATATATCCAAGTTCCATAGCAGTAAATAAATTTCTCTCCATTGATCTTCCGATAACACAAATTTTTCTATTGTGTTTTAATCCATGTTCAATAGCTTGATAAATTCTATGAACATTTGAGCTAAATGTGCTCATAATAACTCTTCCTTTTGATTTGGAAAATATTTCATCAAAGGTCTTTCCAACTGTTTTCTCACTTTTTGTAATGCCTTCTCTATGAGAATTTGTGCTATCACTCATTAAAAGGAGTACCCCTTTTTCTCCATATTCTGCTAAGCGTCCTAAATCAGTCGGATAGCCATCTATTGGCGTGTGATCTATCTTAAAATCGCCCGTGTGGATAATTGTGCCAGCCTCTGTTTTTATAGCAAGGGCTGAAGCATCAATTATAGAGTGAGTTATATGTATCCATTCGACATCAAAATCGCCTATTTTATAGACTTTTCTTTTTTCTACTGGTCTGAAAAGTGCTCTTTTTGCCTTTAAGCCATGCTCTTCAAATTTATTTGATATCATTCCAAGACAAAGCGGCGTAGCATAAATTGGATAATCAAACTCTTTATAAAAATATGGCATCGCACCGATATGATCCTCATGTGCGTGAGTTATAATTACAGCCTTAATTTTGTCTTTTATCTTTCTTATGTAGTCAAAATCGGGTATTAAAATATCAACTCCAAGCATGCTTTCATTTGGAAAACTCATACCGACATCAACTATAATGGCACTTGTATTTGTCTCAAAAACAGTTATATTTCCACCTATTTCACCAAGACCACCAAGCGGAGTTATGCGGATCTTAGAATTTGATTTAAAAAATTTTAAAGGATTTAGTCTCTCATCGTGAACTTTTTTGTTTGCGATGATTGCTTTTTCCATCTCTTTTTGCCAATTTTCATTACCATTTAAGCATTTAGAGACATTTGATTTTTTTCTTCTTTTTGACTGAGTTTTTTTAGGAGTTTCTTTTTCACCTATGCCTGATTCTTTTTGAAGATTTTTCTTTCGGTTTGCATAACGATTTGTCTTTTTAAAACCATTTTGCCTACTAGTATTTGATTTTTGATTGTTTATATCGTTTTTATTGTTTGTGTTATTCTGATTATTTTGTTTGTTTTCACCATTACTATTTTGATTCTTTTCCATTTCTCACCTTTAAATAATTAAAAATTTTTACTATTAAGGTGTTATTTAATTGATGAGCTCTTAAATTTTGATCTAAGTTTAACTCTTCAAAGCATTTTTTTAAAATCTCTTTATCAATCTTAGAGCTTAAATTCTTAAAAAGCGTTTTTCTAGGACTTAAAAAACAGGTTTTTAAAAAATCTTTATAAGATTCATAGTTGACTCTATCAAGCTCATTGAAGTTATCAAATTTACTAAATTTTACAACACTTGACATAACTTTTGGCTCTGGTTCAAAACTACTTGGAGGTACGTCAAATAAAGTTTTTATCTCTCCGTTTAAGCTAGTTATTAAACTAAGCGAATTTGAACCACCAAAGCCACAAAATTTCAATGCAACTTCACGCTGGATCATGACTATAAATCCTAAGCAATTTGGATCATCTACTGCTTTTAGCATAATATTTGTTGCCACATAATATGGTAAATTCGCAACTAAAAAATAGTTCTTTTGACTAATTTTGTCCCAAATTTTTAAAGCATCACCAAGTGTTAAGATCAGTTTTTTTTCATCAATTTCTTTTCTAAAAGTTTGATTTAAAACTATAAAAAGATCTTCATCAATTTCATAACTTTTAACTTTTGAAATTTCTAGTAATTTCTTAGTTAAATCACCTAAGCCAGCCCCAATTTCGACTAAATCACAATCTTTATCGCTAAAAATCTCTTTGGGAATCGCTTGGATGATCCTATCAAGAACCACACTATCTTTTAGAAAATTTTGTCCGAATTTCTTTTTTGCCCTTATCATCAAAAGATTATAACTAAAAAAAACTAACAAAGCTACACATTAGAAAAATTTTGATAAAATAATACTCTATTTTAATACAAAGGTGAAAGATGAAAAAGATAATTCCTTGTCTTGACACAAACAAAGGCAGAGTTGTAAAAGGTGTAAATTTTGTAAATTTAGTCGATGTCGGAGATCCTGTAGAAATAGCTCAGTTTTATGAGAAAGAAGGTGCTGATGAACTTTGCTTTTTAGATATAACTGCAACTAATGAAAATAGAAAAACAACAGTCGAACTTGCTAAAAAAGTAGCAAATTCTATAAAAATTCCACTAATTGTTGGCGGTGGAATAAAGACAATTGATGACATAAAAGCACTTTTAGATGCTGGCGTAAGCAAAATTAGCATAAATTCAGCAGCCATCAAAACACCTAATTTAATAAATGAAGCAGCTAAGGAATTTAACTCACTAATTGTAGCAATAGATGTAAAAAAAGTAAATAATAATTATAATGTTTTTATAAATGGTGGCGAAGTTGATAGCGGCAAAGAAGCTTTAAAATGGGCTTTAGAGGTTCAAGATAGAGGTGCTGCAGAAATTCTTCCAACATCTATGGATAGAGATGGTGTAACTAACGGATATGATTTAGAAATAACAGGTTTGTTAGCAAAAGAGTTAAATATCCCAGTTATTGCAAGCGGTGGTGCTGGAAAAATGAGTGACTTTTTAGATGCTTTTAAGGCCGGAGTTAGTTCAGCTTTAGCAGCTTCGGTATTTCACTTTGGAACAATTCGCATAAATGAATTAAAAAAATATCTTTTAGAAAATGGTGTAAAGGTTAGAATTTAATGACTAATTTGTTAGTTTGTGCGGGAAAAAGTGAGAGCTTCGAATTTGCCCAGAGTATTGGAATTGGACTAATAGAAACTGCAATAACACTAACCAACATACTAACAAAAAAAGCTCTAGAAGATGATTTGCCAAAACAAATCATCTTCGTTGGAACTGCTGGAATTTATAAAAAAGGTGAAATCTTAGAAATATATGAAAGTTCTAAAGCTTCAAATTTAGAAATTTCAAAACTTTTAAATTTATCATATTCTCCTTTAAATTTAGAAAACCCGCTAAATGTTTCACGTGAAACATCACTAACAAACAGTTCAAATATTGTTATAAACTCATCAAATTTCATAACACAAGATAAAAATTTAGCAGTAAAATTTTATGAAAATGGGTTTGATTTAGAAAATATGGAGTTTTATTCTATTTTAAGTGTAGCAAATTTTTTTAAAATTAAGTGCAAAGCAGTAGTTTGTGCTACAAATTTTTGTGATGAAAACGCTCATGAAATGTTTATAAAAAACCACGCCGCAGCAAAAGAAAAATTAAAAATCTATATGAAAGAAAAAGGGTTGATTTGAAAAATTTACTTGATTTTACGAAAGATGAACTCGGTGAATTTGTAAAACCAGCTTTTAGAGCTAAACAAATTTATGAATGGATTTACAAAAAAAACGTTGATAGCTTTGATGAAATGCTAAATTTGCCAAAAGATTTAAGGCAAGATTTAAGCCAAAATTTTTATTTTGATCCACTAAAAGTTGTAAAATCTGAAAAAAGCAAAGATGGAAGTATTAAATATCTTTTTGCATTAAAAGATGGAAAAACTATAGAAAGCGTTTTGCTTCCAATGAAGGACGATGAATTTGATGAAAATGGAAAACTTATAAAACATGCCAGATACACTATTTGTGTCAGTTCGCAAGTCGGATGTAAAATGGGTTGTAGTTTTTGCCTAACAGCTAAAGGTGAGTTTGTTAGAAACTTGACTGCTGGTGAAATTGTAGAACAAGTTCATTTTATAAAAAAGATTAATAAAATTCCATATGAAAGACGTGTAAATGTTGTCTATATGGGAATGGGCGAACCTCTTAATAATCTTGAAAATATTGCAAAAGCTATTAAAATTTTTACCGACAATGACGGACTTGCCATTTCACCAAGAAGACAGACAGTAAGCACAAGTGGACTTAGCTCACAAATAAAAAAGCTTGGGGAAATGAATTTAGGAGTTTTATTGGCAATATCACTTCATGCAGTAAATGATGAGTTAAGACAAGAACTTATGCCAATAAATAAAGCTTATAATATAGCTTCTATAATGGATGCCGTGAGAGAGTTTCCTATTGACATGAGAAAAAGAGTAATGTTTGAATATCTAATGATGCACGGCGTAAATGATAGCCTAAAAGATGCAAAAACTTTAGTAAAACTGCTTCATGGTATAAAGGCAAAGGTAAATTTAATCTATTTTAACCCGCACGAAGGCAGCATTTATAAACGTCCGTTAAAAGAAAATATGGAAAAATTCCGTGATTTTTTGCAAAGTAAAAGTGTAACTTGCACTATAAGAGAATCAAAAGGAATTGACATAAGTGCAGCTTGTGGGCAACTAAAAGAACGAAGTGAAAATAAAATATTAAAAAAATAAAAGGGAAAAAATTGACAAAATTAGATTTAATAGAAATTATTTTTATAACTATTGTTTTAATTTTAGGCTTTGGCCTCATGATTAAAGTAATATTATCTGAAAACAAAGATGAGTAAATTTTACTAACTTTTTGTTAGTAAAACCATTATAAAAATATTAATTTATTTTGATAAATATTACCCAAAGCATTCTAACAAAGCATTCTAACAAAGCATTCTAACAAAGCATTCTAACAAAGCATTCTAACAAAG
>QWCD01000012.1_pt1 | contig 101662 bp, 83 predicted proteins | sample 1972461 | NCBI WGS metagenome assembly QWCD01 (sample SAMN09866717, study PRJNA288562) | Human vaginal metagenome isolate term4_vaginal, whole genome shotgun... | isolation source: vagina | host: Homo sapiens | place: USA: California | reverse complement strand
AAGCCAAGTAGTTCGCTCGTTTCTAAATCGTTACCAGTTTAGTCTTATCAACAAGGTAACTTATTTATTTTCAATCAGTTGTAGTTTAAGAATTATCTTGAAATGCAAAAGATGACCTTTAGCTCATCAATACATCACCTTTTACGATTGAAAAGATGACATATTAGTTTGTTGTTAAATATTTTCTAGTTTTAACTGCCCACCAAATAACAGAGGATATTTCTAAAAGGAGTTTCCCATTAAAAGTATGGGCATAAAAAAAAGAATGTGCTAGAAACTTTCTAACACATTCTTTTTATAATAACCTCAAGCCAGATTAGTCATCATAGCCAGGGTTTTGAACCAAATTAGGATTGATCTGCATTTCATAACCCGGTATTGGCCATTGATAATGATAATCAGTTGCTGGCATCGACTTGCCTACATAAGATACAGGAGGAGTTTGTTGCAAAACTGCACCAGCAATAGCCCCAGCTTGTGCAGAACGCCCAGTATATCCTATTCCCCAACGCTTCAAACAGCTCATACGCAACCCTTCACCAGCAGTTTCACGAAACCATTCGTTTTGGATCGTTGCCTCGGTTGCCTCGGTTGCTGTTGCTTTACGAGCTGTTTGCAACTCGTTTAGACGCAACTTTGCAACATCTACCTTACCATTATAGAAATTGGCTTCTGCGGCAATCAGATACATTTCACCTATTAGCAAAGGCTTCACATGTTGTCGAGCATTTGGAGTTGTTGTGTACAATTCAGGATTACCATTATATTTATTGAAAATATAAAAGTTGCCTAAAAATTGGCTACCATCCAAATCTACGATATACTTGCTGTTATCAAACCAATGTTTCAATCGTAAATCTTCTGCCTCGTAAGCACCAACTAGCTTCTGAGAAGGTAAGTAATAAGGTGAAACATAAAAACCTGTTTTGTTAATCTTCTTAAATTTAGAATTGAATGATGTAAGGGTATAAATATTATTGGTTCCAGAGCCATTTTCTGTCTTTGTAGCAGGAAGCTGCATAATAGGTTCTTTACCATTGTCATTGGTATATTCAGCCACCATCAAGTCGTCGCTATTAGCTAAAGTATATTTTCCTGTATTGATCACAGCTTCAGCCTTAGAAGCAGCATTAGCATAATCTTTAATATCAAGATAATAACGTGCATATAAAGCGTTTACAGCATCAATAGAAGGATTAGTGCGCTTTGTTACCAAAGTAGCACCTGCCACATTTGCTAAATTTGCTGCGGCAGCATCTAAATCAGTTTTTATTTGATCGTACACCTGCTGCACGGTTGCACGCTTAGGAAGTTCATCCTGATTATATGCCAATATCAATGGCACACATAGGTCGGTGCTTGCAGTAGCCTTATTGTAAGCCTTACCAAAGTGGCGTGCTAAGTACATATAGGTAGATGCGCGTGCAAAACGTGCCTCACCAGCAGCAATCTTTGCTTCTAGCTTGTTAGCATCGCTCAAGGTTGTATTTGCCATAAAAGTGCTATCACCCTTGAGGAAGATATTAAAGTTTTTAATAGCTGTATATGCTGTTGCCCAAATACCTTTAATATCATTATCGGAAGCAGTGAAAGAAGCATCGGTGCGATGAGCAGCACCAAAATTGTTAGCATAAATAGAAGAAGCATTAAAACCGTCCATCATTACTTCTTCTACTTCAGAAGAAGCACCATACATGGTAGCACGATAAGACTGCATAACACCACGCTCCATAGCTTCTAACGTAAGCATATCCGTAATAGGATTATTCACATCAGCCTTTACACTGGTTGTAGGACTGTCATCAAGACTGCAAGATGACAATATCGTTGCACCTATAAATAGGGCAAATATTGATTTTGTATATAATTTCATATATTCTTTCCTTTAAATTAATAGGGTAGATTAGAATGTTAATTCCACTCCAAATAAGAACTGTTTTGTATTACCAACACGACCCAAAACCACATTGCTATTTATCTCAGGATCTAGCCCTTTATATCCAGTAATAGTAAAGAGGTTACGTGCAGTGAAGGTCAACTTAACCGTCTGTACTACGTTTTGGAAGCCTAACAACTTTTGATCAAAGAGATAACCAAGTTGGAAGTTCTTCAAACGAAGGAATGAAGCATTCTCTAGCAAATGAGTATCAAATTGCATCTGATAGCCTTTAGCCCAATTAGGATATTTAGCATCTTTGTTATCAACAGTCCAATAATCGGTAACATCTTTTCGCTGGTTGTAACCTAAGAATTGAGCAGCATTATCATAAAAATAAGCATCATTATTAGTGAGGTACTTACCTAAAACGTATGCAAAGTCGGCAGCTAAAGAGAAGCCTTTATAGCCTGCTGCAATATTGAAACCACCATTGATAGGGGCATAGCGTTTCTTACCTGTATTCTGAGTTAATGAAGCCGCATCAAACTTTTCTGTAGTTTCTTCCTTAGTAGTCTTATCTACATTTGCACCTGCTTTATACCACATAGGAGCTCCTGTTTCTCTGTTAAGACCAGCATAAATAGGACTATACAACATAACAGGGCTACCAACCACATAGGCAACACCAGTATTAGCAACTTCCCAACGGGTTTTGCCACCAAACAACTTTGTTACTGTTTGCTTGTTATAGTTGAATACAGCACCAGCATTTACATAATAATTCTTGCCACGTACAATGTCAACACCCAACTTTATATCAATACCACTATTACGAAGTGAACCTACATTAGAGGTTAAATTGCTGAAACCTGTTGTATATGCGTATGGTACAAGCATCAACATATCTGTAGTATTACGCAAATAGTATGAAATATCAAAGTCGAAACGATTCCAAAGACGACCCGTAAAGCCAACAGTAAATAACTTTTGCGTTTCCCATGTTAGCTCGGCATTCTGTGGCTGTGTATATAATAGCGATCCATTTTCATTATAGTTAACACCTGGAGTCATCAAGCCTAAAGACTCATAGTCGCCAATAGCAGCATTACCCTGTGTACCATAATCAATCTTGAAATTTAAATCATTAACCCATTTATAGGGTTGCATAAACTTTTCCTTAGCAAGCTTCCACATAAAACCAACCGACCAAAACGTTGCATTACGATGGTTAGCACTGAAACGAGAAGAAGCATCGTTACGAATAGATAAGTCGACAAAGTAACGATCCTTCAAGTTGTAATTTAAACGACCAAAGAAAGAAAGAAACTTACTAGCAGTAGCTTCTTCTTTCATTGAGTAATTGGCTTGCTTACCATTTTGAAGATTCATCAATCCATCTACTATTTGACCTATTGATAATGCATAATAATAATCGTAGTTATTTTTGATACCTTCCTGTCCACCAAGTATAGTGAAATGGTGAATAGAATTGATAGCAAAACTATACTCTATCGTATTTGTAATGGTGTGTGAGTATTGTAAAGCAGTACTCTTACCACGTGCGCCATTACCATTAGCAGGGATATAAGAAGGATAGGTCAGCCAGTTATCACGGGTATAACTCAAATCGGTACCTATACGAGACATAATCTTCAAATTCTTGATAGGCTCTATCTCAACATAAGTATTACCAACAACGCTATAACGCTCATAAACATCTGGACGCTTTGACATTATGTACTCAGGATTATAAAATCCAAAACCATAACGCTCTAAAGCATTGCCATCAGCATCAGTACTAGGAAACAATGGATTAAGCATATAAGAAAGACCACCTCCAGGATTATTTGAACTAGCTGAAGAGTCGCCCCAACTGCTATTCTTCTGACGCTTATCATAGGCAAGGTTTATATTAAACCCTGCACGTAACCAATCTTTTGGACGAGCATTGATATTAGTACGAACAGTATAACGATCATAGTAGTTGCCAATAGTGGTACCCTTCTGATGAAACTGGGATACGCTTGATAAATAAGAAACCTTATCACCACCACCTTCGAAGGTAATATCATTCTGTGTTTGAGGATTATTAAATTGCTGGAACACTTCATACCATTTCGTATTATAACGATAACCATTGCTATCATAACGCTTATTAAGAATTGCTTCTGACATCAAACCTGAAGTTTTCCAAAAGTCATAAAGTTCATCACCACTCATAAAGTCTTCATAGAAAGCCTTATTAGCAAGTGTATTCCAACCAAATTGAGAACGAACAGTTACTGTTGCTTTAGAATTAAAGCCACCATTCTTAGTGGTAATATAGATAACACCATTGGCTGCACGAGAACCATAAATAGATGTTGAAGAAGCATCTTTAAGAATAGTTACACTCTTAAAATCATTAGGATTCATAGCCATCACACTTCTACTAGTTGTTGGAATACCATCTACAACATATAAAGGTGTAGAACTACTACCTAAAGAACCTATACCATGAAGAGATAAAGAGGTTGCATTATCGCCCGCTACACCTGAAGAACTCAAGACAGAAAGACCAGCCACCTGACCTTGTAAAGCATCGAGTACTGAAGCTGAAGGAGCATTCTTGATTTTATCTGAATTGACAGTTGCGACAGAACCTGTTAAACTACCTATCTTCTTAGCAGAGCCATAACCGACGACAACGACTTCTTCAAGATTTTTACTATCAGGTTTAAGGGTTATATTCATACCACTAGAGGCTGCAAGAGTTTGAGTTATCATACCTACGTATGAAATAACAACCTTTGTTTCTCCTGCAGGCAAGTCGAAAGAAAACTTACCATCAAGGTCTGTTGTTGTACCTACTGATGATCCTGCAGCTTTAACAGCGGCACCAATAACAGGCAGACCGTCTTCGCTAGAGATAACAGTTCCAGAGACATTTTTCTGTGCTAACGCCGTTCCTATCAGCAGGAAGAGAGTAGCAAAAAGCAGTGTGAGTCTTTTTTTCATAAAATCTCGTTTGTTAAAATAATAAATAATGTTATGTTTTGAATGGTGGATAAACAACATTTTCATAAGTGGAAATCCACCCATGAAACTTAGATATTAGAACTAAAAAGCAGGAAAAAACAATACTTCACTAGAAAGGAATAACATCCTTCTCTTTGTTTTTATTTTAGATTATTAAGTATGCTTACCAATGCTATTCCTAAATACCTTTTATTGTTACCCAAAATACAATTTTCACTTTTAATAGTTGCAAAATTAGAAATAACTTCGGTTTGCAAGAAAAAATATTATAAAAACTTTTTCACTTTAACACTTTATGTAGCAAAAAATGTAATTTATGAGTATAACTATAGTCTAAAAATGACAATATTACAAATAAAAGCACAATATATTCATTGATATGTGGTTGTTAGTATAACGCTACCTACTTGTTGGAAAATACAAGATAATATAACAAAAAATGAGAGTGTGCCATAATAAACACACTCCCATTATTATAAATCAGCTTTAAAGATATTCCTTTTAGCTCATTATGGTCAATCCTACATTAAAGAGGATTTTGCTTTATCAAGCCTGGGTTAACTTTTATTTCATCATAAGGAATAGCAAACTGCCAATTCTTATCTTCCACTGTTGTAGGAACATTGGCAACATTATCACCTGTATTGCGCTTAATAGCCGTCTGCTGAGCATCTCCAGTAAGATGCTTTGTAATATTAGATGCTTTTGCACGATTAATGATAATGCCTAAACGCTTGATATCAAAGAAACGCTGTCCTTCCATCCACAAATCGATACGTTTGTTGTCCATAATCTGGTCGATAAGTTCCTGACCAGATGCTTCTGTTTTGAAGTTTTCTTGACGAGTAACCATTATCTTTGTAAGCGTTTCACGAGCCTTAACCTCTTCCCCCATACGAGCCTCAGCTTCAGCCTTAATATAGTACAACTCTGCAAGACGCATAATCAACAAGTCTCCCATACTATTGTTGTTAGCTTGCGATTTGAACTTAATAGATTGCCCAGTCTTTTCCCACTTACCATTTTTAGGAAAATATTCTGAATAAGCATCCTTAGGAATATTAGGAACAGTATCTAGCCGAACTACTTTTTTTCCGTCAATAGTTGTCTCCTTCTTCTCTACACAAACCCACCAATTACGTCGAACATCGGTTTTATCCATCTTGTCATAAATATCGCGATTAACAGCAAAACGGAAACCAGAGTTGTAACCTTCAAAGTTGTATGAATAGTCTGCATAGAAGCTAAAATAACTATTATCTTGATCAGAAGCCTGCTTGTAAGCCCAAATCCACTCACTATTAGCCCAATTATTGCAACCGTCAAGAAGATCTTTACCCTTTGCTAAGGTAATATTAGTCGCGGTAGCATTATTTATAGCTTCTTCAGCATGCTTAGCAGCACTAGCCCAATCAGACTTACAAAGATCTATGCGAGCAGCAAGACCTAAAGCAGCTACATAAGAAATTTGATTCTTAGAGTCGATTACAGGAGCGTTCTTTAGGTGTTCAAGAGCCTTTGCCATATCTGAATCTATCTGCTTATAAACTTCTGCTACAGTAGCACGTGCTTGTGGCTTAATATTATCTTTATCAAGACGCAATGGTACACCAAGATTAGCATTAGCATCACCCTTTACATAACGCTTACCAAAGCATTGGATCAACATGTGATAACTCATAGCTCTAAAAGCATAGCCTTGACCTAAAAGATTATCTTTCTGATCTTTTGGGAGACTAGTATTAGCCTCTGCCTTATCAATCAAAAGGTTAGCATGAGCAATAATGGTATAATACATATCCCATACACGCCAATTGAGATCACCATAAGGATTATTGTGATCTTGATAGCGATAGACAGACATAAAGTAGGCTGGCATGGTATTGATCATATCACCACCCATTATATCAAGCTGAACCCCAACACTTCTGTGTCCCGCTCCAAAAAAGTGTGCACCAGTATCCCCCCAATCATACTGATACATCATATTGTGAAGACCATTAAGGATACCTTGCATTCCACTAGGATCCTTGCTTATTTGATCCTCGCTCAGAGCACTAGTTGAAACAGTATCAAGGAAATCGCTAGAACATGAAGAAAATCCTAGCGTGAGAACCGCAGCTCCCATCATTGATAAAAATATTTTTTTCATATTGTCTTTTCTTTAGAATGTTAGAGATAAAGTAGCTGTAACGGTACGATTATATGCATAACCAGCAGCACCAGGAACACCTGAGTATTGCCCCATTGGGTTCATACCCTTACGAGCTGAAACTAAGAACAAGTTTTCTGCTGCAACGCTGATACGACCACTCTTAAGATAGATACTTCTCATCCAAGAAGCTGGCAAAACATAACCAAGGCTAATGTTCTTAAGCATCAAAGCAGAACTTGAAATTAGGAAACGATCGCTCATAATACCATCATACATACCTCCTTGACCAGCATCAAGACGTGGAATATTAGTGTTCTCGCCTTTTTGCTTCCAAGCATTGAGCATATCTACGTGCATAGCACGACCAGCCTTAAGCCTACGACCCATCAAACCTGCATAGCCAGAATCGTATGTCTTACCACCTAGCTGATAAGCAAAGTTGATGCCTAATTCAAATCCTTTCCATGTAAGTGTAGTACCAAAACCACCATATAAGTCAGGAATAGATGTTCCACAGAAATGTTTCTTAGCTTTTTGTCCATCTTTCGTCAATGTAGCCTTTTCGCCTTCTGTACCTAATGGCTTAGCATCTGGATATAGTTCAGTGTCTAAACGATACATTGCAATACCATCATCAGGATCTACACCAACAAACTCATTGAGATAGTAGTCATAGATACTCTTACCTTCTAGGTATTTGTGATAGTCAAGCTCTATACCTTTTTCACGGTTATCTTCTGGTAATCTAACAATTTTATTTCTATAATGAGTTCCATTAACATTTACTTTCCAAGAGAAATCTGGGCGATTAATAATGAGTGCATTTACATTAAACTCAAAACCAAGGTTGCGCACCTTACCAATATTACGATCTTGTGAACCTATACCAGTAGACATAGGAAGAGGATAAGGGAAGATAAGATCCTTAGACTCCTTATTAAAGAATTCAAATGTACCTGTGATACGACGAAGTATGCTAAATTCGAGAGCCAAGTCCATACTAGTTTGTGCCTCCCAACGGATAGAAGGATCTGCATAGGTATAAAGTCTTAAACCACCACCATAAAGGTTGTTGCTACCAAAACCATATAAAGTTTGATATGCATAATAACTGCTTACACCATCATTACCTGTCTGACCGATAGAAACTCTGATCTTCAAATCATCCAACCACTTTGACGCACCAGCCATAAACTTTTCACGAGCGATGTGCCAACCAGCACCTACTGCCCAGAATGTACCCCAACGATTGTCTGGATGGAAACGAGAGGTACCATCACGACGAATAGAAGCTGAGAAATTATATTTATCCATCCAATCCCAGTTTAAACGTGCAAAGTAACCTTCCTTACGATACTTATTTGTATAAGAACTAAGACCAGTAATATTTGTCAAATTAGGAAATTCATCAATACCTAATACTAACATATTCTTCTTCTCTCCACTAAGACTTTCATCATGTAACTTGTATGACTCATGACCCAACAAAGCTGTAATCTCGTGGTTGCCAAACTTCTTAGAGTATTCCAACAATTGATTGAAAGTTAAAGCACTTGTTGCAAAATCTTCAATGGAAAGCATACCAGCAGGCTGGTCGCCCATAATATTATTATATCTTCGCTTGTTTTTAGAATTAGTCAAGTCGTAAGCTACGTTCAACATTAATTTCAACTCTGGAAGAATATGAATAGTTGCATTACCACGAGTATTCAACATATCGCGAGTTGTTGTAGAATGGTCTAACTCACCCTCGTAAACAGGATTAAAGCGATCATTGTATGGACGACCATTGCTATAATCGAATATAGGTTGCCCTGTAATAGGATCCAAAACATATTCACCTGTTCCTGCATTATGAGCATGAATAGGATAGAAAGGAGCAATTCCTTGTAAGAAATCAAAAGAGTTAGCAGAATAGTTACCACTAGCCCTCTTAGGAGCTGTATTTACAGCATGAGCAAATGAGATATTACCTCCTAAATCGAGGAACTTATTTACCTTGTAATCAAGGTTCAAACGAGCTGATGTACGCTCATATTCTGTATTTTTTCGATAACCTTGCTCTGTGATATGCCCTAAAGACATAAATGTATTAATCTTATCATTGCTGTAAGATCCACTTAGGTTATACTCACCACGATAGCCAGTACGGAACAATGCCTTTTCCCAATCCAAGTCATCACCCCATCTTAATCCAGTAATCTCAGGATTAAGTTTGCCATCACGACCTACAATCATAGGTACTCCATCTACCCATTGGGTTTGATCTGTTGATGTTCCTAAAGTTTTAGTTGCAGCATCAAAGGTTAGACCTGTTTTGATACCAGCAAAAGGCTGATATCTATCAAGGCGCAAATCGTCATACATCTCGTAGTTAGCCCACAAAGCAGCCTGTTCTTTTGATGCACCATACTCATAAATATACTGATTGTACCACTGTTGCCACATCAATGGAAAATATTCATTGACACCAACTGTTTCATAAGGTTGCTGCCCACGATTAGAAATACCCTGACTTGTTGTAAAGGTAAATGTAGGTTCAGCACTATTGCGCTTACCTGACTTTGTGGTAATCAAAACAACACCATTACCAGCAGAAGAACCATAAAGTGCTGTAGAAGCTGCATCTTTCAAAATAGACATACTTTCGATATCAGCAGGGTTGATATCTGCAAGGCTACCATTGTAAACAGATCCATCAACAACAAACAAAGGTGCGCTAGAGGCATTGATAGAACCAAAGCCACGAATCATAATACTAGCCGAAGAACCAGGCTGTCCCAAAGAAGTAGTTACCTGTACACCAGGAGCAGCACCAGCAAGAGCATTGGTTACGTTGGTTACAGGGCGATTTTCTAATTGTTTAGAAGAAATACTTGCTTGCGCTCCAACGAGTGACTGCTTCTTTGCAGTACCATAAGCCACAACAACTACTTCGTCAAGGTTTTTGTTGTCTGCTTTAAGGGTAATCTTCATACCAGTACCACCAACCAAAGTTTGGCTAACCATACCAACGTATGAAACAACAATCTTTGTTTCACCTGCAGGTAATTCAAAAGAGAACTTTCCATCAATGTCTGTCTGAGTACCAACAGAAGCTCCTAAGGCTTTAACAGCAGCACCAATAATGGGCTGACCATCATCGCTTGAGATTACAGTACCAGAGACATTCTTTTGTGCTAACGCTGTTCCTACCATAAGGAAAAGCGAGACCAATAGTAATGTGATTTTTCTTTTCATAAAATCTCTAGGTTTAAAATTAAATTATTTTGTTTAGTTGTTTTGCCTTTGTAAAGGAGTAATCTAAAAAGGTTCTCCTTCTCTCAATATATGAGTTAATCTCAGACTTTCTATTGAAATTTCATTCATATATAGAAAGAAAAGAAAATACTTATTTTTTTAACTGAAATACGTGTATTGATTATAGTTTTCAAGTTTAGTAATATTTTGGATACGAAAATAATTATTAATTAGCAAACTACAAAGTTTTCTACATAATAATTTAAGAAATTTAACCATTACCTTAAAAATGTTTATCTTTTACTTCTTAGCGTTTTAAATACCAAAAGCAACTTTTATATGTATATTATTAAGCAAAATGACTAGTTTTATATTAAAATATATAGCAACATATAATACCAAGAAGGTTATTTGTGATCACAAAAAAGGGATGTGCGTTTGCACATCCCTCTATACTATAGCGAATTATGATTAGTGATTTGCAGTGGTATCCCACCAAACTCTAGTTGTTACCTTATCTTCACCTTGCAGTTGAATGGCTGCTTTATAGTTATCCATATTAGCTTCATAATCATCAGTCTTCTGAGACAAACGTTCTGGAATAACAGACAATGTAACAGAGCCTGCATCGCCAACCTTCAACTCTGGATAGTTGAAACGACGCCAATCACACCATGACTGTGTAGCATCCATCATAAAGTTACCTAACCAACGCTGCATTACAATCTTATGCAAATCATCCACAGATTTATCACCTGCTAACTTAACACCATCTTGTTCTAAGTAAGTTGATACTGTCCGATTTGCTTGCAATAAACCAGCTGTTGCTGCAGAAAGCCCTGTTGTAGGAAGGTTTTTAATATCATAATATTCAAATGATTTCTTAATAGATTCCTCATACAAAGTTTTATAGTCAGCAGCTATCCATCCACGATATGCAGCTTCTGCCTCAAGTGAAAGAATATAAGTAGGAGAAATTACACAGAAACTTGCATTTTGCGTTTTGAAGCGTTTTGCAAACTCAGAGAACACTTCAGTATCTTGAGGTATCTGTGCATTTGTATGCCCCCATACCCAGCCATTAAAATCTCCAGCTTTATTAGGAGTAGCATAAGCTATAACACGAGGATCTTTCAATGCTAACAAATTATTGATAAGCGTACTAGAAGGAGCATAATCCACACGACCATCTACATAGATATTGATATAAAGAGGATTAGCTGCTGCATCTTCTTGTAAATATGGACGGATCATAGCATCTTCATTCGCTACAATACCACCATCATTGTATGCTTTCAAAAAGCGAGTCTTACCTGTTGCCTCATCAACATCTGATAACTTGATAGCCATCATCATACGAATAGAAGCATTTAGCTTCTTCCACTTATTGATATCGCCACGATAGATAACATCATATCTACTGCTTAGATTACCATCTTCAAACATCGCATAAACCTCGTTTAGCTCTGTATCAAGTGCTGTATAAATATCTTTTACAGTATCGTATTTAGGCTTGGTATTACCTTCAGACTTAGCTTTAAAGGCATCTGAGTATGGCATAGAACCATAAGTATCAGCAAGATGCATCATATAGAAAGCCTTTAATGTAGTTGCGACTGCTATCTGATTTTTATTACTTGAACTCAAATTCTTCACAGAACTTAAATTTTTCTGTGCAGGATCCTTATTCATGTTGATAATGCTAACACAGTTTTGCATAGCAATACGATAGATAGTACTAGATGTACCATTCAATATACCAAACTTTGTTTGCTGTACATTCTTACGCTCTGAAATATATTGAGCATACAAAGCTGCGTATGGGTTATAGTTATCACTCCAATTAAAGTAACCACCATACTGCTCAGCACCAAGAAGCAAATATCGTGTATCAGGAACAGATATATTGTTTGGAGAGCTATTGATATCGCCAAAGTCACCACAGCCTGCTAATCCTAGAACACAAGCTGCCAATATTGTTAATTTAAATGATTTTCTCATGATCTTTATCGTTTTAATTATTGAACGAAACGAAATTATTAGAGGGTTAGCTTAACTGTGCAACCAAAAGATCGAGAACTCATAGCCTGTCCTCGTTCCAAACAGCCAGCGTAAGCATTACCAACTTCAGATGCATCTACATTAGGCATAGCTGAATAGATTAGCCATGGGTTCTGTGCCACCAAAGAAATTGAAGCTTGCTTAATAATCTTGGTTTTAGCCAACAATGTCTTAGGAAATTCATAAGAAAGAGATATTTCACGCATCTTTACATATGAAGCATCGTATACGTATGGAGACCATAGCGCACCTTTCAACTGCTCGAAATAAACATTAGCATTTACATAGCTCTCAACAGGTGTATATACTGGTTTTTCAGCAGTACCTGTATTATAAACGCCCTTAACAAGAATACCACCATTGTCCTTTAAAGCACCACGAATGTCGCCACCACGGTCGTTTTTACCAGCAGTAGACTCAAGCATACCAGAAAATTCACCAAACATATTCGTTGTAGAAGCTATTTTACCACCTACCTGGAAGTCTAAAGACATACTTAGGGTTAGGTTCTTCCAACGTAGAGAAGTTCCAAAACCACCAGTAAGATCAGGCTGAACATTACCTAGATAGTTCATAGCATTCTTATCTTGTACAGGAAGGTATTCACCATTCTTTTCTGCTGAAGCACCAGACAACTTGCGCATAATGATATTACCATCAGGATCGCGCTTCCAATCTGAGCCATAAAGCGTACCAACAGGTTTTCCAACCTCTGCAAATTGATACAATGTTGTACTATAACCATACCAGAACAAACGATAACGATCAACACCGTCAGAAAGTTCAATTAATTTATTACTGTTGTGAGCTATATTGCCAGTAAGTTCCCATGACCAATTCTTTGTTTCGATAGGACGCCCACCAATCATTACTTCAATACCTTGATTGCGGATTTGACCAGCATTCATTGTATTTGAGTTAAAACCACTAGCAGGAGTAATATTCAAATTAATAATCTGATTTTTGGTATTACGGCTATAGTAGTTGATATCACCCCATAAACGATTTTTAAACATACGGAATTCTGTACCAACTTCATAAGATGTAGAAATAGTAGGTTTGATATTAGGATTACGCAATACAGTCTGATTGACCATATAGCCTGTAGCACCAAATTTCTTAATATCATACATATCATACAAAGAGTAAGGATTCAAAGTACTACCTACCTGTGCTAAAGATGCACGAAGTTTCCAGAAAGTTAAGACGTTATTCTTAGGAAGAATGTTACTCATCAATACCGTAGCAGATGCACCCCCATAGAAGTAATTATTCTTATCCTTAGGAAGACGAGAATCCCAATCATTACGAGCAGATAGTTCTAGGAAGTAAGTATCATCCAAACCTAAAGTTGTATTAGCATACAAGCTCTGTGTACGATAACTACTCTTTGTATTCTCCGCCATAGGTTTACCAACTGAAGCACTCATATTATAGAAATTATCCACAAGAAGTCCATCTGTTGTATATCCATAAAGCTTTTCAAAATGATAGTAACGAGATTCTACAAAACCTGCTATGTTCCAAGTCAAACGCTTGTTCAAAAAATCAGTATTATAAGCAATGCTACCTATAGTAGAAATATCATTAAGTGTGTTTTGTGTTTCTTTAAAACCAGATGTCATTGCAACAAAACCCATAGCGGTTTTAAGCTCACCTCTATAACTACGGATATTACCATTTACAGCCAATCCCACCTTTAAATTTTTTTAAATGTCGTAAGTAGCTGCTGCACGGAACACATTCCACTGGTATATATCATATGCGTTACGATTATCAAACACTGCGAATGGATTGTTGTGGAAAGCTGGAGTAAAGTTATAACGATTATTGATATTCCAAGAACGGAAAGAACCATCAGGGCGACGATAATCTTTCATCATATTAATATCCACATTGGTGTTAAACCACTGTGTTATACTAGGAAACATTGCACCGTCTCCTTCATTGTAAGCTTCTACAGCAGCATTATGTGTCTTACTATAAGTGTACTTGAAGTCAAGATCAACATTTAAGTGATCCAAAGGCTTGAAACTTGTACGAACAGAGAGGAAACGCTTTGCAGCATCGCTATTAGGAATAATACCTTTGTTAGAAGTATTAGTAAAAGAAATACGAGACATATAATCCTTTCCAGCCTTTGCAAAAGCAACGTTAGTTGTATTGACCATACCAGTGCGGAGCAAATGGTTCATATTATCCTCACCTGGAGATTCCCAACGAGCAGTTTGGAGATAATAAGGACTTGTAGAGTCCCAAGCATAGTAAGGAATATATTCCTCGCCATCATACTTAGCTCCCCAACTCTCATCATAAGCATAGTCATAGAAGCGCTTACCGTCTAAAACTTTCCATTCTGCAGGATCGGTAGCAGGATTAAAAGTATAGGTACTCATACCATAACCACCACCATATTCTTGTTGCATCTTATAGTGATTGTAAGGCTTATTAAAGATGATAGTATGACTGATATCAATTTGCTGATTACCGCTAGAAATACCCTTAGTAGTAATAATAACAGCACCATTATCACCTTGTGATCCATAAAGAGCAGTAGCAGCAGGTCCCTTTAAAACATTAAGAGAAGCAACATCATCCATATTGATCATATTTTTATTAGTAATAACACCATCTACAACATAGATAGGTTCACTACCAGCAGGAGTCAGCGTTGTAGTACCACGAAGAACAATAGCACCAGCATCAAAAGTTGCACCAGAAGCACCATAGAAACGTGCACCAGACACCTTACCAGCCAAAGCGTTACCTACATCAGTAACACGAGTGGTCTGCAGCTTGTCGGCTTTAATCTCCTGAGTAGAATAACCTAGAGACTTTTGCTTACGAGTAATACCCATAGCGGTTACTACGACTTCGTCAAGCTGCTTGTTATCACGTTTTAATGTGATTTTCATATTACTAGCAGCAGCCACTGTTTGTGTTTGCATCCCTACATAGGAAACTACGATTTTAGTTTCACCTGCAGGAAGTGTGAATGAGAACTTTCCGTCAATGTCGGTCTGTACACCAACCGTTGCTCCTACAGCCTTAACGGAAGCACCAATAATTGGTTCCCCATCATCTGCAGAGACAACAGTACCAGAAATGTTCTTTTGTGCCAGTGCGGCTCCCACAAAGAGGAACAGTCCAGCTAAAAGCATTGTTAGTCTTCTTTTCATAAAATCTCTCATTTAGAATTAATAATGAATGTTATGCTCTAAAATACTAAAGCTAACAAAATCGTTGTACTTGTATGACGATTTCTATCAGTAGCCATAATGATCATACATTAAACAAGGACTTACGTGTCCATAATGTATAAGATTTCCTAACCGTCTAATAAAATGTAACCACTATAAGTAAAAATGAATAATAAATGTAATTACACATATCAGCAGCATCAATACTTCTATTTGCCTTTGAAAAACATTTATTAATATTCTCCACTATAAAAGTATGAATTTAAAATATAACTTCAAAGAAATATAAATAAAAAACTAGAATTTAACATTTAGGATGTTTAATAAATCACGCTACAACGTAATCAAAACACACTATAAAACGCAATATATCAATATTTTATATATAAAAAAAAAAAGTAATAAACATTATACCACATTCTTATTACTATTTTAGCCTATAAGAAATTATCAAAAAGATAACAAAAAGACCATAACAGATAACAATATGACAACACAAGAATGATGAATTATTGATTTTACTAAGCAAAGTTAAATTGTGTTCCTGCACAAATTATCAAACCGTAACTTATTAATAACTAGATACAAATAAGAGAAGTATGTCTTTTCTAAACACACTTCTCCTATATAGTCGGGATGACCAGAGTCGAACTGGCGACCCCTACGTCCCGAACGTAGTGCGCTACCAACTGCGCTACATCCCGAATTGGCTAGCAAAGGTAGGAATAAGAATTGAGAACTGAAAATTTTATCCTATTGAAAATTGAGAATCTTACCCAATTGATAATTGAGAATTACTCGTCCATAACAAACATATATAAGGACGGGTAATTCTCAATTCTCTACTTTCAATGCTCAATTAAAAACACACATACGGCTCAAGGCGCAATAATGCTTCTTCTGGGAAATCTTTGAGCAAACGAAGCTGAGAAAGAGAAGTGAGCTTACCTTTCAAACGACGATAATCGCAAATAGCCCGAGCTTGATAAAAATTAATATAAGGATGTTTACGTAGTTGAGAAAGTGTGAGCATATTAAGATTAAGTTTCGTTGTATGCCATCCTTTTATATCAAAGTAGGGTAAAGCCTCTTCTGGGAAACCTTCTATTTCCTTTAATTGTCCTACAGCAACATAGCCCCCCAGACGCTTGCCGTATGCGACAATAGCTTTAGCCCATCCTGATCCGATGCCAGGCACCTTCTTTAACACAGTAGTATCGGCTGTGGCAAGATTGATTTTCTGCCCCACTTGCAACTTAATGGGATAACGCACCGTATCACGATCATACTCCTTATAAGCACGATACTTATCATTTGCCTTAAAAGTCTCAAAGGCTTCTCTAGCTTGTTGTTGCCGCTCTGCCCTACGCTCTTGATATGCTCTCACCGAAGCAAGTGTAGAAGCTGGTAAGAAGTCGTCGCTAATCTTTATATAAGGTGCAAGCTCTTGGTACTGTTTACGTGTCATACCATAGAGACGAGCAAACTCCTCTGGAGCATGATACACCCCACCCTTTGCACGGTATTTATAAATATTTCTAATTTGATAAGGCGCTAATCCTAATTGGCGCAGCGTAGCACTATCGGCTGTATTTGGATCAAAAGAAAAATGCTTGGTAGACATTTCTTCTAACCTCTCTCTGTCATTTTCCTTAGGAGATACTCCAATACTCGAAGAAGAACGATTGTCTATAGAATCACCCATCAATACATCAGAAGTATTCGAGAAGCCATTCCCCACAAAATAAACGATAGCCCCTATCAATAAGAACAAGGCTACTAAGAAAATAACAGCTCTACGATCGGAACGATGAAGATAGAAAAAGGATTTTAAATTCATAGCTATTCCCTCTTACCGATACTCCTCTTCCAATGTGTCTCGCCACAGTTTAAAGGGATAACGGCGCATGTGTGCGTTATAAAAGCGCCCATCACCAGTAACCTCTATGCCTAGAAATGCAGGGCGGTCAAATTGTTCAGCTTCGCTAGATAGCTCCACTTCAGCCATCACCAACCCTTCATTTTCTCCATGAAATTCGTCCACTTCAAAGGTATGTCCAGCATAATCTATTAAGTAACGATGCTTATCTATTATGCCTGCCTCGCACAGAAGTAATAGGTTCTTTGCCTCTTCAAGCGTAACTTCTTTCTCAAATTCATAACGCGACAAGCCTCCATTGCGCGAAGGTCCCTTAATCGTAAGGTAAGCTTTTTCATCACGAACCCGTACCCGCACGGTGTTTACCGCAGCAAAGTAGCCCTGCTGTATATGGCTACAGCTATGAGCAAGTATTTTCCAATTACTCTTTTTGTGAACCAAGAATTTGCGTTCTATCTCTAATCCGCTCATTCGTCTGTAATAAAACCGTTTATCCAAAAGCCACCACTAAGGTAATAATACCTAAGACAAGTAGTGCAATAGCAATACCTGTAATCACTTTTTTACCTTGCTTCTCTTGTTTTTCAGCGCGTGCTTTGCGCTTTAATGATTTAGAATTGTTCATAGCTACATGGTTTAAAAGATTGTTGCTTTATATGTTCTGCTCTTCTGTTGGAAACTCCATCAGATAGGCTTTAATAAATCCATCTAATTTGCCATTCATCACACTATCTACATCCGATGTTTGATAATTGGTACGATGATCCTTTACACGGCGATCGTCGAACACATAACTACGTATCTGACTACCCCATTCTATCTTCTTTTTAGCCGCTTCTACCTTAGCTTGTGCCTCCATACGCTTCTTCATCGCACGGTCATAGAGCTGCGATTTCAGCAACTGCATAGCCTTTGCACGGTTCTTAGGCTGATCGCGCGTTTCGGTATTCTCGATCAAGATTTCCTCTTGCTCGCCTGTATCAGGATCCTCATATTGATAACGCAAGCGTACACCCGACTCTACTTTATTCACGTTCTGCCCACCAGCACCACTCGATCGGAACGTATCCCAACTCACACGAGCAGGATCAACATATACCTCTATCGTGTCGTCTACAAGTGGAGTAACAAAGACAGAAGCAAAGCTAGTCATTCGCTTACCTTGGGCATTAAACGGACTCACACGCACCAAACGGTGCACGCCATTTTCACTCTTCAAGTATCCAAACGCATACTCTCCCCCCTCAAACTTCATTGTAACGCTCTTTATTCCAGCCTCATCACCCACTTGAATATCAGAGATTGTTACCTTATAGCCATGAGCTTCGCCCCAACGCATATACATACGCATAAGCATATCAGCCCAATCTTGACTTTCTGTACCACCTGCACCAGAATTAATTTTCATCACACACTCCATCGGATCTTCTTGCTGACGGAGCATATTCTTTAATTCTAAATCCTCGATAGTTGCCACCACTTTATTATATATAGCATCTACCTCTTCCTCTGTAACGAGTTCATCTTTATAGAAGTCGAAAGCCAACTGCAATTCTTCCGCCTGAGCACGTGCCTTATCATAACCCTTCACCCATCTTTCTATCTCCTTCACCTTTTTCATCTGCTCGCGAGCACGATCGGGGTCTTCCCAAAAGTCGGGAGCTTGGGTTCTAAGTTGCTCTTCTTCAAATTCGATACGTTTCTGTTCAATACCTAAATAATGGTAGAGAGCATCAGTACGTGAGAGAATATCTTTAAGTTGGTCGGCTGTTATCATACTTTTATATTATCGAGGAGTCCGATGGGGGGGGGTTATTCTATAGAAGGCAGTTGAGTTGTAAGGTCTGGCTCTTCGTACATTGCGTTAATGGTGTCGGCATAATTCTTTACCACCACAGAGCGTTTTAGCTTCAAAGTGTTTGTAAGTTCGCCACTTTCCATTGAGAAATGATGAGCCAACAAGGTAAAACGCTTAATTTGCTCATATTGTGCCAAGTGTTGCTGAAGGGTTTCGATACGATCTTTCATCATTTCGTTTACACGCTCATTAGCACACAGTTCCTCTCTGTCGGCAAAACTAATATTATGATCCTTTGCCCACTTCTCCAACAAGCCAAACTCTGGCACTATTAAGGCAGACACAAACTTACGCTGATCAGCAATAATAGCTACCTGTTCTACAAACTTGTCTACCAAGAGCATCGATTCCACCATTTGTGGAGCAATGTACTTACCATTTGAGGTCTTAAACAAGTCCTTAATACGTTCAGTTAAGTATAACTCTCCGTCCTTCATATATCCTGCATCGCCTGTATGGAAGAAACCTTCTTTATCGTATGCAGAAGCATTAATAGCATCACGGTGATAATAACCAGGTGTGATAGTAGGACCTTTCAGCAACACTTCGTTATCCTTACCTATTTTTATTTCAATACCACTGATAGGACGTCCCACAGAACCTATGGTATAAGCCTTACCTTTATGATCGCAACTTACAGTTGCAAGGCTTTCTGTTAAGCCATAGCCCACGAGCATATCAAGCCCAATACTGTGGATAAACTCCTCTACCTCTGGTGAAACATAAGCACCTGCTGTTGGGAAAATATTCGGATGGATAAGTCCTAGTTGTTTGCGCACGAGGCTCAAGATAGTACTGTTATAAAATCTATATTTCAGTTCTAGTCCCAATGGCACACGCTTACCCCTTGATTTGTAAAAAACATTACGGCGACGACCTACCATTAATGCGTTGTAGAACACTTTGCGCTGTAAGAAGCTAGTATTATCCATGCGGTCTTTTACTGCAATGTAAACTTTCTCCCAAAAGCGTGGCACTGCTGCCATACTTGTAGGATTTGTTTCACGCATAGAGCGCTGTATCTCTTTAGGATCAGTATTTACAATGAGTTCTGCGCCAAAAGTTAAAGCCAAATAAGACCATGCTCGCTCAAAGATATGGGTAAAAGGTAAGAAATTTATAACCCTATCTTTATCGGTTATAGGCACACACTTGCCATTAGCCTCCAACGCTGCATCGTACATTTTGTTCGTCAAGATAACGCCTTTGCTGTCTCCAGTAGTACCGCTCGTGTATAATATGTTACAAATATCGTCCATAGCAACCTGCCTCCATAGACGTTCCACTTCCGATTGCCTTGGCAAGTTAGCACCTAGCTTCAAGAAATCTTCAAAATAAATAGCATTAGGATCATGTGTACTAATACGCACGTTTTTATTGAACACAATGATGCGCTCTAGCATTGGGCAAAGTGGGAAGATACGGTGCGCCTTATCATACTGCTCCTGCTCACCTACAAAAAGAAGCTTAATAGACGCATCTTGTATCATATATTGAATTTGCTGCTCCGAACTCGTAGCATAAAACGGAATGCTAATAGCACGAATACCGTATGCACCAAAGTCGGTATAGAGATATTCCACACAGTTTTGCGCAAACACACCTATGGTTTCTTGTGGCTTTACTTTTAGGTTAAGAAGTGCATTCGACACTTCTTTTACACGAGTAGAAAATTCACTCCAAACTACTGTCTTCCAATCTGATCCACCAAAGTCTTTGTAGGTCAATACTGGCTTATCGCCAAATTTCTTTGCCTGTTCGTGAATAAGAACAGCTAGGTGACATCTTGTTTGCATTGTATTATAGCGTTTATGTTGACACTTATTTTTAACTAAACTTCTGTGCTTAATGATAGTAAAACAACCATTAAATCAGTATCTAGCATTTGCAAAAATAAGCAATATCCGCCAAAATAAGAAATAAATTGCACAATAATTCCATTTTTGTTCAATTGTGCAATAACCTTCGAATACCATAAAATGATGATAAAAAAATACGTTTTATGATGTCAAAGCTATGTTTTTAAATAGTAATAGGTTATTGTTCTTATGAAAAAAGATGATGTTTTATAATGAAAAATAATTTGTTTTTGATTTATTTTTAATTTATTTTTAATTCGTTTTTAATTTATTTTTCTATTAAAAATAGATTATTTTTCAACATAATTATTACTTTTTTATCATCCAAAAGGTAAGTATTTGCTAAATGAAAGATAACCTATACTAGTTATTTTAGTGGACAAGCATTTCTCAACTCTCAACTCTCAATTAACCAAAGGAGGCTGCCTCCTCACGATAGAAGAAGCAGCCCCATATTTTGTTACAATAAGTTATCCGCAGAGAGGTTATCCGTAGATAATATTTCCGTCTTCGTCCATAAACTCTTCAAGACCTTTCTCATAAGTAGTCATGGCACGGAGGCTCATACCCACATTAGAGAAGCCACCATCGTGGTAAAGGTTCTGCATAGTAACCTTACGGGTAAGGTCGGAGAACATCACAATGCAATAGTCGGCACAATCGGCAGCATCGGCATTACCAAGAGGCGACATACGATTAGCAAAGTCGAACAAACGATCCATACCCTTCACACCCGATCCTGCTGTTGTCATAGTAGGACTTTGAGAAATCGTATTGATACGCACATTGTGTTCACGACCGTAGATATAACCAAAGCTACGTGCTATACTCTCGAGCAATGCCTTAGCATCTGCCATATCGTTATAGCCGAAGAATGTACGTTGAGCTGCAACATAAGTCAATGCTAGAATAGAACCACCATCAGCAATAGCATTCAATTTCTTTGCACTTTGTATCATCTTGTGGAAGGATACAGCCGAGATATCGAGTGTGGTATCGAGCATTTTGTAGTCTAAGTCGTCATAAGTGCGACGCTTACGAACATTAGGCGACATACCGATAGAGTGTAACACAAAGTCGATTTGACCGCCCAACACTTCCATAGAACGCTTGAATACGTTTTCAAGATCTTCTACACTAGTAGCATCAGCTGGAATAATTTCACAATGAAGCTTCTCTGCAAGATTGTTTACTGTACCCATACGCACAGCCATAGGCGTGTTAGAAAGGGTAATTGTTGCACCTTCTTCAACGGCTCTCTCAGCCACTTTCCATGCTATTGAATGCTCATTGAGAGCTCCAAAGATAACACCCTTTTTACCTTTTAATAAGTTATAACTCATAATTTTATAATCTAGTTAATGGTGCAAAAGTACTTAAAAAAGTCGATATATAGAACAACGGTTTATAAAAAAGCCATATTTCATCTTTCAAGCCGCTCGGCTTGTTTACCTATGAAGTGGAATACTAAAAAACTATAGTATGAATATAAATAAAGAATAAATTCAAGTACACTTTATTCTTTTCCTCTCACTTCTATACCTAAATATTTGGATATTTTAATAGAATTTCCGACTTTTGCGAAACAGAAGCCTAAACAGCTATACGATGAAACGCTTTGCAATATACCTTATATATATATTCTTATCGTTACCTATCAACGCTCAAACACAACCCACGTGGGAGCAATATCTTTACGATCTGGCACAAATAGATGGTGAAGGCAACTACACCAATGAAGCAACTTTAGAACTGTTGACCGATCTTGCCGAGCATCCCATTAATCTTAACACAGCTACCCGCGAGGACTTGGAGCGTATTCCTTTCTTGAATGCTATCCAAATAGAGGAGTTGCTGGCGTACGTTTATCAATATCATGGTATGGAAACATTGGGCGAGCTGGCTATGATAGAGTCGCTAGACGTTATCCGAAGGCAGCTTTTAGCCGTTTTCGTTTACGTGGAAAAAGTAGAAACAAAAGACTTTCCATCGCTTAAAAACATTTTGAAATATGGTAAACATGAGGTTATGTTTACAGCGAAACTACCACTTTACAACCGCAAAGGCGACCGCAATGGCTATTTAGGCTACAAATATCCACACTCGTTGCGCTATACTTTTCAGTATTCCGACTATGTAAAAGCGAGTTTGATCGGATCGCAAGATGCTGGCGAACCCTTTTTTTCAAATAAAAATAGCATAGGATATGATCATTATAGCTTCTACGTTTTGATAAAGAAGTTAGGCTTTTTAAAGACACTTGCCATAGGAAGATACAAAGTTTCGCTAGGGCAAGGGCTAGTTATCAACAACTCGTTTGGCTTTGGAAAACTTGCTATGTTACAAACTTTAGGTAGGCAATCGAACATTATCCGAGGACATTCCTCTCGTTCTTCCTACAACTATTTGCAAGGTGTGGCTGCTACGGTGGCACTGAATAAACATATTGACCTAACAGGATTTGTATCTTATCGCCACATTGACGCTACACTAAACAAAAAAGGGTATATCCAAACGGTGTTAGCATCGGGCTATCATCGCACCAAGACCGAGATGGCAAAAAAGAACAATGCTTCACAATTTGCATCAGGAGTTAATGCGAAATGGACGAATGGTGGCTTTCACATTGGTGTTTCAACCCTCTTTACAAGCTTTAACAAACCACTACAGCCCGAAACCAAACAAGCGTATAAACGCTATGCACCACAGGACAATAACTTTTGGAACGTGAGTGTGGATTATGGCTATCTATCGCACCGTTGGAACTTACAAGGGGAAACGGCAACAAACAATGCAGGTGGTATTGCTACTATGAACGCACTCTCATGGCGCGCTACTAACAGCCTAACTCTCCTCAGTGTGCAACGATATTATGGACATAAATACTACTCATTGTTTAGCCGAGGCTTTAGCGATAGTGGGCATATTCAGAATGAAAACGGCGTATTATTTGGGGCTACTTGGAACCCGCTGCGTGGACTATCCTTAATGGCTTACACCGATATTGTGCAGTTTTCGCACCCTAAATATGGTGCGCACATTGGTAGTAACGCATGGGATAGCTTTCTTTCTGCTATTTATACATACGGTAAAATTACGTTATCGGCACGTTATCGTTACAAAGTAACAGAGAAAGATGGGGCGAAGAAAAAGGGATTAATCCGTGATATTACGCAAAGAAGCAGGATCGCTTTTGCTTATATGGCTAACAAATGGAGCAGTAAAACACAAGCCGATCTTGTCATTAATGATTATAAAACACACAGTTTGGGCTATATGGTAAGCGAGAATTTCTCGTATATCCCATGGCAATGGCTATCTATGACTGCTACCATTGGGTACTTTCACACCGATAGTTACGCCTCTCGCATCTACACATACGAACGTGGTCCGCTCTATAGTTTTAACTTTCCGTCCTTTTATGGAGAGGGTATGCGCTATGCTTTCTTCGCTCGTGCTGCCATCAGAAAGAACCTTATTGGCATCGTCCGCCTATCTACCACTCAATACTTCGATCGCAACAGTATCTCCTCTAGCTATCAAAAGATTAATGCTTCTGCTATGACGGATATTGATATACAAGTGAGGTGGAAGTTCTAAGGCAAGAAATTAAAGGTTTTAAGAGGTATTAAGAAGTTTATGACAAATGTGGATAACTTTACAACAATAAAGCCATTACCCCATAAACAGCGGTAATGGCTTAAACTATTAAGAAAGAAATTTAGCAATTTCCCTTACTTGTCATAATCTTTAAGATCATATCATCGGTGCGACTCATTGCGTCTTTACCTATTGAAGTAAGGTTACGAATGGTTTTATCGACATCGTCTTCGATGATACCTTCTGCTGAAGAAACACACTTTCCCTCAATAGAAAGCATAGCAGAAAGCACTGCTGTAGATACCCCTGATGATATTTTGAGCGCACAACTAGGCTTTGCACCATCACAAATAATGCCCGTTAGGTTGGCTATCATGTTCTTAACAGCGTTACAAATATTATCAAAGTTGCCGCCCATAAGATAAGTAATACCACAACTAGAACCGATACTAGCCACAACACAGCCACAAAGTGCTGACAAACGACCCAAACTTTGCTTAATATAAATCACCGTTAAATGGCTCAAAGCTAAGGCACGCGTAAGCTCATCCTTTGTATTTTCATTCTCTTTAGCAAACACTACCACAGGATTTGTTGCACAAATACCTTGATTTCCAGACCCACTATTACTCATAACGGGTACCAATGCACCACCCATACGAGCATCGCAAGCCGATGCTGTCTTAGAAATAATATGTGAGAAAATAGAGTTTCCGAAGATACCACGACCTAGAGGACGTTCCATTAGCTTACCCAAGCAATGTCCATAGTTTTCCTTCAACGCCTCGGCTGCTGCACGCATATTATAGTGTTTAGACTCACGGATAAACTCAAGTTCCTCGATTGGAGAAGTAGTAGCAAAGTCATACACCATACGAAGGTTAAGCGTAAATTCCTCTTCTTCTGCCGTTTCGCTACTAGATGTTCTGTTATCATACAATGGTTTGCCGTCGACAGCCTCATAAACAAAGTTGGTATGCGAACCAGTGATTACAGATGTAGCTTGCTTCTCACCCGCTTTACACACCACTTCGATATAAAGTTTCTCGGTATTATTCTCCTTTAACTTTATATCTATTGTGCTATTCGCAATAAATTGTTTACCAGCTTCCAGACTTTCAGGGGTTAAATCCTTGATCACTTCTAGCTTATACTCCGATTTTCCGATAAGAGCACCAAGCGCAACGGCGATTGGCAATCCTATCATACCTGTACCCGGAATACCCACACCCATAGCATTTTTCAACATATTAGGCGACAAGAATACCTCTATAGCTTCAGGACGACACCCCAAGAGCTCGGTACTACGTGCGGTACAAAGCGCTACTGCCATTGGCTCTGTACATCCAATTGCAGGCACTACTTGTTGTTGAATAAGTTCAACGATTTGGTTTCTAATGTTTTTATCTAGCATTGCTTTATTGATAAAGATAACATTGCAAAGATAAATAAAAAAATAGAAAACGACAACTCTATCCTAATTTTAACCCTTTAGCTACTTTTTTAGTTACCATTAGAGGGAAAAACATAGGTATGTAAGCCCTGTTTTATTATACTTTTCTAAGCTCTTTCTTCAATGCTTGCATCTTCTTTCTGCGTTCGATAGAAAACATATCACCATTGGCTTCTACATAGTCGTAATAGGTATATGCCTTTTCCATAAGCATAGCACGTAAGGGATTAGCACAATAGGACGTTTCTGCATAGAGCAGTTCTGCTACCATATTGATTTTTTCTAACTTCTCCTCACCCCAATTATCATTGGCATAGCAAAAGAGTTCGTCTACAGAACAATTACGAAGCAGTTCATAATCGCCCACATATTGCCGATAAAGATCCTTTAATTCTTCATCTTTACCCGCTTTATCCTTCTCTAAAAAGCGAGCAACTGCTGCTTGAAACTCCTCTATCAGGCGGAGAAAATAATCGCGTTGTATCATATTTTTGTTATTTTTCAGACATAATAAACAAGATTTCATGAGATAATAAAAGTCCAAAAACTAGGATCTTACCTTGTAAATCATATTAATCTTGTTGGGAATATTACGCTGTCAAAGCTTCGATATACTCATATAATTTGGCATAAAATGGGTGCTTTGTCATTGTTTCTGCATTACCCAATATGATGAGTTTCATACGAGCACGCGTGATCGCTACGTTCATTCTTCTTAAATCTTTTAAGAAACCTATCTGTCCTTCATCATTGGCACGCACCATAGAAATGAGGATCACATCGCGCTCTTGTCCTTGAAAACCATCTACAGTATTTACCGTAATAAGATGGCAATAGGGCTTAAAGAACTTGCGTTTGCGGATCAATTTCCGAAGATATTGCACCTGTGCACGGTATGGTGAGATCACCCCCACATCAATACTTTCGTCTAAGATGCGCTGTTTGCCTATCTTCGTAAAGTATTCTTGCAAGCTATTCAACGTGAGTTCCGCCTCGCCTTTATTGATACGTCCGAAGCTTTCGCCCACAAATTCCTCTTTAAAACTAACTTCGTCATCGCCAATATCCACCTTAGAAGTGTCAATCCAAAGCATAGGATGGTCGTAATCTAGAATGCTTCTATACCTAATTTGTGGTGCACTCTCTACTTCTCCATGATAAAACCAATCGGAAGAAAAGCGCATAATTTCCTCGTTCATACGGTATTGCACCTTCAATAACGTTACCACTTCTGGCTTATTCTCCACAATACGCTCCATTAACGTTTTGCCAAGTCCTGCTCGCATGGCTGCAATATTCTTGATCGTTGGTGGCAGTTGACAATGGTCGCCTGCAAAAACAACCCTACTAGCCCTACGTATTGGGATCCAGCAAGCAGCCTCTAAAGCCTGTGCAGCCTCATCAATAAAGAGTGTATCAAACTTCTGCCCTTCCATGATTCGGCTATTGGCACTCACCAATGTACATGCCACCACGCGCGCCTCACTAAACAACTCGCTATTGATGCGTATCTCTAACTCTGTAGCACGACTCTTCAAGCGATCTAGCTTTTCATGAAAACGCTCCAATCCTCGCTTTCTATTGCTTCGTAACTGTCGGATAGCCTTGCGCAAACTCCACAACTGTGGGTAATCGGAATGGGCTTCAAAACGACGTTCATAAGTGAAGCCTAACATCTTATCATTGACCCGTGTAGGATTGCCTATGCGAAGAACATTGATACCTCGATCCACAAGCTTTTCACTAATCCAATCAATAGCCATATTACTCTGCGCACAAACCAGCACTTGATTTTCGCGCATCAATGTTTCATTAATGGCTTCTACCAGCGTTGTTGTCTTACCAGTACCCGGAGGTCCGTGTACTACTGCTACATCTTTTGCCCACAATACTTCATTAACCGCCTTTTCTTGCGTAGGATTTAGCCACGGAAGTTTCAACGCATTGAACGAAAAACGCTCTGCCTTTTGGTGCGAATAAAACAAATCCCGCAGATAAGCGAGTCGGTTTCCTTTGGCTTTTATCACCCTATCAAGGGCTTCGAACATCATACGATAGCTCGTTTCGTCAAAACCTATTTGGCATCCTATAGCCTCCATAGAAGTTTGCAAGTCGAGGATAGGCGCATGATCTGGTACCGAAACCACCATTCTGTCACCATCTACAAACGACACCATACCCGTAAACGAATAGTAGCTTATCTGTAGTTTCCGCCCTGCTGTCCCACCCTTCTTATACTTAAAGAAGAGCAAAGGTCGCCCAAACTCGAAGTTATGCTCAATGTCAAGATCTTGTGTACGGAACACTTCCACACAAAGTTGGTTCAAACCATTGTAAAAACGCTTTCCCACACGTAAGGGATACCACGCATCACCCCGCTTTATTTTGCGCTGCATGCCCAACGCTTCCGTTTGTTTTCGGAACGTTTCCTTTTCCGAATAATACTCCATTTCTAGGAGCAACTTCTGTCCTTGTAGCACTTGTATGGGTAATTGTTGTTGCATAAATGCAAAGATAATAATTCTTTGGTGGAGATAAAAATAAACTTTACCATAGATAAAATAAATCTAAACATAACTATAAGATTTTGGTATATTAAATATTAATCTTACTTTTGCATTATATAAATATGTTATTTACAATATATTTGACTATGCACAAGCTGGAAATAATGCGTTTTCATTTATCAAATATGATAAGAATAGGCAAAAAATAGCTGTCGGTATTTGTGATTTTGGTATGGGCATTGTCAATTCTGTTCGCAATCATATCCCTAATATAGGCAATGACAAGAAGGCTTTAGAGAAAAGTATTGAAGTTAATTTTACGATTGCCTCTACGGAACATAATCGTGGCTGGGGGCTTGAAAATATTCTTAATAATTCAGATATTGTTAGAATATTCAGCGGTGAAGCTGTACTTATAAAGGTTGGAGAAAAGAAGAAAGTGCTAGGCACTAACATTAAATTCCCAGGCACACTTATCTATCTTGAGGTAGATATATTAAAGTTAGAAGATAATGATAGTGTAATCGATGATTTTGATATTTGGTCATAAAAGAATAAAATTATGTGTACAATAAATATAAATAACATATTAGCGACCAAAAAGAATTTGCCAGATGCTGGCAAAGTTCTTTACGATGCACTAAATAATGCCATTAAGACTAATTCAAAAGTTGTGGTTGATATGACAGGAGTAGAAGCTCTACCATCTATTTTCCTAAATATGTCATTAGGCAGAATTATTGAAGATTTTGGCGAAGAGGCTTTAAAAGGGAAACTCTCTTTTAAGAATATTACAAAAGCACAAGCAGAACGTGTAAAGGATTATCTGAATAGATTTGTTCCACTTAAAAAGTAATTTTATTTTTAATTCCTAAGAAAATAAAGGTATAATCAGCAGTATGGTATTTTGGTTATACCTTTCTTTATTTACTAAGGTAACACACATGAAGTTTACACTTTCACATCTTGACATTGGTTACCAACCACAGCACAACGTAATATCAGATATTAACGTTGAAGTGATAAGTGGTGGACTGACGTGTTTGATAGGTCCCAATGGTGTTGGAAAATCTACCTTACTAAAAACGCTATCGGGCTTTTTACCGAAATTAGGAGGCGAGATTTTACTGAACAAGCTAGACCTTTCACGCCTATCCAACAAAGAATTGGCACGCAAAATTAGCGTAGTTCTCACCACAAAGCCCGATGTTCAGAATATCACAACAGAAGAAATGATAGGTTTGGGACGCTCCCCTTACACGGGTTTCTTCGGCACTTTGCGCAAGGAAGACGAAAAGGTAGTGAATGAGGTAATCGAAACTGTAGGCATAACAAGTCTGAAAGGTAGAGCAATACACACACTATCGGACGGCGAACGACAAAAAGTGATGATAGCAAAGGCATTAGCACAAGAAACGCCTATCATTCTCTTAGATGAGCCAACAGCCTTTCTCGACTTCCCTTCAAAGGCTGATACCTATCGCCTCTTACACGAAACAGCACAGAAATTGGATAAAATTATCCTCCTCTCCACACACGATTTGGAACTTGCCATTCGTTTCTCCGACACAATTTTAGAGGTATCGAAACAGGGAGTAAAGAAGGTTTCAAGGGTAGAGGTTGAGCAAAATATAGAATTACTGTTAAATATTTAATATCAACAAGTTATAAACTTTATCAGGAAAGAAAAAAAATTGAAAAGTAAAGGATAACCTTTTAAATGAGCAAAAGATAACCTTTTACTATCAAGGAAGAAAATAACAAACAAAATAAAAGAATTTAGAAAATGAAAAGAAGCTTATGGATGGCTACCCTAGGAATGGGTATTGCCCTACTTTTTGCTAGTTGTGGAACACAGCAAAAAGCAACAACAACCGAAACAAATGCCCCTATTATTCCCGTGGAAAACGTTACAGCACAAAGCGATATGATTTCAGTGGCTGAGGCTATAACAATCTTTGAGCACCCAGAGAACACAGATGCTATAGTAAAGAAGTATGGCTACAAACTCAAGAAGGGTTATGAAGTATATCGACTAGATAAATTTTCAAAGATGTATTACAAGAATTGCACCCTCGCTAAGCTAATAACAAAAACGGCATACGGCGATTATCCAAAACCATTAGCTAAGGGGGTATCAAGCTATATCGCCTTTAAAGAAGGGGCTATTATCGTGGCTGTATTCAATCAAAAGGCTTACGACAACCTTGTGGCACAAGTAAAGGCAAATGGTTTTGTGCTAGATATGCCAGGCAGTGAGGATATTTATAAGCGTGGTGAACGCACCATTGCATGCTATCAGGCTGGCAAAAGCATTAGAATACAATAATTTTTGCTATTTGTTTTATTTAAAGTAACTTTGCAGTAGAAATAAATAGCAACCCATATATGGAAGAAAAGAAATTTAAACGCACCACCGTAACGGCAGCGTTGCCTTATGCGAATGGTGGTGTTCATATCGGGCACCTTGCAGGTGTTTATGTACCATCAGATATATACGTTCGTTATCTTCGCTTGAAAAAGCAAGAAGTAGTTTTCATTGGCGGATCTGACGAACACGGTGTGCCTATCACTATCCGTGCTAAGAAAGAAGGCATCACTCCTCAAGATGTGTGCGACCGTTATCATTCCATGATTAAAGACTCGTTCAAAGACTTTGGAATTTCGTTCGATGTTTATAGCCGTACCACAAGCGATGTACACAATAAGCTAGCAAGCGACTTCTTCAAGAAACTTTATGAAGAGGGAAAACTCGTGGAAAAGGAAAGCGAACAGCTTTACGATGAAGAGGCAAAGCAGTTCTTAGCAGATAGATATGTAATGGGAGAATGTCCTCATTGTGGTAATCCTAATGCGTATGGCGATCAGTGCGAGAAGTGCGGTTCGGATCTTAGTCCTTTAGAATTAAAGAACCCTCGATCTACAATCTCTGGCTCACAGCCTGTACTTAAAAATACCAAGAACTGGTATTTGCCTTTAAACGATTATCAAGAGTGGTTGAAAGAGTGGATTTTAAAGGAGCATCAGGAATGGCGTCCTAATGTATATGGTCAGTGTAAGAGTTGGCTAGACATGGATCTTCAGCCTCGTGCTATGACCCGCGACCTCGATTGGGGTATTCCTGTTCCTATAGAGGGAGCAGAAGGTAAGGTGCTATACGTTTGGTTTGATGCACCTATTGGTTATATCTCTAACACCAAAGAGCTTTGTGATAACGAGCCAGAGAAGTTTGGTAATTGGGAAAAGTGGTGGAAAGATCCTGAAACACGCTTGGTTCATTTCATCGGTAAGGATAATATTGTGTTCCACTGTATCATCTTCCCTACCATGCTAAAGGCACACGGTGGCTATATTCTCCCTGATAATGTGCCATCAAACGAGTTTTTAAACCTTGAGAACGACAAGATTTCTACTAGTAAAAACTGGGCTGTTTGGTTGCATGAATACTTAGTAGACTTCCCCGGAAAGCAGGATGTGTTACGCTATGTGCTTACTGCTAATGCGCCAGAAACCAAAGATAACAACTTCACATGGAAGGATTTCCAAGAGCGCAACAACTCTGAGTTGGTGGCTATCTATGGCAACTTTGTTAACCGTGCGTTACAGTTGACAAAGAAGTATTGGAATGGTGTGGTACCAGCATGTGGCGAATTGCTTGATGTAGACAAACAAGCTATTGCAGAATTTCAAGATGTTAAGGAGAAAGTGGAAGCTTTCTTAAACGTGTTCAAGTTCCGTGAAGCACAGAAAGAAGCTATGAACCTTGCACGCATTGGTAATCGTTACATCACCGAGTGTGAGCCTTGGAAGGTTTGGAAAACCGATCCTAAGCGTGTGGAAACGATATTGAATATCTCATTGCAGTTGGTGGCTAACCTAAGTATTGCTTTCGAACCATTCTTGCCTTTCAGCTCTGCCGAACTTCGCAAGCTCATCAACCTGACAGAATGTGAATGGAGCGAGCTAGGATCTACTGACCTTTTGAAAGCTGGTCAGCAACTTGCCGAACCTCATTTGCTCTTCGAAAAGATTGAAGATGATGCTATTGAGGCTCAACTTCAAAAGCTAGAAGACACCAAGAAAGCAAACCAAGCCGCTAACTATAAGGCAGAACCTATCAAGGAAAATGTGTCTTTCGAAGACTTCGAGAAGATGGATATTCGTGTAGGTCATATCATAAACTGTGAGAAAGTGAAGAAGAGCAAGAAGCTACTTCAGTTTACCATCGACGATGGTAGCGGCACTCCTCGCACCATTCTCAGTGGTATCGCAGCTTATTACGAGCCAGAACAGCTCATCGGCAAGGACGTATTGTTTATTGCCAACTTCCCTCCTCGCAAAATGATGGGGATCGAAAGCCAAGGTATGATCCTTTCTGCCGTCAACTTTGATGGCACTCTTAGCGTAACAACAACGCTGGGTGAGGTGAAACCAGGTAGCCAAGTAGGATAATAACGACAATCAAACATTTTTATTATAATAGCAGAAAAGGAGCGTAGCAGAAAAGTGTTACGCTCCTTTTTGTATTCAAAAGGACATTGGGAAGTAAAGATTTAGTAAAATCTTAGTTTTTTTTGTCAGTTTACAAACGAAACTTGCACAGGTAAAAAAAAAAATTTTACTTTGTAAGCATAGAAAGAAACGTGCGTAAACTGATGGCTATTATCTTATCCATAACAGGTTCTGATGGTACTGGAGGTTCTGGTATTCAGGCGGATATTAAAACAATATCTGTACTAGGAGGACATCCCGTATCGGCTATTACATCGGTAACTATGCAGAACACTTTGGGTATTCAGGCGGTATACGACTTGCCTGCCGAAACTGTGCGTGGACAAATAGAAGCTATTATCAATGATGTGCAACTCGATACGGTACATATAGGCTTAGTGCGCAATGCTGAAACCTTAGCCGTTGTGGTGGAAACACTACAAAAGTATCGCCCTAAATTTGTAGTTTACGACCCTGTTGTAACCGCAAGTAATGGTGATAAACTACTATCTGACGATGTCGTTGCACTGATACGGCGCAGACTGCTACCTCTCTGCTCGGTGGTGGTATTACGAAAGCGCGACGAAACAAAGTTTGCTGCAAGAGAAATGGCAGAGGGAACACGCATAATAGTGCTGGATAATCCGCAAGAGCATGGCTACTCTAACATCTTCTCATCGGCTTTGGCTGTGTATCTAAATAAAGATAAAACCATAGATAATGCCATTGCACGGGCAAAGGAATATGCAAACACGTTTGCAAAACAAGAAGGCGACTTAACGGGGCGTAGCGCACAACTCTATAATGAGTTCTTAACGGCTGTACAACAACACCACGCAACAAACAGAGATGTAGCGTTTTATGCCGACTGCTTGAATGTTTCGCCCACTTATCTCTCGCAAGTAACCCATAAGGTATCAGGGAAAAATCCAAAGAACATCATTGATCAAGCCTTGACCGAAACGATCTCTAACCGATTATCCTCTACCGTGCTCACCATTCAAGAAGTGGCATACGGTTTCAAATTTGGGTCGCAAGCTCAGTTTACAAAGTATTTCAAAAAACAAACAGGGCTAACACCAAGCGAGTTTAGAAGAACATTAACTCCGCATAAAGAGAAATAATTAAAACTTTTAATAATATGAACAACGAAAGACAAACATTAAACCGCAACCTAGCACAGATGCTAAAAGGCGGTGTGATTATGGACGTAACTACCCCTGAGCAAGCTCGTATTGCTGAAGCTGCTGGTGCTTGTGCTGTAATGGCTTTAGAGCGTATCCCTGCCGATATTCGTGCTGCTGGTGGCGTAAGTCGTATGAGCGACCCTAAGATGATAAAGGGCATTCAGGAAGCTGTTACTATTCCTGTAATGGCAAAGTGCCGTATCGGTCATATTGCTGAAGCACAAATCCTTCAGGCTATCGAGATCGACTATATCGACGAGAGCGAGGTGCTTTCACCTGCTGACAATATCTATCATATCGACAAGACCCAGTTTGAAGTACCATTCGTTTGTGGCGCACGCAACTTGAGCGAGGCTTTGCGTCGTGTACAAGAAGGTGCTACGATGATCCGTACAAAGGGCGAACCAGGTACGGGCGATGTCGTTCAGGCTGTTTCTCACATGCGTTTGATGCAAGCAGAGATCCGCCGTTTGGTAGGTATGCGCGAAGACGAGTTGTTTGAGGCTGCTAAGCAGTTGCAAGCTCCTTACGAACTCGTGAAGTATGTACACGACAACGGTAAGTTGCCTGTAGTAAACTTTGCCGCTGGTGGTGTTGCTACTCCTGCTGATGCAGCATTGATGATGCAACTAGGTGCTGAAGGCGTATTCGTTGGCTCTGGTATCTTCAAGAGTGGTGATCCTGAAAAGCGTGCTGCTGCTATCGTGAAGGCTGTTACCAACTATAATGATCCTAAGGTTTTAGCAGAGATTTCTGAAGACTTAGGTCAGGCTATGGTCGGCATCAACGAGCAGGAGATTGAAATCATTATGGCAGAACGCGGTCAATGAGAATTGCAATATTAGCACTTCAAGGAGCATTCCTTGAACATGAACAAATGCTACAGCGGCTAGGGATCGACTTCTTTGAAGTGCGCCAACTAGCCGACTGGCAACAGCCAAAGGATGGGCTTATCATTCCCGGTGGGGAAAGTACAACGATGGGCAAACTACTCTTTGATCTCGGACTTCAAGAGCCTATTCAAAAGGCTATCTATGAAGGCTTGCCCGTCTTTGGTACTTGTGCAGGACTTATCCTTTTAGCTAAGAATGTGGAGGGCGATAGTGAGAACACACGTGCCCACTCACAACTTGCCATGATGGACATAACAGCTAATCGCAATGCCTATGGTCGCCAACTAGGGAGTTTTTATACCGTAGCAGCTTTCAAAGGCATTGGCAATGATGTTCCTATGACCTTTATTCGTGCGCCATTCATTAGTAAGGTGAGCGATAACGTGGAAGTTCTTTCCGAAGTAAATGGTAATATTGTTGCTGCTCGTGAGGGTAATATGCTCGTTACCTCATTTCATCCAGAGCTTGATACCGACACACGCATCCACGAGTATTTCATAAAGATGATATAAAAAAACACGATATTCGTATATCTGTTTAATGGTAAAGCGGAAGCATTTCTATACAAAGCGCTTCCGCTTTTTGTTTTTTATGCTAATTACTTTTCATACAAAAACTGACCTATAGGTTGATAAAAACCTATCGCATTTGTGCTATAAAATATTTAACAAAGAAGTAATACGTGATCTATTACAGCGTAAAAGGTAATGTTTTACATGGCAAAAGGTAACCTTTAGCATTGTAAAAGATGACCTTTCACGGAGTAAAAGGTTACCTTTTAAAAACTAAGTCCTAACACACTATTATACAACAAGTTACATAAGGCTTATTTTACGTGTATATCAATCTTAACGTAAGAAAATAAATTTACAGATAATATTCTGCCACCTAGCACACTGCTGGTGTTTTAAAAAAAAAGATTACAGTAGCCAACGGCTATGCTTTTATATATCCTTCAATGAGCCAACGACGGCTATTTTAGCTTTTTAGCCAATGTTTTCAGATCGTCCTCTTTTACCTTACCAGCTTCCTCACCTATCTTTATCATTTCTGCAATTGCTTTAGGGGTAAAGCTAGAAACGCTGTATCCTTTAAGGTCGGGGTTGATATAGATGTCTATATTTTGGCGATTAAGGTTGTATTTTTTGATGTCTGGACGATCGGCAAGCCATTCGAAGATACCACCTAAACTGCGCAAGAAACTAAAAGGCGACTTATAATCGTCGTGCTTTTTCTGCTGAAGATCAATGGCAATCACGATGTCGGCACCCATCTGGCGCACAATGTCGATAGGAAGATTATTGATCATTCCACCATCCACCAACATCATAGAGTCTAGCTGTGCAGGCTTGAACACCCCGGGTATAGCCATGCTTGCACGTATGTTACGTGCTAAACACCCCGTGTCGAGCACCACCTCTTGGCGATGTTTAAAGTCGAAAGCCACACATTTAAAAGGTATCTCCTTAGATCCTTTCACCTTTGCAGGCGAGTGAGTTATTAATGAGTCGAGATAATCGTAAATTTTATCACCTCTTAAAAAGCCATGACTACGCTTTTGTCCGTCCTCTTTTCGTTTCTTCACAGGGAAGCCAAAGAGGTAGGTAACACCATCTTCCTCCTTATATATTCTCCCTGCTAATGTGCTATCACGATCGGTTAATAAGTTGAGCCAATCCTGATTGCGAAACAAAGTATCTAAGTCGGTAGCACTGTAACCATTAGCATAGAGTCCACCAATAATAGCACCTACACTGGTTCCTGCAATATAATCAATATGAATACCAGAACGTTCTATCGCCTTTAGCACCCCTACTTCGGCAGCACCTTTTGCTCCGCCACCACCAAAAACAAGTCCTACCTTTGGGCGACTAGCCATTGCTGGCAAGAGCGTTATAAGGGTGATTATAAATAAAACTAACTTCTTCATCATTTGACAAAAATACGGATTTAAAAAGAAAGCAAGTTCTATTTCAAAAGGTTTTAATGACTTTTACACTAAAATAAGTTGTAACTTTGTTTTCAAATAACTTCTTTGACGATTACAACATGCACAACTGCTTTCACCCCTTACAATATAAAGGTTCGCTTCCGTCAGGCTTGAATAATCCTTTTGATTACGATCCTGACGAAGTGAGTTTGTTAGCTTGTAAAGATCTACAAGCTTCCTTGCCTTCTGCCAATGTAGAAGGCAAAATGTATGGAGTCTTAGTGGTGGAGAAAGAGGGAGAGTTAGGCTATTTAGCTGCCTATTCTGGTCAGATCGCTGATAATAATGGCGCTTTTGTTCCCGCAGTGTTTGATTATCTTCAGCCCGATGGTTATTTTAAGCAACACGAGCAAGAGATAAGTCAGATCAATGCTAAGATCAAAGCTATAGAAACCCAACGCAATTTTATCAAGGCAAAAGACACGCTTATAAAGGCTCAACAGGAAGCTGATAAGGCTATAGAGGAGCAGAAACAAGCGATGAAAATATCAAAAGCCTTGCGCGATCAGGTGAGAAAAGCGGGCTATGTAACCATAGACGATGAACGAGCATTGATAAAGGAAAGTCAATTCTTAAAAGCTGAACTTCATCGTAAAAAGCTATATTATAGGGATAAGATAGCAGCTATACAGCAAGTAGTCAATAGTTATCAAGAAGAAATACGCTTATTGCAGTGTGAAAGAAAATTGAAGTCCGACCGACTACAAGCGTGGCTTTTCTCACAATTTAAGTTTACTAACTATAAAGGTGAAAAAAAGGATCTATGCGCTATCTTTCGCGATTATTATATAAACGAAGGTGAAAACACTGATAAAAAGGATCGTTCCTACCGTCAACAACCACCTTCTGGTGCAGGAGAGTGCTGCGAACCAAAGCTTTTGCAATATGCTTTCACACAGGGCTATAAGCCCATTGCTATGGCAATGTTTTGGTGGGGAGCCTCGCCAAACCAAGAAATAAGGCAACATGGGCAGTTTTATCCTGCTTGCAATGGTAAGTGTAAACCCATTTTGTCGTGGATGTTGGGCAACTTGTTAGAAGAAAAGTATAAGATTAAAGAGCTTCCAAACGAGGAAATTCACCGACATCGGCAAGATGTAAGCACAGAAATATCTATCCTATTTGAAGACAACTATCTTGCCGTGATAGACAAACCTGCAGGTTTGCTTAGTGTGCCGGGGAAGACACTTGCCGCTTCGGTATATGCTCTTTTAAAACAAAAATGGCAAGGACGGTGTGAACCCTATATGGTACATAGATTAGATATGGATACAAGCGGACTCATGGTGGTAGCTAAGCAAGCGTATGTATATCATGATTTACAGCAACAGTTTATTAATCGGACTGTCAATAAACGCTATACAGCCTTTTTACCCTTGTCGCTTCTTGATAAAAACTTGCCCCCAAAAGGTAAAATAATACTTCCGCTAACTGCCGATTTGTTCGACCGTCCACGCCAAAAGGTAGATAAAGAAGTGGGCAAGATAGCCATTACAACGTATGAAATAGTAGGTAAAACGCACTATGGAGAGAGGCTAAAGCAGCAGGCTGTACGTGTTTTACTTTACCCATATACGGGAAGAACCCACCAGCTACGTGTGCATTGCGCTCATTCCGAAGGACTAGGCACCCCCATTATAGGCGATAATCTTTATGGAAACAAGGCCAATCGGCTTCACCTTTATGCCGATCGGCTTCGGTTTGTACACCCCATAACCCATAAAGAAATGACATTTTCGCTTCAAAGTAGTATAAAATAGTTTAGAATTATTTTGCCAATTTGTAGAAATAACTTATCTTTGCACTCGGTTTAGCCGCAATGGTGGAATTGGTAGACACGAGGGACTTAAAATCCCTTGGCCAGAAATGGCTGTGCGGGTTCGAGTCCCGCTCGCGGCACTAACTTATTTATCTCTTATGCAGATGAAACGAATAGCATTTTTATTTTTGACCCTATTGCTGTTGGTTTCTTGCGGTACCAGAAGTGGTTACTTCAAGATGGAAGGTCGTTTCCTGCACATGAATTCTGGTGAACTTTATCTTTATAGCCCCGATGGTGGTATTGATGGTATGGATACTATCAAGATTGAGGCTGGTCGTTTTGCATACGAGATACCATGTGCCACTCCTTCTACCTTAGTAATGATCTTCCCTAACTTCTCTACTCAACCCATTTTTGCCGAAGAAGGCGAGGCTGTAGAGGTGAAGGCGGACGCTTCCCACTTGAAGGAAATGGAAGTATCTGGCACGGATAACAATGAGTTGATGACAAAGTTTCGTAAGCAAATAGCAACGGCATCACCTCCAGATATACTAAAATATGCTGTGCAATTTGTAAACGACCACCCCGAATCAATAGTGAGTACTTACCTTGTTAGAAAATATCTCATTGAGACAGAAACACCTGATTATAAGCAAGCGTTAAAGCTTATCAATCTTATGTTGAAGGAACAACCCAAGAATGTTACTTTGGTAGGTATGAAGCAACTGCTATTAACACACGGAAACGCACGTATAGGAACAACGCTTCCACGTTTTAAAACAAAAGATGTTAATGGTAAGGTGATTACAAACGCTGACTTAAAAGGAAAAACAGTGTTTATAAATACATGGGCTTCATGGAGTTTTGAAAGTATGGAGCTTCAACGTGCTATCAATGATGCTGTGAAAGAAGGCAAAGCAGTTGCTCTCGGTATCTGTGTAGATCCTGATGCTAAGGTTTGTAAACAACTGCTTAAATCTAACGATATACAATTCGCAAATGTATGCGATGGCAATATGCTTGAGACAAAATTGCTCAAGACATTCAACCTAAGTACAATACCTGATAATATTGTTATTCGTAATGGACGTATTGTGGAGCGTAATGTAACTGCTAATACCGTCCGTCAACGCTTATCCGATAATAAACTTTAAATGCTTGTAAAAACATTCTGTGCTGCTGTAAACGGTATGGAAGTAACCACTGTAACCGTTGAAGTGAGCATTACACGCGGCATATTATTTCATCTTACAGGGCTGGCAGACACAGCCGTGAAGGAGAGTCATGACCGTATTGCTGCGGCTTTGATGAACAATGGGTATAAGTTTCCTGTAGCTGATATTACTGCCAACCTTGCACCTGCCGATATTAAGAAAGAGGGGGCTAGCTTCGATTTGCCCCTTGCCATTGCCTTACTGGCTGCTAGTGATAAAATGAAGAGTGATAAGTTAGCCGATTATATACTTGTAGGCGAACTTAGCTTAGATGGTTCTTTACAGCCTGTAAAGGGTGTTCTACCCATTGCTATTAAAGCTCGAAAGCAGAAGTTTAAGGGAATTATCGTTCCTAAAGCCAATGAACATGAGGCGGCTGTGGTAGATACGTTGGAGGTATATGGCATGAATAACATTTTAGAAGTAATCAACTTTCTAAATGGTGAGTCGGCTCCAAAACCTTATACGGTTGACACGCGTAAAGAGTTTTATGAGCAACAATATCAATTTGAGCTAGATTTTGCTGATGTAAGAGGGCAAGAGAATGTAAAAAGAGCCTTAGAAGTGGCTGCTGCTGGTGGACATAATCTGATTATGATAGGTCCTCCCGGAAGCGGAAAGAGTATGATGGCGAAGCGTTTACCCTCTATTCTTCCTCCACTATCTTTATCGGAAAGCCTTGAAACAACACAAATTCATTCTATTGCAGGAAAGTTAAAAAGGAATAGCGGTCTCATCACTCAGCGACCTTTCCGTAGTCCTCATCATACTATTTCCGAAGCAGCTTTAGTGGGTGGTGGTACCAATCCTATGCCCGGTGAGATCACTTTATCGCATCATGGTGTGTTGTTTTGTGATGAATTGCCAGAATTTTCGAAGCACACCCTCGAAGTATTGCGCCAACCATTAGAAGATAGGAACATCACTATATCAAGAGCCAAATATACCGTTACTTATCCTTGTAGCTTTATGTTTGTGGCAAGTATGAACCCTTGCCCATGTGGTTACTATGGTGATCCTACCCATCATTGTGTATGCTCGCCAGGACAAATCCAAAAATATCTTTCAAAAATATCGGGTCCTTTACTCGATCGTATTGACATTCAATGTGAGATAGCTCCTATACCTTTTAAAGATATATCGCAGGCTACATCTGGTGAACCGAGCAAGGCTATACGCGAACGTGTGATGGCAGCAAGGGAAAGACAGACAGAACGTTTTAAGGATTATCCACATATACACTGCAATGCGCAGATGTCGGAGCGTATGATACACGAATTTGCAGAACCTGATCAAGAGTCGTTAGACTTGTTACGGGTTGCTATGGAGCGTCTAAAGCTCTCGGCTCGTGCCTACAATAGAATATTAAAGGTGGCAAGAACCATAGCCGACCTTGACAAGAGTCCTCAAGTAAAGATGCCACATATTGCTGAAGCCATTGGTTATCGCAGTCTTGATAGAAGCGATTGGGCAGAACGAGGAGTGTAAAGTATTAAAAATATTAGCCCTTTTAGTTTTATGATTCTTTATTTTTCGGGATCGGGCAATACCAAGTATTTTGTCGATCTATTCAATGCACAATTGGGCGATGTCGCTGTTGATATGACACGAGATAAGCTACCTACAGACCTTTCTGCAGAGACTTCTCTCGGTATTATATTCCCTATTTATGCGTGGGGGATGCCCCCAGTGTTTAAAAAGCGACTTCGCTATCTTTTTGAGCATACTCAGTTGCCAAAGAATAAGTTATATACCTATGTTATTTGCACATGTGGAGATGATATAGGTACTACTGATAAAGAAGTAGCGCAATTGCTAAGCGAGTATGATATAACCATGAATGCTGTCCAATCGGTGGTGATGCCTGAAACTTATGTCGCCTTTCCGGGTTTTTATCTTGATAAACAAGATGTAGGGCGCAAAAAACTAGAAAAGGTAATAGCCGAGATTGCGCCTTTGGTAAGCCGTATCCGTAAGCATATTTGTTTTCATATTGTCCGACCAGGGGCTTTTCCTGTTATCAAGAGTACTATTATTCGTCCTATCTTTAATAAGTTGCTTACTAGTGATAAATATTATAAGGTGAATGATACTTGCACTCATTGTGGACTTTGTGCTAAGGCTTGCCCCATGCAAAATATCAACTATGATAATGGTGGCTTACCTGTGTGGCATCATAACTGTGCTGCTTGTCTTGCCTGCTATCATGCGTGTCCCATGAATGCTATTAGCTATAATTTTACGAAGGGTAAGGGACAGTATCGGCTGAAGAAGTATCTCTAAAGAAATCACCTTATATTTTAATGTTTTTTAGACGCAAGTTTCGTCTGTAAAAAAGTGCATTGCAAGAGATTTATACTATCTTTGCATAAGATAGGCTGCACTCGGCAATATTCAAACAAGCTTGTATTGCGCTCGCTTGCACTATCTTTGCATAAGATAGGCTGCGCTCGGCAATATCCAAACAAGCTTGTATTGCGCTCGCTTGCACTATCTTTGCATAAGATAGGCTGCACTCGGCAATATTCAAACAAGCTTGTAGTGCGCTCGCTTGCACTATCTTTGCATAAGTGAAAATAATAATAAAAGCATGATAACTGAACCGATAAACTATAATATTAACGTACGTGGAAAGCTCATGAACCTAGGCGAACCTCAGGTAATGGGTATTCTGAATGTTACACCCGATTCGTTTTTTGCCGATAGTCGTAAACAAACAGAGGCAGAAATCTATAATAGGGCAAACCAAATTATGGAGGAAGGAGCAACGATTATTGATGTTGGGGCTTGTTCTACACGTCCTGGGGGAGGAGCCGTAGTAAACGAAGAGGAGGAAATGGCTCGACTTGCTTTTGCCTTGCCCATTATAACAAAAGCACAACCAGAGGCAGTAATCTCTATTGATACTTTCCGTGCATCAGTGGCAAGAAGATGCATAGAAGAGTTTGGTGCTGATATTATTAATGATGTAGAAGAAGGAAAAGATCCTGATATGTTCAAAACAGTTGCCGAACTAGGTGTACCATATATATTAATGTCGGTGGCAGCTAATTTGCGTGATTTACTCATCAATTTTTCACGTGAGGTGCAGGAATTACGTGCCCTTGGACAGAAAGATATTATTCTTGATCCAGGTTTCGGTTTTGGAAAGACACCTGTAGAAGGTAATTATGAGCTGCTTAACATTATGGAACGCATACAAGTTCTGGAGCTTCCTATTCTTGTTGGTATCAGTAGAAAGCGTATGATCCACCATTTACTAGGTATCACGGCTAACGAATGTTTGAATGGTACCACTGTGCTAAATACGATTGCACTCTTGAAAGGAGCTAATATTTTGCGAGTACATGATGTGAAGCAAGCCGTTGAAACAGTAAAAATAGTAAAAGCACTAAGGGGGAAATAAAAAAGATATGTTTTTTGAATTTGGCATAAAAGACGTTATTGACATCGTATTAGTAGCACTGATGCTCTACTATATTTACCGACTGATGAAGGAAACACGTTCGCTGAATGTGTTTATCGGTATTATGGTGTTTGTTATCGTGTGGCTCATTGTAAGTCAGGTGCTAGAAATGCATTTGCTTGGAGGTATCCTCGATAAGTTAGTTTCTGTGGGTATGATTGGCTTAATCGTACTCTTTCAAGAAGAAATTCGCCACTTCCTCTATAGCTTAGGAGCGCATGGTAAGCTACAGAGTATCGTGAAACTTTTCGGGCGTGATAAGAAAAGCGAAGCAGATAAGGAAGCCATTATGCCTATCGTTATGGCTTGTATGAGTATGAGTCGTGGAAAGGTAGGGGCTCTCATTGTGATAGAACGTGGTGTGATACTTGATGATATTGTGGAAACGGGCGATTATATTGATGGGCGGATCAACCAGCGTTTAATAGAGAATATCTTCTTTAAAAACTCTCCATTACATGATGGCGCAATGGTAATTTCAAACAAACGTGTGAAGGCTGCGGGGTGTATTCTTCCCGTAAGTCATAAACAAGATATCCCTCGTGAACTCGGACTTCGACATCGTGCTGCTATGGGTATTTCGCAAGATTCCGATGCGCTAGCGATTATTGTTTCGGAAGAGACTGGACGTATCAGTGTAGCTATGCATGGAGAATTCCAACTACGGTTATCTGCAGAGCAATTGGAAAGTATCTTAACAAAAGAGATGCTGACATAAAAATATTACTGAAACAGAATAACTTATTTCCAAATCAGCCTAATAAAAAGGTCGTGCGAGCTTGCTCTGTTCACTTATAATTGCTATCTTTGCATAGCAAATATAGACATCAAACAAGAAAATTAAATATAAACTATGAATTTATTAGAGCAAATCGTTGCGCGTGCTAAAGCAAATAAGCAGCGCATCGTGCTTCCCGAAGCTGAAGAGGAGCGTACACTTAGAGCAGCAGACAAAGTGTTAGCTGATGATATCGCTAACTTAATCCTCATTGGCAACCCAGCCAATATTCAAAAATCTGCCACAGAGTGGGGACTAAAGAATATTGACAAGGCTACCATTGTTGACCCATCTAACAACCCCAAAAGCGAAGAATTTGCTGCGAAATTGGCGGAACTGCGTAAATCAAAAGGTATGACTATTGAGCAAGCTCGCGAGCTTGTTACAAAGAACAACCTATATTTAGGCTGTATGATTATCAAGACAGAAGGTGCTGATGGGCAGATTTCTGGCGCACTTTCTACTACAGGCGAAACACTTCGCCCAGCATTACAGATCATCAAGTGTGCTCCAGGCATCTCTTGTGTAAGTGGTGCTATGCTTGTTTTGACTCACGAACAGCATTATGGTGAGAATGGTATTGTAGTAATGGGCGATGTTGCCGTTACTCCTAACCCAACAGCCGATCAGCTAGCACAAATTGCTTACGCATCGGCTGAAACAGCAAAGAGCGTGGCTGGTTTCCAAGATCCTCATGTGGCTATGTTGAGCTATTCAACAAAGGGTTCTGCAAAGGATGCTATTGATAAGGCTACAGGTAAGAGTGTTTACGTAATTGACAAAGTAGTTGAAGCTACAAAGATTGCTAAGGAAAAGTATCCTAACTTGAAGGTTGATGGCGAGTTGCAAGCAGATGCAGCACTTGATCCAAAGGTTGCTTCTATCAAGGCGCAGGGATCTGATGTTGCTGGTAAGGCAAATGTATTGGTAGTGCCTACATTGGAAGTTGGTAATATCGGTTATAAGCTTGTTCAACGTTTAGGTGGTGCTACTGCTATTGGTCCAATCCTTCAGGGTATTGCTCGTCCTGTTAACGACCTTTCACGTGGTTGTTCAGTAGATGATATTTACTATATGGTAGCTATCACTGCTTGTCAGGCTCAGAATGCTAAGGCTAATGAGCAGTTCTAATATCTTAGTAATTAAGAGAAAATATAGATAAAAATAATATTTAGATAATATAAACATGAATATATTAGTATTAAACTGTGGTAGTAGTTCTATCAAGTACAAGCTATATAATATGGAAGACGAAAGTGTTCTAGCACAAGGTGGTGCTGAGCGTATTGGTCTTGATGAAGCTTTTGTTAAGGTTACTTTGAGTGATGGCAGCAAGAAGAAAATTATGCATGATATGCCTGATCACAAGGAGGGTGTAAAGTTTGTTTTTGAACTATTGCTTGATAAGGAAATCGGTGCTATCAAGAGCTTGGACGAAATAGATGCAGTAGGTCATCGTGTAGTGCAAGGTGGCGACTTATTTGAAAAGAGTTGTTTGGTAACAAAGGATGTTGAAGATGGTATTGAGAGATTGATCGATTTAGCTCCTGTTCACAATCTTGGTCATTTGCGTGGTATTCGTGCCGTTGACGCATTGATGCCAAATACTCCACAGGTAACCGTATTCGATAATGCTTTCCATAGCACAATGCCACAGTATGCTTATATGTATGCTGTTCCTTACGAGTTCTACGAGAAGTATCACGTGCGCCGTTATGGTTTCCACGGCACCAGCCACCGCTATGTATCACAGCGTGTTTGCGATATGCTGGGTGTAGATATTAAAGATCAGAAGATCATTACTTGCCATATCGGTAATGGTGCATCTGTTGCAGCTATCAAGGGCGGTAAGGTGATAGATACTTCTATGGGTTTGACACCGCTAGAAGGTTTGATGATGGGTTCTCGTTCTGGTGATATTGATGCTTCTGTTGTTACTTATTTAATGGATAAGACAGGCAAGAAGCCACAGGAGATGGCTGACTTCTTGAATAAAGAGTCGGGGGTACTTGGTATCACTGGTATTAGTTCTGATATGCGCGAGATAGAGAGTGCATACGAAAAGGGCGATGAGCGTGCTACACTAGCTTTGCAGATGTATAACTATCGCATCAAGAAATATATTGGTGCATACGCTGCCGCTATGGGTGGTGTGGATATTATCGTATGGACTGCTGGTGTGGGTGAGAATCAAACATCTACTCGTATGGAAGCATGTTCAGGTTTAGAGTTCCTAGGTGTTAAGATGGATGCTGAACGTAACAATGTTCGCGGTAAGGAAACTATCATTTCTGCAGAAGATTCTAAGGTGAAAGTTGTACTTGTTCCTACAGATGAGGAAATTGTTATTGCACGCGATACACAAGAGATTGTAAAGAACTTGAAGAAATAATTAGAAGCCCTCTCTAACTCCCTCTGTAGAGGAGAACTAACTAATACTCTTGCTGTGGTATAAAAGAGTTCTCCCTTACTGGGGGAGTTATAGAGGGCTTTTACATAACAAAGGAATAATGACTCAAGAAGAAAAACTCGCTATTCAGGAGAGAATAATTGATGTTCTCAAAACTGTTTATGATCCTGAGATACCTGTAAACATTTACGATCTTGGTATGATTTATAAGATAGATGTGGATGATAAAGGCAATTTGGATATGGATATGACCTTTACCTCACCTTCGTGTCCTGCTGCTGATTTCATCTTTGAGGATGTCCGCACAAAGGTAGAGAGTGTAGAGGGTATCAAATCTGCGAATATCAACCTTGTTTTTGATCCTATCTGGGATCAAAGTATGATGAGCGAAGAAGCAAAAGTGGAGCTAGGGTTTGATTAAAAATTGCATGAAGAATATCTATTTTCTTTCTGATGCACACCTCGGTTCGCTAGCTATACCGCATAAACGGACACAAGAGCGGCGGTTAGTGCGCTTCCTTGATGACATAAAAAATAAGGCGGAAGCTATTTATCTTTTAGGTGATATGTTCGACTTTTGGGACGAATATCGCTATGTTGTACCCAAAGGTTTTACGCGTTTCTTGGGAAAACTATCCGAGATAACCGATAGCGGAGTAGAGGTTCACTTCTTTATTGGTAATCATGATATTTGGACTTACGGCTATTTAGAAGAGGAGTGTGGCGTAATTCTTCACAGAAATCCTATAACGGTAGAACTACATGGTAAGGTATTCTACCTTGCACATGGTGATGGTTTGGGCGATCCCGATCCTAAATTTCAGTTTCTTCGTTGTGTTTTTCATAACCGCTCTTGCCAGCGTTTACTCAATTTCTTCCATCCTTGGTATGGTGTTCAGCTAGGTTTGAAGTGGGCACGCCATAGCCGTATGAAGCGTGTAGATGGCAAAGAAACGCCTTTCTTAGGTGAAGATAAAGAGTATTTAGTGCGTTATTCTAAGGAATATATTGAGCAGCATACCGATATTGATTACTTCCTTTATGGTCATCGCCATATTATGCTCGACCTTAAGCTCAATCATAATGCGCGTATGCTTATCCTTGGCGATTGGATACGGCTGTTTTCTTACGCAGTGTTCGATGGTGAGCATTTGTTCTTAGAGCAATATATTGAAGGGGATACAAAACTCTAAAAGTAGCAGTTTTGTATCCCCTTTTTTTGTTATAACTTTCTCTTAAAGCCTTAATACTTATTTCTTTCGACCAAAGTCGGCAGGAATTTCACCCCATTGGCTTGTTTCCCACTTTATAATCGGTATGTTAAAAATATGTGTTCTGAGCCAAAACTCAGCACGCTCTATCATGCTAAAGGCTTGCTCTGTTGCTGGTTCACGCTCTAAACTTGTTTTACACTTCTTCTTATTTACCCAAAGAATAGCGTTATAAGAATCGCTATAGATTGCCTTATCCTTTATGCCTTGTTTCTCCATTAAGGCTAGCGCATGCACAATAGCAAGAAATTCACCGATGTTATTCGTACCTTTTATTGGTCCAAAGTGGAAGAGTTGTTGCCCTGTAGTAAGGTCAACACCACGATATTCCATCTTGCCAGGATTGCCAGAACAGGCTGCATCTACAGCCCACGCATTAGCTTTCACCTCCATTGGAAGCGAAAGAACAGTATCGTGGCGATAGTCTGGTGGGTTCTGAATAGAATTCATAAGATTAATGCTTTTGCAGTTGTTAGTATAGCAACTTGGCTTAAAAAATATAATCCTTCAACTTTCCTATTACTAAATATAGGAGGAAAGTTTGAAGGATTATTCTTTTCTTGATCGCACTACATACGCTCTGGCACCTCAATACCGAGCAATGCCATACCGTTCTTGATTACCTTAGCAACATTCTTGGCTATCACTAAGCGAGTAATCTTCTCGGCTTCAGTGTCAGCTCCGAGGATACTATAGTCGTGATAGAACTGGTTGAACTGCTTAGTTAGTTCGTAGCAGTAGTTGGCAATACCACTAGGACTATAGTCGATACCTGCTTGTGCAACAGCAGCACCAAAATCGTTCAACTTCTGAACTAATTCAATTTCCTTCTCGTTGAGTGGTGCATCGTCAGCCAACAATGTTGGTAAAACAATGTTCTGTGCCTCTGCTTTACGCAAGATACTGCGGATACGTGCGTATGTATATTGAATAAAAGGACCTGTGTTACCATTAAAGTCGATCGACTCCTCTGGGTTGAACAACATATTTTTACGAGCGTCCACCTTTAAGATGAAATATTTCAAAGCACCCATTCCCACAATGCGAGCTATTTCGTTCTTCTCTTCCTCAGTAATACCTTCTAGCTTGTTAACCTTATCCTCGCTCAATGTCTTTGCATTCTCAATCATAGAAGCCACTAAGTCGTCGGCATCAACAACAGTTCCCTCACGGCTCTTCATTTTACCATTAGGCAATTCCACCATACCGTAAGAGAAGTGGACGAGGTCTTTACCCCATCTGAATCCCAAGCGATCGAGCAAAATAGACAATACTTGGAAGTGGTAGTTCTGCTCGTTGCCTACTACGTAAATCATCTTGTCGATAGGATAGTCGGCAAAACGCATTTGTGCAGTACCAATATCTTGTGTCATATAAACAGAAGTTCCATCAGCACGAAGCAATAGCTTTTGGTCTAAGCCTTCATCAGTGAGATCAGCCCATACAGAATTGTCGTCCTTACGAATAAAGAGACCTTTCTCTAAGCCCTCTTCTACCTTCTTCTTACCAACAAGATAAGTATTGCTCTCATAGTAGATCTTGTCGAAGCTCACACCGAGTGCCTTGTAAGTTTCATCGAAACCAGCATATACCCAACTGTTCATCTTTTCCCAAAGCGCACGCACATCAGGATCGTTAGCTTCCCATTTTACAAGCATATCGTGAGCTTCTTGCATCAGTGGCGATTCCTTTTCAGCCTTAGCCTTAGCCTCGTCTTCAGACAAGCCCTCTGCCATAAACTTATCAGTCATCTCCTTTAGCTCTGCACGATAATGTTTATCGAAAGCCACATAGAAGTCGCCTATCAAGTGGTCTCCCTTCTTGCCAGCCTTCTCTGGAGTAATACCTTCGCCCCACTTTTGCCAAGCTAACATAGATTTGCAAATGTGGATACCACGATCGTTTACAATATTGGTTTTCACTACTTTGTATCCGTTTGCTTCCATGATTTGAGAAAGCGACCAACCAAGCAAGTTGTTACGAACGTGTCCTAAGTGGAGAGGTTTGTTGGTGTTAGGTGAAGAGTATTCCACCATTGCTAGCGGACTATTATCAGTTACAGCCTTTTCGCCAAAATGCTCATCAGTATTGATATCATTGAGCAAACCTACCCATGCAGCAGGTGCTATCACAAGATTTAAGAAGCCCTTCACTACGTTGTAAGCAGCAATAGCCCTGCAGTTTTCTACAAGATACTTACCAATTTCTTCGCCTGTTTGCTCTGGATTTTTCTTCGATGTCTTTAGCAGTGGGAAGGTTACAAGGGTGAGGTTACCTTCAAAGTTCGTACGAGTTTTCTGCAATTGCACCATGCTTTCTGGCACTTCAGTTCCGTACAATTCCTTGATAGCTGCTAAAGCAGCGGCTGTTATCTGATCTTCTATCTTCATCTTTGTATATTTATTATCTTTTAAACTGCAAAGTTACAGAAAATCAACCAAATATAAAAGCGGAAGCATTCTTTTTGTAAATGCTTCCACTTTACATAGAATAAGTTTGCTATATTTATTAAATTTTATCAATAAGTTATTTTTTTGAGTACTTAGAAACAAAATGATAAACAGCCCAAATAGCAAAAATAATTAGCATTGTTATAGGTAAATTGGGGTTAAAATCATTTGCTAATAAAGTCAAAATAACTCCTATTATATATAAGATTAAGATAACAATGAGTTTCATCATATTTTCTGTTATAAATGATAGGTAAATATACACATAAAGAGTATTTCTAAAATACATAAACCTTGTTAGATAGTGTAATATAACAATATTTATACAATAGCCTATTGTAGGGTAACAGAAAACATTTAACCTATAGGTCATTTTGCAGGATAAATATTGTGTAACTAATTGTAAATGTTATCTTTATATCATTCAAGCTGTCATATTCAACAATATGTGCAACTTTTTTGTCATATAAATATTAATTAATTCAACCAACGAGTTATCTGTAAATTTATTTTCTTACATTAAAATTAATATACACGTAAAATAAGCTCTATGTAACTTCTTATATAATAAGGTGTTATGACTTGATTTTTAAAAGGTAACCTTTTACTCTGTGAAAGGTCATCTTTTACTCCACTAAAGGTTACCTTTTACCATGTAAAACATGACCTTTTACGCTGTAATAGATCACGTATTACTTTCTTGTTAAATATTTTCGCAATATAAATGCAACAGATTACTAGAAGCCTATAAGAAGAATTAGGAATAAAAACATACTAAAAAAGTGGTTACTAAACGAAATTATAGCTCGTTTAGTAACCACCTTATTATATTGTATTGCCTTTTCTCGTAATCTACTCCCCAACGTATTCTTCGCCACGAAGGAATACACGACGAATAATAGGTGTAGTGTAAGCATAAGGAATAAAGTCGATTGAAGGAATAGGATCAGTGATGTAAAAATTGGCTACTTTGCCTACTGCTAGTGATCCATAATCCTCACTCAGTCCCATAGCACAAGCCGAGTTAATGGTTGCAGCATTGATAGCCTCAGCAGGCATCAGTCGCATCTTAATGCAAGCTAGCGAAACCGCAAACTTCATATCGCCAGATGGTGTTGAGCCGGGATTGTAATCGGAAGCTATCGCCATAGCCAACCCCGCATCAATCATCTTTCGTCCTGGTGCAAAAGGCATATTTAAGAAGAAAGAAGTGCCGGGTAAGGCAGTAGGCATAGTGTCGGAATGCTTCAAAAGATCAATATCATGGTCGTCCATCGCTTCAAGATGATCCACCGACAAAGCATTACATTCCACAGCAATCTCTACTCCACCCGATACTGCAAGTTCCTCACCGTGGATCTTACCACGTAAGCCATACTTAGCACCTGCTTGTAGCAAGCGGCGCGTTTCGTCAGCAGTGAAGAAGCCTTCATCACAAAATACATCTATAAAATCGGCTAGATTTTCTTTTGCTATCGCTGGCAACATATCATTGATGATATGATCTACATACTCGCTTTGTCGCCCTGCATACGCACGTCCTACGGCATGAGCTCCAAGGAAATTGGATACCACCTTCAAAGGAGTAGTTTCTTTAATGCGGCGTATAACACGCAACATCTTCAACTCGTCCTCTAAGTTTAGCCCGTATCCACTCTTAATCTCTATCGCTCCCGTACCCTTACGAATGACTTCATCTACACGCTTCATAGCTTGCGCATAGAGTTCGTCTTCAGAAAGCTCGTGTAAACGATCGGCAGAATTAAGGATACCACCGCCTCGCTTAGCTATTTCTGCATAGCTCAATCCACGTATTTTATCTACGAACTCACCTTCTCTACTACCAGCATAGACAATATGCGTATGCGAGTCGCAGAAAGAGGGCAAGACTGCACCGCCTTGTGCATCAACCACTAGCACATCTTCCTCTACCTTTGGCAAAGCCTCACTTCTTCCGTAAGCGGCTACCCTACCATTTTCTACATAGAGATAAGCATTTTCTAGCGTATAGAGTTGCGACATTTCAGCACCTCGCAAGCATCGCTTATCTTCGTTTCCAATACCTGCAAGGATACCTATATTTGTGATTAATAACTTCATTATTTACGAAGGAAATCTACTGATTTTGCAATATGTGGTGCCATAAACTGGTCGTCCTCTACGAAAGGAACTTCCTTACGATAAGCCTCAAAGATAGCTTCGATAGCTGGAGACGATTTTAATGGGCGACGGAACTGAAGTGCTTGTGCAGCATTGAAAAGCTCAATAGCAAGCACACGCTCTGTGTTCAATACCACTTGATATAACTTAGTAGCTGCATTAGCACCCATACTTACGTGGTCTTCCTGACCTTGAGAAGAAGGAATACTATCGGCAGAAGCAGGTGTGCAATACATCTTACTCTGACTTACGATAGAAGCTGCTGTATATTGTGGGATCATAAAACCACTGTTCACACCAGGATTAGCCACTAAGAAGCTTGGAAGATTACGCGTTCCCGAAACTAGTTTGTATATACGACGTTCAGAAATGTTACTCAATTCGCAAAGCGCAATAGCTAGAAAATCCATTGGTTGAGCAATAGGTTCACCATGAAAGTTACCTGCCGAGATAACCAAATCTTCATCTGGACATACAGTTGGGTTATCTGTTGCAGCATTTACCTCAATATCAATCACCGACTTCACATATCGAATAGTATCTTTTGAAGCACCATGTACCTGTGGCATACAGCGGAAAGAGTATGGATCTTGTACGTTTACTTTTGGTTGTTTGATAAGTTCGCTACCCTCTAACAACTCACGAATATGCGCAGCGGTCTCTATTTGTCCTTGATGAGGACGCACAGCATGAACAGCGTGTGTGAATGGTTCGATACGACCATCGTAAGCTTCCAAAGACATCGTACCGATCTTATCAGCCCAATCGCTCAAACGTTCAGCCTGAAGCATACACCAAACAGCAAAAGCATTCATATTTTGGGTGCCATTAAGCAAAGCCAAACCTTCCTTAGAAACAAGCTGTATAGGTTGCCAATTCATCTTTTGCAACATCTCTTCTCCTGAGATTACTTCACCGTCCATCTCAACAGCTCCGATGCCTAATAGTGGCAAACAAAGATGTGCCAATGGTACTAGGTCGCCAGAAGCACCCAATGATCCTTGCATATATACCACTGGATAGATGTCGTTATTGAAGAAGTCGATCAAGCGTTCTACGGTTACCAACTGACAACCAGAGAAACCATAGCTTAAAGATTGGATCTTTAGCAACAACATGATCTTAACAATTTCGTTAGGAACTCTATCACCCACACCACAAGCATGAGACATCATCAAGTTCTTTTGCAAATCAGATAACTGCTGTTTGTCGATAGAAATCTTACACAACGACCCGAAACCTGTAGTAACACCATAAATAGGTTTATCGGAAGTTTCGATTTTCTTATCCAAATACTCACGACAACGAACAATGCGATTACGAGCATCGTCAGACAATTCTAGCTTTATATTATTCTTGATAATTTCGCCAATACGTTCTATAGAAAGATGATCAGCACTAATTTTATGTTTCATAATTATATTTTTAAGTCAACACTGACTAGTAAAGATCACAGACTGAGTTTCCTAAACGAAACTCAGTCTGTGGAAGAAATGTTGTTTTATTTATAAGCTTCGTTGATAATATCGTCATCAACAAAGTTTGGTAATGTTACATGAAGATCGGGAGTGCGCTCCATTTCGCGTTTGATAGCATCTACAGAACCTTCGTTACGAGCCCAACTACGACGAGAGATACCATTATTAACGTCCCATAAGAGCATCTGGCGGATGTGGCGTTCAGCGTCTTCACCGCCATCTATCACCATACCGAAGCCTCCATTGATCACTTCGCCCCAACCTACTCCACCACCGTTGTGGATAGATACCCATGTGGCACCACGGAAAGAATCACCAATAACATTCTGAATAGCCATATCGGCACAGAACTGTGATCCATCGTAGATATTACTGGTTTCACGGTAAGGAGAGTCAGTTCCCGATACATCATGGTGGTCGCGACCCAACACTACAGGGCGGCTTATTTCACCGCGCTTAATAGCTTCATTGAAAGCTAAAGCGATCTTTGTACGACCTTCTGAATCGGCATAGAGGATACGTGCTTGCGAACCTACTACAAGTTTGTTCTTTCCTGCTTCTTTGATCCAATGAATGTTATCGTCTAACTGACCGATAATATCAGGGGTAGAAGTCTTGCGCAATTCTTCTAATACTTCAGTAGCTATACGGTCGGTAGTTTCCAAATCTTTAGGATTGCCTGAACTACATACCCAACGGAAAGGACCGAAGCCATAATCGAAGAACATTGGTCCCATAATATCTTGTACGTAGGAAGGATAGCGGAACTTGCCATCAGCATTCATAATATCAGCACCTGCACGGCTCGACTCTAAAAGGAAGGCGTTACCATAGTCGAAGAAGTACATACCATTGGCGGTCAACTTATTAATAGCTGCTACCTGACGGCGCAAAGATGCTTGTACTTTTTCCTTAAATTTTTCTGGCTCTTCAGCCATCATACGCTTGCTTTCTTCCAACGAAATGCCAACAGGATAATAACCACCAGCCCATGGGTTATGAAGCGATGTTTGGTCAGAACCAAGATCAACGTGGATATTATCTTCTGCTAAACGCTCCCAAAGATCTACTACGTTGCCTACGTATGCCATTGATACAACACGCTTTTCATCAACAGCTTTGCGAATAGCAGGGATCAATTCGTCAAGACTTTCATGCAATTCGTCTACCCAACCTTGATCGTAACGTTTGCGCGCTGCTAAAGGATTGATCTCGGCAGTAACACTAACAACTCCTGCAATGTTACCAGCTTTTGGTTGAGCCCCCGACATACCTCCAAGACCTGCTGTTACAAATAGCTTCATATTGTTGCCACCTACCTTGCGAGCAGCATTCAATACGGTAATAGTTGTACCATGAACAATGCCTTGTGGACCGATATACATATACGATCCGGCTGTCATTTGTCCGTATTGGCTCACGCCTAATGCATTGAAACGCTCCCAATCGTCAGGCTTTGAATAGTTAGGAATTACCATACCATTGGTTACTACAACACGAGGCGCATTCTTATGAGAAGGGAAAAGCCCAAGAGGATGACCTGAATACATAACAAGCGTTTGTTCATCGGTCATCTCGCTTAAGTACTTCATCACCAAACGATATTGTGCCCAGTTCTGGAATACAGCACCATTACCACCGTATGTTATTAATTCGTGAGGATGCTGTGCAACCGCCTTATCAAGGTTGTTTTGTATCATCATCATGATAGCAGCAGCCTGCTGAGAGCGATGGGGATATTCGTCGATAGGACGAGCATACATTTCGTAAGTTGGACGGAAACGGTACATATAGATACGTCCGTAGGTTTCCAACTCATCAGCAAACTCTGGCGCAAGCGTAGCATGGAATTTCTTAGGGAAATAACGTAACGCATTGCGAAGAGCCAACTTCTTTTCTTCTACAGAGAGAATGTCTTTACGCTTAGGTGCATGATTAATACTTTTATCGTATGCCTGTGGCTGTGGTAACACTTTAGGTATGCCTGCACGAATATCTGCAATAAATTCTTCTTTTGTCATCTTTGCTGTTTAGGTTTTTATTGTATATGAAAAAAGAAGTTAGAGATGGCTGAAAACAAGCCTTCTCTAACTTCTTGTTACTTTATTCTTATATTTTTGCTTCTACAATCTTCATAATTTCAGCTTCAGCATCATTTGCTTTTTGGATAAGTTCGTTAGCTTCTGCTACAAGTTTATCAGCCGTTTCACGATCTTTAAGCCCTGAAGCGTTGATCTTCACGTTCAAGCCTGCACCCAATACTGCTGCACGTGCTGCTAGAATACCTACGCCAGCATCAGAGACACTGTTAGGATTGCCTTCTTCTGCCATTGCTTTACAAAGTTCAAACACTTTGAAAGATGCCTGCATTGTATGCAAAGGCACTTGGGTAGCAAATAATGTTGCTTCTTGGATAGCTGCCGAACGAAGCGCCTTTTCTTCGTCTGTACCCTTTGGCAAACCAAACGCATCCATAATACGATTGAAGGCTTCAGTATCTTCATCAACAAGCACTAATAGTTCGGCTTGTATCTGCTGACCCTTATCAGCCCAATTGCTAAACTCTTCCCAACGAGCATCCCAACCAGCCTTATGGCTAGACAAGTTAGCAACCATTGTACCAAGAGCAGCACCTAATGCACCCATATAAGCAGCAATAGTACCACCACCGGGAGCTGGCGACTCGCGTGAAGTTTCTTCAGAGAAGTCCTTTACAGTAAGATCAATGAGCTTTGCACGCTTATCGTCGTCTTCCAAAAGATACTCTATTACTTTCTCACGTGGGTTAAAAGCTTTCAAATCGTCTAAGCCCATTGACTTGATAGCAATCTGTAAGATGTCGGCTTCTGGTATACCCGTTGAGCGGTTTTGCTTCTTTAAAAAGTACTTACCAGCATCTATCAAAGTGCGCTTAGGTACTAAACCCACAATCTCTGTACCAGTTACACGGATACCACGATTTTGTGCGCAACGACATACTTCGTCGAAAGCTATATGAAGTGGAGTAACATTAATATCGGTAATATTCATTGAAACTTGCGCAATGCCATATTCATCAATATACCATCCAATAGCCTTTGTTCCCTTCAAGGTGCCAGGTATCATAATGTTTTTACCATTCTCGTCTTTCATGATTTTACCAACTGGCGAACCACCTTCACGCTGTGGACGACCCTTCTCGCGTACATCAAATGCAATAGCGTTAGCACGACGAGTAGAAGTAGTATTTAAGTTGAAGTTGGTTGCAACCAAGAAGTCGCGTGCTCCAACAGCCGTACAACCAGTGCGTGCCACTCCTTCATCCCATGGACGTGCGCCAAAGTCGGGAGCTTCTTTCTCCACTGTCATTCTTTCTTGCAACCCCTCATATTCGCCCTTACGGCAAATAGCAAGATTTTTACGCTCTGGAGTGCGTGCAGCAGCTTCATAGCAATAGCAAGGCACTGACAATTCGGTAGCAATACGTTCTGCCAAGGTACGCGCCAATGCTGCACATTCCTCAAGCGTAATGCCAGCAACAGGGATCAAAGGACATACGTCAGTGGCACCCATACGTGGATGTGCACCATGATGTTGGCGCATATCAATAAGCTGCGCTGCCTTCTTTACACAACGAAAAGCGGCTTCAACAACAACCTCTGGACTTCCTACAAAGGTAATAACTGTGCGGTTAGTAGCTTCACCGGGATCAACATCAAGGAGTTTTACACCCTTAATAGCTTCAATTTCGTCTGTAACTTGCTTAATAATCTCTTTGTTACGTCCTTCACTAATGTTAGGTACGCACTCAACGATTTTCTTTTCTTGGATCATTTTATGTCGTTATTAAATTTAGGCTTCTGTTAGTTGTTGTAAAATTAAAAATTTGTAGTTATATGATAAAGTTATTCGTGTTAAACAATATAAAAAAGTGATTTATACCCTATTTATTCTGGTTATTACATAAAAAAATCCTATTCAATAAATAACTACATCACTTAAAAGTTAGTGTAGTCTCCTCTTCTACAACATTGCTAATGCAGGTATCATATAAAAGAGACAACGTTTTCTGTAGAAAAGATTAGTATTTTTAGCCCAATAATTTTTAAAAACAAGAATGGCAGATAACTCAAGATGTGGTTATCTGCCATTTTAGCTGTCTATTTTGTTTGCTTAAATGAAGAATTTCGTAATGCCATAAATGATTGCTCCGAGCAATGCGCTCACAGGGATTGTAAGTACCCACGCAGCCATTAAGTTTTTCATAACACCCCATCTTACTGCTGAAAGACGCTTAGTAGCACCTACACCCATTACCGAACCGGCAATGGTATGTGTGGTACTTACAGGGATCTTAAAAATTTCTGTGATGTAAAGTGTGATAGCACCCGCTGTTTCCGATATAAAACCTTCGTAAGGAGTAACCTTTGTAATCTTCGTTCCCATAGTCTTTACAATGCGCCAACCACCCGACATTGTTCCGATAGAAATGGCTGCAAAGCAAGAAAAAGCTACCCAATCAGGAATATCGCTTACCGACTTAATCCCCATACCAATACCTAATGGATGGGCTGCTACCATAGCAGCAGCGATGATACCCATTACTTTTTGCGAGTCGTTCATACCATGACCAATACTAAATAGTGCTGAAGAAAGCAACTGCAAACGCTTAAACCACACACTAGCTTTAGTGTGAGGCACATGCTTAAAGCCATAAGAAACGATGAGTGAGAAAACGAAGGCGATGAACATACCTACCAAAGGAGCTAGGAAGATGAAAGCAGCTATCTTTAAAATAACAGATGCCTGAATGGCTGCAAAGCCGTTTGCAGCAATTGCGGCACCAGCAAAACCTCCGATAAGTGTATGAGAAGAGGAAGAAGGTATTCCTTTCCACCATGTTAAAAGGTTCCATGCAATAGCTCCTATCACACCTGCTAAGATAATAGGTAGGGTAATATAATGCTCGTAAACGGTTTTAGAAACAGTGTTAGCAATACCAAATTCGCCTATGATATACTTTGAAATGAAGAAAGCTACAAAGTTGAATAATGCAGCCCATAGCACTGCTTGAAAAGGGGTGAGCACACGTGTGGTAACAATAGTGGATATGGAGTTGGCTGCATCATGGAAACCATTGATGTAATCGAACACCAAGCCCAATACTATAATTGAGATTAGGAGTACCATAGTTTTATGCGTATTTTACGATAATAGTCTTCAATATCTTGCCAACATGCTCTATAGCATCAGTAGTTTTCTCAAGCTCACTTAATAGCTCTTTGGTTTTCATAAGTTCAATAGCATTCTTCTCTTGTGCAAAGACTTCTCTAATAGCCATTTCATATACCTCATCTGCATCATTTTCAAGTGCATGAAGACTATTTACTATTTCCTTCAACGCTTTCTTATCACTGCGCAAAGTAGCAAGCATATTAATACCCTTATCTATTGCTCTCACGCCTGCAATCACAAGATCGCTCAACTTTATAATCGCCGGATGTATCTTATATGGATTGTAAATAGCCATACGTTTTGACGAGCCATTGATATAGTCGACAACATCATCTAAACGGTTAGATAGCTCTGAGATGTCTTCACGATCAAAAGGCGTAATAAAGCACGACTCTAAAGCTTCAAAAATCTGGTTAGCAATTACATCTGCCTCATGCTCTTTATCCTTTATCTTATGAAAATAGTCTAGCCGTTCTTCTTGTGTCTTAGTTTTTAAAGCTTCTCCTAAAAGAGATGCTGCTTCTATACTAATAGCACTAACTTGTTTTAAAAGATCAACAAACTTTGGCTCTTTTGGTGTGAACCTACTTAAAATGGAATTTTGCATATATATAATATATTGTGAAATTATTATTCTTTATTCTGCCGCAAAATTATGGAAAAGGTGTTACAAGGAAGTTACAAATAGTTTAACTATTAATTAAACTTTCGGCTTTCAAATAAGAACTTAAACACGCTAAAATAAAACATCCTAACAAACTAAATGTTTATTAGGATGTTATAACAGTACTCTGACTGGGAATCGAACCCAGATCAAAGGTTTAGGAAACCTACGTTCTATCCATTGAACTATCAGAGCAACAGTATTTGTGAGCTACAAAGGTAGCTATTTTCCTTTTGTCAGACAAAGAACATTACAAGAATTTGAGCTATGATAACACGGATAAACATACCTAGAGGATAAACGGTAGCATAGCTTATATTGCTCGATTCGTCCTTCACCGTATCGTTAGCATAGACTAATGCCATTGGATTTGCCATGGAACCACAAAGGATACCACAAATAGTACCAAAGTCAAATTTCTTTGTTCGCAATGCAATTGCACCCACTATAATAAGCGGTAACATTGTTATCACAAAGCCAAGACCTATCCAAAGCAAACCTTCAGGACGCACCACCGTGCTCAAGAAATCCTTTCCAGCTTCTAAACCTAAACAAGCCAAATAAAGCGAAAGCCCCAACTTGCGAAGCATAAGAGAAGCACTCCGCGTGGTGTAAGTAACCATTCGGAAGCGAGGACCAAAGGCTCCTATCAAAATGCCCATAATAATAGGACCTCCTGCAATGCCTAAGCGGATAGGTGCATCCATACCAGAAAAAGACAAAGGAATAGTACCTAGCGCAAGACCTAACAACATACCGAAAAGAATACTTGCCACATTAGGTTCGTTGAGCGTCTTAACAGAGTTGCCGAGAAACTTTTCTGCTTGATCAATTGCCTCTGGCTTACCAACTATCGTTAGACGATCGCCATAACGAAGCACAAGATCGCCAGTAGCTAAAAGCTTTATATCACCACGAAGAACACGACTTACAGTAACGCCGTAAATATCGCGAAGATGCAAACTGCCTAAGTGCTTACCATTCAACACACTGCGAGAAAGCACTATAATACGACTTTCCATCTTTGTGTCAAGGTGATTCCAATCGACAGCCCCTTTGTTAAGATCGCGCTGAACCATCTTACCAAACATTATTTCCATAGCTTCTTCCTCGTGGTTACCTGTAACAACAAGGATATTATCGTCCTTTTGAAGTACGGTGTTAGGCATAGGATTAACCACCTCTTCGCCACGCCAAATACGTGAAATGATAAACTTTTGATGACTTCCTTGTGCTATAGCCCCTATTGTTTTTCCCACTATAGCAGGATTAGCTACCACAAATTGCCCTACAAAGGTGTGATTATCATTTTCGCCCGACTTCGACTTCATATCTTCTGCCTTTGCAAATACTTTCTTAATAACTATCATAGCAAAGATCACACCTACCACACCCAATGGATAAGTTACTGCCGTGGCTAGTGCTGCACGTGCTCCGCTAACCCCTACATGCTGAAGGGCTTGCTGAGCAGCACCAAGAGCTGGGGTATTAGTCGTAGCTCCACTAAGGATACCCACCATATCCGACATCGGAATATGAAAAGTATAGGTGAGGGCTATCGACAACAGTGTTCCCACCAATATAACTGCTAGCGACCACATATTCAGCCCCATTCCCTCTTGGCGTAAAGACCCAAAAAAGTTAGGACCAACATGGAGACCAAGGGTATAAACAAAGAGTACCAAGCCAAAAGTTTCGCAGAATGAGAGCATTTGGGCATCAACACTAAATCCGAAATTACCAACAGCAATACCAACGAAAAACACAAAGGCTACGCCTAGAGAAATACCTGCTACTCGGATCTTGCCAAGTGCAAGACCAACAGAACAGATAAGCGAAATAATAATAACACACTGGAGGGCAGTGTGGAAAGAAAACAGCCCATTAATCCAATCCATACGCTCTATACTAAGTTTAAATACTGCTCAAGAGAGAGCAGCAAGGCTGAAGCCTTTCTTTTCAAAACAGAGAAATCTTCTTTAACGCTATCGGTAGCTTTTAGAATGATAAACTTACCGTAATATAAGATATTAGGCAACATCGCTGCTGTTGCTACTTTTTCATATCCTGCCATACCATTAATAAGAAGGATCTGTTTCTTACTCATTTACTTACACTTTTATTGGGTACAAAGGTACAGCAAACCATATAAAAGACAAAATATTTAGCAACTTTTGAACCACCTTGCTACTTGCATTGGTGAAATATTTTTTTATGCAAGCTTTATCATATCCACCAATTGTAAAAAATATGCTGTCGACCAAATAGCGATTTCGCTTTGATCAAGAATAAACGGCAAAACATCGGCTTTCACTTGCTCTATGTTGGTAGATAAGATCTTAGCTTTTAATGTCTCAATAAATTTCCCATAACCCATCTCTATACCATTAAACTCATATATACGCTCTTGCAAATGGGCATAATCAAGACCTATTCCTTGTCGTACATACCACTCAAAATCATACCAATCACGACCTTTCACTCTATTTTTCCAATTGCAAAAAGTAAGCGTATGTAGCTTACCAGCAAACAAATCAGGCAAAGTAAAGCATCTTACCATAAAGCTAGAGGGGCGTAACAACAGTTTTTGTTCTATTACCCATTTTTACCATCTTCCTATCTAATTCGTTCATAATCCTTCAATCTTTCGGAGACAAAAAAAGTAAAATTCTGCACAGAAAAGGAAGAAAAAAAATCCTTTTCTATGCAGAATTTTACTGTTTTAACTATCTTCCTATCATTAAGAAGATAGCTTGTAAGAAAGTTTATTCTACAGTAAATGTAGTTACTTTCATACTATTCTTTTCATTCTTATTATTTGGATCACCTATAACAATACCATATTCACCTGGCTGCAAATCCTCTAAAAGTAATAAATATGAACTTGTGCCATACTTCTTTGCCTTAAATTCTACACTAGAAAGATTGTTTGTCTCAGTCTTAGACAGCGTACCAGATTCTGCAAGTTGATACCTACGTTCCTTCTTGGTAACATCAAACTTAAAAATACTAATAAAAGAGTTTGGATCTGTTGTATTATCCTTTGCTCTTATAATAAGACGGGTTGTTGCAGCTCCTTTTATGGTGCTAGCAGAATGTACACCAGCCAAAGTTTAGCGCGACTTAACTTTACCAATACCTACAAGATATAAGCTAGCACCTGCTTTGGTTTTTACTGTGCCATTTTCTCGTTTTAAAAGCACTCCCTGACCATTTGAGGTTAGCAAAAGTGTTTCGTCTGCAAACTCTGGTTCTGAAACTGTTACTTGGGCATTAATAGAGATACCGCAAATCAACATCACAAATAATAAAAAAATCTTTTTCATATCCTTATATCTAAATAGTTTAAATTAGGTGGTAAAGGTACATAAAATAATTAATAAAAACAAGTCTAAACCTTATTTAATTATCCAATAAAAAGAAACTGCTCATCTCTCAAAAATGATTGAAAAGATGAGCAGCTTATACTTTTGGTTTTATCTATTTCGTAGATTTAAAGATCGAACTTGTAGCCAAGTGTTATATGGAAAACACTGTTCTTATTACTTACCTCGCCTCCCTTAGCAATATTTGTTAATCCCCAATTATAGCGAGCATCAAGCACAAAGTTCTTATATTCGTAAGAAACACCTACAGGGATTGAAAAATCTACAGTATTCACACCATCTTGGGTTCCTGTAACTGACACACCTTCAACTTCTACTTTAGTCTTGTGGGTTACATTAAAACCTGGCTGAATACCTAGCTTTACTGCCAAACCAGGAGCTACATAAACGTTCGCAAGGATAGGAACATTAATATAATCGAGCTTGAATGTGGTTTTTTCCTTGTCTTCTTCAGACTTAGCTCCTTGCATAGAATACAAAGCACCAGCACTAACAGAGAACATATCGGTAACTTGATACTCTAATTCCGCACCCAAAACGCCACCAATACGACAGTCAGCCTTCGATTTGGTAATATTTGCAATACTCAAACCTACCTTTGGCTGAACAGTAAAAGCTCCTACTGCATGTTGTGCAAATGCAGAAGCCGATGTAATCATCAAAGCTGCTGCCAATAATAACTTCTTCATAATAACATTTAGTTTATAAAAATCTTTTTGTTAAATAATTAATATTGCTGCAAAATTATACAAATTATTTAAAATCACCAAAGATTTAACCACCATTATTTCTATTTATCTTTATTGATAATATAAATACCAAACGTTGCCAGCACTCCTGCTACAACATACTTCCAATAAAACACTTCATTAAGACACAAGCATGAGCTAACAGCACCAATAACGGGGATGAGCGAATTGTAAATGGCAACCTTGCCAACAGGATTGCAACTGATGAGCTTATTATATAAGGTAAAACCCGTAGTAGATATGCCTATCAGGAGCAATAATATTAAAATGCCCCACCCTGTAACTGCTGGCAATGTCCCACCCATCATCAGTCCGGGGACGACAAGCATTGCTCCTCCTAGAGCCAAACTGTAACCTGTACCTACAAAAATATCTATGCGCTTGCCTAATCCTCGTGTTAAAAGCGATGCAAAAGCAGAACAAAGGGCGTTTAACGCTATCATACCATCGCCAAGCCATGAGAAACCAGTATCCGATTGCACGTTACCAACATTCAGCACGGCTATACCTGCAAAACCTACGATACACCCAACTAACTTGTTTCTCGTCATTTTGTCGCTTTTAAAAAAGAGGCATGCAAGGATCACAACAGAAAAAGTACTGAGCGAATTGAGCAATGCGGCACGCGAACCAGCACTATGCGATAAGCCAAAATAGAAGAAGGCATAATGGAGGGTAGTGTTGAGGAGGGTATAACCTAGGATAAATCCATAGTTGGCTTTAGCACGAACAGAAAACGATCGGTGCAGCAGCTTTGCCATAACAAGGATAATAACACCCGAGAGAAAGAAGCGGATACCTGCAAAAAGCATCTTCGAACCCGTCATATCGGGAGTTATCTGAAATGCTGCAAAGCCCAACTTGATAAGCGGATAAGCCCACCCCCACACCAATGCTGCCGTAAGCGCAAAGATAGTTACCCACAATGGGCGTTGAAACATGCTATGGGGTGTTTCCGCTAAAGTTTTTCCTTTTCCAGTCATCATACTCCTTTTACCTTATATATAATAAGGTGCAAAGGTACGGCTTTTATATCATTCATGAGTCCTTCCTCTGCTATCATTTCAGAAAAGATACGCGCTAAATGTTCAAAAAATAAGCTTTCGTAGAGTAATCGTTTACCTCTCGTCCGTCAATAGGCAAGCTTTCACTATAAAAAATAATTTATTTTTGAGTTGGTTTTAATTTATTTTCAACTGAAAAATAAATTAAAAATACCCGCAAAAGATAACCTTTTATCACTAAAAAGGTATTTTTTTACCACAAAAAAGATCATCAACAGATAGAAAAAAGCTATTAAAAACACACTACACCTCTGTTTTTCAGCAGTTTAAACCACAAGTTACTATGCCCAACATACTGTGTTACTATGTAAAAAATACTATGCTACTATGTAAAAAATACAAAAAGTGGACTTGCTACTAATGTAACAAGCCCACTTTATTATTTTACCTAATAATGTTATTCTCTTAATGAGGATAACAAGTGCTTTATACTTTTGCTGCCAATTCTGCCTTTGCTTCCTCCGCCTCAATCTTATGTCCCATTACAATGTAGGCAATAGGAGATGCGATGAAAATAGAAGAAAGTGTACCGATAATAATACCGATGATCATTGCAAATGAGAAGCTACGTGTACTATCACCACCAAGAATAAAGATAGCAAACAATACGATCAAGGTACTAAACGAAGTATTGATGGTACGCGACAAAGTTTCATTGATTGACTCATTGAAAAGTCTTTGCAATCCATACTTAGCTAATGTAGACTTATGCTTACCCATATTCTCACGGATACGGTCGAACACTACCACTGTATCATTGATATCATAACCAATTACTGTTAAGATAGCACCGATGAAAGTTTGGTCGATTTCAAGCGAGAAGCCTATCCAGCCATGACACAACGAGAATATTCCCACTACGATTGTAGTATCAAGGATCAAACCAATGATAGAACCTACAGAGAAACCAATGTTGCGGAAACGTAGTAAAATGTACAAGAAGATGAATACAATCGCTAAACCTACACTAATAAAAGCATTTGTTGTAATGTTCTTAGCGATAGAAGGACCTACCTTAGCACTCTGAATAATAGAGCCACCTTCGCGAATATCAGGGTTTTTAAACTTAGCAACGCTTTCTTGAGAAACGTAGTTATGCTTCTTCAATGTTGCATAAAGGATATTCTCTGCCTGATCATCATCGTCCTTAGAAGAGTCGACATTCCAGTTGGTAGATACACGAATGGTCTTGCCATCAGTACCAATAGCGATAACGGTAGTTGTTGCAGCCTTGCCCTTATTAGCACCTTCGGTATTAACGAAAGCACCATCAAAAATCTTACGAATATCTTCTACAGGAGCAGGCTTAGACAATGTAATAACATAGTTACGTCCACCAGTGAACTCAATGCTACGACTTAGACCACGAACAGCGAAACTTACAATACAAATCACTATTGCGATACCCCAAATAGTAAACGACTTCTTGTGCATTTGCATAAAACGCATACTGGTATTCTGCAACAAATTCTTGCTAATACCTGTTGTAAATGAAAGGTGAAGCCACTTATCATTATTAACACGGCTCTCAAATACTAAACGAGTCAAGAATACTGCTGTGAAGAAAGAGATAATCAAGCCAATGATCAAAGTGGTGGCAAAGCCGCGAATAGGCCCTGTACCTGTAACAAGAAGGATCACACCCGTAATCAATGAGGTCAAGTTAGAGTCGAAGATCGCAGAGAACGCATTCTTATAACCTTCATGAAGGGCTTGCTTCATTCCCTTTCCAAGACGAAGTTCTTCCTTAATACGCTCATAAATAAGCACGTTAGCATCTACCGCCGTACCTAAAGTAAGCACGATACCAGCAATACCTGGCATGGTGAGTGCCGACTGGAAGGATGCCATAATACCAAGTGTGAAGAACAAGTTAGCGATCAATGCCGAGTTAGCCATCATACCTGGGATAAAGCCATACATAGCTATCATGTAGAACATGAGCAATACAAAGGCAATAGCAAATGATATAAGCCCCTGCTGGATAGACTGTGCACCAAGTGTAGGACCTACTACTTCTTCCTGAACAATCTTAGCAGGAGCAGGCATACGACCAGACTTTAAGGTGTTAGCCAAGTCTTTTGTATCAGCAACAGTAAATGAACCTGAAATAGACGACTGACCACCATCGATCTCGGTATTGATACGTGGAGCTGTATAAACTACACCGTCCAATACTACAGCAATAGCCTTACCAACATTAGCCTTTGTCAACGCAGCCCATTCGCGTGCACCTTCTGAGTTCATACTCATACTAACTTCAGGCTTACCAAACTGGTCGAACTGGTCTTTAGCATCTGTAATAACATCGCCTTCCAAAGGAGCACGACCATCGGAAGTTGTAACTTTCAGTGCATGTAACTCGAAAGTATTCTTTACTTGGATGTTATCAGCAGGCTTAGCACTCCATAATAGACGTAAGTCGGTTGGTAATACTTGCTTAGCAAGCTGGCTATGAATGAGCTTATTAATAGCTGCTGTATCACGAACATTTGCATAACCTACGACACTAAGCGCATCGCCAGGAATGAGTTGTAGGCGTGATAGCAATGGGTGTTGCTTCTTCAAAGCCTCTGCACCAGCAGCTTCTTTGCTAGCACCAGCAGCCTTACCAAAGGCTTTCTTAGCTGCGGTAAGTGCTATTTTGTTAGTAGATGCAGTAGTAGCTTTTACAGAATCTGTAGCAGTAGTATCAGGCTTTGTGTCGCCATTAGCTAGGCGTTGGTCAAGCTGCTGCAAGTATGGAGCAACCTCTTGGTTATTATAAGTTTCCCAAAACTCTAGGTTAGCCGAACCTTGCAATAGCTTACGCATACGCTCAGGCTCACGGATACCGGGCATTTCTACCATCAATCTGCCTTCTTGCCCCTCTAATTTTTGGATGTTTGGCTGAACAACACCATACTGGTCAATACGATTACGAACCACATTATATGAGTTGTCAATAGCAGCAGTTACCTCTGCACGCAAAGCTTTCTCAACTTCGCTATCTGTACTCTGTGTACTTACCTTTCCCTTTAGCTGTTGAGTAGCAAAGATTTCAGCAAGTTTGTGTCCAGGAGCATTCTTCTGATAAGCCTTAATAAATAGCGAAATAAAGTTGCCCTGACCAGCTAATTCTTGTTCTTTAGCTTCATTAAGCGACTTAACATAAGCAGGATCTGTCTTGTGATCGGCTAGCATATCAACAACGTCAGGTACTGAAATTTCTAGTACTACGTTCATACCACCCTTCAAGTCAAGACCTAAGCCTATCTGAGTTTCAAGGCATTTTTGGTAAGAATAAATACCCAAATACTTCACAGAATCTTTGTAATCCTGCTGTGCAATAGGGTCTTTAATCTTTGCAGCCTGCCCATCATAATAGCTTGTAGCTACCGAAAAAGACAGGTAAAAGATACTTGCTAGTGTCAATAAGACAGCTACGCAAATGACTAATCCTTTGTTTTGCATTTTATTTATTTGATTTAATTATTATTTGCTATATATTATAAGGTATGCAAAGATAATGAATTTTTCACATTATGAGAAATTAATTATGCACAAATCGTTTCTATTAAGGTTTTGGACGATATTTCAGCCAACAAGAAATGGGATAATGATCGGAATTATTTATTGATTTATCCACCTTTGCTCCGTATGGTTCAAACTCGCTAGAAGCAAATATGTAGTCGATACGAAAATACATTTTACTTTTGTTATAACTAAACCCAAGTCCATTCCCACTCGAAGCATAACTATCAGTTAGCAAACCATTCATAACATCATGACTATAACTAATGGGGGTATCATTGAAGTCGCCACACAAGATCACTGGAGTTCCTTTGTCTAAATACTTCTTCACGTATGCAGCAACAGCATCTACCTGTGGGGCACGCCGCATCATAGTTTTACCTAATTTATCGATCAATGATACCGATTTCCCTTTTGCTTTTTTCACTGCAACCTTACCATCAACCATCTCCGTAAAACTAGTTTTCTCCTCTTCAGTTAGTCCGTAACTTTCAAAATGGTTATTAACAAGTAAGGTTTTTGTGCCATTTACATCTAGCATATAGGCTACACTCATGTTTGAATGGGACGAATATGGGATGGAATCACGCGACAAAACAGGGAATTTACTAAGCAAAACCATGTGATCATCACCAGAATTACGCTTCACCATACGATCAATATACTTGTAATGTTTGCGTAAAGTATGCATTATATTTGGCTTTTTCGCCGTTTCTATCTTAGCTTCCTGCAAGCACACAATATCGGCTTTACTTCGGATAATATAATCGGCAATTGGATTTAGCTTACCTTCAACATCGTCCCACGTATCAAATAGATACACATTATACGACAAAATCTTAATCGCACCATGTGGTTTCTCCTTTGAAAGGTTGAAAGGACAATAGTTTCTGATAGGTCCGTAGCTAATGATAAGACCAAAGATGGGCAACCAAAGCATACGTTTTCGTATGAATACCCACAACACTATAAAGGCGATATTAGCGATTAAAACAAAGGGAAAACCTAAGCCTAAGGTTGCGATAATGGGATGATCAACAGGATTGATCCGCCCACTATACCCCACAATTAGTAACGCTATGACTGCTACAACATTTAAAACAACCAACGTTCTAAATGTTAGTTTCCTTAATGTTTTTAGCACAACGATGCCCCTCTTTCTTCGTTTATTTTTGCGATTAGTGCTTACTACTATCAAAAAGTCGTTGCTTTTCGGCTGCTGTTAAACTATCATAGCCATTCTTTCGCACCTTATCAAGAATACGATCTATCTCTTCTTGCTCTTGCTTTTTACGAGCGTTGTAATCCCAATCGGTTTCCTTAGGCTGAGCATCTTGTGGCTGATTAAAGTTCCAATTGTTGGTAAATCCTGTATTATTGTGCTGAGATGTTCTCCCTTTTCGTTGCTCCCAATTGTGCTTCATTTTATCAAAGAAGTCGCTACCGCTATTCATTCCAAAGTTATTATATCCTCCATAAGGGTGTTTCTTCCAATATTTTATAAGGATAAAGCCAAAGAGCATACCACCTAAATGCGCCAAATGCGCCACACCATCGTTACTTGTTCCAAAGGCAGAGAACAACTCCATAGCCACCGATCCTACTATAATCCATTTGGCTTTAATAGGAACAGGAATAGGAATAATAAACATGCGTTCCTCTGGAAATAACATTCCGAAAGCTAAGAGTACTGCATAAATAGCTCCCGAAGCACCTACTGTAGTCCATAAGTTAAGATAAGCATCCATCGGTACTGCCTGTCCATACATTGAAACCGTATTATATGCGGCTAATCCCTCTATACTATAGCTAACAAACTGTGCTAGCTCTTGGCAAAAACCTGCTCCTATTCCACACACAATGTAATAAAAAAGGAATTTCTTTGCTCCCCACACACGTTCTACTACCATACCAAACATCCAAAGCATAAACATATTCATAAGAATATGCATAAAGCCCGCATGCATAAACATATAAGTAACAAACTGCCATATATGGAAGTCAGACGCAAGAATAAAATGTAAACCAAAGGTTTTTGTCAGATCAATACCCGCTCTTTCAAAGACATAAGTGGCAATAAAAGCTATGATATTAATAAAAAGCAAATTCTTGGTTACTGTAGGAATATTACGCATCAGTATCTTTTTAAAATTCTATCTATAAGTTTTTCTAAATCAAAGTATATCATTTTTATACGCCACAAAAATACAAAAAAAACATGTCTTAAAGTACTATATATAGGGAATATGCCCTAATTTTCAGAATTTTCTACACTTTTCTTTAGAATTTATTTGCTTTTTAAAATGATTACCTTATATTTGCAGCAACAAGCAATTCTTATATCATACATTAATCATAAATTATAACTGAAAGAATTATGAACAAATCAGAATTAATCGACCAAATCGCAGCAAGTAGCGATTTGAGCAAGGCAGATTCAAAGAAAGCACTAGATGCAACTATCAAGGCTATTAAAGAAGCTCTAGCAAAGGGGGATAAAATTCAACTAGTTGGCTTTGGTACATTTGCAGTAAACGAGCGCCCTGCACGCGAAGGCATTAATCCTTCTACAAAGGAAAAGATCCAAATCGCTGCTAAGAAGGTTGCTAAGTTTAAGGCTGGTGCTGAACTAACAGAGGCTATTAACAAGTAATTTGTTAAGAATTCGGATAAAAATCAAGGCAACCTCATTGGGTTGCCTTTTTTGTTTCCAGTATAATTTAACGATAAATCTTCCTAAGCTATCTTACATTTTCCTATTTCAATAATAACCACCCTTAGGATAGTTTATAAAGAATAGCATCGTAGCCGACATTAAGTTAATACTCTTTAAAATAACTCTTAATTCAAAGAAGAGTGTACAAAGATAGTTAAACTCATACATAAATCGTTTGCGATAATAGAACTATTACGTATCTTTGCATAAAGCAAAAACGATCATTTTATAACATTATAAATAAAAGAAATATGGCAACAGTTTACGATTTCAATCTTCGCGACAAAAAGAACAACGAAGTAAGTCTTTCTGAATATAAAGGCAAGGTTCTTCTCATCATCAATACAGCAACAGAATGTGGCTTCACTCCACAATACGAAGAACTAGAAGCAATGTACAAACGCTTAAAGGGTCAGGGTCTTGAAATCCTAGATATTCCTTGTAACCAGTTCGGTGGTCAAGCTCCAGGTACTGACGAAGAGATTAAAGAGTTCTGCTCTTTGAAGTTCGGTACAGACTTCCCACAATTCAAGAAGTCTGAGGTTAATGGTGAAAACGAATTACCTCTTTACACTTTCTTGAAAGCTCAGAAAGGTTTTGTTGATTTCGATATGGATCATAAGATTGCTCCTATTTTGGTTGAAATCTATGACAAGCAGGATCCAGAATGGCGCAAGAAGAGCGACATTAAGTGGAACTTCACTAAGTTTTTAGTAGATCGCGAGGGTAACGTAGTTGAGCGTTTTGAGCCAACTCACGACATCGCTGATGTAGAAAACAAGGTAAAAAACTTGTTGTAAGGATAACATTTTATAAGGTCTCACCTAGCCCAAGGTGAGACCTTACACCATTATAAAAGTCCTGCCATTTCTCGTTTCTTTCCCATTTAAGTACGCTTGACAGGGCTTTTTTCGTATATTCACACCAATTTATTAACAAAATATTTTGTGAAATACTAAAAATATAGTATCTTTGCACCCGCAATTGTCCTATGGTGTAATGGTAGCACTACAGTTTTTGGTTCTGTCAGTGGTGGTTCGAATCCGCCTGGGACAACTTAAAAAAGCGCGATGTTAAACACATCGCGCTTTTTTTATTAAGTAAAGACAAACAAAAACAAGAAAAATGGAGAATAAGAAATCGCATGGTATGATAAGTGTCATTGCAGCACTAGGAGCTAATATTCTTGTAACCATATCCAAATTTGTGGGCTATCTTGTCTCAGGCTCAACAGCTATGATGAATGAAACCATTCACAGTATTGTAGACTGCGGTAACCAGATATTGTTATTAGTGGGCGACAAACAAGCTAAAAAGGGAGTCAGTAAAAACCATCCCTTTGGACAAGCACGCGCCAAATATTTTTATAGCATTGTTGTTGCTATGATGTTATTTTTTGCTGGTGGTGCGCTCGGCGTTATGGAAGCTATCCAAAAACTATTTCATCCCGAGCACAGTGTCGAAAATATATGGCTCGTGATGAGTATTTTACTCTTCGGAATGGTAGTAGAAAGTTTTAGCCTGCGCATTGCTTTCAAAGAAATTAAAGAGCTGAACACCGAAAAATTACCACTATTCAAGTTCTTAAAAGAGAGCCGACATAGCGAAATCCTCATTATATTTGCCGAAGATACCTGTGCTGTGGTGGGCTTAATCATTGCAATGGCAGGTACCATCCTTACCCATATAACAGGCAATGCCATGTTTGATGCTGCATCAGGTTTGCTCATCGGACTCATGCTTTGTATGGCTGCACTCTTCCTTGCACGCGAATTTTATAGCTTATTGATAGGCGAAAGTATGACTCAAAAGGATCTTACTGTCTTGCATTGCGCCTTTGAACGTAGCGAGATCAACAAGCTTATCAATGTTAAAACAATCCACCTCTCACCCACCGACATCCTCGTTACAGCGAAAATAGAGTTTACTTCTGCCGCACAAGACCACGCCTCTACCATCATCAATGACATTGAGAACAATATCCGACATAGCTTCCCGAAATATAAACTCTATATTTACATAGAAACCGATACCTTCGAGAATAACTATAAGGAGAAGCACACCTTAGATTATGGAACTAGCAAAGCATAGCCCCATTGATAAATAAGCTAAAGAAACGAAAGGAATAACTATCGAAAAACAGTTATACAAAAGCCTCTTTACACTATAAACCAACGAGAAAATCTTAAAACCCATATCCCGATTACCAGAGGGATGTGGGCTTTTTTCTACGCTAACCACGCAACAAAATCACAATAAATGAGTATCTTTGCCCAACAGATAACTATTTAAAGCAATAGCTTATGAAATCTTATCACGCACTCATTGTCTTTCTACTACTAGCGTTATCAGCATCCATAACAAGTGTTCATAGTTACAAAGTGGCTAAAAACATCATCATTACGGATATGAACCAAGCGTTAGAGCAGACCCTCGCCCACAAAACAGTGGCATGGATTACGCCCGATACCATCCAAAACTATAAGCAAAACTTAAAGATAGAGGCACTGAAAAACGAGTCGTTTATCACTTATGCGCAAACAGCTACACCACAAACACTATGCAGTAAACCGATGATATGGAAAGAACAAACCGCCAAACCGATAGCTTTCCAATCGTATGCCACCTGCTCTTTCGCCACCATTTGGAAACTTTCTGATCAACGCTCATCGGCTTTTTTCTGTTTGCTCCTCATGCTGTGGACAACAGCCTATGCCTTTTGGCACAGAAAGCAAAAAAACACCCAACCCATTATCGGCACACTTGTCTATGCTAAAGACAAACAATGCTTCATAGGAATACACCATGAAACAATCCGTTTCACACCAATGCAAACCGAATTGATGCAACTTTTCCTTTCTACACCCGACCTCAAGCTATCTAAACAAACTATATGCGACCATTTGTGGCATAAAAAGCCCGATGCTAGCGACACGCTTTACACACTTGTTCGCCGACTCCGTCTTACCCTTCAAGAGCATGCAAAATGTACCATTTCATCGGACAATAAAGGGTATTACGAACTAAAACAGCTCTAACATACATAGGCTGATAATGGAATGTCAGACCATTGTCAGCCTCTTTTTTTGCCCTTTCATTTCTGACGATCTATCTTTGCTACACAAAACCATAAACATTGCAAAGATGAAAAATATTTTATTCCTAATCACTTATCTCGTAATGACTATTCATGCCACTGCCCAAGAAACAAAAAAGCAGGTGGCTGATAGCACAAAAACCGTCGTTCTTAACGAAGTAACTGTAGCCGCAACTAAAACCATTGATAAACCAGACGGCACACTTTACATTCCTTCTATAGCACAAACGGAGGCTTCCAAAAATGGATATGGCTTGCTTGCCAAACTTCATCTACCACAGATACGCATCGACGAAGCCTTACATACCATCACCGCACTCAACCATAAGGGCTATATTCCGATACGTATCAATGGTATTATCTCATCGGAAGCAGAACTACTAAGTATGAATCCTAAACTTGTAAAGAGTGTCCATTTTATAGACAATCCCGGTGTACGCTATGGAGAAGATGTAGGCTATGTGATAGACATTAAGACCATAAAGACTGATATGGGGGGAAGTGTGGGTATTCATCTGTCCAATTCGCTCACAGCAATTAATGGTAAGAACGCTGTGTATGCTAAGACAAACTATAAAAACTCTGAATTTAGCCTTAACTATACTTTCGGCTACCGCCACTTTAAGCATATCAAAGAGAACGAAATAGCTTCTTTCCTTTTCAATGATAATACTATCCACACTATCGAACACCATACAACGGAGGACAGGACGAAGTTTGCTAACAATAGTATCGAGCTAAAATACAACCTTGCCGACTCGGCTTCTTACGTTTTTCAAGCCACACTTTCTGCCGATTTCCAGCATCGTCCAAACAATTATCAGCGGTATGACATCGTGGAAGATGGGAGTTTTATCAATGGTTTTAGCAACATTACAACCAAGAGTTTATCGCCGAGCTTAGATCTATATTTCTTCCATAAACTCAGCAAGCAGCAGAGTATCACTGCTAATGTGGTGGGAACAAAGATACAAACTAATAGTAGGAACGAACTAAACGAGGGTGAGCCCTACCTATATAATGTGAAAGGTAATACCTATTCGCTTTTCTCTGAACTCATATACGAAAACCAACTAAAGCCCTTTACACTATCTGTTGGGCTGAATAATAGTCTCAAGTATTTCAACAACGAATATACGCACGATGTACTTTCCATAAACAAAATGCACCATACACGCACCTATTTCTTTACTGAAATAAAAAAACAATGGGATAAGTGGGGATATTCTTTGGGTATGGGGTTAGCCAATGTGTATTACACGCAGGGTGCGTCGACTTATAATTATTGGCTGCCCCGCCCTAAGCTTTCGCTAAATTATCACTTCAATAAGCAATGGTCGGTGCGCTATAGTTTTGAAATGTCCGATCACGTTTCCCAAATAGCGATGATCAGCGATACCAAAGTGAGAACAAGCAAAATGGAATGGAACGTAGGAAATCCTAATATTCGCCCATCACGCCGTATAGAACAGTTTCTTACTTTGTCGTATAACAGCCCTCGCATAATGAACAATCTTGTACTAAATGCCCGCCTCAATCATCGTCCTAACATGGGTAAATATGTACGCACAGCCGATAATCAATTCTTATATATACAAGATAACCAGCGTTATATCCATATGTTTTATGCAAACAACAATACTACCTTGCGCTTCATTCCTGATGTGCTGGAAGCGAGTATTGGTGTAGGTGTATATCGTTTTATAAACAAAGGCGATAACTATACCCACAATCTCACGGCTTTTAACGGACAAATTGGTATAGATGCTTACCTCGGGAAATGGACAATTTCTGCCTATGTAGACAATGGTTGGTCGTTTATAGAGGGCGAAAGAAAGGCTGACAATCTCTTGGCTGCATATATAGGAGCTAGCTATCAAGTAGGAAATTGTATGTTTTCACTCTATATCCAAAATCCATTTATGCACAACCCTACGCTTTCACAATACCATTTGCTCAACCAATATGCGAAGAAAGATCATAGCATTAGTGGCAAGGAGTTTGGTAATCTCATCAACTTTAGCTTTTCGTGGAATATGGATTTTGGACGAAAAGGTAAGGAAACTCGCCAAAGACAAACGCATAAAGACACAGATACAGGCATTATGTAACGGTTCTACTCTTGAATGGCATAATAATAGATAACCTTTAAAGAGCTAATATACAATCTTTTAAAGAGTAAAACATAACCTTTAACGCATTTAAAGGTTATGTTTTTGCTTGAAAAATAATTTATTTTTAAGGCTAAAATAAATTAAAAACGAATCAAAAATAAATTATTTTTCCTTGTAAAAGATAGCCTTTTTACATATAAAAGGTTACTAACTACTATTTAAAACATAAGCTCTGACCACTTAAAGTATGCCTTTGCATCTTAGCAAGTATCTACTGACAAAAGCTATATTTTGCCAAATATTTGGTGGAAAACGGCAAAATGCGAAAATAAATTTGGTGGAAAATGGCAAATAGACTAAAAAAATTTGGTGGGAATAGCTGTTTTGCGTATCTTAGTGGCATAAAAGTAAGAAGTATGGAAGATAAAAACTCATTCATTTTTCGTAGAAAAGCATATAGCAAAATGCTAAAATGGAAACAACAAAGGCAAGGAGACTCGGCTTTGCTTATTCAAGGGGCACGCCGTATAGGAAAATCGACGCTCGCAGAAGAGTTTGCTAAGAAGGAGTATCGTTCCTATATATTAATCGATTTTGCTTTTGCACCACAAGAGGTACACGATCTCTTTAAAGATTTATCCAACCTTAATTACATCTTTCTACAGTTACAACTCATTTATGGAACGCAACTATACGAACGTGAATCGGTCATCATCTTTGACGAAGTACAAAAACAACCACTAGCTAGACAAGCCATAAAAATTTTAGTAAAGGATCATAGATACGACTATATAGAAACAGGGTCGCTTATTTCAGTACGATCATCGAGCGAGAAAATTCTTATTCCGAGTGAAGAAACTAAAATAGAGATGTATCCGCTTGACTATGAAGAATTTCAATGGGCGATGGGTAATACAGCAACAATACCATTGCTACAACAAGCGTTTGAGCAAAGAATAGCACTAGGAGATGCTACCCACAGACGAATGATGAGAGATTTTCGATTGTATATGTTGGTGGGAGGTATGCCACAAGCCATCCTTGAATATATTAAAACAAATAATCTAGCTGCCGTTGATATTGTTAAAAGAGATATTCTCTCTTTGTACTTAGAAGATCTGAACAAAATAGACAATACAGGGCGAGCATCTAGACTTTTTCGGTATATTCCTGCCCAACTTAGCAATAACACTTCTCGTTATCAAGTGGGTAATGTGATTAAAGGAGAGAAACCTAATCGCATTGTTGACATCATTAGACAGATGGCTGACTCAATGACTACCAATATAGCATATCACTCAAATGATCCTAATGTAGGCTTAGCACTAACATTGGACATTGAAAGATACAAGATGTATGTATGCGACACGGGATTATTCGTAACGTTAGCTTTTATGGATAAAGACTTCACTGAAAATAGTATTTACACCAAATTGCTTAGCGACAAGTTAAGTACTAATCTAGGATATGTATACGAAAATGTCATAGCACAAATGCTTAAAGCTAACGGAAAAGAATTGTACTATCATACCATTCCTTATCATGAAGGCAAAAAGTTTTATGAGGTCGACTTTGTTTTAGCCGATCAATTCAAGATTTCACCCATAGAAGTGAAATCGTCTGGATATAAAACTCATGCCTCCCTAGATGCCTTTTGTAATAAATATTCTGATCGTATCCAAAATAGATATCTTATATATACGAAAGACCTACAAAAAGAACAACAATTATTATTTGTCCCTATATACATGACAATGTTTTTATAAAGTAAGATACAATAGCAAAAGGGGATAGGCTCATACGAACTTATCCCCCCCTTTGCTTATACTATTGTATTCTTCCTTTTACTTCACAATAATCAAAGAATAGTTTTTCTTTCCCTTCTGAACAAGGAGGTACTTACCGTCAATGAGATCATCGGCAGTGATTATCTGATCGAAAGCAGTAAGTTTTTCTTTATTGAGCGATACGCCACCACCCTTTACAAGCTTGCGCATTTCACTCTTAGATGGGAAGATAGTCATACCTTCTTGGTTCATTATCTCGACAGCAGGCTGACCTAGCAGCTCCTTTGACACTTCGAAATGGGGTACATCTTTAAACACATCATTGAATGTTTGCTCGTCTAGCTGTAGCAAATTCTCCTTTGTACTCTTACCAAAGAGAATATTTGAAGCAGCAATAGCCATATCAAGATCTTCCTGAGAGTGAACCATACGGGTTACTTCCTCTGCCAAACGGCGCTGAAGTGTGCGACGACCAGGATCTTCGCTGTGTTCTGCGATTAATCCTTCGATAGTAGGTCGATCCAAAGAGGTAAAGATCTTGATATATTTAGCTGCATCATCGTCCGACACATTGAGCCAGAACTGATAGAAAGCGTATGGAGATGTGCGGTTACGATCGAGCCAAATATTACCACTTTCGGTCTTACCAAACTTCTTACCGTCTGCCTTCGTGATCAAAGGACAAGTCAAACAATAAGCTTCAGCCTCACTACCTAGGGTGCGACGGATAAGCTCTGACCCCGTAGTCATATTGCCCCATTGGTCGTTACCACCAAGCTGTAGCTTAATATTATAGTGTTGATACTGATAAAGGAAGTCGTAACCCTGAAGGAGCTGATAGGTAAACTCGGTGAAAGAAAGACCATCTGAAGCCTCACCATTCAAACGACGCTTTACACTATCCTTTGCCATCATGTAGTTTACGGTGATATGCTTACCAACGGTACGTGCAAAATCAAGGAATGTAAAGTCCTTCATCCAGTCGTAGTTGTTCACCATTTCAGCTTTGTTAGGCTCAGTACTATCAAAATCGAGGAACTTGCTTACCTGCTTCTTAATAGCCTCTTGGTTATGATATAGTGTCTCTGTATCAAGGAGATTGCGCTCTTGGCTCTTGCCAGAAGGGTCGCCAATCATACCTGTTGCACCACCAACAAGCAAATAAGGCTTATGTCCGCAATGCTGCAAATGGCGCAACATCATAATACCGCAAAGGTGTCCAATGTGTAAAGAGTCGGCAGTTGGATCAGTACCTAAGTAGGCTGAAACCATTTCTTTCATCAAAAACTCTTCTGTTCCAGGCATCATTTGTGCCAACATACCACGCCAACGTAGTTCTTCTACAAAGTTCTTCATTCTTATATCCGTTTAAAGTTTCGATAGAAACTCAATTTATTAATATCTTATAGGGGTAGCTTTTGCTAGGTTTATGGCACTGGATCGTATCCACTTCCACCCCAAGGGTTACATCTTAATATGCGCCAAATAGCTAATGCTAAGCCTTTAATGGGCCCGTGCTTCATAATAGCTTCCTTCGCATAAGCCGAACACGAAGGCGTAAAACGGCATGAAGGCGGTGTGAAAGGTGAAATAAACTGCTGATAAAACACAATAGGTACGCACAAAAGCCATGAAAGAGTATGCGATACAAAATGCACTATACGCTTTACCCAATTGGTATTTTTATCATTTGCTAGTTTCATTTCTTTACCTCTCCAATACGTTTTAACAAGTGGCATACACGCTGTTCTACAGTCTCTGACCTATGAAGGCTATCGTCGAGCCATATCATTGCGAGCAGTAACTGTTCGCCTTTATGCTCCGCAAGCACAACATTGAGGAAAGAACGGTTCCTCCTAAAAGCTTCACGCACTTGACGCTTCACTCGGTTTCGCTTTACAGCACGCTTAAAACACTTCTTGGGAACACTAATAAGCAATTGTGTTTGGGTATTAAAAGCAAGCGGTTCTTCGGTTTCCAACGTGGTATCCTTACTAGTCTCAACGTTCTCACGAGCTATAAAACGAAAAACTGCTCTTAAAGGAAATGCCGTCATCGATTTGCTGGCACCGCCTTCAAAGAGCAGTTCTATTTGTTTTTTACTACACAGACGTTCAGCCTTACGGAACTTAAACTTTGATAGATTATGTTCCGACAGACTAGCGTTTGAACATACATCTGTGTGTAAATCAGACATTATCTGTTGTTATTTATTCTTTTCTAAGTAAGCTTTTAAAGCACCTGTCATAGATGGATGTTCGGCTGTTGGTGCTTCAAGATCGAGACGATAACCTTCATCTACAACGGCTTTAGAAGTGGCTGGACCAAAAGCAGCTACCTTAACCTCGCCTTGCTCCAAACCTGGCACATTCTCTTTCAAGGCTTTTACGCCTGTGGTTGAGAAAAGAACCACCATGTCATAATCAAAACTCTTAACCTCTTCTTCTGACATATTATTAGTTACCGTGCGATACATTACACACTCGGTATGCTTCAATTTTTGTGCATCTAACAAAGAAGATATTGCGTTATTGTGAACAGAGCTTTGTGGAACAAGAAACCTTTCGTTCTTATGTTTTTGCATGAGTGGGATCAAACTATCAATCTTACCCGTATCACCAAAGAACACTTTACGCTTTCTATACTGTACATATTTCTGAATATAGAGTGCTATTGTCTCGATAACACAGAAATACTTCATATCTTCAGGAATAGTAACACGCATCTCTTTTGCCAACTTAAAATAGTTATCAACGGCATGACGAGAGGTAAATACCACAGCAGTATAGTCTAACAAATTAATCTTTTGCTGACGAAACTCTTTAGAAGAAAGTCCTTCGACTTTAAAGAAGGGTCTAAAAACCATTTCCACACCTAAGTCAGAAGCTATATCATAATAAGGCGACTTATCGCTTGTTGGTTTAGGTTGTGAAACCAAGATTTTCTTTATCATCGTTTTTTAAATGTTTATATTCAAATAGTTCCCAGTTAATTCTAATACTCCCCATAGCAGAATTAATGGTATTATTTCAAGGGTGCAAAAGTACAAAATTATTTGCAAACTGGCTGATTTTCTGCTAAAAAAGATAGCATAGCTCTTGTAAAGTTGCAGGATTTTGACTGAAAATACCACGATTACGCTATAAATAAGTGCTATATGAAACGACAGATGAAAATATACTAAAAGCAAAACAAGTGGGAATAACAAAACCCCTTCTATGGTACTAAGAAAGAGCCACACCTTTGCCCATGTATGATTTTGCTCTCTTTCAAAGAAAGTCCAATCAATTATCGAGTAAAAAAGACGCTTTAAGACGAAGTAAACTATAAATTCTCCGAAGTATATTCCTATTTTAATAAGTTGTGTTCCAGCCTCATACGTATCTCCAGAGATACGACTCCACGCTATAAAAAAGATAACGCTAAGTAGTAGAGAAGTTTGCAACATAAGTAGTGGCATTACCTTTCCTTTAGGCTCATTCTCTGCTATTGCACGCTTGCGACGCGACTCTTTAAAGAAAGTTTGCAACTGATTAACAATAAAACTACGAGAAGCCGAAAAACTAAGCATTGCAATTATAAAACAAGCTAGTAATACTCCTGCTAGCGTATTGTCCGTATTAAGGGTATAAGGAACAGGATCTCCCAATTCTGTTCCATATCGAACACTATTCTTTCCAGCCTTAAAATACTTGCTTCCTTTAAAATATCCTTCTTCCTCAAAGTGCAAATCAGAAAGCTTGAAGGACTTTATTGCCTTCAAGCTTACTAGTCCGAGGGAGTCGGTTGATGCCTTCTCTTTCGGCTTTACATTTGTTTCAGCCTTACACATCTTAGCTACTGTCGATCGCAATAACATAGATGGACGAGCTATGGAGTCTGTTTTTACCATTCAGGCGATTACAATCCGAATGCTTTTTTGATTTCTTCTACACGATCAAGTTTCTCCCACGTGAAGAGTTCTACATCTATATCCTTTGGCTTATGATAACGACTCTCGAAGTGCTTCTTTACCACTTCGTTCTTTCTTCCCATGTGTCCGTATGCTGCTGTTTCAAGATACATAGGCTGACGAAGCTTCAAAGTGCGTTCAATAGCTTTAGGACGGAGATCGAATAGTGCTTTTATTTTGTTGGCAATCTCACCATCTGATAGTTCTACCTTTGATCGACCATAAGTGTTTACATATACACTAACAGGCTCTGCAACACCGATTGCGTAAGCCAACTGTACCAAAATTTCATCGCTCACACCTGCAGCTACCATATTCTTTGCTATGTATCGAGTGGCGTATGCCGCTGAACGATCCACTTTTGATGAGTCTTTTCCAGAGAAAGCACCACCACCGTGTGCGCCTCTACCGCCGTATGTATCAACGATTATCTTACGACCAGTAAGCCCTGTATCGCCATGAGGACCACCAATCACAAACTTTCCTGTTGGGTTTACTAAATATTTTATCTGCTCATTGAATAAAGCTAGCACCTTATCCGATATGATTTGTGCCTTCACACGTGGCATAAGGATCTCAATAACATCTTTACGTATCTGTGCAAGCATCTGCTCATCAGCCTTCAACTGTGCTTCACGAGAGTCGTTTGTAGGCGCTATGAAGTCATCGTGCTGAGTAGATACAACAATCGTATCTATACGTTGTGGAATATTATCATCGCTATACTCTACGGTAACTTGGCTCTTTGAGTCGGGACGAAGATAGGTCATTTGCTTACCCTCCTTACGAATATCTGCCAAAGTAGTCATCAATAGATGCGCTAAGTCTAGCGTTACAGGAATGAAATTATCGGTTTCGTTACATGCGTAACCGAACATCATACCTTGATCGCCTGCTCCTTGGTTCTCATCATCGCCATTTTCTACACCACGATTAATATCATCGCTCTGCTCATGGATAGCCGACAACACGCCGCAACTATTACCATCAAACTGGTATTCAGCCTTAGTATAACCAATCTTGTTGATTGTTTTGCGTGCTACTGTTTGTAAATCGACGTACTCTTCTGAGCGAACTTCGCCCATAATAACTACTTGTCCTGTGGTATTAAAGGTTTCAATAGCGCAGTGAGAATGCTCATCGTAAGCCAAAAACTGGTCTAACAATGCGTCGCTTATTTGGTCAGCCACCTTGTCTGGGTGTCCTTCTGAAACTGATTCTGATGAAAATAAATATGCCATAATTTGTTATCTTAAATCTTAATAGGGGTGCAAAGTTACTGAAAATTAGCTGGATAATAAAATTATCGCAAATTATTTAGCTATAATTAAAAACAACAATACCCACGTAAGACTATTTATCTTACGTGGGCATTTATATTATAGTAAAGTAAAAACTACTTTGCTGGGGTCATCACAACCTCTATTTGATTACCAGATTGATATACACCCTTCAAGAAGTTAGCCAACTTTTCAGGAGTCATAGCATTTACAACTTTCTTGTAATCAGTATGGAAGTCAACACCAAAGCGGTCAAGTTCCTCAATTACAGAAGCCCAATGATTGTTGCTCTTAGCATCAATATCAGCATTCTTGAGCATATTATCCTTTACCTTCTGTAGCTTGTCAGTGTCAATCTTCATTGTATTATTCTTGAAACCATCATGAAGTAATTTAACAGCAAGATCAGACTTTGTTGGATCCATAGGGCAATAAGCCTGAATTTGGATATAAGACTTGTTGCCTTCTTTTGACAAACTACCTCCAGCACCTACTGAATAAGCAGCACTAGCATCCTCACGAATATCCTTTAAATATACCATACTCAACACCTGACCAGCAGCATCAGCCAACACACTGTTTTCTAAAGTATAAGAAGCTGGCTGTCTCCAAAACTCGAAAGCAATAGCTTTTGGCGTTTCAGACTTACGCGTAAACTTGTTAGAAACCTTACCATCTACAAGACGACTATGCTGAACAAAGTTTTCAGCCTTACCAGTTGGCAAGCAAGCAAGATACTTTTCTATCAATGGACGAAGCGTAGCCTCATCAAAATTACCTACAAACATATAAGTGAACTGACCAGGACTAGCAAAGCGTTCCTTCCAAATCTGAAGAATACGATCTATGTTTGCCTTCTGAACAGTGCTTAACTGTAGCGGAGAAAAACGAGGATTATGACCTGTAATGGTATAAGTAAGAGAGTCTGAATATACAGCCTCTGGAGACAAATCCTTATTCTTCAAAGCTGTTTCCAACTGCGCCTTAATAGCACCTAGTTCAGCTTCGTCCTTACGAATATCCGTAAAATGAAGATAAGCTAGCTGCATCATTGTTTCCACATCCTTAGGAACGCAGCTACCACCGATACGCTGTGATATTTCAGTTAAGCTAACATTCATATTAACTTCCTTACCAGCCAAAGCCTTTGAAAGCTCCTGATTAGTAAAATTACCCAAACCACAAGTGCTTAAATATATATCGAAGAGCTTTAGATTATCAAAGTCGGCAGCACCATAAAGGCTCTTACCACCCTTAGAATAACCTGTAAACTGAATTTCATTATCCTTATAATCAGTTTTCTTCAACAATACACGTGCGCCATTGCTCAATGTAAGCACCTTGTATCCTAGTACCTTATTCTCTGTTTCCTTTACGATCTTACCAGCCTTTGGAAGCTTAGTTTCGTCCAAAAGTGGTTCCTGCTTTACGTTATCCACCCATGCTTCTAGCTTTTCTGCACGCACATTTTTGATAACATTAGCCAACTGTGCTTCTGTAATATATTGCTTACCAGCCTTCTCTTGCTCAAACAATGATACAACAAGATTGCTATCCTTGTCAGAAATCAATTCCTTTACATACATATTAATAGCGTTCACATTGAGAGCAGGCATTTCTGCAATACGCTTCAAGAGTTGGTATTCGTCCTCAGGGCTAGGAATTGGTTCGTTAGCCAAATAGTGATCGCGAAGCTCATCACCATAACTATTATTAGTCTTTTTGTTACGGTTTGTATATTGAGATTCTTTCTCTGACAAGTAGTTAGCCTTAGCTCTTTCAAATTCTGTTGCTGTAAAACCGAATTGGCGAATACGCAAAGCCTCACGATAAATACTTGCCAATGCTTCTAGGCCCTTACCTTCTTTAGCTGCTGCGTCAAGTATGAAAGCCCCCTTAGTCTTAGACAAAATATAGTTGCCATCATATCCATAAGCAGAAGTGAAAGGACAATCGGCCTTCTGTAAAAGCTCTGTTAAACGCTGGTTAAGCATCATACCAATAAGACTCTTAGCATAACCATCGATATAATAAGTTTGATCATTTTTCTCGCTATCAGGATATACATCATGCTTCATTGCCAAAGAAACAGAGGTGTTTTGCAACTCCTTATCCTTATCTACAATATAAATAGCCTCCTTATTATCTGGAACAAGCTCGTCTACTACCTTAGCAGCATTAGCTGGTGTAACCACATTCGCCCAAAGCTTTTTGATTTGTGCCTCTGTATGGTCTACATCTACATCGCCCACAACGATGATACATTGATTGTCTGGTCTGTACCATTTCTTATAATAGTCGCGCAAAGCCTTGTAAGGGAAGTTGTCTACCACACTCATCAAGCCTATCGGTAGGCGATAGCCATACTTAGACCCAGGATACATCTTAGGTAAAACGCGCTCATAGATACGCATACTAGGGCTTGATCCCAACTGCCATTCCTGATGTATCACACCACGTTCTTTGTCGATTTCTTTATCAGCAAGTGTCAAACCATTTGACCAGTCTTTCATAATCAACAAACAAGAGTCGAGTGCTGACTGGCGTTTTGTAGGCACATTGCATACACGATACACCGTTTGATCAATACTAGTATAAGCATTCAAATCAGTGCCAAACTCCACGCCTAGGCTACGTGTAAACTCTAACAAGGTAGAGTCTGGAAAATTCTCAGAACCATTAAATGCCATGTGTTCCAAGAAGTGAGCCAAACCACGTTGGTCGTCATTCTCTTGAATAGCACCTACACGCTGAGCAATGTAGAAGTTAGCAACATGCTCTGGCCACTCATTATGCAAAATGTAATAAGTAAGACCATTGCTTAATTTACCTTGTCTTACATTCTTATTCGTAGGAATAGGCCCCATCTGCTGAGCCGAAACCATTCCTGCAACGAAACAGAAAGATAATAATAGCAATTGTTTTAATTTCATTTTATTTATGTTTTTAATAATAAGACTTTCAAACTATTAAGCGCAAAGATAGAAAAAAATCTAATACACTACAAGCATTGAATTATTTTTAATTTTTATTTATTATATGCTAAAATATCACCGGGCTGACAATCGAGTGCTTCACAAATAGCTTCCAATGTAGAGAAGCGAATAGCTTTGGCTTTCCCTGTCTTCAAAATTGACAAATTAGCAGGTGTTATACCTATCTTTTCCGCCAGCTCACTACTCTGCATCTTGCGCTTAGCCAGCATAACATCGAGATTTACGATTACGCCCATTTTACACTCCTCCTTATTATATTGTGAGTTCCTGCTCCTCACGCATCTTACGAGCCATCACAAATATTTGCTCAATAATTAACAATCCAACACCCGATACGAGTAGCAAGACCGATGGGTGTTCGCCTAAAACAATATCATAATCCTTGAGCATTAGCTCAATATTTGCAAGCGAGTAGTCAATAAAAAGCAACAACCATTCTAAAGCATAACCCACAATCATTAACCAGCCAAGACGATGAAACTTTCGCTCTGTAGATATATCAAAGATTTCTCCACGATTAACCTGCCTAATCAGTTTTATGAAAATATAGCACAACCGTATTAATACATAGATATAAACTAGTTCGACGATAATCTTCAAAATATCCCACACACTGTGTGTAAAAGTAGGTTTGTAAAGCGTTTCATACATAACGGTCGACCGTCCTGTATATACCTTTCCGCCCGTCTTGACATTGGCAAGGGTATCAGGGAAAAAAGTTTTCTTACCCTCTAGCTCACACCTATTGATCGCCATCTCCATTGTTGGAGTGTCTTTTTTTATCAATTCATCAGCAAGATACCATCCTCGCCCAAAGGAATAACCCGCACTATACAATTCGTACACTACCGACACAAACATTATTCCTAGCAGGAGCGTGCAAAGAATATTAAATTTTTTCATAACGTTTTACCTTTTTCATTGTCATGCACAATAGCATACTGAATAAAAATATATTCTTATCGTTTTTCGATAAGGCAAAGATATACATGATTTTTTATACGTGCAAGAAAAACGATATTTTTTTATTGAAAAACAATAATTTTCCCTTTAATCCTCTATTTTTGCTTTCTCTATACCTTCTATACCGCCATACCCATTATAAAATGAGGTGATGCTGTAATACGCTTCCATATAAAAACCCACTAGATGATTATTCCACGAAATGGGCATTATTAACGGTTCTGCCCATAAACTAGATGCAAATATATAAAATTAGGAAATCACTACCAAACGAAAATACTATGTTTTAAATAGCAAAAGATAAGCTTTTAATAGTTAATATATAAACTTTTAAGTGTTTATATATGACCTTTTGACTTGAAAAATAATTTATTTTTACTTCGTTTTTAATTTGTTTTTAATGCAAAAATAAATTATTTTTCAAATCAAAAGTTTACCTATTTATATATAATAGATAAGCTATTACTACTCAAAAGGTAATATTATGCTATATGAGCAACGATCTTTCACTTCAACTATAGCCCATGTTCCTCCCGATAACGGATATTACGGGGATGATGATTGAGGATCTCTTGTCGCAGGGTTGTGGTGTCAATATGGGTATAAATTTCTGTAGTTACCACACTTTCATGCCCCAACATAGCTTGAATGGAACGAAGATCGGCACCCCCTTCAAGCAGAGCAGTGGCAAAAGAGTGGCGAAGCGTGTGGGGAGAAATGGTCTTTTTAATACCTGCTCCTTTAGCATAACGCTTTAACATAATAAGGATCATAGTGCGGGTAAGATGAGCGCCACGCCGATTTAGGAATACATAATCTTCTTCTCCCTCCTTTATCACCATCTGGTTACGATCTAAAAACCAATAGTTCAGCTCCTCGACAGCACGTGGCGAGATAGGGACAAGGCGTTCTTTTGAGCCTTTTCCCATCACACGGATATACAGATCGTCAAGATATAGGTTGGAAAGTTTCAGATTGGTAAGTTCGGACACACGCAGCCCGCACGAGAAAAGCATTTCTATAATAGCCTTATTGCGCTGCCCCTCCCACTTTGAGAGGTCAATGCTTTGTAAGATAATATCTACTTCGGCTGTGGAAAGCACCTCGGGAAGATGTTGCGGCTGCTTGGGCGACTCGAGCAATTCGGTAGGATCGGCTTCTAAATAGCCATCTAAAACCAGAAAGCGATAGAAGTGGCGCACCCCGCTTAGAATGCGCGCCAATGACCTGGCGCCAATACCAATTTCAGAAATAGAGGCGGCAAAGTGTTCCAAATCATCAAGCTTCACATCCAACACATCCACCTTTTCGGCTTTAAGATAGGACGAAAGTTTCTCAATATCGTGCATATAGGCATCGACTGTATTCTCGGAATGTCCCTTTTCGAGCTTCAGATAACGGCGAAACTTGCGTACAACGTTGTCGGATGATTTCTTGTTGGTCTCCATTTAAATTGCTATTTTTGCAAAAGATGCTAATTATTAGTACATACAAAGATACTATTTAAATGTCAGAAACAACTCTAAATAAAAATATCTTCAATATTTCTGCTCCCTTAAAAAGTAAATATGCAGTGGGGAAAGAAGGAGCAAAATGTAAATCTGATATGGAAAATGTATGACTTGCACCACTCCGTGGTATGGAAACTTCAATGCTAATGGGGGATATATTATTGTAAAAGAAGATGGGGATATAGTATGTTATCACTTTTTTGACAGAAACGATTTAGAAAACTATCTGTTCCACAATACTAAATTTGAATCTCCAAGCACATCAAGACACCTCTTTGGAAATATATATCAGGAAGGAAAGTTGTATTTTATGAAATTAAACCTACAAGTAAGATTTAAATAAACAACACTATGCGCATACTTATTATCAATGGTCCTAACCTTAATTTGCTAGGCAAACGCGAACCAAGTATTTACGGAAACGCGCCGATGGAAGCATTGCTTCCACAGCTACAGAAGCGGTATCCACAAATAGAGCTACATTACTATCAGAGCAATATAGAGGGCGAACTCATCGACAAGCTACAAGAAGTGGGCTTCGCCTTTGATGGTATCATACTCAATGCAGGAGCTTATACGCATACAAGTATTGCACTACTCGACTGCATTCGGGCTATTTCTACCCCTGTTATCGAGGTGCATATTAGCAATGTAAACACGCGTGAGGAGTATCGCCGACACTCTATGATAGCAGCAGGGTGTAAGGGTACGATACAAGGATTTGGGTTAGACAGTTACCGTTTGGCAATAGAAGCATTCATAGGATAAAAATGACCGAGCAACTAGACACATATATCAATGCGCATATTGATGCAGAGGGCGACTATCTGTATCGGCTCTATCGTGCCACTAACATACATACCGTACACGGACGTATGGCAAGTGGACATTTGCAAGGACGACTTTTGAAGATGCTTGTACACATGGTGCGCCCTAAAAACATTCTTGAGGTAGGTACTTTTAGTGGTTACTCAGCCCTTTGTATGGCAGAAGGTTTGGAAGAAGGAAGCCAACTATACACCTTCGAGATTAACGACGAAATGGAAGATTTTACACGTCCATGGATAGAAAACTCTGCCTATGCCGATAAGATCGACTTCAGAATAGGCGATGCTATCATAGAAGCACCCAAACTAGGCGTGATGTTCGACATGGCATTCGTAGATGGCGACAAGCGCACTTATGTAGAAACTTACGAGGCTTTACTCCCCATTATAAATCAAGGAGGATACATCATTGCCGATAATACCCTATGGGATGGACACGTTGCCGATGCTGCTTACGATCACGACCAGCAAACGGTGGGCATCCGAAGGTTTAACGATATGATAGCCAAAGACGAACGAGTGGAGAAAGTTATCTTACCGCTTAGAGATGGGCTAACACTGATAAGGAAAAAATAAAGGTGCTGTTTCTCATTAAAAATTAGTAACTTTGTACACGCTTAAAAGAGATAAGATAAGCACAAACACAAATGGCTTACGCCAAAAATAATTCTCAATTAATTACATGCAAGAGACAAGACAAAACCGCATATCACGACTACTCCAAAAGGAGCTAGCTAGTATTTTCCAATCGCAAACACGTATGTTGCATGGCGTATTGGTAAGTGTTACACGTGTAAAGGTGAGTCCAGACCTCAGTATCTGTACTGCCTATTTGAGCATTTTCCCTTCTGACAAGGCGGAAGAACTGCTCAACAACATCAATGCTAACGATAAGACCATACGCTACGAACTAGGACAGCGCACGCACAACCAGCTGCGCATCATTCCAGAATTGCGTTTCTTCATCGACGATTCTCTCGATTATCTTGATCGCATTGATCATCTTTTGAAGAAGTAAAAAAGATGAATTTTCCCTTTTATATAGCACGTCGTTACCTCTTTTCTAAAAAGAGTACCCATGCCATTAATGTGATTAGCAGCATCTCGGTGATAGGTGTGGCTGTGGCAACAATGGCATTAGTAGTGGTAATGAGTGGTTTCAACGGCTTCTCCGACTTAGTGGCATCGTTCTTTACAGAGTTCGATCCACAATTAAAGATTGAGGCGGTTACGGGTAAAGCTATGCCTGCCGACGATCCGTTGCTCGTAAAAGTGAAGCAAATGCCAGAGGTTTCGGTATCGACCGAATGTGTAGAAGATCAGGCTTTAGCTGTGTATCACGGTAAGCAAAAAATGATTACCGTGAAGGGTATGCAAGAAAATTTCGACTCGCTAACCCATATCAGCAATATCTGCTATGGTGAAGGCGACTTGGATTTGGAGGTAGCCAACTTACAATATGCACTCTTAGGTATTCGTGTGGCACAAGACTTGGGTACGGGCTTGTTATGGCGCGACTATTTACACATCTATGCACCGCTGCGTGAAGGACAATACGATCCGCTTGATCCCTCACAGAGCTTTGTGAAAGACTCGCTGCTTTCACCGGGAATGGTTTTCCAAGTAAAGCAAAGTAAATATGATGGTGGATACATTATCACCTCGCTCAACTTTGCCAGACGGCTCTTTAACCGCCAAGGGGAAATAACATCGCTGGAGCTAAGAATGAAAAGTGGGGTGGATATTGACAAGGTACAAGACCAGATCAAGACGCTGCTAGGTGAAAAATATACGGTGAAAAACCGCTACGAACAGCAAGCAGATACGTTTAAAATTATGCGCATTGAGAAGTTGTTTGCTTACATCTTTTTGAGCTTTATCTTAATGGTGGCATGCTTTAACATCATTGGTTCGCTATCCATGTTAATGATTGACAAAAAGAACGATGTACAAACGCTGCGCAATTTGGGTGCCTCAGAAAAGCAAATAGTGCGTATATTCCTCTTTGAAGGACGTATGATCTCGGTGGCTGGTGCTATTATTGGTATAGCACTAGGCTTGCTATTATGCTGGTTACAACAAGCGTACGGACTCGTTAAGCTAGGCAATGAGGCGGGCAGTTTCGTCGTAAATGCTTACCCTATTAGTGTGCATCCATGGGATATTATTGCTATCTTCTGCACGGTTATTATCGTTGGATGGGTATTTATAACCATAGAACAACCAAAACTAATCAGAAATATCCGAGTGTAAATCTTTAATTACCAGCATATTCTAAAATTTAACACTTTTCGGTTGCCATTTGTCGCTTCCCAAATTTCCACATATTTTTGAGACGTATTTCTGACGTGGAGAATTTGCGGGGCTTGTTTTTTGTCACACCGTGCAGACAGTTGACAAGGGTTTACAACCGTTTACGACAAGCGACAATAACCGCCCCGATATGCGGAAACAGTCACACTGTGTAGAAAAGCGACAATGGTTGACTTCCGTTCACATCCGTTTACCATTTCAGAGATATAGGATTGAAGAAATGAACCATTAAACGATAAAACGGTATGAAAGCAACCAGAAAATGCAGTTTTTGCGGCAAGTCCTTTGTAACCCGAAGCGGTATGCAAAGATATTGCAGTGAGGCTTGTCAGGCAGAAGCCAAACGAGCCAGAGTGATGCAGAAGAACAACCTCTTCAAAGTCGCCCAACCCTTGATGGAGATACAGCATCAGGAGTATCTCACCTTTTCCAAAGCAGCCATCCTCATGGGCTGTTCCCGACAGTACATTTACAAACTTGTAGCCATCGGCAAGCTGAAAGCCTCACGCATCAGCAACCGCATGGCATTCATCCGCAGAGCCGACATCGAGCAGATGTTGGAGGGCAATCCCTATCACCGCATCCTGCCCGGCAACACCTCCACACCAAGGAAATCATCTTCATCTTCCTTACCTGCCAAAAGAGAAAAAAGGGAAAAGGAAAGCGAAGAAGTGTTGGACTTCTATTCGGGCGAGGAGGTGATGTCCCTTTTTAAGGTAAAGCAGTCATGGCTTTACACTTCCGCCAAGCGTAACCATATCCCCATCTGCCGTATCGCAGGAAAGAACTATTACAGCAAGAAGCATATTGACGAGTTTTTCGGTGTGGCAGTTGATATTAGCGAAATTACCGACTGGCTACTGACCGAGGAGGTGGAGGAACTGTTCGGCATGAAGCCGACCGCACTCCGTGCCTACACCTATCGCCATAAGATACCCACTAAAAGAGAGTACGGGCGTACCTATTACTCCAAATCACATTTGAACGAACTCCGCAGAACTGACCTTGTGAACGATGAACGCTACTATACCGTTGAGCAGGTGCAGCAAATCTATGGTCTTTCGTCAGCCAACATCTGCCATATCGTCAAGGTGAAGCACATCGAAAAGATAAAGGTGGGTGTGAAAAACCTGCTTTTGCGCTCAGATGTGGAGCGTGTCATGGCTGAAAGGAACAAATAACCGTGAAAAATCGGGATTATCGAAAATTATTTCAAAATGATGTATCGTGGAGGTATTCACGGATATTTCACGTTGTTCCTTTGCCATCGGAAACATGGATACAACTCCAAAATGTATACAACCAATTAAAACATAATTATTATGAGTAAATGCAAAACAGTTACCTTGCGTAAGCGCAAGATTAAGAACGGGACACAGTATTCACTATGCCTTGACTACTATCCCGGCTACCGTGACAATGTCACCATGAGAGTGATTACACGTGAAGCCTTAGGAATTTACATCTTCGCCAAACCTGCAAACCAGCAGGAACGGGACTTCAACGCACGCATGATGAAGAAAGCGGTCATCCTGCGCAACCAGCGCTACGAAGCCATTTTCAATGAAAACAACGGCTTTTTTGACAAGACCAAGATGAAGGGCGATTTCCTTGCCTATTTCAAAGGACTGGCTGACCGCAAGAATATCAAGTGGCAGCACGTATACAAGCATTTCCAGCGGTTCGTGAACGGCAAATGCACCTTTGAGGAGGTGGATGTGGATTTGTGCCGCAAGTTCATGGAATACCTGCTTGATGCACCCCAATCCATCCACACCAACCAAAAGCTGCACATCAACTCCGCAGCAGGCTATTGGTCAACTTTCCGTGCCGTGCTGCACACCGCTTACCGTGACAGGAAGATAAAGGAGAACCCAAACGGCTTCTTAGACCGCATCGAGTGCATTCCCACCATCAGGGAGCATTTGAGCCAAGAGGAACTGATACGGCTTGCCGAAACACCCTGTGAGGAGGAGGTCTTGAAAAAAGCTTTTCTTTTCGCCTGTCTTACGGGACTGAGAAAGAGCGACATCAGACAGCTCACGTGGCAGCAGATACAACCATACACCAACGGCAGGATGTTCGTTACCACCCGTATGCAGAAAACCAAAGAAATAGTGCATAACCCCATCAGTGATGAAGCCTATGGACTGCTGGGAGAACGGGGCGAGGGACTTATCTTTGAGGATTTCAAGGACAAGATGCTGCAAGGACCACTCCAACGGTGGCTCACGGCAGCAGGGATAACCAAGAAAATCACCTTTCACTGTACCCGCCACAGCTTCGGAAGCCTGCACGTGGAAATGGGAACGGACATGGCTGTCATCCAAGCCTATCTCGGACATAAGAACATTACCACCACACAAATCTATTCCAAGATAGCAGCGCAGCAGATGTGTCAGGTGGTGGACAAGATAACCTTGAAGCGCAAGGAGGCATAAATGTCTCACATTGACAGGTATTCAGAGGGGCGGTTATGGCTACAAGGCTATAATCGCCCCTCTATGTTTTTGGCTTGATGCCACCATTTATAAGCCCCTCAGAGTATGAAACAGAGTATGATATGATGACATTTCGTGAAATACATTGAAAAAGACCGTTCTAACCGCAAATAACGGGCAGTAATTGGGAAAAATAGCATTAACTTTGCACAAAATAATACAGGAACATTCAATCTCTCAACGAAATATGGAATCATCAATCAAGGACAAATACATCATCTTGGGCTTTGTCGGCTTCGCCATCGTCCTAATATCTTCCATTGCCACGCTGGTAATAGCGGACAGCTTCAACCAAGACAACTTTGTCAGGTGGATAGTATTCGTATGTTGTAACCTGTTGGGATGGTTGCTCTATCTCTCCTTTCAGACACTTATCTTTGATACATACGAAATCTACAAAATCAAGTTCGGCAAGAAAGAAACGATTGCCGAAGCCATAGAGGTGCAGGAAGAACTGTCACAAAATACACTTGAAGAAGCCACATCTGTGCCTGGACCTACATCAGTCCCTGAGCCTGTACCCGAATCATCCCCGACAAAAGAAGAGACACTTATCCAAACACAACCGATAGAGCTTACTATCGCCCCGGATCTTCACGAAAAGAACCGTGCCAATTACGCAAGCAGAGAGCAACGGGAAAAGGAAGAGCGCATCCGCATGGTCATGGAGTATTGCCATTATTACCTGCCTCGCATTGCCGACCAAGAAACCGTGAACCACATCTGTACTGAGGTGGACAAATGGATGAATCTTAACACTTATACCCCGAAGCCCATACAAAGACCGTTTACCAAAGACATCAACAACATTCCACTCCGTCACTTCGTATGGAATATCTCTGAGCGTTTCCTGTACAAGAGATACTACAATGGGGATAACCGTGCCAAGTTCATCAAAGCCCTTTTCCCGAAATCGTTTGCTGATACAGACTTATCAACCATCAAGAATTTCAAGGTAGAGCCGTTAAAGACGGAAATTCCCATTGATGAACCCGAAAACGGCAAACTTGATTTCCACTATCCCGAGGATTATGTGCGGAATTAGGATAATCACGACACCAACGACAACCATCCGGTAACTCATAACCGCCTGTTTTACATCGTTTCCCGAGTAATTTTACCCGTCATTTATGGCTGGGCTTAATTATTCGGGAATTATTTTGCAATGACGTGTCGTGGAGATATTCACGGATATATCATTTCAGTCCTTTGCGCCAAGTCTTACAAAAGAGACGAGTACGCGAATGGAAAAATCAATTCTTACCTTCAACGACCTCCCCGAGGTTGTCGCTCAGCTTCGAGACGAAGTGATGAGCCTGAAAAGCCTGCTCGCCGAGCAGCGCAGTGTGAACAATGCCAAAACGGTGGACACCCACGTGCCCATGTCTGTGGACGAGGCAGCAGAGTATTTAGGTATCCCTAAGGGTACGCTCTACATGAAACTGTCAGAAGGGACAATCCCTGCCACCAAGCCCGGCAAACGCTATTGCCTTTACCGTGACGAACTGGACAAGTGGCTGGAAACCGCCCGAAAGAATCCCATACCGTTGTCAGACGAGGAACTGAACAAGTCCTTATCCTCTTCCCACCGTCGCAAGCCCAACCCACGTAACTGGTGAATGATATGGAAGAGGATAAGAACTATATCAACCTGATACGTGGCGACCTCACAAAAGCATCCCAAGCGCATAACGGTATGCCCGACAGTGTAGGCATGATGAATATCAAGACGGCAAACCAAACCATTCTTGAAGCATCGTTATTGCCTACGCCCCGTGCGCTGTGGGACAGCTTTTGGTACGAGGGGGAACTCTCCTGCTTGTTTGCCGATTCCAACGTGGGCAAGTCCATCCTTGCCGTGCAGATAGCCGACCGCATCGCCCGAACCGACAATGTGCTGTATCTGGACTTTGAACTGTCCGAAAAGCAGTTCCAGCTCCGCTATACCAACGAGCATGGAGAGCTCTACACCTTTCCCGACAAAATCTATCGGGTGTCTATTGACTGCAACCAGCTTTTGGATGCCAACTTTGAGGAAGCTATCATAGGCGGCATTGAACAGATGGCTGTGCAGACCGACTGCAAGATTTTCATCATTGACAATCTTACCTACCTGTGTTGCGCCATGGAGAAAGGCGATGCCGCAGGACGGCTGATGATTCAGCTGAACAATCTCAAAAAGAGATATGCGCTCTCTATCCTTGTCCTGGCACATACGCCCAAACGCTCTTTGGATTGTCCCATCACATCCAACGACCTTGCCGGAAGCAAACGGCTCTACAATTTCTTTGACAGCGTGTTCACCATTGGAAAAAGTGCCCAAGACGGAGGGCTTCGCTATGTGAAGCAGCTTAAAGTGCGCTATGGCACGTTCTCTCATGATGCGGATAATGTAATCGTTTACGAGATTGACAAGGTGGATGCTTTCTTGCAGTTCGTGTTCAGGGGCTATTCCACGGAAAAGGAACACTTGAAAAAATTGGGCGACAATGAATCAAGCCAAAGGGATTGCCAAATTCTGCAACTCTCCCAATCGGGCAAGTCCGTCAGGGAGATAGCCTCACAGGTGAATTGTGGCAAGTCCACCGTAAACCGTATCATCCAGCGCAGCAAAGAGAGTAAAAACGCAGGTGTCCCAAGTGTCCCACTGTCCCAACCCTTAGAGTGTGGGACAATGGGACAGGATGGGACAGCCGACAATCAACCATCAAAAACGGACTAAGCTATGGGCAATTATTCATTACAGAAGTATAAAGGAACGGCAACACGGCATACCTGCCCCAAATGCGGAGACAGGCATTCTTTCGTCTATTACGTGGACGAAAATAATGTGCCGTTGCATCCATCGGTCGGCAGATGTAACCACGAAAGCGGTTGTGGGTATCACTACACTCCGAAAGAGTATTTTCAAGAGCATCCTGAACACAGAACTACCAATGATTTCTCTTTTGACAGGCAAAGAGCAGAGCAGAAGAAAGTGAAGCAGCAAAGTAAGCCGACAGCCATCGGCTATATTCCCCCTCACTATGTGGAGAAGTCGCAAAGCGAGCGTAGCAATTTCTTCCGTTTCCTCTTCACACTCCTTACTTCCTACTATGGCGACAAGGCGAAAGAGGTGTTGAAGCGGTTGTTGGAGGAATACCGTTTGGGGGCTACCCGTGACGGCTCTGTTATCTTTTGGCAGATAGACAGGACGGGCAAGGTACGCACGGGAAAGGTGATGCAGTACAATCCCGAAGACGGACACCGTATCAAGGGAGGACAGACATCGGCAGTGAACTGGATACACAGCATATTGAAAAAGCAGCGTGTGTTGGCAGAGGATTGGCAACTATCCCAATGCCTTTTCGGGGAACACTTGTTGAAAACGCATCCCGACAAGGTGGTGGTCTTGGTGGAATCCGAGAAGAGTGCCGTTATCGGTTCTGCTATCTTCCCCGATTATGTATGGCTGGCTACGGGTGGTAAGAGTCAGATGAGAGAAGAGAAACTCCGTGTACTGTCAGGGCGAACCGTGCTTCTCTTTCCCGATGCCGATGCTTATGCCGAGTGGAAACAGCGAGCCGAGAGCATGTACTTTTGTAAGGTGGTGGTTTCGGACATCATCGAAAGGAATGCCACCCCGAAACAAAAAGAAGCCCATATCGACATAGCCGATTGGATTATCTTTCAGATACGGGAGGGCAAGGTGATGAGTACAGCCAACCACTTGGTCGAGGCTGAGAGAATCCTCCAGCGGATGATAGAGAAGAATCCCGTCCTGCAAAAACTGATAGACGATTTAGACCTTGTGCTGGTCGGTGCATCTCCAATCGGCAACGATGATGAAAAACCTCCCTGACGGAGGAGAGCGGAAGCCGTAGGCTGGAGTTTGCAGACAATGGCTTGCCATTGATATAGCCCACTATAACTACACGCTCCGCTTACGTAGTTGTGGGCTCTCCCGAGGGGATTAGGGTTTTACCCTAATGACCCACTCAGGGCGTTTCTCCCCTGAGAACCCAGAGCAAAGAGTGACCCTCTCTTTGCAATCTCCGCTTATGGGTTGCACCCCTAAGAACCCCATGCGTTTACGGACAGCGGAAAAGCAAACAATAAAGTACAAACCAAAAAACAAGTATCTATGGCAACAAAATCAAGCATACATATCAAGCCCTGCAACATCGCATCGAGCGAGGCTCACAACAGGAGGACTGCCGAATACATGCGCCACATCGGAGAGTCCAGAATCTATGTCGTTCCTGAACTATCCACCGATAACGAACAGTGGATAAATCCCGACTTCGGCAGTCCGGATTTGCGGATGCATTATGACAATATCAGACAGATGGTAAAGGAAAAGACCGGACGTGCCATGCAGGAAAAGGAGCGTGAACGCAAAGGCAAGAACGGTAAAATAGTCAAGATTGCGGGATGCTCCCCCATACGTGAAGGAGTGCTGCTTGTCAGGTCGGACACCACACTGGCAGACGTGCGTAAATTCGGTGAGGAGTGTCAAAGACGCTGGGGAATCACACCGCTGCAAATCTTCCTGCACAAGGATGAAGGGCATTGGCTGAACGGTCAGCCGGAAGCGGAAGACAGGGAAAGCTTCAAAGTCGGGGACAGATGGTTCAAGCCGAACTATCATGCCCATATCGTTTTCGACTGGATGAACCACGAAACAGGAAAGAGCCGAAAGCTCAATGACGATGACATGATGCAGATGCAGACCCTTGCATCCGACATCCTGCTGATGGAACGCGGGCAGTCAAAGGCTGTCACTGGTAAGGAGCATCTGGAACGGAACGACTTTATCATTGAGAAGCAGAAAGCTGAACTGCAACGCATGGATGCAGCCAAACGGCACAAAGAAGAACAGATAAATCTTGCCGAGCAGGAACTGAAACAGGTGAAATCAGAAATACGCACTGACAAGTTAAAGAAGACAGCCACCACGGCAGCGACAGCCATAACTAGTGGAGTTGCTTCTCTTTTCGGGAGTGGAAAACTGAAAGAACTGGAACGTGCCAACGAAAAACTGCAAGACGAGGTTTCAAAACGGAACACCAATATTGAAAAATTGCAGAGCCAAGTACAGCAGATGCAGAAACAGCATGATACGCAAATCCACAATCTCAGAGAAATGCACAGGCAGGAACTTGACATGAAAGAAAAAGAACTGTCACGGCTCGCCAGAATCATAGACAAGGCTTTCAGGTGGTTTCCGATGTTCAGGGAAATGCTGCGCATGGAAAAGTTTTGTGCCATGCTGGGATTCTCTAAAGAAATGACTGAAAGTCTTATAGTCAAAAAAGAAGCCCTGAAATGTAGCGGTAAAATCTATTCCGAGCAACACAGGCGGAACTTTGATATAAAGGATGATATTTTAAGGGTGGAAAATGACCCTAACGATGAAAGCAGGCTGAACCTGACAATAAACAGGAAGCCGATTGCCGACTGGTTCAGGGAGCAATGGCACAGGCTTAGATATGGAGCAAGAGTGCCGCAACAGGAAGAAAGAAAAAGTAGAGGATTCAAATTATAATAGAAGCAATTTGATTAGTAATCTAAAAGCACTCCGATAACGATTAGAGTGCTTTTAGATTGTTTATCATTAATTATCAAAGCAAGTGCAGTTTAAGATTTTACTGAAGTTTGCATTAATAAAGAATATACTACAGCTGATATATGCGCAACATATTGTGACGCTTGTGATTCATTTCCCTTGAAATCCTTAACAAATACCGCTAAGGTATAACTGATATTATTAGGCAGACATATATAGGCAACATCATTGTGAGCTGCAAGAACACCATTTTCATTAACATCACCTGAACCTGTCTTATGCGCTATAACAACCCCTTCTTTATCAAGAAGTGGAGCTGCTATCCTATCTACACCTGTTTTGCATTCTTTTAACGTATTCTTAATGAAACTTTGTTTCTCATCATCGATAAGACCTTCAGTAAACAAACGATTCATCAACATTGCAGCACCAAGAGGAGATGTATAGTTAGAGTAAGCCTTGTTATGGTCAGCCGACATTTCCTCTTCCGTATAAGCTATCTGAAAACTTGAACGAGGAATGAGTGTGGCTATAAAACTATCTGTTTGAGCGACATTAACCATATCCTTAAACATAAGGTTGCTTGCATTGTTGTCACTCTGAGTAAGAGTATAACGCAGCAAATCTCTCACTGTCAATGATATGACTGGCCCTGAATAATCTTTCAGCATAGGACTCCAAGTCTTTGGGTCAAGTTTATCCCTATTTATATTTACTAAGGTATCAAGTGAAATTCCTTTATTGTCAAAGTCATTACAAAGAGCTAATGCCTGATGAACCTTAAACACACTCATCATAGGATAAACACTCTTATTATTGACCTTAACCGTATCTCTGTTATTAACAATAACCGCCACACCAATTTCGCCAGGACAAGCTGAGACAATTTGAGAAATGCTATCAGTCAAAACATTTGTTAAAGGAGGATTTGCGCTATCTTTTGTCGCTGATTTATGGAACAATGAAAATACCAAGATGAAAATGCAAACTAAAGCTATACTCAAAACTACGATTTGTTTTTTTCTGTTTTTTTCCATGTTTATATTATTTATATTTGTTTGACGAGAATATCTTTATTTGCCGACAAAGGTACATAACTTTACGGAAAAAACCCGTTGGCGGAATTAAAATAATAGATAAATTTATATGAAAGAAAAGTTGTACATACAAGAATTTATTTGTAACTTAGTGTTGCTCAATACATTAAG